>Ga0075428_100004955_pt1 | contig 14787 bp, 14 predicted proteins | sample RhiMetdeltSRZDD2_FD_75291 | JGI IMG/M metagenome (GOLD analysis project Ga0075428, IMG submission 75291) | Populus rhizosphere microbial communities from Tennessee, USA - Rhizosphere MetaG P. deltoides SRZDD2 | ecosystem: Host-associated > Plants > Roots > Rhizosphere > Soil | place: USA... | reverse complement strand
CTTCGGCGGCGGGGGAGCTCACTCGCCGCGGCGGCCCTGATGCTCGCCCACCCGAGTGAGCAAGTCCTTCTGGGTCTTTGCCCCGCGAATGAGCTCGACGGCGCGCTGCACGATCGGATCGTCCTGAACGATCCGGCGCTGCTCGACGGGGCGGCCAAACACGTATCGTGCGACGTCGTACGAGACGAGCCGCGACACGAGCGGGGCAGCCGCATCGTAGATCCCGCGGTCGATGTCGATGCCGCGCTGTCGCATGCCTTGCCACACGGCTTCGCGCATCGCGTCCGACACCGCAAAGTCCGGGGACGTCACCGTGCTGCTGCCCTTGAGGCTCATCGCGTAGTCGGTGATCGCGTCGCGGAACTGGGGCACCTTTTTCCCGAGCGCGTTTTGGAGGGCCAGCTCCGTCGGCACGGGTGTCGTGTCACCGGCGACCACGTCGGGGATGATCCCACCGCCGCCGAATACCGTGCGGCCTGCGTCGGTCTTGAACTTCTCACGGGGTGCAGGGGTGGCCGGACTCGTGTCCTCGTCGTCGCCGCCCTCCGCGTTATGCGGCTTCGAGATCGAACGACCGGACGGCGTAAACCACTTCGCGGTCGTCAGCTTGAGCGCACTTCCGCCGGTGATCGGGTAGAGCGTCTGCGCACTTCCCTTCCCGTAGGACGTGTGGCCGACGACCACGGCGCGGTCGTGATCCTGCAGCGCGCCGGCCACGATCTCGGACGCCGAGGCCGAGTATTCGTCGACGAGGACGACCATCGGGAGATTTGGCCATCGTTGCGCCGCGCCGTCCACGAAGTCGCGATTGGCATCGCGAACGCGGCCTTTCATCGTGACGATCTCCTGCCCGCGATCGAGGAAGAGATCCGAGACGCCGACGCCCTGCGTCAACAGGCCGCCGGGGTTCTGCCGCAGGTCGAGGATGAGCGACCGCATGCCGGCGCGTGACAGTGAGTCGATCGACCTGGACAGCTCCTTCTCCGTCGAATCGCTGAACGCCTTGAGGTCGACGAAGCCCACGCCGTCGGGCAACAGCATCGAACGGGCGACCGCGCTGCGGTGGATCTCCTGCCTAACGAGCGCGACCGGCCGCTTCGTGCTGGCACGTTCGGTGACGATCGACACTGAGGTACCCGGCGTCCCCCGCAGGGCGGCACGCGTCTCCTCCATGCTCCAGCCCTTCGCGGACTTTCCCTCCACTTCGACGATGCGATCCCCGGTCTCGATTCCTGCGCGCTCCGCGGGAGTGCCGGGAAGCGCCGAGACCACGATCACCCATCCGTCGCGGACGTCGATCTGGATCCCCACTCCGCCGTAGTTGCCCGTGGTGCTCTCGTTGAGTCGCGCCAGGCGGTCGGCCCGGAGGAACACCGAGTGGGGGTCGTGAAGCTCCTCGAGCATTCCGTCGATCGCCTTGCCGTACAGGTCGGACGTGCTCACCGAGTCCACGTAGTAGCGCTCGATGTGCGTCATCACCTCGTCGAACAGCCGCGGGCCCGAGACGGACGAGCCTCCGTCGAGGCCACGCTCGAGCAGCCAACCGCCGGTGACGAGCGCGGTGCTCAGAATCCCCAAGACGACGAACGCACGAGAGCGCATGCGACCCCCGAAGAATGGACGACGCCGCAATCAGGAATGAGACCCGACTGCGGGACGGAAAGTTTCAGGCCATTTCTGCTCGAGCATGGCAAGCACGGCTGCCGACACCTCGTCGACCGATCCGGCCGCGTCGATGGCCACGACTGGACCGGACTCTGGGTGACCGCGCTGCCACGTGGGGTCCGCGAATCTGTCGAACGCCGCTGCCACGCGATGGTGGAAGTCGTCGTCGGCCGATTCGATTCGGTCCCGCGCCCCCCGGCTGTCGGTTCGAGCCAGCGCAGCCGCCACCGAGAGGCGAAGCAGGATTGTAAGATCGGGCACCAACCCGTGAGTTGCAAACCGGTTGGCCGCGGTGACCTCCGTTTCCGAAAGCCCGCGCCCGGCAATTTGATAGGCGTACGTCGAGAGGAAGAACCGGTCGGCGAGCACAATCTCGCCCCGCTCGAGCGCCGGCCGGATGTCCCTTTCGACGAGCTCGGCCCGCGATGCCATGAACAGCAGCGCCTCGGTCCGCGCCGAGAAGCCCGGGCCCGGCTCCAGCAGCAGATTGCGGATCTGGTTGCCGATCGCCGTCCCACCGGGTTCTCGAACTCCGAGAAACGGGATCCCTCGCGCGGTCAGCGTGTCGCCCAGGCGGCGCAGCTGGGTCGTTTTCCCAGCGCCCTCGGCGCCCTCGAGCACGATGAGCCTCCCGCGACGCGCCGTCATCCGAGCGTGATGATGGAGCTTGTCGCCCCCTTCCGGATTCCCTCGGTGATCCAGTTGTTCACCTGGAGCATCGTCTTGTCGAAGTTTTCCTGCGCAGCGATGGCGCGCTGGTAGTTCGAGTTGACCTGCACCTTGCCGAGCAGGTCGTCCAGCTGCTGCTCCATATCCGCGGTGGGAGTATCGCCGCGCTCGATCATCCGCTGTGCCTGATCGCGAAGCTGGTCCATCTGGCGGAGTAACGCCACCGCGTCGCGATCTCCGTTCAAGGCTTCATTCGCCCGCTTGACCGCCTGGTACTCGGCGCTCTGTCCAATGAGCCGGCCAAGCTCGCGCGCTTTCTCGTCGAGCATGTCGTGAGGGTCGGGTTGGGGTTCGAACGAAGTGTAATGGACGGATGGCCTGTCAGCGCCGCCGGGCAAGCACAAAGCGTTCGCGGCCCGTGAGGTCGAGATGGACTGCGACGTCGCGGTACGATTCGTTTGAGGCGAGCGCCTCGGCAACGAGCGACGCGCGGCGCGTGTCGACTTCGAGCGCGAGAAGGCCGCCGTTCTCCAGCACTCGCGGCGCCTCGCGAACGATCGCGCGCGTCGCCGCCAGGCCTTCGTCTCCACTCAGGAGCGCCAGCGGAGGTTCCCAGTCACGAACGGACGCGGGCAGCTCATCCACCTCGCCGAACGCGATATACGGCGGATTGGATACGAGGACGCGTACGCACAGACCGGCGAGTGGAGCGAGCAACGAGCCGTTCACGAACTCGACCGGCGCGCGAAGGTCATCGCGCACGAACGCCGCGTTCCGCTCGGCTACTTCCAGCGCGCCGCGCGACACGTCGGTCGCGACTACCCGCTCGAAATTCCCCTCGGTCGCGAGCGCGAGCGCAATCGCCCCCGAGCCGGTGCCGACATCGATGACCGTCCCGCGGCCGCCTCCCTCCGCCTGCAGGACGAGGTCGATCAGCACCTCCGTCTCCTGACGTGGGATGAGCACGCGCTCGTCGACGGCGAGCGTGAGGTAGCGGAAGGCCGCGCGTCCGACCGCGTAGGCGAACGGCGCGCCGCGAGCACGGGCGGCGGCGGCGTTCCTCGCTTCCTCGACGGCAGTCGCGTCCACGAGCGCCGCCTTGTTGGTGCTGGGCCAGAAGCGTGGGACGTCGAGCACCGCGGCGACGATGTCGCGCGCCTCGTCGCGGGCCAGCACCACACCGGCGCCTTCGAGGCCCGCCGTGAGCTCGCTGAGCAGCGTGCCTAACGGGCGCGGCCCGACGTCAGGCGTCACCGAGGTTCTCCTCGTCGGCGGCCTCCTGTAGCGCGTCGATGATACGTCCGAGATCCCCGTCGAGGATGCCCTGGAGATCGTGCGCGTGATAGCTGATGCGGTGATCCGTGACGCGGTCCTGAGGAAAATTGTACGTGCGGATCTTGGCGGACCGGTCTCCTGTACCGACCTGTCTCTTTCGCATCCGCGAGCGCTCCGCTTCCTGCTCGGCGATCTTCGCGTCCAGCAGTCGTGCGCGCAGCACCTGCATCGCGCGGAGTTTGTTCTGCAGCTGCGACCGCTGGTCCTGTTGCGAGACGACGATGCCACTCGGAAGGTGCGTGATGCGCACGGCGGAGTCCGTCGTGTTCACGCCCTGGCCTCCGGGGCCGGAGGCGCGGAACACGTCGATGCGGAGATCCTTGTCGTCGATCTCCACGTCCACCTCCTCGGCTTCCGGCAGCACGGCCACGGTTGCGGCAGATGTGTGGATCCGCCCCTGCGCTTCGGTCGCGGGCACGCGCTGCACGCGGTGCGTTCCGGATTCCCAGCGGAGCGCGCCGAACACGCCATCGCCGGTGACCTTGAACACCGCCTCCTTGATACCGCCTAACGTGCCGTCGGAGTACTGGAGCGTCTCGTACTTCCACCCGCGCCGGTCGAGAAACCGCGTGTACATGCGGTACAGATCGGCGGCGAACAGCGCCGCCTCGTCGCCTCCGGTGCCCGGCCGGATCTCGACGATGGCGGGGCGGTCGTTCAGGGGATCGGGCGGAACGAGGAGCGGCTTGAGCTCGTGCTCGACGGCGCTGATCGCGGCCTCGACGCGCACGACTTCAGCGCGCGCCTCGGCTGCCAGCTCCGCGTCGTCAACGAGAACGAGCTCGCGCGCCTGCGCGAGCTCGTCATCGAGTTTCTCCAGTCGCTTTGCGAGCGCTACGACGGTCGTGAGTCGCTGGTGCTCTCGTCCAAGCGATGCCAGAAGCCGCGCATCGCGAACGGTCTTGGGATCGAGCAGCTCCTTTTCGACCTCGGTCGCGCGCGCGAGCGCGTCAGCGAGTCGATCGCGGTGACTCAGTTCGTCTTCCCGTACTTCTGCCGGAAGCGCTCAACGCGTCCAGCGGTATCGACGAGCTTCTGCTTGCCCGTGAAGAACGGGTGGCAGACGTTACAGATGTCGGTATGGATCTCCGCAATCGTGGAGCGCGTCTGGAACGTGTTACCGCACGCACACTTCACGGTCGCGGTTGCGTATTCGGGGTGGATATCGGCTTTCATGGAAAACGCCCTCAATAGCTCGAGAAGAATAGCTGGAAAATATACCCTGTCAGAAGCGCAAAAGACAAGCAGACAAGGACTTGGAGCCGTCGGCGGACGGCCGTCACATCGGCCGCGGGCACGGACGACTAGGCATGCGTGACGACATGGCGCATTTATTCGTGACGCGACGCCGGTGTCGGCGTCCATCCAGCGAATGCCAAATCGGCTATGCTTGCCGCCGTTCGGTTTGCGACGACCCTGTTTTTTTTTGCGGAGCTTCTGACTGATGGAGATATCCAACTTCCTGCGGACGGTTCCGCTCTTCACCAAGCTCGAGGACGCCGAGCTGCAGCGCTTCGCGGAGTTGACGCGCGAGAAGAGCTACCCGAAAGGCAGCGTCATTCTGTTCGAGGATGACCCCGGAGATTCCCTGTTCATCGTTCGCGACGGGCGCGTGAAGGTCGTGCTCGTCGGCGAGGACGGCCGTGAGGTGATTCTCGGCGTGCTCGGCCCGGGTGAGCATTTCGGCGAGCTGTCGCTCATCGACGAGCAGCCGCGCTCGGCCCACGTGATCGCCATGGAAGACACCAACGTGCTGGTGCTCCGGAGCGATGATTTCCGTCGTCGCGTCGAGGCCAATCCGGCCGTCGCGTGGGTGCTCATGCAGGAGCTCTCGCGCCGACTCCGCCGAGCCGATGGCAAGATCCACGGGCTCGCGCTGCTCGACGTACCTGGTCGCATCGCGCGCCTGCTTCTCGACTTCGCGTCGGACGACAATGGCGACAAGATCGAGAAGCCGCTCACGCACCAGACGATCGCTCACATGATCGGTGCGAGCCGAGAGACCGTGTCGCGCACGATGCGAGATTTCCAGAATCAGGGTTGGATCAACGTCGAACGCCGACGGATTGCCTTGGCGGATCGTCCAGCGCTGAAGCGCTGCGCACAGGCTCGCGTGTAACTAGCGGGGGACTGGGGACTAGGGACCGGGGACCGGGGACTCGGCCGGGATGCGTCGTCGCGCTTGGAGGCTGCCGAAGCGGTAGAGGGTTCCCGGCCGAGTCCCTAGTCCCCAGTCCCGAGTCCCTGCTTCTGATGTCTTTTCGACTGCGGTTCTGGGGCACGCGTGGCTCGATACCGACACCGGGATCGGCCACTGTTCGATACGGCGGCAACACGCCGTCCATCGAGGTGCGCACGCCCAGCGGCTCGCTCATGGTCCTGGACGCCGGCACGGGTATTCGGGAGCTGGGCCGGGCGCTCATCGCGCGGGCAAACGGCTCGCCCATCACCGGCGACATCTTCCTCACGCACGCCCACTGGGACCACATCCAGGGGATTCCGTTCTTCGCGCCGGCGTTCCAGCGCGGAAACCGGTTCACGATCTGGGGCGCGAAGTCGCTGGCAGCGAGCATCCGCCGCGTGGTGCGCGATCAGATGTCGCCGGTGGTGTTCCCGGTGGCGTTCGAGGAGCTCGCGGCGACGTTCGACTTTCGCGAGCTGAGCGACGAACGCCACAACTCGGACGGCGTGGATGTCCGTGCGTTCGCCGTGCGTCACCCGGGTGGCGCGTTAGGCTACCGGTTTGCAGCCCGCGAGCCGGGTGAACCGCGGCTTGGCGCTGCGTTCGTGTACATCTCGGACAACGAGCTCAGGGCCGACGATCCGTCGGCCAGCACGGACCGGTGGCGCGCGAGACTCATCGAGTTCATTCGCGGCGCCAGAGTGCTCATTCACGACGCCACGTATACCGAGGAGGAATACGAGTCGCATCGTGGTTGGGGGCACTCGACGTATGGGGACGCGGTCGCACTCGCGCTCGAGAGCGGCGTACACACGCTCGTGCTGTTTCACCACAGCCCGGATCGCAGCGACGACGAGCTTGACGCGCGCCTGGCAGAATGTCGCGCGGCGGCGGGACGCTCGGGTCGGACGCTTCGGATCATCGCCGCAGCCGAAGGCATGGAGCTCGAGGTCTAGAGAGGCCGCTGGCTGCTGGCTGTTGGTGCTGGCCGCTGGCGCCGTCGGGATTGGGCATCGGCGCGGCAGCAAGCCTTTCCAGGTAACCGCGATAAAGCGGAAACGGCCATGAAAGTGCTGGATAAGCTGATTCTTCAGGGGATCTGACCCCAACCACCGCCCCCAGGCGTCATCACCGTAACGACATCGCCCGGCTCCAGCTCCATACGGCATTTCGCCGGAATAGGCCGGTCATTGAGTTGATTCAGGCCGGGCGCTCCCGACGCTCCACCCGCTGTGCCACTTGGGGCGTGCCGCCGACGCTCCGTGACGAGCGTCACCGTACACCGTTCGAGCACGCGATAGCGGCGCACGATCCCATCGCCGCCAGTGTGCTTCCCCGCCCCGCCGGACCCACGACGCACCGCGTACTCGTCGATGCGGATCGGGTATGCGTGCTCCAGCGACTCGATCGGCGTGTTGCGGGTGTTGCTCATGCCGACGTGCACCGCGCTCGGACCGGGACCGCGCGCACTGGCGCCCTGGCCGCCGCCTAACGTCTCGTAGAACGTCCACCCGACGCCGCCGAAGGTGATGTTGTTCATCGTCCCCTGACCCTGTGCGGGGACGGCGACGCCTGCATTGCCCAGCGCCGCAAAGATCGTATCGGTAATCCGCTGCGACATCTCGACGTTGCCGGCGGCAACCGCCGACGGCCACCGGGCATCGATCGCAGACCCCGCGGGGATCGCGAGGTCGAGCGCCTCGGCGATCCCGTCGTTGGTGGGGACGTCGTCGTCGAGTAAGGTCCGGAGCACGAACACCGCCGCCGCACGCGTTACCGAACGCGGGCAATTCACGTTGCCTCGCACGGCCGGAGCGGTGCCGGTGAAGTCGAGCCGCAGGCGCCCATCGTGAACGGAGACCTCGACGGCCACTGGTACGTCGGCGTCCGTCACGCCGTCCCCCTCGAGCGCATCGACCGCCCGACCCCGGATGTGACCCAGCTCCGCGATCCGTGCGAGCGCGCGCCGTCGCGTGTAATCCAGCAGCGCCTCGCAGGCCGCGTCGAGCCGAGCCGGGGTCTCACGTGCGCGCAACGCGAGCCAGCCCTCCCGACCCGCCGCGCAAGCCGCGCGCTGCGCCGCCAGGTCGCCGTGACGCTCCGCCGGCGTGCGGACGTTGGCCAGGACGAGGCGCATCACGTCCTCCACCGGAACGCCACGTCGTGCGATGCGAACGGGAGGAACGATGATTCCCTCCTGAAACAGCTCCGTGGCGCCCTGAGGCATGCTCCCGGGGCTCATGCCCCCGACGTCGGCGTGATGCGCACGGACGGCGGCAAACCCCACGATCGCCGACTCGTCGCCAATCGCTTCCACCATTGTCAGGTCCGGAAGGTGCGAGCCACCAGCGTATGGGTCGTTGAGCAGGAACACGTCGCGCGGCTCCGGACGCTGCGCCATCACCGCACGGACCGACTCCGGCATGGCACCGAGGTGCACGGGGATGTGCGCGGCCTGTGCGACCATGCGGCCGCGCGCGTCGAACAGCGCCGATGACGCGTCGCGTCGTTCGCGGATGTTCGGGGACAGCGCGCCGCGCTCCAGGACCACGCCCATCTCTTCGGCAATCATCGAGACGGCGTTCGACATCACCATGAGCGCGAGCGGATCGAACACAGGTTCCTGGTTCATCGCGCCTCCAGCAGCCATCCGCCCATGCCTAACGACCGAGCGGTCCAGCCGCCGGCAACGAGCAGCGTGGCGTCAGGCAGTCCAATCGTGGCCCGGCCAGCGACGACGGCCGCGATCTCGCCGCCATCATCAACCCGCGATTCGTCGCGCCACGCGGAGCGGCCCCGGCGCGCGAGCTGAACGGTGTGACCGCCAACGGACAGGCTGCAGCGCACACTGACAATCTCCACATCGCGATCGAGCGTGAAGCCGAACCGCTCGCCATGCCGCGCGAGAAAGCGCTCTCTGATCGCGTCCGCCCCAAGGCCCGGCAGTATCTCGACGTCCAGCTCGTGGCCCTGGCCAACGTAACGCGCTCGCGCGAAGTGCTTGGCGTCGCCACCGTCGCCGTTTCCGGTGCCGCTGGATCTGAGCATCGTCTCGAGCGCTGCCAGCGGCAACGCGTCGCCATCGAGCTGCGCGAGCGTCTTCATGACGCTCGCCGTCGCCATGTACCGCTGCGGAGCGATCGCGAGGCCGAGCGCGCTCAACACGCCCGCGTACGGCGGAACGATGACGGTCCGCACGCCAATTCGCTCTGCGAGACCGCACGCATGGAGGGGTCCACCACCGCCGAACGCGATCAGCGCGCAGTGCCGGGGATCGATACCGCGTTCGACGCTCACGCGGCGCAGCGCACGCGCCATCGATGCATCGACGATCGCGACAATCGCCTCCGCCGTCGCCTGCCGATTTGCACCGATCTGTCGCGCCAACGCGTCGACCGCCGCGATCGCGCCATCGATGTCGAGCTCGACGCCGTCGCTCATCGTCGTGCCGGCAATGTTACCCAGCGCGATGTGGGCGTCGGTGACGGTCGGCTGCGTCCCGCCTCTGTGAAAGGCCACCGGACCGGGCCGGGCCCCTGCGCTTCGCGGCCCGACGCGAAGTGCGCCGCCGTCGTCCACCCAGGCTATGCTGCCGCCTCCGGCGGAGACCGTCTCCACGAGCACACGGGCCAACGCAATCGGCACGCCCGCCACCGCGCCGCCCGCCTCGAGCAGCGGCTCGCCGCCGAGCACCAGCCCGACATCGGCGCTCGTTCCGCCGATGTCGATCGTCAACGCTTTGTCGATGCCTAACGCCCTCGCGATGTACGCCGCTCCGGCGACCCCGCCGGCGGGTCCCGAGAGCGCGAGCGACGCGCCATGCAACGCCGCGACGTGTGCGGGCGTGGTGCCGCCGCTCGACGACATCACGCGAGGCTCCGGCAGCCCGGTCGCACGCAGCCGCAACGCGAGATGGGCCACGTAGCGGCCGACCCCGGGCCGGACGTACGCCTCGCATGCCGTCGTCGCGGTACGCTCGTACTCGCGAATCTCGGGCAGGACGTCGGTCGAACAAACGACATCACGGTCAGGCAGACGTTTCCGCAGCACGTCGGCCAGCATCCGCTCGTGAGACGGGTCGGCGTACGCGTGAAGCAGGGAGACCGCGATCACGTCCGGCATCAGCGCGGCCACGCGGTCGGCGACATCGACGGCAGCCGCCGGCGTGAGCGGCCTAACGACGCCTTCCGGCCCGATTCGCTCGGGTACGCCAACAATCCGGTCCGCGGGAACGAGCGGCGGCGGATGGTGCGCCGAGAGATCGTAGAGTGCGGCGCGCTCCTGGCGCCGCAGCTCGAGCAGGTCCGTCGCGCCGTCGGTGGCGCACAGCACCACGCGTGCGCCGGTGCGCTCCAGGAGCATGTTCGTCACGACAGTAGTCCCGTGGACGATGCTCGCCACGGGAGGCGCCTCGGCGGGAAGCCGGCGCAGCGCGCTCTCGACGCCTTCGCTCTGGTCGCCCGGGGTGCTGGAGACCTTGTACGCGATCACCGACCCGTCATCGGCGACCGCGGCGAGATCGGTGAACGTGCCCCCGACGTCTACCCCGACCGACAGCCCGCTCACACGGCCGAGCGCGACGCGACGGGTTGAACGGCGCCTCGGCGGCGCGCGGGGGCCGTTTGCGGCACGACCGTCAGCGCGAGCACGCACCACGCGAGCGTGACGTGCGCCGGCAGCGTGAGCGCGATGACCTCGCCGTTCACCTGATTGAACCAGGGAAGGATCTGCATGGCGAAGCCGATGAACGCGATCGCGGCGATCGTGATCGAGAGCGTGCGCGCCGGTCGCACTGCGCGCGCGCGGGCGATGGCGAGCGGCAGCACGACGGCGAGCGCGAGCGACAGCACATTGAACTGCAGCAGGTTCTCGTTGCGTGCCATGAAGACGTGGCGTGTGGCGGACCAGCCGACGATCAGGATGACCCCGAGGATGCCGTTCACCGCCGTCCAGATCGTGGCGAGTGTGGTGAACGCGATGCGTGCCGCGCGCCGGCCCGCGGTCGCGGCGCGCGCAAGCAATCCAAGCCCCACAGCGATCGCGAGGCCGATCGCGAGGTTGCGCACCATCTCGCTAGGCGGTTCGGTGGGCTCCGGAGGCCCGTTAGCCGCGAACAGCTGCTGCTCGCTTTTCACCAGCGGATGCACCGTGCCGTTCGCGTCGCGGACTTGCACGCCGCGGATGTGAGCTTGCAAGCGTGCGGGAAGGAAGGACTCTTGCCATTCGCTGATTCGGCGGTCCGCGACCTCACCCAATCCGATATTGGTGCCGAGCGCGACAGCGCCGTCGAACTGCAGCGCACGCTGTGTGTGGAAACGATACGTCGCATTCGTTAGGCGTGAAGCGGCTGCCTGCTTGAGCTGACCGCCGACGACGCGATCGATCACGTCCCGCACGCGCGTGGAACAGTTGTCGAGGTAGTAGTCGTAGCGGTAATAACGGTTCTCGGGACGGCCGTTCCAGGCTATGAAGTCGCGGACTGCCACCCGCTCCGCCGGAGTGAGGTCGAGCTCCTGCACCCAGACGGACCGGTTGGTGTACCGGTACACCGCGACCGTTTCCGCCATGTCGTCGCCCTGCATCCAGTACAGGGTGTTACCCGTCAAGAACCGACGCAGAAAGTGCGGCTGGGCGAAGTCGAACGTCCCCCAGTTGTAGACGCTGTCGGTGCCGCGCGTGGCGTCGACGATGCGAATCGCGTTATGCCCGAAGCGCTCCCAGATCCGCACGCCGTTGCCCATGGTCATCAGGTAGATCGTCAGGTCAGCACCCCGCTCCGGGGGCCGGGGGACCGGGGACTGACCTACCGGGACTGGGGACTGACCTACAGGGACTGGGGACTCGGGACTCGGCCGGGATGTTTCTCTTGCCGAGGAGGCTTCCGCGGCGGTCGAAGCCTCCCGGCCGAGTCCCCAGTCCCCAGTCCCCAGTCCCCACATAAGCGCCAACGCAACCAGCTCGACACGGATCACAGCTTCACCTCTTTCCCTTCGTCGGCAGACTTGTACGCCGCCTCGATCACCTTGTGCAGGATCACCTGATCCGACGGAGCCTCATAGGGCGTCTCGTCGCGCACGACCGAAAGGAAGTGCGCGAGCTCCGCGCGGTACGATTGGTTGAACGAGCTTTCGCGCGCCGCAGCGCCGCCGGGCGATACATCGGTCGCCTTCCCGTTCAGCTCCTTCACCACACGCAGCGGCGCCAGACGAGCGCTGCCGCGCGACGATAGCGTTTCGAACCACCACCGCTCCTCATAGCCAACATAGGCCCACGAAATGTCGAACGTGAACGCAATGCCCGATTGGCACTCGAGCGTCACGAGCGCCGATTCCTCGACCGCCGTGCCGCGAGGCCGGTCCATGTGGGCCCACACCCGCAACGGAGCGGGATAGTCCGCCAGCCACATCGCGAGGTCGACCATCGGAAGGCCCTGATCGAAGAACGCGCCGCCGCCGGCCTCGGCACGTCGCGCCCGCCATCCTTCGTGACGCAGGCGCGGCTGGTACACCCCGGCGCGCACGCCGGTCAGCTTACCGAGCTCGCCGCCTCGGAGAAAACGATCCAGGGCCTGGACGTCGGACCGAAAGCGATGGTTGTTCGCCACGAACACCTTGCGGTCTACCCGATTGGCCGCCGTGAGGATCCGCTCGATACCTCGTGCCGTCAGCGACAGGGGTCGCTCGCAAAACACGTGAACCTTCGCCGCGAGCGCAGCGAGCACGTGAGGCTCGTGCAAGTGGTTCGGCGTCGCGACGATCACGGCATCCAGCTCGTCGAACTCGAGCAGGTCTTCAATGTCCGTGAACACGTCCGGGACGTCGAAGCGATCCGCGAGCGCGCGCGCTTTCGGCCGATCGTTATCGCATAACGCGACGAGTTGCGCTCCGCGGAGCTTCGACAGGAGCGGCAGGTGCGCGAGCTGCGCGATCGCCCCGGCACCCACTACGCCGACGCGAATGTTGGGCTTCATCGAGTTCGAGGACGCGGGTTGTCGAAGTAATAGCTCGCGCCGACCCGCAGCGAGGCGAATCGAGCGAGGCTCAGGAAATCGTAGCGCGCCTCCCCGTCGAGCGCGATGTGACGAAGAATGCGAACGTTCAGGCCAACGCTACCAGCCACCCCGATCGCGATCACGTCGGTCGCTCGCTCGACGAACGTGCCGTCGATCAAACGGCCGTCCGCATTCACGATGTGCGTGGCGATGCCCGCCCCGAGGTACGGCCGAAGCCACCAGCTGGGCTGATATGTCCGACGGGCGTCAGCGCCGAGTACGATGTCCGAGACGGTGATGTCGCCGAGGACGACGACAGCGTCACCGGTCGGGTCGGATATCGCGCTGAGCAGGGAATCGGCGTACGCCTGAACGCTCTTATCCGTGAACTGCGATCCCCAGTACGTCGCGTTGAAGACGATCCGCCACCCCGGCGCGATCTCCCCATAGTCCGCCTGAAGCGAGTACGATGTCGTCGGCTCGATGCCGTACGGAGCGACCCGCCCGACCTGCACGCCAAGCGCGGTGAACTTGAGCTTGTCGATGCCGAGGCGTTCGATCCAGGATTGATTCTCCTGCGCATCCAGCCGGTGGCTCACCGTCAGAACGACGGCCAGAACCCGAATGATCGATGGGAGCCGTTCAATACGCGCGCGCAACAGTGGTCCCGGGGAAGTACGTGCGGAGAATCGTGCGAAAGTCCTGACCAGCGCGCGCACGGCCGATGGCACCCCACTGGCACATGCCGACGCCGTGCCCGTAGCCGAGCCCACGAATCGTCAGACGCGTGAGTTGCCCGTCGGGGGAGCTGACGACCTCGGGCGAAAAATACGTACTGTTGAGAAGCTCGCCACCCGGCGAACGGAGCACGTAACGAATGTCATTGCCCCGGACACGATACCGGCCGCGCGACGTTTCGATCCAGAGGGCGGCAACGCGGCCCGATGGCGTCTCGCCGTCGACGGCGATGCGCCGTACGTCGCCAACAGGCCCGGGGGGCACCGGGACATAGCTGCGCAGATACCGCTCGACGATGGCCGTCAGCGAATCCGGTCGCCAGCTTCGCTCCCACCGGAATCGCGGAGCGATGTCGCAGTAGTAGCGATCGGTTCCGGGAATTTGATCGCTCACGCGCTGCAGGAACGGCTCGCCTCGCGACCGCCAGATCTCGTCGGGCGCCGCCGTGTTCCCGCCACACGTCGAGTGGTACGGCGCGCTCACGATTCGGCCGTTGTACACCAACACCAATCCGTCGGTCGCGGCCACAGCGGCGTCCGCGACGGTGTTCTCGGCTTCGACCCCACCGTACACCTGGTCGGTCGTCGTGGCCGTGACGTCGTACGCGCGCGATCCGTTGCCGAGCCGCGTCACGGCGTAGCTGCGTGCGGCGACGGCCTGCGCCTCCAAGGCGGCGCGGTCGGCGGTGCCGCGAGCTCCGAGCTCCCTGGGCACGACGCCACGAAGGTACGCTTCGACGCTCACACGGTTGATGACCCGCACGCCCGAATCCACCGCGAGTATCGAAAGCTGGCCACGATACCGGCGCTGATTGACCGAGACCACCGCTCCCGGCTTGAGCGCAACGAGCGACAGGGGTGGCGTGAGGTCGCGGCGCCGGCCGGCTGGCTCCGCCAGCGTGAGTGTCCCTTCCTGCACCGACAACGACACGCGGTCACCTCCTGCCCCTTCGGCGACAACGCGGCCATCGCGATCGAGGAGACGCCAGGCGTCCGTTGCCGAGAGCGTCGCGGCAGGAAGCACGCCGAGCGAGACCCGGAGGCTGGCGGCGTCGATGGCGTTAGGCACCGGTTCGCTTGGCGACGGCGCCGGCGGACGCGTGCAGGCCGCGACGGAAACCGCCGCGAGGCCGGCGGCATGGCGCGTCAGGAACGTGAGCCGTGGAGCGCGCGCCAGCCGCGACATCGCCTAACGCCCGAAGCTCCCC
>Ga0075428_100004954_pt1 | contig 14789 bp, 15 predicted proteins | sample RhiMetdeltSRZDD2_FD_75291 | JGI IMG/M metagenome (GOLD analysis project Ga0075428, IMG submission 75291) | Populus rhizosphere microbial communities from Tennessee, USA - Rhizosphere MetaG P. deltoides SRZDD2 | ecosystem: Host-associated > Plants > Roots > Rhizosphere > Soil | place: USA... | reverse complement strand
CGCCGGGTCGCTCGCGTCGTAGTGCACAAGCAGACCTGTCTGACGGTCCACGACCACCTCCGGTATGCCGCCGACATCGGAGGCCACCACCGCCGTCGCGCACGCCATCGCTTCCAGGTTCACGATCCCCAACGGTTCGTACACCGACGGACACACGAAAACGGTTGCCGCGGAGAGTATTTCGCGAATCTTGCCGATGGGCAGCATCTCGCGAACCCAGAACACGCCGCTGCGGACGCGGGCCAGCTCCTGCACCGCCGACGTCACCTCGGCCGCGATCTCCGGGGTGTCCGGTGCGCCCGCACACAACACCAGCTGGATCTCAGGCGCGAAGTAGTGGGCCGCCGCGACCAGGTGCGCGACCCCCTTCTGCCGGGTGATCCGCCCGACGAAGGCAACGATCGGGCGATTCAGGTCGACGCCGAGCTCTTCGAGCACCGAGTCGCCCGGCTGCGGCTGAACGGGACACCAGACGTCAGTGTCGATCCCGTTGCGCACAACGTGTACCCGATTGGGGTCCAGCGCCGGGTAGGTGTGCAGCACGTCGTCGCGCATGCCGGAACTCACTGCGATCACCGCGTCGGCGGCCTCGACCGCCGTCTTCTCCACCCACGACGACACCCGGTAACCGCCGCCGAGCTGCTCGGCCTTCCACGGCCGCATCGGTTCCAGCGAATGCGCGGTCAGCACGTGCGGGATGCCGTACAGCAGCGCGGCCAGGTGCCCGGCCAGGCCGGTGTACCAGGTGTGCGAATGCACGACCGTGGCGTTCGACGCGCCGTTGACCATGTTGAGGTCCGCGGACAGCGTCGACAGCGCCGCGTTGGCGCCCTTGAGCGCCGGATCCGGTTGCGCCACGATCACCCCCGGACGCGGGGCGCCCATGCAGTGCACGTCGACCTCGCAAAGGGTGCGCAACTGCGCGACAAGTTCGGTGACGTGCACGCCCGCGCCGCCATAGACCTCGGGTGGATACTCCCGAGTCATCATCGCCACCCGCATAGTTCCGACCGTAGTAGCCATCGCAAGCCGCCGCAGCGATTGTTTTGGACGCGGCGACGCCAATTACCTTGACGGACAGCCCGTCAGAAGTTTGATCAATGGGACGAATGGCTAGCCGAGTTCAGTACCGGCCGATAGGTTTGAACGATGCGGGAATTGCCACATGTGCTGGGCATAGTCCTGGCCGGCGGAGAGGGCAAGCGGCTTTATCCGTTGACCGCAGACCGGGCCAAGCCCGCAGTGCCCTTCGGCGGCGCATATCGGCTCATCGATTTCGTGCTGTCCAACCTGGTGAATGCTCGGTACCTGAGGATCTGCGTTCTCACCCAATACAAGTCGCATTCGCTGGACCGTCACATTTCGCAGAACTGGCGGCTTTCCGGGCTTGCCGGCGAGTACATCACGCCGGTGCCGGCCCAGCAGCGGCTCGGCCCGCGCTGGTACACCGGCTCTGCCGACGCGATCTATCAGTCGCTGAATCTGATCTACGACGAGGATCCCGACTACATCGTCGTGTTCGGCGCTGACCACGTGTATCGGATGGACCCCGAGCAGATGGTGCAGGCCCACATTGAAAGTGGAGCGGGCGGCACCGTCGCCGGCATCCGGGTGCCACGTGCCGAAGCCACTGCGTTCGGCTGCATCGACTCCGACGAATCCGGCCGCATCCGCGGCTTCATCGAGAAACCGGCCGATCCGCCCGGCACACCCGACGACCCCGAGCAGACGTTCGTATCGATGGGCAACTACATCTTCACCACGAAGGTGCTCATCGACGCGATTCGCGCCGACGCCGACGACGACCACTCCGACCACGACATGGGCGGCGACATCATCCCGCGGCTGGTCACCGACGGCATGGCCGCCGTCTACGACTTCAATAACAACGAGGTGCCCGGCGCCACCGAACGCGATCACGGCTACTGGCGCGACGTCGGGACGCTCGACGCGTTCTACGACGCCCACATGGATCTGGTGTCGGTGCACCCGGTGTTCAACCTCTACAACAAGCGCTGGCCGATCCGCGGCGAGGCGGAGATGCTGGCGCCGGCGAAGTTCGTCAACGGCGGCTCGGCGCAAGAGTCTGTGGTCGGCGCGGGCAGCATCATTTCGGCTGCGTCCGTACGCAATTCGGTGCTGTCCTCCAACGTCGTGGTCGACGACGGCGCGATCGTGGAGGGCAGCGTGATCATGCCCGGCACCCGGATCGGCCGCGGCGCGGTGGTGCGCCACGCGATCCTGGACAAGAACGTCGTCGTGGGGCCGGGCGAGATGGTCGGCGTGGACCTGGAGAAGGACCGCGAGCGGTTCGCGATCAGCGCCGGGGGAGTCGTCGCGGTCGGTAAGGGCGTCTGGATCTAATCCTCCCCTAGCTCCGCTGTGGGCCCACCCCTACCTTCGGTGTGGGCCCAAGCTGCGCTGTGGGCCCAGGTTTGCGGCCTTGCGTCGTCTGCGACGCACGATCCGCACCACGGCCCAGATGAGCACGACGACGGCCACCAGCACGAGCACCGGTACCAGAACCGCCAGGAACACCAGCCCGACGCTGAAGACGTCCTCAATCGTGGATAGCACCGGCGCGGCCACGCCCGCGGTCGCGACGTTGGCGGCAGGCCGCACCGTCGACTTCGTCAGCGACACCACCAGCGCGGTCACCACGCCGATCGCGACGGGAATCCACTGACCGGACTGCGCGAACGCGCCAGGGTCGGTCACCGCGGACGTCTGCGCCGCAGTCCCCGACCCGAACACGATGCCGCCGGCCGTCGGGCGAACAAACGTCTGGATGAGGTCGTTGACGCTGTCGAGCGCCGGGATCTTGTCGGCGACGATCTCGACGACGAGCAGCACGGCGACGATCGTCATCACCCAGCCGTTCTCCAGCCAGGCCCAACCGTGCGGCAGCGTCACCAGGTCCGTGAACCGCGACAGCAGGCCGAGCGCCAGCAGCGGGATATAGGCGTTGAGGCCCGCCGCGGTGGCCAGCCCGAAGCCGGTCAGCAGTTCCACATACGCATTATCTGTCGAGCAAAGCCAAACTGAAGCCACGCAGCCGCGTCGGTTCGGCATCGATGGTTATCTCGGAGATCTTGTCGCCGACGATGGCGAAGCGCAGCACCAGCGCCAGCTTTCCCTTGGGGGCGACGACGATGCCGACGGCGCCGTCCACCACCGCAGGCTCGGCGAACCGCGCATTGGCCGAGAAGGCACGCGCATTGGCGGCCACCGCCTGCGCACCGCGGATCGTCGTCGGGGTGCCGGCCGCGGCGGCGTCGACATGCAGCACCACGTCGCTGTCGAGGACCGCGAGCAGCGCGTCGAAATCACCATCGCGCGCGGCCGTCAGGAACGCGTCGACAAGTCGGCGTTGATGGACCAAATCCGTTGCGGGGTCGGGCGTTTTGCCGCGAACGCGGCGACGGGCACGCGCTGCGAGCTGTGCGGCGCTGTTCTCGGTGCGGCCCACGATCGGTGCGATCTCGGCGTACGGCAGGTCGAACATGTCGTGTAGCACGAACGCGAGCCGCTCGGCCGGATTCAAGGTTTGAAGGATGACGAGCAGCGCGACGCCGATGGAGTCGGCAAGCACCGCCTCGGCTTCGGGATCGACGGCGTCGGGCGCGGCGACGGCCGGAGCCCCGTCGAGCGGCTCCTCGCGGCGCGCGCTGCGGGTCCGCAGCATATCGAGGCAGATGCGCGCCACGACCGTCGTCAACCAGCCGCGCACATTGCGGACGTCGCTGATGTCGGTGCGCTGCATCCGTAGCCACGCTTCCTGGACGGCGTCGTCGGCCTCGGTCAGCGAGCCGAGCATGCGGTAGGCCACAGCGCGCAGATGCGAACGGTGCTCTTCGAAGGACTCTGCAGGCATGTCGCACCTCCTCCCGTCATGGTGATGACGGATCAGCGGGCGCGGATATGACAGTCACCAGAAGCCGGGCACCAACCGGTAGTGCACCTTGTGGGTGTACTCGTCGTATCCGGCGAGTTCCTGCCGAAGCATCTTCTCCTCGTCGTCGATGCGGAGGAGGAGCACCGCCACAGCGGGCACGATAGTGACCAGACCCCAATAGGAGTCGAGCGCCAGCGGCATGCCCACCATCATGATCAACGCGCCGGCATACATCGGATGCCGCACAAGGCCGTACAGACCGGTATCGACAACCGGCTGCTCGGCCTCGACCGTAATCGTGGCGGCCGCGTAGTTGTTCTGCTGGACGACAAGCATCGACATGCCAAGACCGATGGCGACCAACACGTCGCCGACGATGACGATCGGCGTCGGGACCTGTGACCAACCGAATCGATGGTCGAGGGCGCTGAGGACCAGCACCGCCAGCACCATCGCGGCGATGCCCACGGTGGCGATCTTCTGCACAGGCCTGGTCTCCGCGGTCGGCCCCGAACGCATGCGGCGCCGCAGAATATCGGGTCGGCGCAGCGCCCAGTACACGCTGGGACCGAACGACGTCACGCCGAAGACCGCGATGAAAACCCATGCCTGCCAATAGTTGAACGTGCCAGCAGGCCAGAACAGCGGCACAGCGAAGAAAACCAATCCGAATAGGCTCGCCACCACGGCTTGAAGCAAGAGCTTCACGATTCCTCCATCACCAGACGCCCGGCATCAGCCGGTAGTGCACCTTGTTTGTGTAGTCGGGATAGCCCGCGAGTTCTTGGGTGAGCACCTTCTCCTCATCGAGGATCCGAAGGGCGAGGATGGCCACGCCGGGGATCACGAAGACGAGTCCCCAATACGAGCCGAGCGCCAGCGGGATGCCGACCATCAGCACGACGTTCCCGAAGTACATCGGGTGCCGCACAACGGAGTAGAGACCCGTCGACACCACCTGTTGACCGGATTCGACCGTGATGTTAGCCGACGCGTAGCCGTTCTGGATCGTCGTGAGCATTGCGATACCCAGGCCGACGGCCACCAGGACATCGCCGACGACGGAGATGGCCGCGGGCACCGAGGACCAGCCGAAGCGGAAGTCCAAGGCGCTCACCACAATTGTGGCACCCATCGCCAGGAATGCGATCGAGATGATGACCTTCTGCAATACCCCTGTCTCTGCGGCCGGGCCGGCCTGCATCCGACGCTTGAGTGCCGCGGGATTCGTGACCGCCAGGTAAAGGCTGGGGATCGTCGTCGACGCAGCGAACACCACAATGAAGGTCCATCCCTGCCAGTAGTCGAATGTGCCGGCCGGCCAGAACACCAGCAGCCCGAATACAACGAGGCCGATGAGGCCGGAAGTGATTGCCTGCAAGGCGATTTTCATGGTTCTCCTTCACCAGACGTGCGGCACCAGGCGCGAATGCACCTTCTCGGTGTACTCGCGGTAGCCGGTCAGTTCTTCCGTCAGCGCCTTCTCCTCATCGAGGATGCGAGCGGCGAGGAGAACCAGGTCGACAAGGACTATGACGACCGCCCAATAGGAACCCAGCGCAAAGGGCATGCCAATGAGCATGACGAGACCTCCGAAGTACATCGGGTGCCGCACCAGCCCATAGAGCCCGGTGGACACCACCGTCTGGTCTGCCTCGACGGTGATATTCGCTGCGGCATAGCTGTTTTGGACGACCACGACCATCGTGATCAGAAGCCCAACGGCGGCCAGCACGTTCCCGACGAGCGCCACCGTGGTTCCTACGTTCGACCAGCCGAACCGATGGTCGAACCCGGACACCACCAGCAAGGCAAAGAAGGTCAACACCACGCCGGAACTGACGACCTTCTGGACGGGCCTGGACTCGTGGGTCGGGCCTGCATTCATCCGGCGTCGAAGGACTTCCGGATTCTTCACACCCACATAAACGGTGTAGATCACCGACAGGACAACGAATATGCCGAGGAAGACCCACGCCTGCCAGTAGCCGAACGTGCCCGCCGGCCAGAACAACGCAAGGCCGATCAACGCCAAGCCAAGCAGCGACGTTGTTGCTATTTGAAGTCCGATCTTCATGATCTCTTCTCCTACAGCGCGTCGCGGCTGCGATAGATCCAGCCGGCGAGGATTGTCAGCGCCGCCGCGGCGACGACCATGACCGCCAGCGCAACGGCAGGGAAGTCGGTCGGCACGGTGGTGCGGCCCACCGGTGACAGGTCGAGCAGCCACCGCGGCAACCGCAACAGCGCTCCGAGGTACAGCGACACCACAACGAATGTGACTGCAAGCCAACCGATCCACGCGTGCTTCACCGCGACGGCGAATGCCGCAACGCCGGCGAGCACCGCCATGGCGGGCACATAGGCTAGGCCTGCCAACGTCAACTTAACGATGGTTCCGGGCTCGCCGAGCGTAAGCCCGGCGCCGAGGCCGTTGCCAAGCCCGGCGAAGAACATCAGCACGATCGAACCGACCAGCGCGGACGCCACCGCCGTCAGAAGCCAACGCCAGCGCGACACCGCGCCGGCCAACACGGCCTCGCCGAGCCCCGACTGCTCATCCGAATACAGCCGCAACACAGCGGTGACGACGTACGCCGTGGCGGCCGCAGCCAGGAACTGCGTCATCGTGGTGTAGACACCGTCGGTGCCCTGCGCCGTCAGCACTCGTGCAAGCAGTGGGTTGTCCTTCGCCGCGTCCAGCAACGACTTGGTCATCGAGCCGAATGCCAAGCCGCCCAGGAACAGTCCGACTGTCCAGCCGATGGTTTGACCGCGCTGCAGGGTGAGGTGCAGGCCGAACACGCCGGTGATCGGACGCGCGTTCGGCTTCTCGCCGGTGGATGGGATGTTGCCGTCGTCGTACTGCCGCCTGCTTTCCAACCAGGCCGCCAGCGCCATCAGCGCGACCGCGAGTGCCACCAGTAGAGCGAACGGCCACCAGCGCAGGTCGACGAACGCGCGCATCTGTTGCGCCCATGCGATGGGGGAGAACCAGCTCAGCGCGCTGCCGGAGTTGTTGATGACGTCACCGATGCCGCGGACCAGCGCGGCCGCCGCCAGTGCGGCCATCGCCGCCCCGGTCGCGGTCCGGGCCTGTCGCCACAGCTGCGCCGTGACCGCGGCTACCGCGCCGAACACCATGGCCACCCCGGTGACGCCGAGGCACATCCCCGCAGTATCGACGATCGCAAATCCCGTCGAGGCCATCGCCAGCGTCATGGTGACCGCCAGGACGGCGTTCACCCCGCCGACGAGGATCAGCGCGGCGTACGTGCGGGCGTAGCGGCCGACAACCGACGACGACACCAGTTCCGCGATGCCGCTCTCTTCCTCGGCGCGCGTGTGGCGGATGACGGTGCTGATGGAAAGGATCGACGCCGCGACGATCAGCGTGAGCATTAGCTCGTTCGCCATCATCGCGCCGAGGTCCGTCTCGTTGCCACCAAACATGGGCCCGCCCAACATCATTCCGGCGGGCGTTTTGAGCAGGTTCACCCGGGCCAGCCGTTGCGGCTCTTCCGGGTACGCGAGTTTTACCGCGTTCGGGGCGTACACCATCATCAGCGTCAGGATCGCGATCCACACGGACAGCCGGATCCGGTCGCGGCGCAGCGCGAGTCGCAGCAGGCTGGGAACGCCAGTGAATGGCGATCCCGGCTGGGCCGCTTCGTGACGCCCCGCTCGCGGTGCGACCGTTGCCGTGGTCATCGCGACGCCCCCTGATACTCACGCAGGAACATGTCCTCCAGCGACGCGGGAGTGACGATGAGCTCCTCGATGCCCAGATCGGTGAGGTGCTCCATCGTGAAGTCCAAGTCGTTGCGGTCCACCGAGAACCTGACTTGCCCGTTGTGGCTGGTGAAGTCGTGGACGTACGGAACCTGCTGCAGCGCTTGACCGTCGCCGCGGGTGCGAACCGTCACGGTAGTGCGCATCAGATGTCGCAGCTCGTCGAGCGTGCCCGACTTGACCGCCCGCCCGGACCGGATGATTGTGACTGCGTCGCAAAGCTTTTCGACTTCGGCCAGGATGTGGCTGGACAGCAGCACGGCGGCACCGCGATCTGCGACCTCGTTGACGCACTGCTGAAAAGCCTGCTCCATCAACGGGTCGAGGCCAGAGGTCGGCTCGTCGAGGATATACAGCTCGGCGTTGGTGCTGAACGCGGCGACGATGGCCACCTTCTGCCGGTTGCCCTTGGAATACGTGCGCGCCTTCTTGTGCGGGTCGAGTTCGAAACGCTCGATCAGCTGATCGCGGCGTCGGGTGTCGACACCATTGCCGCGCAAGCGAGCCAAAAAGTCGATCACCTGAAGGCCGGTGAGGTTGGGCCACAACGTGACATCGCCGGGCACGTAGGCGATCCGCCGGTGCAGCGCGACCGCGTCGCGCCAGGGATCACCGCCGAGCAGCCGGACAGTGCCGCGGTCGGCGCGCAGCAGGCCGAGCAGCACCCGGATGGTGGTGGACTTGCCCGCGCCGTTGGGCCCGAGGAAGCCGGCGATTTCGCCGTGGGCCACGGTCATATCGAGGCCGTCGAGTGCCTTGGTACGGCCGAAAGATTTGTGCAGATCCCGGATTTCGACAGCAGGTGAACTATCCCGCCGCGGGGACGTCGCCGTCATTTTGTTCTCCTTCTTGAGTTGTGGTTAACGGGATGCCTTCTTCACGCGCGTCAACGAATGCGTCGTACATGGTCGAGTCGGTCATTAAGCCGTTCGTGTAGACCTCAAGGGCCGGCAAGATCATCTCCTCGCCGTAGTCGCGGAGGACGGCGCGCAGATCGGTTGGGTTGTCGTGCATTTGGAGGTACAGCAGGAGACTGCCGCCGCTGCTCATCCCGAGGTACTTGGCTCGGGCACGCGGATCGCGACTCGGTTTGAGCGTGCCGGCCTGCACGCCTTCCTCCATGTATCGCTCGGCGTCGTCGATCATGCGGTTCCAGAAGGTCTTCGCCAGCTCGCCGCCGGACTGCAGGCTGCGTAGCAGGTAGGCCACCATCGGCGCGAACGATTCGATCTCCGCCACCTGAGCGAACCAGGTGGCGGGGTCGCTCGTCCGCAGCGACTCCGACTTCGCGCCGTAAACCTCGTCGGCGATCCGGTCGTCGCAGGCCTTGCGCAGGCCTTCCTTGGATCCGAAGTGATGGATCACCAGCGCGGCGGATACGCCCGCTGCCTCGGCGATGCTCCGAAGCCCGACGTTAAAGCCGTGCTGCCCCCACTGTTCGATCGCGGCGTCGCGGATCCGGGCGACGGCCGTGCGATCGTCTGACGCTGAACGCATGTTTAGTACACTAAACGCGCGTTCAGTGCGCAGTCAAGCATCTACCCCGTCAGGAATCCGTAAAAATCGCGACGAGTCAGTCGCGCGCAGCGACGAGCAGGCCGTCGCCCAGCGGGACGAGCACGGGCGTCAGCCGCTCATCCTCAGCGATCAGTCGCGCGGCCTCACGCACGGCGCTGACCTCGGCATCCTTGGCGCTCGCATCTCCGGCACGTCCGCCGAGCGCCGCCCGGTGCAGGACGATCGCGCCGCCGGACCGCAGCAGCCGAACCCCTTCGGCGACGAATTGTGGCTGGTCTATCGGATCGGCGTCGATGAACACCAGGTCATAGGACTCGTCGGCCAGCCGGGTCAGCACCTCCTGCGCCCGGCCGACGATCAACCGGGTCCGCGACTGCCCCACGCCGGCCTCGGTGAACGCCTGCTTGGCAAGCCGCTGATGCTCGGGTTCGACGTCGATCGTCGTGAGCACACCGTCCTCACGCATGCCTGAGAGCAGCCACAGCCCGCTGACACCCGCACCCGTGCCGACCTCGACGACTGCCTTTGCGCCGGTCAGTTTGGCGAGCACGCACAGCAGGGCACCGACGGCCGGGGTGACCGCCCCTGCTCCGATGTCGACCGCCCGCTCGCGCGCCCCCGCGACGATGGCGTCTTCGGAGATCGAACCCTCGGCGTGCGTGACGATCGAATCCGCGCGGCTCTGCGGTCCGATGACGTCGTCCATGCCGGCCATGCCCGCAGCGTAGAGCGAACCGATGTGGCCCGCCGAAGCGACACGCCCGTGCCGGAGCGTGAGAATCACAGTCCGTCGAGCCCGTTTTGCCTGGTGGGAAAATGGGTAGCAATCTTTCTCAGGAAATGTTCAGTTTGCTCATATGCCAACCTCAACCCGGTCGGAGACGGTATCTCGCATGGAACACGGCGGACGCTGGCGCTCTGGGAATAAGCACGTGGACAAACGTGTTGCCGTCGACATCGAGCCGTCGATACGTGATGGCGGCTGTGACCAGGAGGATCCGACGACCACGACCGTAACCACCCCCGCCGCACCGGTGTCCATGGCACACCTGCCGCAGTACACCGAGGGGGACTGGGTAGAGACGTCCGATGAGTTGACCGGCACCGCGGTGTTCGACGCCACCGGCGATGCGACCACGATGCCGTCCTGGGACGAGCTCGTGCGTCAGCACGCCGATCGGGTGTACCGGCTGGCCTACCGGCTGTCGGGCAACCAGCACGACGCCGAGGATCTGACGCAGGAGACCTTTATCCGCGTTTTCCGCTCGGTGCAGAACTATCAGCCCGGTACCTTCGAGGGCTGGCTGCACCGCATCACCACGAACCTCTTCCTGGACATGGTTCGCCGACGCGGCCGCATCCGCATGGAGGCGCTGCCTGAGGACTACGACCGGGTGCCGGCCGACGAGCCCAACCCCGAGCAGATTTACCACGATTCGCGGCTCGGGCCCGATCTACAGGCCGCGCTCGACTCGCTGCCGCCGGAGTTCCGCGCAGCCGTGGTTCTGTGCGACATCGAAGGACTGTCCTACGAGGAAATCGGCGCCACACTGGGCGTCAAGCTCGGCACCGTGCGCAGCCGCATCCACCGCGGTCGCCAGGCGTTGCGCGACTACCTGGCAAGCCACGAGCACGACACGGCCAAATCCGCCTGACGTCGCGGGTGTAGGTCACAGCTGGCCGCGCTACATTCGAGTCAACACAGTTGATGCGGCATGACGAAACGAGAGGAGCTGGGTGATGGTCGACCCGGGACATGTGTTCCGTCGGGCGTTCTCCTGGCTGCCCTCTCAGTTCGCCTCCCAGAGCGACGCGCCAGTCGGGCCGCGGCAGTTCGGATCCACTGAGCACCTGTCGATCGAGGCTGTCGCGGCGTTCGTCGACGGCGAGCTTCGGATGACCGCGCACCTGCGCGCGGCACACCACCTGTCGCTGTGCTCCGAGTGCGCGTCCGAGGTGGAAGCCCAGCGGCAAGCCCGGTCCGCGCTGCGGGACTCGTGCCCGATCGTCGTACCGAGTTCCCTTCTGGGCATGTTGTCCCAGATCCCACACCATGCTCCACCGGAGCCGCCCGACCAAGCGGATCAGCCGCAGTTAGCTGACGGCACCCCGCGGTACCGCCGTAAGCGCCGGTAGGGTGGATGCGGAGTCGAGCAGTGACCTGCGCCGGCCATTGCGGGCGCTCCAGTAGAGGGTGATGAACGGGTGACCAATCTGGACCAGTCCGGGCGCGAGCGCCTCGAGCCGCGCCCCGTGTCGCGTCCACCTGTCGATCCGGCTTCGCGTCGCGCGTTCGGCCGGCCCGACGGCGTCAACGGATCCTTCGTGGGTCTGGACCGCTACCGCGACCAAGGCGAATACACCCCGAAGGACCAGGCGCCCGACACGGTGCTGGCCGAGGCGTTCGGTCGGCCCTACGCGGGCGGCGATTCGCTGCAGCGGCACCCTGCCGATTCCGGCGCGCTGGACGCCGAACGCGAGGGACCGGGAACCGGCGAAGCCGACGACCCGTGGCGCAATCCAGGCGCCCCGGCGGCGCTCGGCACTCCGGCGTTGCCCCAGTCCGCTCCGGCCCCTTCGGCCGCCGCAATGGGCAAGCTCGGGGTGCGCGACGTTTTGTTCGGCGGCAGGGTGTCCTACGTCGCGCTGGCGGTTCTCGCCATCACCGCGCTGGTGATCGGCGTCGCAGGCGGCTGGGTGGGCCGCAAGACGGCCGAGGTCGTGGAGGCGTTCACCACGTCGAAGGTGACGCTGGAAACCAACAACAACTCTGAGCCACCGCAGGGTCAGTTCGCGAAAGTTGCTGCGGCGATCGCTGATTCGGTGGTGACGGTGGAGGCCGTGAGCGATTCGGAAGGCTCTCAGGGCTCGGGCGTTGTGGTCGACGGCCGCGGCTACATCGTCACCAACAACCACGTCATCTCCGAGGCCGCCGCCAACCCCAGCCAGTACAAGACGACGGTGGTGTTCAACGACGGCAAGGAAGTGCCTGCCAACCTCGTCGGCCGCGACCCGAAGACCGACTTGGCCGTGCTCAAGGTCGACAACGTCGACAACCTGACGGTGGCCCGTATGGGTGATTCCGAAAAGCTCAAGGTCGGTGACGAGGTGATTGCCGCGGGCGCTCCGCTGGGTCTGCGCAGCACCGTCACACACGGCATCATCAGCGCGCTGCACCGCCCGGTGCCGCTGTCCGGTGACGGCTCGGACACCGACACCGTCATCGACGGCGTGCAGACCGACGCGTCGATCAACCACGGCAACTCCGGCGGCCCGTTGATCAACATGAACTCCGAGGTGATCGGCATCAACACCGCGGGTAAGTCGTTGTCCGACAGCGCTAGCGGCCTCGGCTTCGCGATCCCGGTCAACGAGGTCAAGCAGACCGTCGAGACGTTGATCAAAGACGGCAAGATCGCGCATCCGACGCTGGGACTGACCGCTCGGTCGGTGAGCAATGACATCGCCTCCGGTGCGCAGGTCGCCAACGTTAAGGCCGGCGGACCGGCCGAGAAGGGCGGCATCCTGGAGAACGACGTCGTCGTCAAGGTTGGCAACCGCACGGTCGCCGACGCCGACGAATTCGTTGTTGCCGTGCGCCAGTTGGCCATTGGTCAGGAGTCGCCGATCGAGGTAGTCCGCGACGGCCGCCACGTCACCCTCATGGTCACCCCGGGCGCCGACACTCCCACGACGTAATGTTCGCCAACGTGGGCTGGGGCGAGATGCTGCTCCTGGTGATCGCCGGTCTGGTGATCCTCGGGCCCGAGCGGCTGCCCGGCGCCATCCGATGGACGTCGGGCGCGCTGCGACAGGCCCGCGACTACATCAGCGGCGCCACCAGCCAGTTGCGTGACGACCTCGGCCCGGAATTCGACGATCTGCGCGAGCCGCTCAGCGAGCTGAACAAGTTGCGCGGTATGTCGCCGCGCGCCGCGCTCACCAAACATCTACTCGACGGCGATGATTCGTTCCTCACGGGCAAGTTCGACAAGCCTGAATCCAGCCCCGAGAAGCCAGTGTCGTCGCCCGCGCCACAGCCCGTAGCGCCTTCGACGCCCCCGGCCACCACGCCGTTCGATACCGACGCAACGTAGCCGCTAATCGCCCGGCGCCGTGGGGTCGGATGATGCGCGGTTGGCGTTGGTCGCTGTGCGCTCGTTCAGTGAAGCAGCCCAGTAGCGCAGGCCAATTGCCCATCCCACCCAGGCGACAAGCCCGATCAGGCTGGCGGGAATCAGGCGCGGTTCGTCGAAGGCGCCCAGCACGGCTGCTATGACGACGAGGATCGCCAAAGCTGCCCAGAACCAGAAGATGATGCGCGCGATCGAGGCGGCAGGCCGGTGGAATCGATACAGCAACAGCGCCCTGCGAAACGTCAAACGACTCCGCGGCTGCGCCGTGGGTTGTGATTTCTCGACGCGAAGCGACCAGAATCGAAGGGCCATCGCGATCACCGTCACCGCTGCGACGGCCATGAGGTCGCCGTAGATCAGGCCTCCGGAGAAATAGTCGGGGATGCCAAGTGTGTCGGGCCTGCCCATAGCGGAAGCCATCGCCCCAGAAACCTGAAAAGCCACAACGCCGAGGCAGCAGTAGTAGAGCGCTCGAAGGATCCGCGCGCCGCGGCGTTCCATCGGGTAGGCGAGGAGCAGTCGACGAAACGTGATGGCCGGCTTCTCGTCGACCGGTGGCGGTTTGGATTCGACGACGAGCGCGGAGGCTTCTTCCAGCCAGGCCTGGGCCCGTGTGGCGGCCTGCTGTTCCGCGTCGGGCGAGTTGGCAATGAGCTTGCTGGCGTTCCACCAGTCGGCAGCGAATGCGACCTGTCGACTGGCATCCTCGATGGCCAGCTTGCGTCGTCCGGCTTGGGTCCTGCGGTCGCGCCAGTCCCCGATCACGAGGGCGGCGATCCCGATTCCAGCGGTCAGGATCGGCGTTATCACAGTCAGGGCGATGCGTATGACCTGGTCAGCATCCATCGCGCCTGATGATGCCACCCCGGACGCGTCGACGAGATCGAAAACCGACCGTTAGCGACCGGAGGGATCCAGCCCCAGCGACATGCCGGCCAGCCCCCGCTTGCGCGACGACAGCGCGTCGGCGACGTTGCGCAGCTCCTTGCCCGCCGCCGAATCCGGCGCCGACAGCACTAGCGGCACACCGTCGTCGCCGGCTGACACCAAAGCCGGGTCGAGCGGCACCTGTCCGAGCAGCGGCACGTCGGCGCCGACCGCCCGCGACAACCGCTCGGCCACCTGCTTGCCGCCGCCTTCGCCGAAGATCTGCATCGTCGTGCCGTCGGGCAGCAGCAGCCCGGACATATTCTCCACCACGCCCACGATGCGCTGGCGGGTCTGCAGCGCGATCGCGCCTGCCCGCTCGGCCACCTCGGCGGCGGCCAGCTGCGGCGTCGTCACCACCAGAATCTCGGCGCCGGGGATCAGCTGTGCGACCGAGATCGCGACGTCGCCGGTGCCTGGCGGCAGGTCAAGCAGCAGCACGTCGAGGTCGCCCCAGTAGACGTCGGCCAGGAACTGCTGCAGCGCCCGGTGCAGCATCGGCCCGCGCCACACCACCGGGG
>Ga0075428_100004953_pt1 | contig 14789 bp, 14 predicted proteins | sample RhiMetdeltSRZDD2_FD_75291 | JGI IMG/M metagenome (GOLD analysis project Ga0075428, IMG submission 75291) | Populus rhizosphere microbial communities from Tennessee, USA - Rhizosphere MetaG P. deltoides SRZDD2 | ecosystem: Host-associated > Plants > Roots > Rhizosphere > Soil | place: USA... | reverse complement strand
GCCACCCACGGCTTGGAGTAGTACGCGGGGTCATCGATCGTGATCGTCACGTCGATGTGGACGGCATCCCGACGGACGTAGCGTTCCTCGATCCGCGCCTCGAGGCTGTGCGGACGCCCGACGTTGTCGAGCCACGTCCGCTCGTCCAGGCCGACGGTTTCGCCGACGAAGGTGTAGTCGTCGGTCCATCGGCCGACCGAATAACCCCACCACCGCGGCTCGAGGAAGTCGTCCACCTTCGGGTTTGCGCGACCGTCGGTCCAGATGTTCCGCCACTTCCGGTTGAACTGGTACAGGATGAGGACCTGCTTCGGAGTCTGAACGATCTGGGCCGTGCGGTAGTTGTGCAGGATGATGCGCGGCCATCCCTGCGGCTCGCAGGTCGGCTGCGGGTCGTTTGAGACCGCCGACGCCACCGCGCGTGGGCCCCACGCGGGTTTGTTCGCGAGATTCGCTTTCAGCCCTGCAGCTGTAAACGGCAGTTGGTGCTCCGGGCGTCCCGTATCCGGGTAGCTCTTCGCGCCCTGCGCTCCGATTGCATCACCGGGGCCGCGGGCCGGCTCCCAGATTCCGGAGAGATCGCGCCGCGGCGCCGGGCCCGGCTTTTCGTTGGGAAAGTCGGCGTCGTACACCGCGCCCGGGACGCGGACGATCTGTTCCTGATTGAACGCGACGGAGCAGAACGTCACGACAGACGTCAGGGTCAGACCGATTATCGTGAGGCGATGTGACATGGCCCTCATGCTCCTTGGCGCGTCGCGCGTCATTGAGGTGTGCCACCCTGCCGACCGGGCGCCGCCGTGACACCGCCGCCGCGCGCGTTGAGTACACGTCCGTCTGGAAGCGCAACTTCCAGCACGCGCCCGACCGGGCTGCCGCTCTTGACCGGTTCCACCGTTACTGTCACACGATCGCCGGGATTGAGCGACCGGCGATTCCAGCCTCGGTTGACCATATCAGGCGGATTGCTGGTTTCCGTCGTCCAGGTGCGGACGGTGCCATCAGGTCCCTTCACGTCGAACTTGAGGAAGCAGTGCGGGTTGGCCCACACCCACTCCGTCACGACGCCTTCGAGGACCAGTGTCTTGCCTGTATCGAACGTCGCGGCGCCGTGATGCGCGACCGCGGCGCCCGAGGCTCCCAGAATGACGGCCGCGACACAAAGCCCCAACAGTGAGCGCGTCACGAGCGACTCCTTTCTTCTCTATTTCCAGCTGTCGATCGCCTGCCGCATCATGGAACCGGGAGGCTGTTCGTTCAACTCGGTCCTGATGCCGGCAGGGTCGGTGATATTCGCGAGAATCGAGCCGCTGTTCGCGCTCTTGTTCGGCTCGGTCGGCTTGCCGCCGTTCTGCGCAAGGCGCCCCACCGTGGCCTTGATATCGTCGGCGCCGATGCCGATGTGCGTGATCGCCGGTTTCGCATCGGGCATCGCGGGTGCGATCTCGATGAACGTGTCGCGGCTGATCTGGACAAATGCGGTACCGGGACGCCCGTCAGGGTTCGGTGCGAACCGGTGGGACACGCGGAAGCCCATGACCTTTTCGTAGAAGTTGACCGTCTCCTGGAAGTTCGGCACGGAAATTCCGACGTGGTTGAGCCGCACACCGTTGTTCAGAGTGCCCTGAGCCGCGAGAGACGTCATCAGGCCCGCGCCGACAATGATGCCGGCAAGGAAAAGGCCTACTCCACGCATCGCTCCACGCATACGCACCTCTCTTGGATCATTTCTTCTTCGCCAGATCAAGGGCAGCGCCCTTGGCTCGTTGTGGACGCCGCGAAGTGGATGCTGTTTAGCAGTCCCGCCGTTGCATTGTCAAGGAACTCGAGAAGAGATCGCTACTGGCTCAGCACTTGATGGACAAAAGCGACCGCAATCGACCCTTCGCCCACAGCCGATGCGACCCGCTTGATATTTCCACCTCGGACGTCGCCGACGGCAAATACGCCGGGGCGACTCGTCTCGAGAAGATACGGAGCCCGCGCCAACGGCCATTGCGCTTCGACGAGATCCTCTCGGGATAGATCGGCACCCGTCTTGATGAAACCTTTCTCGTCCATCACCAGGCATCCCTTCACCCATCGGGTATTCGGGACGGCGCCCGTCATCATGAACACGTGGCGGATCTCATGCCGTTCGGGCGTACCCGAGCCACCAGAGGACCAGTGGACTTCCGCCAAGTGTCCGTTTCCTTCGAGCGCGACGACTTCCGTGCGCGCGTGCAACGTGATTGTGGGACTGTCTTCGATGCGTCGAATCAGATACCGCGACATCGTCTGAGCCAGGCCGTCGCCGCGAACGAGCATATGCACACGCCGGCACGTCTGCGCGAGGAACACGGCGGCCTGCCCTGCCGAGTTGCCGCCACCCACCACGACGATCTCCTCATCGGCGCACAGCTGCGCCTCCATCGGTGTCGCCGCGTAGTAGACCCCTGCCCCCTCGAATTGTGCGAGGTTCTCGATTGGGGGCCGACGATACTCCGCTCCCGTTGCGATGATCACGGTGCGCGCGGCAACGGGCGCACCGGCGTCGATCTCCACACGGTACGGCTGCCGATCGCACACGAGCTGCGCCGCACGGCGTGCCACCAGAATCTGCGCGCCAAACTTCAGCGCCTGGGCCTGCGCACGACCCGTCAGTTCGGCCCCGGAAATGCCGGTCGGAAAACCGAGGTAGTTTTCGATTCTCGAGCTCGTTCCTGCCTGGCCGCCGGGCGCATCCGCTTCCAGCACCAGCACGTCCAGTCCTTCCGAGGCTCCGTAGACGGCAGCCGCAAGACCCGCCGGCCCGGCCCCCACGACCACAAGGTCGCGCACGTGCGATCGATCGATGGTGGGGTTGAAACCCAAGCAGTCGGCGATCTGCTGGTTAGACGGATTGCGTAACACGTCTTTGCCGCGGCAGATGAGCACCGGAATATCTGCCGACGAGACGTGAAAGCGGTCGAGCAGTTCCTGAGCGTCGCTTTCGCGGTCGAGATCGATATAGACATGCGGATGGCCGTTGCGAACCAGGAACTCTTTGATACGCAGCGTGCCGGCGCAATGCGTCGAGCCTATGACGATGACATCGCCGTAACCGCGGGCAATCAGCTCCACCCGCCGCAGAATGAAGGCCCGCAGCAGGATCTGGCCCAGCTCCGCGTCGGTCTGCACGAGCGCGAGCAGACGATCGTGATCGAGTTGGATGACAGTACCGGACGCACCGACGCGAGCCCGGATGAGCGCGGGGCGGCCGGTCATCAGATTGGTTTCGCCCCCAAACTGCCCCGGACCAAGGGTGACGATCAGTTCGTCGCCATCGGGTGAGGGGCGGAGGATCTGAAGCTCGCCCTCGAGCACGACGAGGAACGGCGCAGGTCGGGCACCTGGCTCGATTAGAACCTCTCCGGCCGTTGTAGACCGCTTCGTTCCGTGTGCTGCGATCCGCGCGATCTGCGCTGGCGTCAGGGTCGGGAAGAGCCGTGCAGCGGCTGAAGGGTCGAGAAGAGGCGCCACAACCAGGTCTTTTGCGGATTTCATCACAGTCAGGTCACGGCAGCGTGAACTTTCCGCTATCCTCTCGAGGATGTCGCCTTCGGCGCAGGTCAAAGCGTATCTGGCAGCGCTACCACCGGATGCGCGCAGACATCTCAACGTGATTCGCAGCGTCGTGCGCGACGTCGCGCCGGACGCAACCGAGTCGTTCAGTTATCGCATGCCCGGGTTCCGGCTCTACGATCGCGTCTTCCTCTACTATGCCGGATTCAAGGACCACGTGAGTCTCTTCCCGATGACGGCCGACATTCGTGCGCGCCATGCGGCGGCCCTCAAGGGGTACAAGACGTCGGCCGGCACCGTCCAGTTCCCTCTCGACAGACCTGTTCCGGTATCGCTGGTGACACGACTCATCAAAACGCGCATGGCGCTCGTGCGCGTCGCGGCGTCCCGGAAGAAGCGTTGAGGCAACTCGGCAAATGCGATTCGCCACGATTCCGATAGCGACCGGGCCGTTCCTTCATTACGCGGAACACGGCGATCCCCAGGGTGAACCAATCGTGTTTCTCCACGGATGGCCTGACTCCTGGTTCTCCTTCAGCCGGGTCCTCCCGCTCTTACCTGAACGACTGCACGCCTTCGCACCAGACCAGCGTGGCTTTGGCGATTCGGACCGTCCGGAGTCGGGATATGCGATTGCCGACATGTGCGCGGACGCAATCGCCTTTCTCGACGCGGTCGGGATCACGCGCGTGACGCTCGTCGGCCATTCGTACGGCAGCTTTGTGGCGCGGCAGGTCGCGGTTGCGCACCCCGAGCGAGTCTCGGCCCTGGTGTTGATTGACACCGGCTTCTCGACGTCGAATCCGGTCACTCAGGACCTGCAGAAGTCGCTGCGCGATCTGCCCGATCCGATCCCGGAGCAATTCGCGCGCGACTTCCAGGCCGGCACCGCCTACCAACCGCTTCCCGCCGACTTCTTCGAGCGGATCATCGCCGAAAGCCTGAAACTGCCGCCACGTCTCTGGCGTCTCATGATCGATCAGATGCTGGCGTACGACGACACGCGCCAACTCGCGCGAATCCAGGCGCCCACCCTATTGTTGTGGGGTGACCGGGACGCATTGTTCTCTCGCGCAGATCAAGATCGGATGATGGCTGCCCTGACGGCTGCGCGGCTGACCATTTACGACGAGACTGGTCACTGCCCGAACTGGGAACGCCCGGAACGCGTCGCTGCTGACATCGCCACACTGCTCCAGCATTCCTGATCGCTCGTTCGCTGATCATCATCGTTGCATTGCGCGTCCTTTGAATTGTCATGTCCGTTGGTGACGACCAAATAATGAGGGGATGATCCGTCGATCTGCGTCTGTTCGATCACGGTATTGGAACCGCCAAGATCGCCGCCCGATGACGCTTCCGTAATCGACGCGCCCCCAAAAACCTGAGAATGCCCGGGATTTTCCGCTCGATCCCGCGGCACACCTCTTGGACTCCCGAACCGCTCAGCCCTGGCGGCTCGAAACGGGAGGAAATTGTTCATGATTCGTCACGTACTCGCGGGCGTCCTGGCCATTGTCTTGATTCCTGTCGGCCTTCGTGCACAAACGACGCTCACCATCGAAGCGCCGTCGATTGACGTGCACGAATCCGCGACGGTAGCGGCCCCCATCATCGGGTATGTGGGGCGCGGACGCGTGCTGCAAGTGACGCGCGAGGATGGCGATTGGGTGATGGTCGCGTGGCCCGAGTCCGCGGCAGGGGTGGGGTATGTTCGACTGACGATTGGATCTCTTGTCAGCATGGAGGACGATCGCGAGTCCTCGGTAACCGACGTCCGCGCTGATGTCGAAGGCGTGGAGCGTGCAATATGGGCGATCTGGAATTCTGCGACTGTGCATGACGAGGCTTCGCGGTAAATACGTTCGGCCGCGGCGAACCGATGCGAAAACCCACAGTCCTGATTCTCGCGGTCGTGATACTTGTTCCCGGCTGTGCAGCTCGATCGCGAACGGTCACGAGCGTCCGTGACGTTCGTGAGGGTCTGGCCTCGTATTACGGACCCGGATTCGACGGCAAGACGACAGCCAGCGGCGCACGGTTCGATATGCGAGCGATGGTAGCGGCACATCCTACATACCCGTTCGGAACGATCGTGCGTGTGACAAATCTGACGAACCAACGGGCTGTCGATGTGCGAGTTCTGGATCGAGGGCCGGCCAGGGGTCCTCAAGCCGACGGCGTTCTGATCGATCTCTCGTACGGTGCGGCCCAGGCACTTGGCTTCATCCGGCAAGGCCGCACCCGCGTTCGCCTCGAGGTACTGCGCTGGGGCGATTGATCGCCGCGACATCAGACGCAGCTTCGAGAAGCATATGGCACCGATTGCGGAGGTATGAATGAATATCTGGACAGAATTCAAGAATTCCGTTTTGCCCTGGCTGCTGGCGGGCGGCGTCGTGGCATTCCTGATCGCCGAGCATCGGCGGACGACTGCAGCGTTGCTCGATGCCAATACACGGCTCGCCGACGCGGTCGAAGATCAGGGCAAAGCGCTCGACGGTGTACGCTCGCTTCTTGCTGCGCAGGGGTACACGCTGCCCCCTTTAGGTGAGTCGTCCAAAGCTACTGCGCGCGTTGGTAACTAAGAAGCCTCCGCGCGCGGATGGCGTGCCGGTTCTACCGCGCCGACGCTGGAACGGTGCCGATGACGGAGCGGAAATAGAAGCGGTCCCAGAAGTTACAGTGGTGTTCGCGAAATCGGTTCGCGTCGGTGACGGTATCGTCCAGAATGACAAAGCGATCCGAAAGAATCGGGTATCGATCCACGCGGAACAGAGGCCAGCGCGCGACGCCCGGAGCGGTCGGGTTCCCAGTATCGGCAAACCGTCCCCAGTACCCACTCATCGTCCGAAACAGCGCGAGGTCAGCAGCAGTGAGCACGTGGTTGGCCGGCGCGGCGAAGTTGTTGCCGAATACCAGGTTCGTTTCCATCCCGTGGATTACCCGACCCGGCGTAACGGCGTCGACGATGTGCTCGAAGGAGTAGAAGTAGACATCGACGCGGGCCTGTGACATGAAACGCGCGACGCGGCGTGCTTCGCACGCGAACTCTGCGTCACCTGTCAGTTGTGAAAGCGCATCCTTCGGCGACGGAAAGGCCGATGCCGGATAGAGGCTCAGGACTGCCGGCGCGTCGGCACCAAACTCGCCTCGCACGGTCGACTCGTATTGCGCAGTGTCGAAACTCCCCGGAAAGCTCCGATCGACGAACGTCCAGCCCTCGTCTCTGTTCACGCCGACAATGAGCGGTACCCGGACGAACCGTCCGCGCCGGTACAGATCTCGAGGCTGATCCGGAATTTCCAGTCCATCGACAATCGGGCTCCACTGCACGGCCTCGGTTTCCAGTATCTGCGCCTGATCGAGCGGCAGCGCCCTCAGCACCTGATCTCTTGTTTTCGATCGAAGACACGCCAGAACGGTTCTCGCGTCCGTGCATTGAAGAGCCCTGGCAAACTGCTCGCCTTGAGATTCGGCTTCCTTCGCGTTGGTCCAGCGCGCTGTAACAAACCCGCTCTGCATAATGGCCTTGTGGAACAGCCCTGCGGACGCCGGCGAGAGGAGATGAAAATTGACGCTCTGACTGCCTGCCGATGCTCCGACGATCGTGACGTTGCGTGGGTCGCCGCCAAACGCTGCGATGTGATCCCGCACCCAGGCAAGTGCCGCGCGCTGATCGAGCAAGCCATAGTTCCCCGACGACCGGTAGGCCGGATCCTCCAGCGTCAAGGCGCTGTGGGCGAGAAACCCGAAGGGACCCAGGCGGTAGTTGGGAGCGACCACGATCGCGTTTCTTTCCTGAGCGAATCGCTCGCCGTTGGCGGCGGCAAGATTGGCCGACGCAGCCTGGAAATTTCCGGGGTGAAACCAGACGATGACGGGCGCCTGCGCGGGGCGTGGCGGTGCCCAGATATTGAGCATCAGACAGTCTTCGCTCCCTGTGGGCTGACCGGTCGTGGGCGGATTGATCAGCGAGCAGTTGGGAGGTGCCACCGTGGCGGACAGTACGGCGGGAGCCCAAGGTGTCTTCGGTTGAGGCGGCTTCCACCGCAGGTCTCCAACCGGCGGCGTCGCATACGGAATTCCAAGGTAGGTGCAGCCGGTGCCTCGCAGGACGCCTCGGACCACGCCGCTTGGCGTGCTGACGACGCAGGCATCGTCTGAGGACTGGGCTTCTAGGTTCAGAGGCTGATCGATTGGAAACAGAAGGAAAACGATCGCAACGAGGCGGACGGAACGCGGGATTCGGTGCGTCATACTTCTCCTCGGAGACAGTCGCTGGAGCCCGCGATAGGAGTGGTGAGGGATTCTTGGCGGAAAGCTCAGCCGTTGTCAAACAAGGACATCCTGAACGAGGTGACGTCAGCGACCGACCGGTCAGGTGATCGGCTACGGCTGGCGTTCAGGAGCCGACGCGGCGGGAAGGTTGTACTTCCGCGAGCGGGCGTTGAGTTCTTCGACCTGCTCAACCTTGTCCGCAGTCTCCCGGTTCAAAGCCCCCTTCTGCGCTTCGGTCATTCGCCCCGTGGTTTTCAGCTCGATCAGGGCTTTGTCGATCGCGCCCAACGCGATGTTGACCATACTCGCGGACTGGCCGACCGCGACGCGGGCTGCCTTCATCGCGGCTGCCGTGGCCGGAAAGTTCGCTCCACCGATCACCGCCATGAGCGGCTTTTTGACCATGCCGGCCGCACGTACGTAGTCTTGCGCGGTCGGCAATCCAATCCACACGGCGTCAGCACCGGCTTCGGCGTAGGCGGCCGCTCGATCCAGCATCTCTGTGTATGAATTGTTCGGCGTCGGAGCGAGACACCGCGCGATCAGGACCATGTCCGTGCGCGCGTCAGCGGCCGCGTGGATGTTGTCGACCATCCGGGCCTTCGGAAAGACGCCCGGAACGTTATAGGCAGTCGCGCGATTGAGTGGCATCCGGTCATCGAAGGCCGCGCACCCGATGCCGCCCTTTTCGGCCTGCTTTGCAAAGCGGTACACATTCAGGGGCGTGGCGCCGAAATCGTCCACGTCCGCGAGTATCGGGATATCCACGTTCGCGGCGATGACGCTGTTGTAGGCGATGATCTCGGACACCGTGACGATCGCCTGGTCCGGCAGGGCAACCAACTCCTGATTGGGGGCGCTGCTGCCAACAAACGCGGCTTTGAACCCGTGCACTTCAATGAGACGAGCCGTCAGGACATCGTAGGCGCCGGGGCATATCAATGGCTCCGGCCCATTGAGCAGGGCGCGAAAGCGCGCGCCCATCGTGTTCGGCGCAGGTCGCGCCTGGGTCTGAGCCAAGGCGGTCGCCTGCGGAAGAGTCGCCACCATCAATCCTGGCGCAACCAGGCCGGCAACCTGCACGAACTCGCGTCTGCTGGTTTTTCTAGTCATGACCGCTCCTCCAACTTCTTGCACCCGCCCCTAGACGTCTTGAATGGCCAGATTCATTACGAATGAGTCAAGTTTGCTGTGGATTATATGAGCCGGACGGGACCGGCGGGAGCAATTAAACAGAAACACGCAAAGTCAAGAGTCAAAGGTCAAAGGTCAAACCACGTCCTGGCACTGTTTGACTTTTGACTTTTGACCGTTGCCTTACGAAATGCTGTTCAGGTGCAGCGCCACGGCGATCCCCGAGCAATCGTTGCCGCTCGAGGCTTCGCCGTGGACCAGGGCGGATTTCTTCGCGGAAGCCGACTAGGCCGTCACGTCAGGGCGCCTTCGTGCGTGCGATGTTCGAATACGCCGAATTGCCCTGTGCATTGAACGCACGCACACGGTATCGGTACCAGCGGTTTGAGATGCCACTTGCGTCCTGATACGTGGTGACATCGGCGTCGATCTGCCAGATCTGCGTGAAGTTCGTGCAGGACGACCCGGGGCACCGTTCGATTCGGAAGCCGTCTTCGTTTGTCGAGTTGTCCGTCCACGCGAGGCGAATCACACCCCCCGAATCGGTCGTCACCGTCAGGCTCGTCGGTGCGGCGGGCAGCGCGAGTGGCTGCGGGGTTGTTGCTTGTGCGGGGGCCGAGAACCCCGACGGACCTCCGCTGTTGTACGCCCGCACTTCGTAGCGGTACGTTGTATTCGCCGACAGGCCAGCGTTGCTGTAGCTGGCGACCTCGGCTCCGACCGTCGCGACCATCGCAAAGTTCATGCAGCCGGTCCCCTGGCATCGATGGACTTCGAATCCATCCACCTGGTCCTCTTCGGTGGAGTTGTCCGTCCACGCGAGGTTGATCTGACTGGACGAGACCGGCGTCGCAGTCAGATCGCTCGGGCCGTTCTCCGGGGCCGACGGAGGCGGCGGCCCGGCAAACTCGCCGATATTGAGCCGCCCTCCGGTTACCGTGATGTTGGTCAGCGACGAGGTTGGCGTCGCGCTAGCCGAGTTCAGGATGGCGGTCTTGATATCCGATGCCGTCGCGGTCGGATTGAGCGATGCGTACATTGCCACCGCGCCCGTGACGTGCGGCGTAGCCATCGAGGTGCCGCTGTATGAGCTGTACGTATTGTTGGGAGTGGTCGACCAAACGCCGCTGCCAGGGGCGCCCAGATCGACGGATGTTTTCCCATAGTTGGAGAAGCTCGATTTCGCCCCCGTGCTGGTGATCGACGCGACAGCGATCACCGCATCCCAACCGAGGGCCGCGTTCGTGCTGTAACTCGAGGGATATTGCGGCGTGCTGTCGTTGTTGATGCCGATGCCGGCATTGTTGCCGTTCCCCGCCGCTGCGATGAACAGGATCCCGGCGTTTGCGCCGCGCACGATCGCATCGAGCAACGCCTGCGAAAAGCCTCCCCCACCCCACGAGTTGTTGGTCGCGACGATGTTCAACCCGTGCCGGGTCTTCAGGTCGGTGATGTAGTCGATCGCCTTGACCGCGTTGGCGAGTGTGCCGCCGTTCGGTCCCAGAAACTTTGCTGAAATGAGCGTGACGTTCCAGTTCACGCCGGCCACGCCCTGGGTATTGCCGCCGAAGCCCCCGATGGTTCCGCTGACGTGCGTGCCGTGCGCGTCGGTATTGTTGCCAGGCGCGCCGTCGTAAATGGAATTGTTGTTCTGCGAGAAGTCCCAGCCGTGCAGGTCGTCGACATAGCCGTTGCCGTCATCGTCGATACCGGGCTGGCCGGCCGCCTCATCTGGGTTCGTCCAGATGTTCGCGGCCAGATCCGGGTGATTGAAATCGATGCCTTCGTCGATGACTCCGACGGCAACCGACGCGCTCCCGACATGGCCCGCGGCCCATGCTTCGCCCGCCTGACTGCCGAACTGATTAGTGGGTTCCGTGGTGTCGCCGTACATGCCCCACAGCAGTCCCGTCGTGTAATAGCTGTCGTCGGACGTCGTGTGATGACGATAAATCCAGTTAGGTTCCGCGTGCCGCACCGCGGGATGCTGCCGCAGGAGCGCGACGGCGTCCTGCACGGCGCGTGCGGGGACGCGGGCCACCTCGAGTTCGCCATTGCCGTTTCCACGGAGCAGTTCCCGCCGGAGTGCGCCCACCCAGCTCCGCGCATCGGCTCGGTCCGCGGCCGTGGTGCCCGGCTGGAACTGAATGAGGAGCTCGCCGGCGACGAACTCCGCCGCGGGGCTCTGCGTCTCCACGATTGAGCCACGGCTGGCAAGCACTGCAAGCACGAGGGCCAGTACGGTCAGGATTCTCTTCATCTATTTGATCTTTCTGAAACGGATCGGGCCGTCGAATCGAGGTACTTTCACAATGTGAAACGGTGACGTGAGGGCCTGGGTGACGATGTCGCTCGCGGCCGGCACCCGCTCTCTGTATTCGATTACCAGCGCGGCTGCATCCCGCCGCGTTCCAAGGATCTCGGCGCCGAATCCTCCTGAAGGCCGTGTCCCCAGAAAGACCGCGGCGATGAACTCTTGCGAAAAATCGACCGCTGGAGTCGGCTTCAGGCCCGCATGCGCCTTCCACAGCGCGTCCCATTCAGCCTGCGACCGGACCACGACTTCCGAGGCGTCGCTGATACCGCTGTATGCACCCTGCGCCACGGTCGCGACCGGCGGAGCCGCACTCTGGGCGATGGCCATCACGAGGATCGCGATCAGCATCATGCTGTCAGGTCAACGACCGTCCCCATCGAGACTTGCATGTGCAAACCTGCACGCGACCAGACTAAAGTCAGCGCAGTGCGGTCTTGCGGCAGTTTGACCGATGCAAATCTGGGAAATGCCGGGTTACTCAGCACCAGAAACGCAAGTGGGATGCCCACGCAGACACAAGCTGCACACCTTTTATCGGTACCGACGGTCCGGCACTCTCCGATCGGGTGCCGCTGTGTTGATAGAAAGATCGTTCAGGCTGGGGGCGCGGCAGCCGGTGGTGCAGCACTCGCGTTCATCGCACGGGCGTGAATGCGTAAGAAGAGCGTCTTGACCTCGGCGGCCGACCCGGACCGCATTCGGCATAGCTGCAGCTCAGGGTGCACGAGTCTGCGGTTGGGTGACGATTCGACCATCGCCGCCCACGCCTGATAAAGCTCGGTCGAGATCGCATCCGTGTCCTCGGCACTGCCTAACAGCACGATGACCCGGTCTACAGAGACAACGTTCATCAGTTGGTAGATCTCATAGCGAGTGCCAACGTGACTTTCCTTGTACTCGCGTAGATCGAGAAGAACGACACCGGCCTGCGTCATCAGCACCCGTATCGTCTCGCGCCACGTATCCTCTGCGCAGAAAAGCTCGTTGACGCGAAATCGGCTATCAGGATCCCGCTCGCGGTCGAGACGGTCGACAGCAGCACCGATCTCCGGTGCCGTCCGAACGAACCGCTGGGCGAGCTGGCCTCGCATGAAGGCGAAGAATTCGTCGGGCTCGATACTTGCGCCCGCCAGATCCGGTCCGCCGATGAAATGCACGGGGGCGGCGAATCGCCAGTACGACAACAGCCGGTCGATAAGCTCTTCGGATTGAACAGGGCGCTTGAAAACGCGCAGGATGAGGAGCCCGCCGGTCGGAGGTGGAGCTGTGCGGAGAAGGCGCCGGCGCCATCTTCGGCGGACGTACATGACGCCAAACGCCCACACCAACAGCGCACCGACTTCTCCCAGCATGGTGCCCACGCTGGTCCCCTGGCTCATCGCTGCCCCTAGTCCAAATGCCGCAGTCGTGGTCGGCAGCCAGAATGCAGCGTTCGCGAGTTGAATGTCGCTGAAGTGCTTTCGCTGATACGCACGGGCAAGACCAAACAACACGCCGACGCTGGTCGCCGCAATCACAAGCAAGTAGGCCGCGAGAAACAAAATGTCACTCGCCGAAAAGCTTGTGTCGGCTTGAGTCCCGTCTTCAAAGTACAGGACTGCGACGAGCGGAATGGTGGTCCACGCCGTCAGACCGAGAGAAAGAGCAACGATGAGCGAAGAGGCCGCACCACGCACACGCGGATCGTGCAGGAAGAGAACAGCGGCACCCACAGCAGCAATCACAACCACGATCGCAATTGGAGCGACGAGCCACGATATGCGCATCGTTTCAGCGACCCACGCTGCGACGACCGCGGCGACCGGCACGTATACGTGCTTCGGGCGGACCGCCGTTTGAGTCGCAATTACCAGGATCGGCGGGATAACCAGCCACATGACGCCGAACGCCAGCGTGACCCAGACAGGACTGAACGGCAAGTCACTGCTGAAGCCAAGCGACAGCAAGCCGATCACCGCACGCAGCACGGAAGTGTCGCCGGTCCGAATCGCGTGCAGGACCGCCGGAATCAGCGCTGGACCCAACAGGCACAGAACCAAGAACCCACACCAGAACACGATGTCAGACGCGAGTTGAGACGCAAGGATCGCGCGCCGAAGTCTCACAGCCCCGACCGCGACGTCGGGACCCGCGCCGTCAGCGAGTTCCTCAGCGACGAGGCGTAGCGGTTGTACGGTTGGTGCCGCAGACCACGACTCGTTGGGCTCGACTTTGGAGCGTCCCTGGAGACGCACAACCGCGGCAACGTAACGCCGGCGACATAGCAGCGCCAGTCCGAACGACAGCACGACGACGATGACCAGGACCAACCAGGCGATTGCGCTCAGTTGGATCGCGACGTCGGTCGGCGCGGGGTTGTCCATATCCACGTCAAGCTAAACCAGTGATCCACCTTGACAGCAAGACGAGCTGAGCGTATAGCCTGAGCCACTGGAGGGCGCGGTCCATGAGATGGACATCAATGATCCTTGCGGCAGTATCCCTATCCCTTTTCGGTTCTGCAGCAGCATTGAGCCAGGGACAAGGCCAGGCGAGAACTCCGGAAGTGCCGCCTACCGACACGATTGCGGAAGATATCCCTGGCGTCATCAAAGGCGGCACGAAGATCGAAGTCGTCATTGCAAACGTTCCTGGACACGGCGACCCGGGGGTTACGTTGCAAGGGACGGAAGGGCCGATCGCCTTGCCTGACGGGACTATGGTTTTCTGCGAAACCATCCTGGCCCGCGTTGCCAAGGTCGAGAGAGACGGGAAGGAATCCGTCTTCGTGGATGCCGCTCTTGCCGGCGGTCCTAATGGCTTGACCTGGGGGCCCGGTGGCCGGCTCATTGGTGCAACGACGGCTCCGGGTAAGGTGGGGGTCAGGGTGGTTTACCCAAAGGGCCGTGAAGCGATGCTTGCCGATAACTTCGACGGGAAGCCGTTCGTTCGCCCGAACGATCTAATCGCCGACAGGAAAGGCGGCATCTATTTCACCGATCCAGCCAACGCGCCGAACCCTTCCCTGCCGCCGGCTGTCTACTATCTTCCGCCCGGCGGAGCCAAGGTAATCAAGGTGGTCGACAACGTGGCTCCCAATGGGGTGACTCTCAGCCCCGATGAGAAGATTCTCTACGTCAACAACGGTGGCGCCGGCTATGTGCTCGCGTTCGATGTCCAGAACGACGGGACGCTGACGAATCGCCGCAACTTCGCCAAGTACGAAGGCCTGCCCGTGACGGACGGCAAAATTGTTGGAGGAGGAGACGGTTTCACCGTCGATACTCAGGGCCGGCTGTACACGGCGGCCGCCGGGAAGATTCAAGTTTTCACTCCGCAGGGCGCGTACTTGGGCTCCATTACGCCGTCGAGACGACCGCAGAACCTTGCCTTCGCCGGTCCCGATATGAAGACGCTGTATATCGTGGGGGGCGGCACGGTTTTCAAGACCCAAATGCTGGCGGAGGGAATCAAGAGCCGCGGCGGGAAGTAGCCCGAACAGGCTCCGAATCCCGCCGCCCGGATCCCGGATCCC
>Ga0075428_100004950_pt1 | contig 14792 bp, 17 predicted proteins | sample RhiMetdeltSRZDD2_FD_75291 | JGI IMG/M metagenome (GOLD analysis project Ga0075428, IMG submission 75291) | Populus rhizosphere microbial communities from Tennessee, USA - Rhizosphere MetaG P. deltoides SRZDD2 | ecosystem: Host-associated > Plants > Roots > Rhizosphere > Soil | place: USA... | reverse complement strand
GGGTATATGTAGACCACGGGCAATAGCTATTTGAGCACCGCGCGGAAAGCGTCAACGAGCGTGAAAAAATTCTTCCGACTGGCTGGAAGGCATTATCGAGCACCGCCGCTATCACCAGACCGTCTTTGGATTCAAGTGAAGTCCAATCTCGGGCGCAAGCAGCGCGTGCCCCCCTCAACTCTCTCCGCTGGGATACGTGAGCCGCGGCAAGGCGACGCGCGTTTTGCCCGGCAAAGGCGAAAAAGGCCCGCTTGCGCGGGCCCTGCAGTCCCTCGGGAAACCGTTGAAGGGTTAGGCAGCGCGGGCGAACGGCGCAACCTTTGCAAAGCCGTCCTGCACCGCCTTGACGCCGCCGGACACGGTCTGGGTCACGTACTCGGTCGTGTCCTTCGCGCGGGCCATGCCGACCTCGCTGCGCTCGCGCATGTAGTCGACATTGAGTTGGATCGCCTGATTGACCGACTTCGCGCCGGCAAGCTGCTCGATCGCGACTAGCGCCGCTGCGGCGTCCTCGTAGGCCGACTCCAGGAGCTTGCGGTTCAGGTTGGCGACGCCGGTGACGTAGTTGATGAACGCGCCCTCGACGTAGCCGACGAACGTGGTGGCGCCGGTGTGCGCCTGAGCGGCCCGCTCCTTCGCGGTCAGCGCGCTGCGCCTGACGAATTCGCGCGCGGCTTCGGGAATCTCGAACTGGGTCTGGGCGTTGCTGAACGCCTGCATGATCGAACGAGAGTCGGCAACCGCATCAGTCGCGAGCTTCGACGTCTTGGCGTTGGTCTTCTGGGTCATCTGAATTCTCCATCCTCATCTGGGAGCTATGGTCCGCCTCGTCCGTCATTGGCCCGGGGCAGGCCTTATATGGCACAGTCTATGGTGCATTGCAACATAAACTTGGTGCGGCGCAACAATCTTGCGCACCATTAGAAACATGCAGATGGATCAATAAGTTGATCAGGGATCGGGCGATCCGCGACGTTGCAACCTGCCTCTCCCTTCCCCTCCCTTGACAGGGAGTCGCACGTCAGTGCGGCCGCTCGGGATCGGGATAGATCAGGCTGCGCCAGTGGCCGTGAACAGTCGCCCCCGCCCCGGCGGCGCGATCAACTAAACGACCGCCCGGCGCGGGCGCGAGGACGACGCGGACGCTGTGTTACCCCGAGATACGGCGTAGTCTGATGCTCTACGGATTTGATCGATCATTCCATGCTCGAACGTCTGCGAACTGAGCAATAACATTATCCAGAAAGGACTGGCTTTCCGGGCTGAACGGAGCGGTACTGGCTCCAATCGTGGGCGCCAGACGCGCCCAGAGATCCTGCCCCGCCGGCTTCGTGGCCGAGGTGGGGCGTCGGTGGTGCGGCCAACGGGCCGCATGAACCGAACGGAGGATCTCCATGTCAAAGCCCGCGAAGAAACCATCGACCGCACCGGCGGCGCCTGTGCCCGCTGCAAGGCCCGCATCCCCACCCCTGGCGAGCCAAAGAGTAAGAAGGCCGTTGCCGGCTCAAAGCAACTTCGCGTCATAACGATGCTGCGGTCGCCTGACGGGGCAACAATCGCTGCGATGATGAAGACAACTGGCTGGCAGCAGCACTCGGTGCGCGGCTTCCTCGCCGGCATCGTGCGCAAAAAGTTAAAGCTGAATCTTGATTCGAAGAAGATCGACGGGTCTCGCTTCTACAGAATCAAAGGCGCAAACGGTATTAAGGCCAGCGGTCGGTCATCGAAGCGCCGAGCAGCCTGACCGACATGCCTCGTGTGAAGGTCGGTCCGGCCCCGCCGGACAACAAAACTCTCGACATCGAGATCGCGCGCCTGCGCGATCTCGATATTCGTGGCCTTCAGGCCCGTTGGCACAACGCGCTCGGCCGGCGACCGCCCCCTCACCTGCCGCGCCACCTCATGTTTCGGGTTTTGGCGTATCGGCTTCAGGCCGATCGTCTCGGCGATCTGGACGCCGGGAGCCAACGGCTCCTTGATGGAGCAGGTTCAGCTGACGATGCGGCCAGACGCGCGATGGAGCTGGACCGCCGGACCACTGACGTAAGACCGGGAACCATGCTGGCCCGCGAATGGAACGGCCGGATGCAGAGGGTGGCTGTGTTGGCCGATAGCTTTGCCTGGAACGGCAAGACCTATCCCAGCCTGTCGAAGGTCGCCCACGCCATCACCGGCACCCGCTGGAACGGACCTCGGTTCTTCGGCCTGCGTGACAAGTCATCGAAGGAGGCCCGATCTTGAACACCAGGGGAATCAAGGTGGTGCGATGCGCGATCTATACCCGCGTCTCCACCGACCAGGGACTGGAACAGGACTTCAATTCCCTGGATGCCCAGTTTGATGCCTCTCAGTCCTATATCCGAAGCCAAGCGCACGCCGGCTGGACGCTGGTTCGATCCAAGTATGACGATGGTGGGTTCTCCGGTGGCGATACGGATCGCCCTGCCCTACAGCGGATGCTTGGGGATGTTCGTAGCGGGAAGATCGACGTGATCGTCGTCTACAAGGTCGACCGTCTGACCCGCTCTTTGGCAGACTTCGCCAAACTCGTCGAACTGTTCGATCAGCATAACGTGTCATTCGTCTCCGTGACGCAACAGTTCAACACGACGACCTCAATGGGGCGGCTGACCCTGAACGTGCTGCTGTCTTTTGCCCAGTTTGAACGGGAAGTTACCTCCGAACGCATCCGGGACAAGATCGCCGCCTCCAAGCGCAAGGGCCTGTGGGTCGGCGGGATGGCGCCATTGGGCTACGATACCAAGGACCGGAAGATCACCGTCAATGAAGCCGAGGCCGAGCGTGTCCGCGGAATCTTTCACGGCTATCTCAAGCTTGGCAGCCTTAACCTGCTGATGGCGGACCTGCGCACACGAGGCATTGTAACCAAGGTGCGGTCTCTTAAGACAGGAGAAACCGTGGGGGGCATCCCCTTCACACGCGGTCCACTCGCCCATCTGCTTCGCAACCGGTTTTACGTCGGCGAGGTAGTCTTCAAGGGAGAGACCTTGGTTGGCGAGCAGCCCGCCATTGTCGACAAAGGCTTGTTCGAAGCCGTCCAGGCCAAGCTGACCGAGCAAGTGACCAACCACAAGGTCTCGCGGACGAAGTCAGAGGCACTCTTGTCAGGCCGTATTTTTGACGATCGAGGTCACCGAATGACACCGAGCCATGCGCGAAGGCGCGGCATCAAGTACCGCTACTATATCTCGTCGGCCCTCCTGCAGGGCCGACCTCAACAAGCTGGTACCGTCAGCCGGGTTCCGGCACTCCAGATCGAGACCCTCGTCATCAAAGCAGTTCGAAATCACCTTAATGAATCGACCGAGATCGCGGACGCACTCGTCATCCAAAATCATGTCACCCGAGTCGAGGTCCAATCGGACCAACTCGTCATCGAACTAGCCGACCCAATCGGTGCCGGATCAAAGCGGAAGCGGAAGAGCTGCAACGCGATCGAAGTGCCGTGGCGTAAGACACTATCCACCCGACGCCGTGAGATTCTCGTGCCTCAGTCCGAAGCACCTCAAAACATCCGTCCTATCCGTTCCGAGAACCGCGCACTCCTGGTCGCATCGATTGCGCGGGGGCGCCGATGGCTCGATGAACTCATCACCGATCCGGCTGCGAATACCGAAAGCATTGCAGACCGCGAAGGATGCAGTGTGCGGAGGGTGAACATGACGATCTCGCTCGCCTTCCTCGCGCCCGACCTCGTAAAGGCGGCCATTGATGGGCGGCTTCCACACGGAATGGGGGTTGTCCGGCTGAGCGATATGCCGGCCGAATGGTCTCATCAGCACCTGATGCTTGGTTTCAACACGTAATCGTCGCTCATTCGAACCGCGTCTCTGCCTGACAACGGTCTCCGTTGCCGGGCAACCGGATTTCAAGGCCAGAGACAACTCGGCCGAAATCTCCTCCACGCCGGAATTAGTCTCTCCAGAGACCACAGCACCGACGGCAGAGCCCGCCGGTTCGGGGCCTTTTGGCGTAAAGCGGGAAATTCCCAAGTTCGAAAGAGTGCGTGGTGGGCCCGGGAGGACTCGAACCTCCAACCAGACCGTTATGAGCGGTCGGCTCTAACCATTGAGCTACGGGCCCAGCGTCCTCACTTATGCGCGGCGGCGCCACCTTGGCAACGGCCTCGGTCGCAATCGCAACATGTTTCCGGATGATGGTGGCCACGTGATCGAGAGGATATGGCCATGAACACCCGAGGTCTGGTTCTGCTGGCGACGCTTGCGGTTGCGCCTGCATTCCCCGCGCACGGCGCGACCCAGCGACCGTTCCCGCTGGTCACGGTGGGCGGGGAGGCGACGATCGCGCTCACGCCCGACCTCGCGCAGGCGACCGGCGGGGTCACCACCGAGGCGAAGACCGTGCGCGAGGCGAGCGACGCCAACGCGCAGGCGATGAACGCGGTGATCGCGGCGCTGAAGGAAGCCGGCATCGCCGACAAGGACATCCAGACCTCGCAGTTCACGGTGTCGCCGGTCTACAGCCAGAACCGCCCGGGCCGGTCCGACGAGCCGCGGATCACCGGATACCGCGCCTCCAATCAGGTGCGGTTCAACATCCGCGACGTTGCCAAGGTCTCGGAGGTGCTCGACCGCGCGCTCGCCGCCGGCGCCACCGACCTGCGCGGCGTGACCTTCACGGTCTCCGATACTTCCACTGCCAAGGACCAGGCCCGGACGGAGGCGATTGCGGATGCGCGGCGCCGGGCCGAGGTCTACGCCCGCGCGGTCGGCGCCCAGGTCGGCCGCGCCATTTCGGTGACCGAGACCGGCACGGCGCCGCCGCGCCCGATGATGATGAGCCGTGGTGCCGAGGTCGCCGCCGCGGCGCCGCCTCCGATCGCCCCCGGCGAGACCACCTTGCAGATCAGCGTCACGGTCAGCTTCGAGCTGCTGCAGTAGCGGGCGCTCGTTCCCCTTTTCGCCGCGCGCGGGCAGAACTCGGATTGCAGTTCAGCGCAGTCCGGGTAGAGGGGCGCGCGGCCCAGCCTTCTCAGCTCAGCGCGGCGCGCCTCGGCAGCCCGCCCCGGTTGCGGGGACCGAGGGCGCGCTTGCGCTGCCTTCATATGCACAGATATGTTCAGATCTCTAATAAATGACGCTTTCTGTTGCCCACACAGAAGAATGCGAGTTATTGACCCTGCATGGCCGAAGGCGCCTCCGCACTTTCTCTGATTGCCAGCGGCGATCCCGCCCTATGGGCGATCGTGCGGCTCTCGCTTGCCGTCAGCGTGTCGGCCGTGCTGATCGCGGCCCTGGTCGGCTTCCCACTGGGGGCGCTGCTGGCACTGGTGCCGTTCCGCGGGCGTACGCCGATCATCGTCCTGCTCAACGCCTGCATGGGCTTACCGCCGGTGGTGGTCGGGCTGGCGGTGTTCCTGCTGCTGTCGCGGTCCGGGCCGCTCGGATCGTTCGGCATCCTGTTCACCCCGACCGCGATGGTGATTGCCCAGGCGATCCTGGTGGCGCCGATCCTGGCCGCGCTTGCGCGCCAGACCATCGAGGACCTGTGGACCGAATACCGCGACGAGCTCAATGCGATGGGCGCTGGGCCGGCGCGCCGCGTCGCCGCGTTGCTGTGGGATGGCCGCTTCAGCCTCACCACCATTCTGCTCGCGGGCTTCGGCCGCGCCGCCGCCGAGGTCGGCGCGGTGATGATCGTCGGCGGCAACATCGAAGGCTTCACCCGCACGATGACCACCGCGATCGCGCTCGAAACCTCCAAGGGCGACCTGCCGCTCGCCATGGGCCTCGGCACCGTCCTGATCGCGATCGTGATTGTGATCAACGGTCTCGCCTGGGGCGCACGGCGCTTCGGCGAGCATCACGCCGGGTGAGCCGATGCACGGCATCGCCAGCGATCTGCCGCTCGCCTTCGCCGACGTCACGGTCCGGGCCGGCGGTCACGAGCTGCTCGCCGCCGTCTCCGCGATCCTGACCGCCGGGCGCCCGACCGCGATCCTCGGCCCCAACGGCGCCGGCAAGAGCACGCTCATCCGCGTGGCGATGGGCCTTCAACGCGCCGACGCGGGCGAGGTGACCTGGGGCGGACGCCGCGACGCGCCCGCGCGGCGGCGTGCGATCGTGTTCCAGCGGCCGGTCATGCTCAAGCGCAGCACCGCGGCCAATGTCGCGTTCGCGCTCGCGGCGGCCGGTCGCAGCCGCGCCGAGCGCAGCAGCCTCGTCGACGCGCTGCTCAACCGCGTGGGCCTCGGCTCGCTTGCGTTGCGGCCGGCGCGCAAGCTGTCCGGGGGCGAGCAGCAGCGGCTTGCGCTCGCGCGCGCGCTCGCCCGCTCGCCCGAAATCTTGTTCCTGGACGAACCGACCAACAATCTCGACCCCGCCGCCGCCAAGGCGGTGGAGGCAATCATCGCCGACGCCGCCGCATCCGGGATCAAGGTGGTGATGGCGACGCACGATCTCGGGCAGGCGCGACGGCTGGCCGGCGACGTCCTGTTCATGGCCGGCGGCCGGCTGATCGAGCACAGCGCCGCGGCGCGCTTTTTCAGCGCCCCCGCGACCGCCGAGGCAGCCGCGTTCCTGCGCGGCGACATCGTCGAATGATGCTTCCGAAGGAGACCGTGATGCCAAATCGCCGCCTGTTGCTCGGGCTTGCCGCCGTCGCTGTGCTGGCCGGGCCGGCCATCTCACAGGAGAAATCGATCGTCGTCGCCTCGACCACCTCGACTCAGGATTCCGGCCTGTTCGGCCACATCCTGCCGCTGTTCAAGCAAAAGTCCGGCATCGACGTGAAGGTGATCTCGCAGGGTACCGGCCAGGCGCTCGACACCGGGCGGCGCGGCGACGCCGACGTGGTTTTCGTGCATGCGCGGCCGCAGGAGGAGAAGTTCGTTGCCGACGGCTTCGGCCTGCGGCGCTATCCGGTGATGTACAACGACTTCATCCTGGTCGGACCGAAGGGCGACCCCGCCGGCATCAAGGGCGCGAAGGACATCGCTGCCGCACTCACGACCATCAAGGACAAGGCCGCGCCGTTCGTCTCGCGCGGCGACAAGTCCGGCACCCATAGTGCCGAGCTCAATCTCTGGAAGGCCGCAGGCATCGACATCGCGCAGGACAAGGGCGCCTGGTACCGCGAGATCGGGCAGGGCATGGGCGCGGCCCTCAATACCGCTTCGTCGATGAACGGCTATGTCCTTGCCGACCGCGGCACTTGGCTGTCGTTCAAGAACCGCGGCGAGCTCGAGATCGTGGTCGAGGGCGATCGGCGGCTGTTCAATCAGTACGGCGTCATCCTGGTCAACCCGGCCAAGCACCCGCATGTGAAGCAGGACCCGGGCCAGGCCTTCATCGACTGGCTGGTCTCGCCGGAGGGTCAGAAGGCGATCGCCGACTATCGGATCAACGGCCAGCAGCTGTTCTTCCCGAACGCCAGCGCGTAAGGCGCGTGATGGCGGGCCGCTCCCTGCTCGTCGGCCGCACGCTCGCGATGGTGCCCGCCGCGGCCCGAGCGTCGGACGTCGTCCTGTTCGTGCCGTCGCCCGATGGTCAGCGCATCCTGGCGCGACACGGCTGTGCGACTCCCAATCTCCCGCAATAGAGAGGACACGCATGCGGATCAGTGCCCGCAACAAGCTCGAAGGTGCGGTGGTAGACGTGAAGAAAGGCGCAACGACGACGCATGTGCGCAATCGACATCGGTGACCGCGTCGTCGCCGCCGCGATCACGAACGAGTCGGCCGAGGAATTGGGGCGGGCGCCCGGCAAGGCCGCCCATGCCATCATCAAGGCAAGCGACGTCATGGTCGGTGTCGACTGATGCCGCTTGCTTTCCCTCCTCCTCCAAAGACCCTGGAGGGGGAGGGTCGGTGAAGGTGCGCAGCACCTGAGCCGCGGGGGGGCGAGGTTGCGCGCGCGCCAAGGTCACCCCGCCTCGCTCGTCTTCGCTGCGCTCAGGTGTGCGACCCTCCCTCCAGGGGAGGGTGAGGGAGGGATGCGATGGCGCTCGATCGACGCGAAGTGCTGGCGGGCATCGGGGCGCTCGGGATCTCGGCCGGTCGTGCCCGCGCCGCCACCGTGACCGACGGTGCCGGGCGTGTGGTTCCCATTCCGGCCCAGGTTGCGCGTGTCTTTCCGGCCGGCCCGCCCGCCGCCATCATGCTCTACACGCTTGCGCCGGAGCTGTTGCTTGGCTGGCCGCGCGCCAACCGGCCGGAAGAATGCGAGTTCATGCTGCCCGACATCTGCCGCCGCCCGGAGGTCGGCCGCCTCACCGGCCGCGGCAACACCGCCAACCTCGAAGTGGTGACGGCGCTCGCCCCCGATCTCATCCTCGACGTCGGCAGCGTGCGCGACACCTTTGTGTCGCTCGCCGATCGCGTGCAGCAGCAGACCGGCATCCCGTACGCGCTGCTCGACGGGCGGCTGGCCGAGACCGAGCAGGCGTACGAGCGGCTCGGCGCCTTGGTGCACCGCGCCGGCGAGGCTGCGAGCCGCGCGCGCTACGTCGCCGAGACCAAGCGTACCATCCTCGGCCGCATCGCGCAGGTGCCGCCGGATCGCCGCCCGCGCGTCTACTACGCGCGCGGGGCGCGCGGGCTCGAGACCGGACTTGCGGGCTCGATCAACGTCGAGACCATCGAGTTCCTGGGCGCCGTCAACGTGGCGGCAGGACTACGCGGCGGCCTCACCAACGTGTCGCTCGAGCAGGTGCTGCTGTGGAATCCGCAGGTCATCATCACCATCGACCAGGATTTTGCGTCCGCCGTGCGCGCCGATCCGGATTGGCGCGCGATCGACGCGGTGCGCACGGGCCGCGTGCACCTGTCGCCCAAGCTGCCGTTCGGCTGGGTCGACTTCCCGCCCTCGGTCAACCGCGTCGTCGGCCTGTGGTGGCTGGCGCGGATGCTCTATCCGCCTGAGTTCCCCGAGGACCTGCGCGCGCTGACGCGGGACTTCTACGCCCAGTTCTACCATGTCAATCTGACCGACGAGCAGATCGCGCGCGTGCTCAGCGGACGGGATTAGGCTCGATGGGCGCGCGCGTGGCGGCGCGTTCTGGATCATCCTGGACCAACGGCATGAATCGCTCGGCGGCCCTCGGCTTTGCGATCGCGCTGGCGGTGTTGGCAGCCGGGGTGATCGTCGCCTTCACGCTCGGACGTTTCCCGGTCGCGCTCGCCGACATCGCGCGCGTGCTGTGGGCGAAGGCGACCGGCGGCAGCTCCGAAGTGGCGGCGAACGTCGAGACCGTGATCCTGCGTATCCGCGGGCCGCGTGTGCTCGCCGCAGTGCTGGTCGGTGCCGCGCTCTCAGTCGCCGGCGCCGCGTTCCAGGGCTTGTTCCGCAACCCGCTGGTCTCGCCCGATATCCTCGGCGCCTCCTCGGGCGCGGCGCTCGGCGCCATCCTCGGAATCTATTTCTCGCTCGCGGTGTTCGGCATCCAAGCCCTGGCGTTCGCGGGCGGGCTGCTGGCGGTGGTCGCCGTCTATCTGATCGGCAACGCGATGCGCAGCGGCGATCCGGTGCTGATGCTGGTGCTCACCGGGGTCGTGATCGGCGCGCTCTTGGGCGCCGGCGTCGGCCTCGTGAAGTACCTTGCCGATCCCTATAACCAGCTGCCCGCGATGACCTTCTGGCTGCTCGGCAGCCTGGCGGCGATGAGCCCGGCGGACCTCATGCCGCTGCTCGCGCCGGTGCTGCTCGGCACGGCGGTGCTGTTGGCGCTGCGCTGGCAGATGAACGTCATGTCGCTGCCGCAGGAGGAGGCACGCGCGCTCGGGCTCGCCACCGGGCCGGTGCGCGCCGCCATCGTCGCGGCCGCCACCCTGGTGACGGCGGCGAGCGTCGCCGCCAGCGGCATCATCGGCTGGGTCGGGCTGGTGGTGCCGCACCTCGCGCGTTTCCTGGTCGGGCCCAACTTCGCCAGCCTGTTGCCGGCGTCGGCGATCCTCGGCGGCGGATACCTCTTGTTCGTCGACACGATCGCCCGGACCGCGGCGCCGGTCGAGATCCCGCTCGGGATTCTGACCGCGATCATCGGCACGCCGTTCTTCATCTGGCTGCTGGCGAGCGCGCATCGGAGCTGGTCGTGATCCTCGCGGCGCATGATCTCGCCATCGGCTATGGCGACCGGCTGGTGGGCAGCGGCCTTACCGTGGGCCTGCGCGCCGGCGAGGTGCTGGCGCTGCTCGGCCCCAACGGCGGCGGCAAGACCACGCTGCTCAAAACCCTGCTCGGCCTCATCCCGGCGCTCGCCGGCGTGGTCGAGCTCGAAGGTCGCAAGCTCGCCGCGCTCACGGTGCGGGAACGCGCGCGCACCGTCGCCTACGTGCCGCAGGTGCATGGCGGCACCTTCGCGTTCACGGTGCATGACATGGTGCTGATGGGGCGCACCGCGCACCGCGGCATGTTTGCCCGGCCGTCCGACGCCGACCGCGCCGTCACCCAGCGCATGATCGAGCGGGTCGGGATTTTGCCGCTGGCGGAACGCCCGTACACGATGATTTCCGGCGGCGAGCGCCAGCTCGCGCTGATTGCGCGCGCACTCGCGCAGGAGCCGCGCATCGTGGTCCTGGACGAGCCGACCGCCAGCCTCGATTTCGGCAACCAGGGCAAGGTGATGCGCGAGATCCGTGCGCTCGCGGCATCGGGTCTGGCGGTGCTGTTCACGACCCACGATCCCAACCAGGCGCACCGTTACGCCGACCGCGCGATCCTGCTGCGCGACGGCCGTTGCTTCGCCGACGGCCCGGTGCGCGACCTGCTCACCCGCGAGCGGCTGGAGGCGCTCTATGGGGCACGGGTGGAGGAAATCGTGAGCGCCGATGCCGCCGGCCGCGCCTTTCTGCCGGGGTGATGATGTTGCCGCAATTTGCTAGATAGTCGAAATATGCGTATATTTCGACTGGATCAGGTGCACCAATATGCGGACATTCTCAACGGTCGATCTGCTGCGTGATCTAAAGACCGTAACCTACGCGGCGGCGCGTGAGCCGGTCGCCATCACCCAGCACCGCAAGGCCCGGTTCGTGCTCATGGCGATCGAGGATTTCGAACGGCTCCAGGCGGCCAGCCCAGATCCGCGTCCGGCCAGCGGCGTCGAGCAGACGCCGCACGCGCTGGTCGGGCTGATCGTCGCCGGTCTGGAGCGCATCATTGACGGCACCGATCAGCCGGATGACAAGTGAGCCGCCGCCTGCGCCCACACCAAGCCGGCCGTTGAGGCGGCCGAATAAGCTTTGCATGGGATGCGGTTCGCGGCGCGCCGGCCGCATTTGCTTCCGCTCATGCGCGAGGAAGTCAGAACCGAATTGGAGGGACGAACGCAAAGGCCATGGTTGATATAGAAGTCTGGTCCTGCGCTTTAACAGCTTGTTGCTCGATGCGCTTTTGCCACGCGCTTACCGTCCGCGTCGTTGTCCGACGTCACAGTGCGCCAAGCTTGTAGAGACCATTTAGCACCAAGATACGGTCTCAAGGATGCCATAGTTTTATCGTTTGCCAAGACCATAAAACCGTTCCCTCGAACGGATTTATCATGGCCGCGTCTAAATATTCCGCCATCCCGCCACCACAGTACTTGAACAGCGAGATTGCCATCCTGATCTACAAGACTCAGGGGATCGCTCGGGCGTTGAGTGAGGCCGAGTTCGCGGGCTATGAACGGGCAGAGGGATAGAGCCATATTCGGAACTGAGTGCGCCAAATCCGGTCTCACCGACGTAACGGCACCCGAAGCTGGTCCGTGGTACATCGGCCTCAGACCATCTAACACCATCAACTGTGGGAGGTGAAACAGCGCTTCGTCCAGTTCGCCACCCTCGATCGCGTCCTCTCGGAAAAGAGATAAGTGCTGTTCCACAGATTCTGATCGAATCGAGGTCTGTTCAAACGAGTTGCCGAGCCCAAAAGATGCCACCCGGGGGTTTCGGGCCAATAAAGTGCGTCCTCCAAGCTTCCAAACCATGCTTCAGTTTCTCCCCGCATGAAGTAGATTGAGATACTTGGCCGCCGAATGCCAGCCGGGCGAGGCTGCGGCACGCGCGCCGGGAAGATCATGTCGGGACCGCCGCTGATGGAAAGAAATCTTGGAATAAGTTCGGTATCGAGTTCGCCTGCGAGAAAGAGTTCACCAGCTACCTCGCGGGCGGCCCTGAACCCAGCCGTAACTTCGGTCTTCTTGTAGATGATCTTGAGGTCGAGTCGCTCAAGACGAGCCATTCTTGCCTTCAAAGCTTCGGGGCCGAAAGCAGCTTCTCCGCCATCCCGCTGCATCATTGCCGCTGCCCGCCGACGAAGAATGGCGAGACTAAATCTGCTGCCATCCGCAAGTATTTTCAGGGGTCTGCGAATGGGCCAAGTCCAAGTGATCGGATTGGCACTCCAAAGTCCGGGCGCAGTCGAGCTGAAGCCAGAGGGAGGTTCAAAATCGTCAAGGTCGCCCTCGACCGGCAGTATCAGACGATAGAAGGATGACAGGCTTGCGGTTTGGGGTGTCGCCGGGCGTCCGACGAGCTTAGAAAAATTCATTCCATAGCGGATGCGCCCGAGATCATCGGTCGCTCCCCATCGGTCCACGGTGCACCCTAGATACTCTTTGATGCCAGGGTTGTTGCGGAGATCCCAAGCAATTCGGGCACCCTCAACAGCCCAGTCTCCGCCGGCAAGTAGTAGTCGATCGAGCAGAGCCCGGACTACCAGAAAGCCGCCGGTCGAGCCGACTATCTCTCCGGCAGCTAGCCGCACTTGGTGATTTATCTCACTGGAGGCCAAGTCGACGGCAAGAAATAGCATTTCAGCGATCAATCCTTCTTCGTCACCCCTCCACGTCACGCTCGCAACTTCCTCGCCAAGCTGATACTCGCGGAACGACGCCAGATGATCTTTAAGATTTTCCCACATCGCAGCAAACGAGGGCCGCGGTGACAGAAGTCCAAAAACAGACGCTAGGTCTGGAAGCAAGGAGACCATCCATTCCCGTCCACGACTCAAGTCGCCTACAAACGCGTCAAACGCCCTCTCCCTTGCAGCATTGCCTTCAAGCGCAACTAGGATGGTATGCAGGCGAGACTTCGCACCACTTTGCCACTCGCCCCATGAGCCTTCCACTTCAGCGTGCGCCCTCAGTTTGTCAGCGTAAGATTGGGCATCCTTCGTTTCGCCAACAGCAATCGCTGCACGCGCGGCGATTACCATTGCTCGTTGATCCTCAGCGAATTGAGGATGAGCCATCAGCCTTTTAATCTGATCATAGGAATTGAACGGGGCGAGACGCTCGAAAGCCTGGATGGCGCCATAGAGGCTCGAATTTCCGTCCAGTGTGGCAGAGAGTTCATCGAGCGATCTCAGGCCGTAGAATTGGCCCTCGTTTCTCTCGTCTCGCGACGGCGCTCGGTCGGTGCGCCATCGGTCCAAGGCGGCGCGTGGTGGGGTCAGGTCAAGAGATTTTGCCACCCTGTCGAGTTCGTCCAAAATTTGGAGTCGCATTGCGGCGTCGGCATCTACCTCAATGCAAGCTGCCGCATGATCGACAACGGCTTGGCGATCTTCGGAGGGCGCAGAACGCGCAGCCTCCGCGTAGACACACCGTCGAGGGTCGTCCAGGAACGGAAGGGCTATTCGACTGAAAACGACGGAGGCGACAACTGCAAGATCACTTCGTCGTTTGGAAATGCCCTTCAACGTCTCCGCGACAAGCGCACTCCAAGGGGCGAGCCCCTGCCGCTCAATCAGCTCCAGCACCGCTTTGGCGAGATCAGGGGAGCACCCACCAGCTTGCTGCAGCAGGGTCGGAACCACGCGATAGGCCGATCCCGTCCCTTCTGTGCGAGACAACCCTGTTATAAAGCGGCTTAGAAATCTCACGCGGTCTGGCGCGCCAACCGGGTCTTCATTACAGGCGCGATCGAAGAGCTCCTTCCACAGGAGGTATTGTGAGTCCTTCTAGGGGGCAGGGATACACCGAGCGCGCTGTTATGCATCTCACGCAGCAGCTGGCGCGAGGACTCAACTGCGCCCACCTTCGCCAAAGCGGACGCAGTGAGCGCAACGCCTTGTATATATTCGTGTGGAGTGTTCTCGTGACCGCTTGGCTTCGCCCCCTGAAGTCGTGATACCGCCTTCTGTGTTTCGTTTTCAAAGGCGAAAGCGGTCATGGCAAACGGTCGGATGAACCTCGGGTCACCTAGGTGTTGAGGGTTGGACCTCAGTAACTCGTCAAGGCCTTCTAGAGTTCTTCGGAGGGCAGCGTCTCCATGAAGGGCCGCAATTCTAACCACGCTGCTGGCCACAACCGGCAATGCGTAATCCAGCTCAAAGCGCCCCAATGGATCGTCGCCGACGCCATGCTGCACCAAGGTGATAAGCGGTGTTATCTGATGCCAGAAGACGTCGGGTTCCGACAGCAAACCGATTTTGGCAGCGCCGCCCAATCGGCCCAGGTCTTCAAGGTGACGCTGAAGCGCATTGAGCACCCGCTCCTCTGAATATTCTCGACCTGAGGCGCATATGCCAAGCCGCTTTTCAAGAGCGGCGTGCAGTATGATCTCGCGACAAGTCGGCTCCATCCAGTCGCTAACGAGACCCCGGTGCCCGGAACTCATTAGAGTAGGCGGTGTCAAGCTGTCAAAAAAGGCAATCGCAAGCTTGCGGTCATCAAGCTCCAGCGCCATGCGCGTAGCTCTTCGACGAGAGTTGTTGCTTAGGTCAATTACATTGGCTGACGCCCGCTGAAGGTGCTTTGCAGTGATGGTGTCAAGGTCAAGATCAAAGGCAATTTCCGCTGCGAGTAAGAGCAATCGTGGCAGAGAC
>Ga0075428_100004948_pt1 | contig 14795 bp, 11 predicted proteins | sample RhiMetdeltSRZDD2_FD_75291 | JGI IMG/M metagenome (GOLD analysis project Ga0075428, IMG submission 75291) | Populus rhizosphere microbial communities from Tennessee, USA - Rhizosphere MetaG P. deltoides SRZDD2 | ecosystem: Host-associated > Plants > Roots > Rhizosphere > Soil | place: USA... | reverse complement strand
CTGAAGCAGGTCCGCGAGGCGTCGCTGGACGCGCTCAGTACGATGCCGGGAATGCCACAGTCCGTCGCACATGCGGTATACGACTATTTTCATCCGACCCCCGAGGGGGAAGACGACGAGGCGCGCCAGGCCCAGGAGACAAAAGTGCCAATCGCCAGTGCCTGACCGGCCAGCAGCATCCACCAGCGGTAGGAGGCGGGCGTCCACTGGGCGAGTAGCGCGCCGTTGTCGGGGAGACGTGGCACTACGTCCATGATGAAAGAAACAATGACGATAAGCGCTGCTACTATCTGGGCTAGCCACATTGTTTTTCCGGCTGGCAGCACCGGACCGCGCTGTTCGAGCTGGAGGAGTACTAGGGCCATGCCAATCATGGTGAGAGCGACGGTAACGGGTGCCAGAACCGGGCCAACCCAGGGCACAGGGATGAGGAAAAGGACATCCCAGGTGAAGAGCGAGTCTGGCCAGTCCAGAAACACTTTCAGCCAGACGTAGTAAAAAATATCCCAGATGCCAAATAAGTAGAGAAAGTAAGCAAATTTCCCCACCTTGGTGCGACCAGCAGCTGCACCAACGGTTGCCAGCATGACGATGGTGGCCGTTTCACGCCCCACTTCGATGAGCAGTGTTGGTACGTCAATGATCACCAGCGGAAAGTCAAAACCCTTGGGGTAGTATAGACGACGCAGGTACACTACAATAGCAGACTCCACATACGCCATCGCCACGGCGTAGGCTGTAGCATTCAGGACACCCAACCACATGCATGCGGCCTTTCACACGGAGAGCCCATGAGCCGGAACCGCAGAAAGATACACAAAACCCCGGACCAGGTCCAGCCAGCGCCGGCCGGCGGTACTGTGACCATCGAGCGCCTGGCTCATGGCGGTTATGGGGTGGGCCATCTCGATGGCCTGGCGGTGTTTGTGCCACGGACAGCTCCGGGCGATGTCGTCGATGTGCGTCTCACAGAGGCTCGACGACGGTATGCTTTTGGCGAGATACAGACGATACGCCAGGCGTCACCCCGGCGCGTCTCGGCCCCCTGCCCACTGTACGACCGGTGCGGTGGCTGTCACTTGCAGCACCTGCGCTACGAAGACCAGTTGGTGTACAAAACCGCCCAGGTGCAGGATGCCATCGTACGCATCGGCAAGCTCCCTGATACCCCCGTGGCACCCATGCTGGAGAATCCGCAGCCGTTCAACTATCGCAATAAAGTCCTCTATCACTACAATGCGGAGAGTGGCGCGCTGGGGCTAGTAGCCCGGCATGAGGCGCAGATTCTGGATGTGCCGCACTGCTTGCTCAATGATCCGCGTGCCGATGCCGTGCTGACGCGTCTGCGCGCGCTGGCTGCCAGGCAACCCGCCTTGCAGCGCGTGCTGCACCAGGTGCAGGTACAGGTCGGCCAGCGTACAGGGGATGTCCTGGTAACGATTTTTGTGCGGGACAACCTCGCGGCAGCGCTGCAGCGTCAGCTCTGGGAGGGCCTGCATGATCTGATAACCGGGCTATTCCTGCACGTGAAAAGGCGGGAGACTCCCGAGCTATTCGATGGCACCACGAGCCACATTGCGGGCGCCCCGGTGATGCATGAACGGGTTGGCCCATGGCTGTTCCGGATTGAACCGCAGGCATTTTTTCAGGTGAATACGGTCCAGATGGAACGGCTGTACACGCTCGTGCAAGCTGCCGCTGCTCTGCAGGGGCACGAGATTGTCTTCGACCTGTACAGCGGGGGTGGGACCATTGCGCTGAGTCTGGCACCATACTGTAAGACCGTGTACGGTGTGGAAGTGCATCGCCAGGCGACACTGCTGGCGGTCCAGCAAGCGGCGGACCTGGGGGTACGCAATTGCCAGTTTCGCACCGGCAAAGTCGAACGCCTGGTGCAGCGCTACTTGGCCGAGGGCATACGGGCCGACGTCGCTGTGCTAGACCCGCCGCGCTCTGGGTGCCACCCCGCCGCGCTCCAGGCTCTCGCACTCATGCGTGTGCCGCGCCTGGTGTATGTCTCCTGCAGTCCCCCGACACTGGCACGGGACTTGCGGCTCCTGCACGACCTGGGGTATCGCACCACGACGGTGCAACCGGTTGACATGTTTTCGCAAACCTATCATATTGAATGCGTTGCCAGCCTGCATCGCGGTTAGCCTGGTTGAGAGCAGACCAGCCCGGAGTGCAGGAGAGCGATAAGGGGCATGTATGGACCAGTTAGTGCTCGCGTTTGGCTGGTATCTTGTCTTTCTATTTTCCACGACTTTTCACGAAGCCTCGCATGCCTGGGTCGCCAAGCTTGGCGGTGACCTGACGGCCTACGAGGGTGGCCAGGTCTCCCTTGATCCGCGGCCCCATATCCGGCGTGAACCCTGGGGTATGGTGGTCCTGCCCCTGCTCTCGGTGCTGATGTTCGGATGGCCCTTTGGCTTTGCCAGTACTCCATATGACCCCTTCTGGACGCGGCGCTATCCACGCCGCGCTGCCTGGATGTCCCTGGCTGGACCCGCTGCCAATCTGCTCCTGGTAGTCGCGGCTGGTCTTCTCCTACGCTTTGGCCTATCCCTTGGCTATCTGGAAGTGCCGAGATATTTTAGTTTGACCCAGCTGATGGCGGGGGCCTCAGGATACTGGACAAGTGCTGCCGTGTTACTCAGCATGCTCTTCGTACTCAACCTGATACTGGCCGTGTTTAACCTGCTCCCAGTGCCACCGCTCGATGGCAGCGGTGCCGTGCTGCTTTTCTTACGCGAGGATCAGGTGGCATCGTATCAAAACCTGCTGCGGCATCCGCTGATGAGCGTCGTCGGTCTCCTCGTGGCCTGGTACTTATTTAATCCACTCTTGCGGCCGGTGTTGAGAGCCGCTCTGCACCTGCTCTATCTTTGAATCTGCCCGGAGCGGCGCGTGTTGACACCCGTTGAGGCGGCGCGTATGCTCCCTCCAGGACAGACTCTGGCGAAAGGACGTTGCTGTGCCTACCCATGCCATCCGCATTGATCGGAGCAAACGTCTTAGCGAGGAGCCTCGCACAGGACACAATCGCTGGCATCCGGATATTCCACCCGTGCTACGCGTTGATCCAGACGACACAGTAGTGCTGGAGACGCGTGACGCGCTCGATGGAGCCATTACGCCAACGACGATGGTGGCTGACCTGCATCGCGTTGATCTCAACCTGGTTCACCCTTTAACCGGGCCAGTGTTTGTCAATGGGGCAGAACCTGGCGATCTCCTCGAGGTGCACATTGTTGATATCACTCCCCAGGCGTTTGGGTTCACAACGATCATCCCTGGCTTTGGCTTTCTCCGAGAGGATTTTCCCACACCCTTCCTGGTTAAATGGACGATCGACGGAGCCTCTGCGGTTTCTCTTGATCTCCCTGGTGTGCGTATCCCTGCCGGGGCGTTTATGGGCGTCATGGGTGTGGCCCCTTCCCGTGCCTCGCGGGCGCGCATAGCAGCGCGTGAAGACGAGCTGTTACGCCGTGGTGGGATGGTCATGCCGCCACTGGCACAGGGGGCAGTGCCAGAGACAGAGCCCATAGCCAGTGAGGCGTTGCGTACCATCCCGCCACGGGAAACAGGCGGCAATTTTGACATCAAACAATTGACGGCTGGTACTACATTGCTGCTGCCAGTGGATGTGCCCGGAGCGCTGTTTTCCGCTGGTGATAGCCATTTTGCCCAGGGTGATGGCGAAAGCTGTGGCACCGCCGTGGAGATGGGGGCGACTCTCACGGTGCGCTTTGGTGTACGCAAGGGCGTTGCGGCGCAGCGTGGCATTCGCCGCCCGCAGTTTGAGCGCACCGTGGCTGATCCACGCGCGGCGCGGCCGCAGCGCTTCTTTGCCACCACCGGCATGCCGCTCACGCGCCAGGATCGCAACGAATCTGAAGACGTGACGCTCGCTGCCCGGGACGCCCTGCTCAACATGATTGACCACCTGGTTGCAGAGCGTGGCTACAGTCGCGAGCAAGCCTATGCCTTGACGAGTGTGGCCGTCAACCTGCACATCAGTGAGCTGGTGGACGTCCCCAACGTCGTGGTGTCCGCCTTTCTCCCGTTAGATATTTTTACCTCGTGAGGATCACCCATGCCATCACACGCTGTCCTCGACACTCCGCCACAGTCTGGTAGTGCTTTTCCTACTGGCATTGATCCTGTGCGGTTTGAGGTGCTGCGCAATGCCCTGCTGGCGATCACCGAAGAGATGGGCGCCACCTTGCGCCGGGCTGCCTACTCCACCAATATCAAGACACGTGGGGATTTCTCGTGCGCCTTCTTTGACCGTGAGTTGCGCACTATTGCCCAGGCATTTGCCCAGCCCTCACACCTGGGATCGCTAGCGCACATTGTGCCGCGCGCCATTCAGACCTACGGGGCTGAGCATCTGCAGCCGGGCGATGGCATTTTAATGAATGATCCCTACCTGGGCGGGGTGCATCTCAATGATATTACACTGATAACGCCAGTGTTTTACCGTGATGACCCGGTGGGTTATGTGGCGAACATTGCGCATCATGTGGACGTCGGTGGAGGGGCGCCGGGTAGCATCGGCGTGTCCAGTGAGATTTACCAGGAAGGCCTGGTCATCCCCCCGGTGCGCTTTGTGAAAGCTGGGGAAATCGACCGTGATTTGTTTGCCATGATTCGCTCGAATTTTCGTGGCACGCGTGAGATCTCTGGGGATTTCCGGGCCCAGACCGCGGCGAATCGGCTCGGTGTGCAGCGTCTCGAAGCGCTGCTAGAGCGCTATGGCACGGCGGAGTTGCAGCGGTACCTGGCGGCGTTGCTAGACTATACCGAGCGGCGCACGGCAGCAGCATTTGCCCAGTTCCCGGATGGCAGTTTTACTGCCGAGTCCTCCATGGACAGTGATGGGGTACGCGATGAGCCCGTCAAGCTGATAGCGACGGTCCACATCAACCAGGGGCGCATTCACGTCGATTTAACTGGCTGTGATGCGCAACGGCCGTCCCCGACCAACGCCACCTTCTCCCAGACCTACTCTGGGGTCGTGTACGTCTTAAAATGCCTCATTGATCCCGATATCCCGGTCAACGACGGTTTTTATCGACTCGTCGATATCCGCACTCGTCCTGGCAGTGTGGTGTCGGCACGGCATCCCGCCGCAGTAGCGGCGGGCTGGGAAGTCGCCATGCAACTGTGCGATTTACTCTTCAAAGCTCTGGCGCCGGCCCTGCCTGACCGTGTCCTGGCTGGAACTAAGGGGTGCATCTGCAACATCGCCTTTGGGGGAATTAATCCAGAGACGGATGAGTATTTTACCTACTACGAAACCATCGCCGGGGGCTATGGCGCGACGCTGGGCAATGACGGTATGGACGCTGTCCAGGCGCATTTTCAAAATACCGAGAATGCCCCTGTGGAGGAGACAGAGGCCAATTATCCAGTCCGCATTCTACGCTATGAACTGATCGACGACTCAGAAGGCGCCGGCCAGTACCGGGGTGGGCTTGGGGTGCGGCGGGACTACACGTTTCCAGGGCATACGCCCAGTTTTTCGATCCTCTCTGACAAAGCCAGGTATGCGCCATGGGGACTCTTCGGCGGTGGCTCGGCACGTCCGGCGAAATACATTCTCAATCCAGATACTGAAGCCCGCGCCTTGCCCTCGAAGATTACCCTGCCGCTACAGCCTGGCGATGTGGTAAGCGTCCAGACCCCAGGGGGTGGTGGGTGCGCTCCGGTCTGGCAGCGCCCGCCTGAGTTAGTGGCTGCAGACATCGCTGCCGGGAAAATCTCCGTGGCACGTGCCCAGGAGGTGTACGGTGTGGCAGTGCATCCAGATACCTATACGGTAGATGAGGCGGCTACGACCACCCTGCGTGCCGGCATGGAACGTGTCTGAGACCCTCTAGAATGTCAGGATACGCTCTAAGACAGCTTGTTTAAGACAGCGTAGGCTTTGTTCCCTCTCCCTGCCACTGCGTGGGCAGAGGGCGCCCAGCTTAACGGGCGCCCTTCCCCTCGGGAGAGGGTTAGGGTGAGGGGGCTTCTTTTGCTCCGACTCATCAGCACTCTTGCCCAGCTACGGAGCAGTTGGGTTGGCTTGATCGGGCTAGGTATTATCCTCTTCTGGCTCCTGGCAGCCCTGGCAGCCCCCTGGCTCGCACCCTTTCCACCAAATGCCACTTTGCTGCCTTTTGCTCCTCCAGGGACAGTGTTTGAGGGCAGTAAAACCTTCCTGCTCGGTACCGATCATCTCGGGCGCGATATCCTGTCACGCATTCTCTATGGGGCGCGGACGGTACTGGTTTATGCGCCTCTGGCTACAGGTTGCGCTTATATTGTTGGCATTGCGATGGGCCTGATGGCAGGCTACAAACGTGGCTGGGTCGATGCCCTCCTGTCCTGTATCAGCGACATCGTGCTGTCATTTCCAGTGCTGGTCCTCTACGTCCTGATCATCGCCACAGTTGGAGTCTCTATAGTCAATATTGTGCTGGCCATTACCTTCGCCAGTGCGCCCGGGATCATGCGCATTGTGCGTGGCCTGACACTCGATCTGCGCCAGCGCGATTACGTTGCCGCCGCGCAGCTCCGTGGTGAATCGACACTGCACATCCTGCTGGTAGAGATTTTACCGAATGCCTTGGGGCCACTGATCGTCGATGTGTGTCTGCGCCTTGGCTACGTGACCATCACCATCGGGGCGCTCGGCTTCCTCGGCCTTGGTCTGCCGCCTCCGACACCCGATTGGGGCAGTATGATCAATGAAACCCGGACCATGGCGCAGGTGTTTCCGTGGATGGCGCTGTTTCCGTGCCTGGCGATTTCCTCGCTCGTACTGGGGCTGAATCTCCTGGCTGACGGCCTGCAAGGTATGGTGCATCGTGGCTGAGGACAAATCTCAGGGTAAATCGAATGTAACACCAAAGCGGCAACGGGAGTTGTAGAGGAAAATCAAACGGCCTTTTCCACCAACCACCGCGCCACCCCGTGCTGGGACCGGCTCGCTCACCCCGCGCTGCACCCCCTGGCGCACGCCTTGCCAGGGCGGGCCCGAGGCACCCCGCGCCAGCGGTGGGCCCGCCCTGGATGCCACCGGCAGGCCGCAGGCCCGCGTCGCAAGGCCTGGTGACAAACTGCTAGGGGGGGCCAGGCGCCTGAGTTGTGTTGGCAGGCTGACCGTAGGCACCGCCGCACGGCCAGGGACGGCTCCGTGGAGACCATGGGCGCTGCCCCTGCCCCCAGCGACAGGGGCGTGTGGCACGTCCATTTTTTTCGGTGTTCCCCCCCCCGCTCGTGGCTACCTGCTCTCTCCTTCCCTATGCCTTCTTCGCAGGGACCAACGGTGGCGGCCTGCTGGGCTTTGGCCGCTAAGTGCTGCCGGGCGACGGCATCACAGTAGCGATAGTGACACGGCCCCAGAATAACGTGCTGCTGCTTGAGGCGCGTGACCTTACTCACCTCCACGGCCTGGCAGCGGTCGGGGGCAAAGTAGCGCTCCTGCAAGTAGCGGATATCCTCGGCCGCCTCTGGAAGGCTGAAGACAAAAAACTGCTGGCGGGCCTTAAAATAGCCCAGCTGTAACATCGCATAAAGGCGTGAAGGGTGGGAGCGGAATTGCTCCAGCGCTGCGAGTTCCGGCGGTGAGAAGGCAAAATACTCCTGCCGCTCGTCGGGTGTGAAACGCGGCCTGCCATACAGCGCGTCAATTTCCTCGGCCCCAAGGATGCGGAGCCGTTTCGGGGTCGTGGGGATAGCCTGCACCGGCATGTGTGCGCTCATCCTTTCCCAAGTGGTACACTGTTCGCGCCCCCTCCGGCCAGCGCCATTGAGTGGCGCTGGTGTGTCCCTCCACCTAGCCACGCTCACATAAAGGCAACTGATGAGGACTAAGCCGCCTTGCATCTTGACGTCAGGCCAACGCCTTGAGGAGCGCTTTAGCCTCCTGCAGGTCAGCCGTGTCAAAGCCCTCGGTGAACCAACCGTAGATCGGTGCCAGCAGCTTGCGGGCATCGTCCCACTTGCCTTGGCGCTGCCACAACTGGCTCAGGCTCATGGCGGCGCGTAGCTCTAAGGACCTGGCCTGCTGGCAGCGGGCGACGGCCAGTGCGTGCTGAAAACAGGTTTCTGCCCGGTGTAGATCAGGGTTAGGGAGCAGCAGCAGCAGCTCACCCTGGCTCCTATAGCGCCCTGCAACATCAAAATGTTCCTCAGTATCCGCGGTCATCGCCGCCTCCAACGCGTGCAGACCTGCCTCGGATTGTCCCGAATACCGATACAACTCTGCCAGTTGGGTCAGACGTAGTGCTTGGGCATCCCCGCTCTGCATGCCCTGCAAGGCATCCATACTCGCGTGGAACTGGGCGAGACCTTCAGCAACCTGCCCTTGCTTGACGAGCGCCAACCCGTAACGGTACGTAGCCCTGGCGTGCAGTTCGGCAAAGCCATGGGCCGCGGCGAGGGCCCGCAACGCCTCGGCTCGTTCTTGCAGCTTTGTCCAGTCTCTGCAGAACCAATAGAGATAGGCTGCATCGACCAAGACACGTGCCAGGCTGTATGGGTGCGAGAGTTCATGGGCCAGGGCAAGAGCTTCAGCACTGCGTTGCCGGGCCTGGTCCGGATAACCGAGAAACCACAACGTCACCGACAACGCCCCAAGACAGCCCAACCAGGGGTCGGCTTCGTATAGCAGGTCATGGGTGTCGTGCTGCTGGGGATCGTAAATGGCAAGGCCTTGCTCCAGGTGCGCCCGCGCCGCGGAGAACTCTCCCAACCACAGGAGGATATCCCCCAGGACGTAGTGGCCGCGCAAGAGGAGTGCCGTATTGCCTCGAGATTGGGCCAGGACCAGAAGCTGTTCCCCGAGATCCCGGGCGCGCCGTAACTTGCCGCGCTTCTTATACAATCGACTGAGGCCGTACAAGATCGGGAAGAGTTCCTCGGCGTTTCCCACCTGCCGACACAGCTCGAGCGCCCGGGCGTACGTCCGTTCTACCTCAGGAATTGCCGCCCCCCGTGTGGCGAGTTGCACCCCCAGACTACACTGTAGCGTGAGTTCGTGCCGAGCCCGGGCGGGGGTTACTGGCAGTGTGCGCAAGAGGGCTAACGCTTGTGTGAAGTGCGCGATGGCTTCGGCGTGGGCCGAACGGTCCACCGCGTGCTGCCCAGCTTGTTGCCAGTAGGGAATGGCGTGCTCCGCACAGCCAGCCTCCGTGTAGTGATGCGCGAGCCAGGCCGGCTGCTGGACCGCCGTCATAGCACACCGCTCCGCCAAGAGCTGGGCAATCTGCAGGTGTTGTTGCCGCCGGATACTTTCCAGCATGGCATGATAGGCCGTTTCCTGAATCAGTACGTGCTTGAACGTATAGACCGGCTCGGGAACCAGGCAGGTTTCGTGGAGGAGTTCGGCGGCCTGGAGCTGTGCCAGACTCCGGGAGAGGGCCTCGTGGGAAAGCTGCGTCATAGCGGTCAGGAGCGAGAAGGGCACCTCCTGACCAATGACCGCCGCCGTCTGCAGCACCCGTTTGGCCACCGGTGACAGACGATCCATGCGCGTAGTGAGCACCGCATGCACGGTGTCTGATAAGGCGAGTGGTGGATGAGTTGTCCCTTGCTCCACCATGCTGCGGGTCAGTTCTTCCAGAAAGAACGGATTGCCATTGCCTTTTGTCACGATCTCGTGCAGCAGCACGGTGGATATCTGCGGGGTAGGCAGCAAGGCGTGCACCACCTGGGCACTGTCGTGGGGTGTGAGCCGCGACAGCGCCACCTGCGTGGCATAGGATTTGCCCATCCAGGGGGGATAATACCCAGGCCGGAACGTCACCAGGAGCAGGATGCGTGCCCCTGCCAACCGCTCCGCTAGGGCCGCCAGCCAGGCTTCCGAGGTGGCGTCGGTCCAGTGGAGATCTTCGACCTCGATGACGAGCGGGCACTGTCGACTACTCTGCAGACTCAACTGTGCCAGCACCATAAACATGCTGGCCTGATACTCCTCGGGCGTGAGTCCGGCGAGCCGCTCTGACTCGGCAGTACTCCCCAGCAGGTGCAAGAGATACGGGGCGGCTACGGTAGGATCCATGCCGACCTTGTGGAGACAGCGGTATACCTTCACCGCTATCATCGCGGGACGATCGCCAGGGGTGATGCCGCAGGCATGCCGGAGGAGGGTAAGCACCGGCTGATAGGCCATGGCTTGGCCATAGGACTCGCAGCGCCCCTGGACATACGTGTGCGGTGCGCTCCGCAGATTCGCGCGGAATTCAGCCACGAGCCGTGATTTGCCCATGCCGGCCTCACCCACCACACTCACCACATGTCCCTGTCCCTTGGTGACGTGCGCCCAGACGGCGTGCAGCGTGGCCAACTCCTGCACCCGGCCCACAAAGGATGTCCGGGCACGCGCCAGGTGCGGCACGGCGGGCGCACGTCGCCTGTGCTGTCCCAGGATCTGATAAATTCTCTCCGGTGTCGCTTGCCCGTCTACGGACACCATCGGCATGGCTTTGAGGCACACCATCCGCTGCACCAAGCGCGCCGTCGCCTCACTGCACAGGATGGTCCCAGGCATGGTACGTTCTTGGAGCGCCACTGCCTGCGTTACTGTCTCGCCAACGACCACGGCGCTCGTCTCATGGGAGGCGGCGCTTTCTCCAACGGTGGCACGTCCTGTATGGAGGCTCATGCAGACCTGAAGAGCTGCCACATCGAGGCTCGCACGGGCCCCCTGCCTTCCGGCTAGTTGTCTCTGCATGCTCAAGGCCGTCAACACCGCGCGCGGCGCATGATCCTCCTGCGCCACGGGAGCGCCAAAGACGATCAGGACGCCCTCCCCACTGACAGCCCGGACTACGCCCCCATACCGCTGAGCCTCCTGGCACGCCAGCTCATGCAGCGTGTGCAGGCGGCGTTGCCAGATCTCCAGGCACCGCTGCTCACTCTGTACGGCAGGTGCCACTAGAGCGCAACACAGTATTGTGACCACTTTCCACTCGCCCACAGGGAGCACGTCATCTAGAGACAATGGGACAGGGGACTGCGGTGGGCATTCCGCCTCTTGGGGAACTGGCGCATCATGGGAGGCTACCGCGGCACGCACTGGCATGAGCGAGACGGCCGCGGCTTCCTCGGGCGCTCCGCCCTCGGGAGACACCGTCACGGAGGCGACAAAACGATACCCGTGACCATACCGCGTCTCAATGCAGCGTTGCGCCTGCCCGGTGTCGCCGATGGCGTGGCGTACGGCCTTGAGACAGTTGTCAATGGTGGCATCACTGACTGCCGGGGACAACCATACTTGTTCACAGAGTTCATGCTTGGGAATCACACGGTCGCGGTGCATCAGGAGATAGGTGAGCACTTGGAACACTTTCGGTCGCAATCGAATCGACTGGTCAGCCCGGCGCAGGAGATAGCACTGTGTGTCCAGGACACAATCTGCAAAGAGGTAGTACATAGCCTCGATCCCCTCGCCGTATAGGGCGCGCACGGCTCCTCAGACCACTCGCCTAGCACACAGTGATCAGAATGTGCAACGCACCATTTTTCGCTCGGCTGCCACATAGACAGCTTGACAGTCCAGCAGGCTTTATACCGATGGCCAGACAATATACTCGCGTCCTGACGCAGGTGAAAGAGCGTTACAGAAGGAAAAACAAAATATTAGGAATTTTTTATGGATATATCAGAATGTTTTCACGGAAATGTCAAGTTGTCTGGCGTCAGATCGTCTACCCTCCAAAAATGTGTCAACCAAGAAAGGAGGTGCAGGCAGATTCAGCTAACGCACACAAGAGCATCAGCGCTGGCTTCGTATGGCTTTGTGGAGCGCCTGCTTGGCCATACGCGGCGCTGATGCACGACATGGACATGTAGCAGCAGTACTACGGAGGGAAAAACCATGAAGCGTCTGACTCAGATAGCAACGGTCGGTGTTTTTCTCCTGGCAGTAGTGTCGGTCGCTGGGGCACAACAGGCGTTGCAGCCGGTGGTACGGCTCGGCAACTTTACGGAAGTCTCCAATGATCTGTTCATGCATATCATTGGGACGGTGGACGCCCGGTATGTCACGATGGAGAACCGGGACTTTGAGCAGAACGTCCGCGACCGGGTGAACGCCCGACGCCCGAACGACACCGTCTCGCAAGCCACGGACAGTGACGCCGCGTGGTTCTTGAATCGCCTTGGGGTCGAGGCTCGCTATCAGAAAAACCTTGAGATCTATCTGCTGTTCGAACATCGCCAGTTCGTTGATGGCAACCTCATTGATGACCGTGGGAACCAATCGAACCCGGGCGGCCCCGACGTGTTTGGTCGCGCGGCGGCTACAGAAAACCCGAGCTTCCACACCGAGCGCTACTACATCCGCTACAAGTTCCCCGGTACTCCGCTGAAGCTGCACGTCGGGGCCGACCTGTGGAACGTGGATCAGGCCGGGATCGTGGGCGATGACGACCCACGCATTGCCCTCTTTGCGGATTTTGGCAACTTCGACGCGATGGCCGCAGCGGTGGTCCAGTACGAATCGACGCGCATCGGCCTGGAAAACGACAACGATCTCATCTACTACACGTTCAGTGCAGGCTATAACCTGAAGCCGCACCGCTTCCAGTTCGACGTGGTGTACATGCGGGACCGCTTCGCCGGCGCGGACCTGAGGAATAATCCCCGCCCCATAGGGAACCCTATTGGCTACCAGGGGCAGAAGAGTGACAGTGTGCTGCTCATGGCCAGTTGGAGTGGGCAGTTCGGACCGGTGCGGGGCCTGTTCCAGGCCAATGGGGTCGTCGGGCGGGCCAAAGGTGGCACCGCGGGGGTACCAGGGTTCCCGACGGATGTCTCGCAGCGCGCGTATGACATCCTGGCTGGGGCGGCGGTCGCCTACGCCGAAGTCGACCTGGGGATAGTGAAGCCGTTTGTGGCGGGTGTCGTTGCCACCCCCGATAGTGACCCGACGGACCGGAAGCTGCGGGGGTTTAGCAACCTCTCGTGGCAAGACGTGTCACAGATTACGGGGGTGTCGTTTTTTGAGCACCTCGATGTCAGTACGAACTTTGCCGGGCGGGATTATGCGTGTCCGGCGCGGTTGCAGGGGGTGCGGGCCGGCGCGAACACCCAGACAGGCTCCCTGGCGATTGGCTCGGACGTGCTCGGCGGGGAGTTTGAGTGTAGCCATAGCGTCACGAATGTGTTTAATCAGCAGATAGGCTTCCCGTCTCACCTGGGGATCACCTCAGCCTACTCCAACCCCGGGACACTGGTAGTGGCCCCGGGGGTGAAGGTCTACCCCCTCAAAGGCCATGAGGTCGTGGGCTTTTACGTCTATCGGGCCATGCTGCACACCGGCCTGATAGAGAGGGCCTTTGTGGTGGGGGTAGACGATGGATTCAACGGCAAGATTGGCAAGGCCCAGGTCCACGAAGTGGGCGGGTACTGGCAGTGGACCCTCAATCCTCACTTTGATATCCGCCTGTCAGGGAACCTCGGATTTCTGGCGGAGGGCTTCAAAGACATCGCGCGCCTGGCCGATTGTAACGAGCAACAGCCAGGCTTCCAGAGCTGTGAGGGCAAAAGCACGGCCCAGAAGGCAGAAATCCGCTTCCGGGCGCGCTTCTAGACGTCCGCTGTTATTCTTGCCCAGGGAGCCGGGTTCTCCGGCTCCACTCGCAGTGCCAAGGAGGGTCTATGAATCTGGGGAAAAAGCTTCGACGTATGCGCCAGGCGCGGGGGCTGACTGCCGTTGAACTCGCCAAGCGTGCCAGAGTCACCACGGGCTTTATCAGTCAACTCGAGCACAGCCAGACCGTGCCTTCTTTGCAAACACTCCAACGTATCGCCGCCGTGCTGGGCGTGTCGATGACGTATTTCCTCCTCGAAGAGAACCTGCAGCCGCAGGTGGTGCGTAAACGGGAGCGCCGTATCATCCATCTGGGGCACGATGGCTCGTGCATCTCGCTCCTTTCCCCGCTGTCTTCACAGCACCTCGAATTGGCTTTGTATGAACTCCCGCCTGGTGCGGTGTCATGGTCCACCGCCCGCTCGCATGCGGGCCAGCAGTGTCATCTGCTCTTGCAAGGCACGGTCCGCGCCGACTATGGGGACAACACCTATCGCCTGGAAGAGGGGGATAGTATCCTGTGGGAGGGCACACTGCCTTACCGCCTGGAGAACATCGGCCCAAACGAGGTGCGCCTCTTGATCGCCACGGCTCCGGCGTCGCTGTGGCAGCAGGCTGAGGAGGAGGCAAGCAAGGGCATGTCGAGATCAACACCGGCTGACAGCCTCTCAGCATAGCATCCGTAGCGATCAGCGCCTTCAGGAGGAGCCGCGGGTTATACTCACCATCATCCTGGGGTTCGCTCTCGGCTATTGCATCGGTCTCACTGGCGTGGGCGGCGGAGCGCTCGTGGCCCCCGCCCTCTACGTCGTCCTACAGGTGAGTTACGCGCAGGCGGTGACCCTGAGCCTGATCTACTCGGTCTTCACCAAGATTCTGGGCTTTCTCCAGCACCTCCGTCTGGGCAACGTCTCCTGGCGCGTCACGCTCCTCTACGGAGTGGCAGGGATTCCTGGGGCTGTCCTGGGGATCGCAGTTGCTCTACACCGCCCAGAGTCCCGACCACCGGGTCTTCCCCTTCTTGATGAGCGGGGTGCTCGTCGTAGCAGCCGGTCTCATCCTACTCGAGGCCAGCATGCCCGCGATGGTCAGGTGGAAGAAACCCCTTAACCCGGAGCGTATTGGTTGGAAGGGAGCTGCCGCCATTGCCGGCTTCCAACTCCTGGTGGGCGCCTTGATGGGTCGTGTACCTCCTCGCTGCGAA
>Ga0075428_100004947_pt1 | contig 14798 bp, 12 predicted proteins | sample RhiMetdeltSRZDD2_FD_75291 | JGI IMG/M metagenome (GOLD analysis project Ga0075428, IMG submission 75291) | Populus rhizosphere microbial communities from Tennessee, USA - Rhizosphere MetaG P. deltoides SRZDD2 | ecosystem: Host-associated > Plants > Roots > Rhizosphere > Soil | place: USA... | reverse complement strand
CGAAGCCATTGTCCGGCTTTGCGCTCGCGCGACTGAAATCGACCCGCGCTACGCACAAGCGTGGGCGCTGATGGCCATCGGCTACAGGAAGCTGCGCGAAGCAAAGGGTGGCGGCGCGACTGAGGGCATGGCGGCCGCAGAGCGCGCGCTGGCCCTGGACCCGGGCCTCGCCGAGGCCCATGCGATCAAGGCCCAGATCCTGCTCGCGGACGGCGATGCCGATGCCGCAGCCGCAGCAGTCGCCACGGCGCTCGAGCTCGACCCGGAGTCCTACGAAGTCAATAGATCGGCAGGACGCCTGAATTACCAGCTGCACCGGCAGAGAGACGCCGTTCGCTACTACGAAAAAGCCGCAAGCCTGATGGAGGCGGATCTCAATTCCGCATCCATGCTGATGAGTTGTTATATGGTCCTTGGCGATCTCGCAGGCATGCGTCGATCCGCGCAGCGGTCGCTCGAGAGAGCCGAGGGCATCCTCGCGCATGACCCGAACAATTCGGTGGTGGCGGGTTACAGTGCCTACGCACTCGCCGCCCTGGGCGAGGGCGAGCGCGCCAAAACGCGCATGGAGCGCGCGCTCTTGATCGATCCGCAGAACTTCAACATGCGCTACAACTTCGCGTGCGCCCTGTGCGTCTACCTGAAGGACAAGGAGGGCTCGCTCCGCATGCTAGGCCCGGTGTTCGAGACGGTTACGGAAACATTCCTGCCCTACCTCAAGGCGGACCCGGACCTCGATATGCTGCGCGACGATCCGCGCTACCAAACAATGCTTGCGGCGACCGAGGCGCGGCTCACGACGAACTCCGGCAAGCAGGCCACAGTTTCGACCTGATTCCCGGCGCACGATCATGCGGCGCGACTATTTCGTCACGGGCACTGACACCGGTGTCGGCAAGACGCTAATCACCGCGGCGCTCCTTCGCCGCCTGCGTGAATCGGGCCTGCGCGTCGCCGGCATGAAGCCGATCGCCGCGGGCAGCGTCGCGGGACCGGAAGGGCCGGCGAACGACGACGCCCTGCTCCTGCAGGCGGAGTCGAGCGTGCGCCATCCGTACGCCATCGTGAATCCGTGGCTGTTCGAGCCCGCGATCGCGCCCCACATCGCCGCGGACGAAGCGGGAATCACGATCGACACCGCGCGCATCGTTTCGGCTCACGAATCGCTCCGCACAGACGCGGACGTCGTGCTCGCGGAAGGTGCGGGCGGTTTTCTCGTACCGCTCGACGCACGGCGCAGCTGCGCCGAGATCCCTGTGCTCCTCGGCATGGACGTGATCCTTGTCGTCGGCTTGAGGCTCGGCTGTCTCAATCACGCGATCCTGACGGCGGAGGCGATCGCCGCGCGCGGTCTCGCGCTTGCCGGCTGGGTCGGCAACCACATTGACTTGGGCTTCGCGCGCTTCGACGCCAACGTCGCGACGCTCGAGGCGCGCATTGCCGCGCCATGCCTCGGCATCGTTCCCCATATGGCGCAGCCGGACGTCGCGGCCGCCGCAGCGGCGCTGTCAGGAGCGTCGCGCTTGAGCCGCATCCCACTGGCGGAAAAGGAAAAAAGCGGGTTGCGGCCCTAGCGCCCAACCCCTTACGATGCGCGGGCCGTGAGCCCGCGTGCCGCGAGCCACCCCCGGGGGATCCGTTGCACATCGCCAGTCGGTTCCAGATGCGGTCGGTCGTCGCCGGCGTGCTCGCCTCGGTCGCCTCCCTGCCCGCGCGCGCGGACTGGAGCCTCGTCAACATGCCGGAGGGCGTCAGCGAGCTCTCGCGCGAGATCCACGACATGCACATGATCATGTTCTGGATCTGCACCGTCATCGCGGTCCTGACCTTCGGCGCGATGATCGTGGCGATGACGCGCTTCCGGAAGTCGAAGGGCGCGGTCTCCGACCAGAAGATGCTGCACAACGCGCGCCTCGAGGCGGCCTGGACGATCGTGCCGGTCATCATACTGATCGTCATGGCGATCCCGTCGGTCGAGAAGCTGGTCAAGATCGAGGACACCTCCGGCTCCGGGCTCACGGTCAAGGTCACGGGCCACCAGTGGTACTGGCAGTACGAGTACCTCGGGACCGGCGTGAAGTTCTACAGCCGCCTCGCACGCTCGAGCGATCTGGCACGGCAGAAGGGCTCCGGCATCGACCCGCGCACCGTCGAGCACTACCTCCTCGACGTCGACAAGCCGCTGGTGATCCCGACCGGCGTCAAGGTGCGCATGCTGCTCACCGCAAACGACGTCATCCACGCCTGGTGGGTGCCGCAGTTCGGCATGAAGCGCGACGCGATTCCCGGGTTCATCAACGAGATGTGGATCTCGGTCGACGCCGACAAGCCCGGCACATACCGCGGCCAGTGCGCGGAGCTCTGCGGCGCCGACCACGGCTTCATGCCGATCGTCGTGGTCGCCAAGCCCAAGGCGGAGTTCGACGCCTGGCTGTTGAGACAGAAACAAGAGGCCTCCACGGCGCTCGCCGCGACGGAGCAATGACGATGGCACACGCGGGCCACCACGACGACCACGGGCACGAGCCGCCGAAAGGCATCGTGCGCTGGCTGACGACGACGAATCACAAGGACATCGGGACGATGTACCTCGTGTTCTCGCTCCTCATGTTCCTCATCGGCGGCGCGTTCGCGTTCATGATCCGCGCCGAGCTGTTTGAGCCCGGGCTGCAGCTCCTGAACCCGGCGGTGTTCAACCAGATGACGACCATGCACGCGCTCGTGATGGTCTTCGGCGCGGTGATGCCGGCGACGGTCGGCCTCGCGAACTGGATGGTCCCGATGCAGATCGGTGCGGCCGACATGGCATTGCCGCGCATGAACCTGTTCAGCTTCTGGCTGCTCGCCTTCGCGTTCCTGCTGCTGCTCTCGACCTTCCTGATGCCGGGCGGCGCGCCCGCCTCCGGCTGGACGCTCTACCCGCCGCTCGTGCTGCAGACCGGCGAGGCCTTCCCGATGGCGATCTTCGCGATCCACCTCATGGGCGCGAGCTCGATCATGGGCGCGATCAACGTGATCGTGACGATCGTGAACATGCGAGCGCCCGGCATGACGCTTCTCAAGATGCCGCTGTTCTCCTGGTCCTGGCTGATCACGGCCTACCTCCTGATCGCCGTCATGCCGGTGTTCGCGGGCGGCGTGACCATGCTGCTCACCGACTACTTCTTCAAGACCAGCTTCTTCAACGCGGCAGGCGGCGGAGACCCGGTACTGTTCCAGCACGTGTTCTGGTTCTTCGGGCACCCCGAGGTCTACATCATGATCCTGCCGGCGTTCGGGATCGTGTCCGAGATCATCCCGACGTTCTCGAGGAAGCCGATCTTTGGCTACGAGGCGATGGTGTACGCCATCGCCTCGATCGCGTTCCTCTCGTTCATCGTCTGGGCGCACCACATGTTCACGGTCGGCATGCCGCTCGCGGGCCAGCTCTTCTTCACGCTGTCCACGATGCTGATCGCCGTGCCGACCGGCGTGAAGATCTTCAACTGGACCGCCACGATGTGGCGGGGCTCGATCAGCTTCGAGCCGCCGATGCTGTTCGCGCTCGCCTTCCTGTTCCTGTTCACGATCGGCGGGTTCTCCGGACTCATGCTCGCCATCGTGCCGGCCGACTTCCAGTACCACGACACCTACTTCGTGGTCGCGCACTTCCACTACGTGCTGGTGCCCGGCGCCGTGTTCGGAATCATGGGCGCGGTCTATTACTGGCTGCCCAAGTGGACCGGCCATATGTACGACATGCGCCTCGCGAAGTGGCACTTCTGGCTGTCGGCGATCTTCGTGAACGTGCTGTTCTTTCCGCAGCACTTCCTGGGGCTTGCGGGCATGCCGCGGCGCATCCCGGACTACGCCTCGCAGTTCGCCGACTGGAACATGGCGTCCTCGATCGGCGCCTTCGGCTTCGGGCTGTCGCAGCTCCTGTTCGTCTGGTTGATCGTGAAGTGTGTGCGCGGCGGCGAGCGCGCGACCGCGGGCGTCTGGGACTGGCCGCACGGCCTCGAGTGGACGGTGCCCTCGCCGGCCCCGTACCACACCTTCGAGAAGGCGCCGGAGGTCCATTGACGCCGCTGTCGAAGAACGCGCGGCTCGCGATTGCGCTCGGCCTTGTCGCGCTCGCGGTCTACGTCGCCTACGTCGTATTGCAGCTCTCCGTGCGTGGCCCGTGATCGAGCCCGGTAAGCGCAACCGCAGCCTCGCGCTCCGCCTCGTGCTGATGGCGGCGGGGAGCTTCGCATTCGGCTTCGCGCTGGTGCCCCTCTACGACGTCTTTTGCGAGGTCACCGGCATCGGCAGCAACGCCGTGCTGACGCGCGCGGGCACGGTCGACGGCGAGGTGCCGGTGCCGAACCGCAAGGTCGTCGTCGAATTCACGGCTTCCGTGCCGGACGGCGGCTGGACACTCGAGCCGGTCGCGCCTTCCATGGAAGTGCAGCCAGGTCGCCTGTACGAAGCCCATTACCGGGCGCGCAACCTGTCGGGGCGCGAGACCACCGGCCAGGCAGTTCCGAGCATCTCGCCCATGCGCGCCGCTCGGTACTTCGTGAAGACCGAGTGTTTCTGCTTCACGCCACAGCACTTCGCGCGCGGTGAGGAGCGCGAGCTCAAGGTCCGCTTCGTGGTCGACCGCGAGCTGCCGAAGGAAATCGACCGCCTGACGCTTTCCTATGCGTTCTACGACGTCGAGCGCAAGGCCGGGTGACGGAGAACCCCTGATGGCACACGCCGAGCACGCAACGGAAAGGCATCAGTACTACTTCCCGCACGGCAGCCGGCTGCCGTTCTTCGGGTCCGCCTCGCTTTTCATCATGATGGCGGGCGCAGCGGCGACGTTGAACGGCGTCGCAATCGGCGGCTGGGTGCTCGGCCTCGGCATGCTGCTCCTCTTCACGCTCTTCTTCCTCTGGTTCGGCGAGGTGATCCGCGAGAACCAGGCGGGCCTCTACAACGAGCAGGTGGACCGCTCGTTCCGCATGGGAATGATGTGGTTCATCTTCTCCGAGGTCATGTTCTTTGCCGCGTTCTTCGGCGCACTCTTCTATGCGCGCCAGCTCTCCGTGCCCTGGCTCGGCGGCGAGGGCGCGAAGGCCGTGACGAGCATCCTGTGGCCCGATTTCACGCCGGGCTGGCCCAGCAACGGGCCGGGCGACCTCGGCCCGCGCGACAACGGCAGCTACGAGACGATCCCGGCTTTCGGCCTGCCGGCGCTCAACACGGCGCTCCTGCTGACCTCGGGCCTCACGATCACGGTGGCGCACCACGCGCTGAAGAGCGGCTACCGCGGGATCCTCAAGGTCTTCCTCGCGTTGACCTTCCTGCTCGGCTTCGTCTTCCTCGGCGTGCAGATGAAGGAATACGGCCACGCCTACCACGAGCTCGGCCTGCAGCTCGGCACCGGCATCTACGGCTCGACGTTCTTCATGCTGACGGGCTTCCACGGCCTGCATGTCTGCGTCGGCGCGATCATGCTGGTCGTGATATGGCTGCGCTGCCTGGCGGGCCACTTCACGCCGCGCCAGCACTTCGCCTTCGAGGCGGTTGCCTGGTACTGGCACTTCGTCGACGTCGTCTGGCTCGGGCTCTTCATCTTCGTCTACTGGCTGTAGGGTCGCCGGCATGGGCGCAGCGCCCGCCGCAGGCAAGCGCTTCATCGCCATCGCCGGCAACATCGGCGCGGGCAAGACCGAGCTGACGCGCTTCCTCTGTCGCCGCTACGACATCAAGCCGTTTTTCGAGCCGAACGAGCAGAACCCCTACCTCGCCGACTTCTACAAGGACATGAAGACCTGGGCCTACCGGTCCCAGCTCTTTTTCCTCGCGCACAAGTTCCGGCTCCAGCTCGAGCTTCAGGACGAGCCTGGCACAGTCGTGCAGGACCGCACGATCTACGAGGACGCCGAAATCTTCGCCAAGAACCTGCATCGGCAGCGCCTCATCGACAGCCGCGACTTCAAGGTCTACTGGCAGCTCTACCGCTCGATCACACAGGCGCTGCGCCCGCCTGACCTCATGATCCAGCTCTCCTGCCCGGTGCGGACGCTGCGCAAACGCATCGGCTTGCGTGGCCGGGCGATGGAGCAGGACATCCCGCTCCCCTACCTCCGCCGCCTCAACCGCCTGTACGAGGACTGGTTCAAGCGTTATGACCAATCGCCCGTCCTGAAACTCGAGACCGACCGGCTCGACTGGCTCACCGACCTCGTGGACCGGGTCGATCTCTTCCGAAAGATCGAGCGCTACCTCGACTGAGGCCCGGAACGCCGGCTACGTCGCTGTTCAGCGACGTCTTTTCAGCGGTTTTCTCCTACTCCCAATGCGACCATGAAACTCGGGACAGGCCATCTGTCGAATGGCATATTGCGCGACAAGAAAATGTTCGACCCGACCCAGACCCAGCCCCTGTCCTGGCGCATGCACCAGGGCAAGCCCGTGCCGGCGGACGATGAGATTCCCGCTGACGCGTCGCCGCGCCAGGAGCCGACCTTCGATTCCGGCCCGCCGGACCTCTCGGAGCGCGGCTATCGCCTGCGCGGCCGCCTGGGAAGCGGGCGCCTCGGCCCGATCTATGAGGCGCAGGACGAGCTTTCCCGGAATGCCGGCAGCGAGCACTTCGCCGCCGTCCAGCTGATTGACGAAAAGATCTCGTCGCGGCCGGGCTTCGGGGACGATTTCGAGCGCGGCGCGGTCGAACTCCAGGGGCTTTCCCACCCGAACATCGTCAAGCTCCTCGAGTACGGGCGCGATCGCAACCGCTTCTACCTCGTCAACGAGCTGCTGGAAAGCGCGTCGCTGCGCTTCGTGCTGAACGACGTCAACGCGCTCCCGCCCGAGGAGATGACCGCGGTGCTCCGCGCCGTCGGTGACGCGCTCCAGTATCTGCACGCGAAGGGCATCGTGCACGGGAACCTCCGGCCCGAGAATGTGCTCGTCACATTCGGCTACGATGTGAAGCTGCTCGACATCGTGCCGGGCGGCTGGCTCGTGAACCCGAACGACGCGCTCGGCGTGCCGGCGCGGACGCCCGACAAGCGCGACGACGTCTTCGGCATCGCCTGCCTCGCCTACGAGATGCTGAGCGGGCGACACCCGTATAACGGCAACACGGCGCAGGAAGCGTACGGCGCGGGCCTCGAGCCGACGCGGATCGAAGACCTCACGGACCGGCAGTGGCGCGCGCTCTCGAACGCGCTCGCGGTGCACCGCGACGACCGCACGCCGAACGTCGCGCAGTTCCTCGACGATTTCGGCGCCGCCGGCATCACGAAGCTACGCGCCGTCGTCGGCGACGCGCGCCAGGCGCCCACGATCCCGTCGGCGGCCTCCGTTCCGTTGCCTGCCCAGCTCTCGCCGGGCTACTCGCCAACCGTCTTCGTCGAGCGCGCCGGCCCCGCCGAGCCGGAGCGTCGCGGGATCGCCGCCAAGCTCTTCCTGCTCCTGCTCGTGATCGGGGCCGGGATCGCCGCCTGGTACTACCAGGAACCGCTCCGCCAGTTCACCACCGATCTGATAACCGAGGTCGAGACCCGGATGAATCAGGAGGCGACGACCGCGAATCGCACGGCCGCCGGCGGCGCGCCCGAGGCGCCGCTCGCGCAGGGGCCCGCGGTCACCGAGGATGCGCCCGCGACCGTGCTCGCGCCCGGCGCCAAGGCGCCGACTCCGGCACCTGCAGAATCCGCGATCACCACGCCGGAAGAAGCCGCGCCCGAGACGAATGCGGCGACGCAAGCTTCGCCGCCGGCTGTGACGAGGGCTCCGGCGCGCGCACCCGCGCGCCCGGCGACGCCGCCGCCCGCCGTGACGACGCAGCCAGCGCCCGCGCCGGCCAGGCCCGAGCCCGAAGTGACGCAGCCGGTTGCCGAGGCGCCGCGTCCTGCTGCCGAGCCACCGCCGGCCGCGGGCGGGGCGACGTATTTCTCGTTCCAGGTGCCCGCCACGAGCGTGCGCGAGGGCGACGTCGCGGCGCGCATCGTGATCCAGCGTAGCGGCGACCTGTCGGGCAGCGCGGAAGTATCCTGGTGGACGGGCGACGGCACGGCCGTCGCCGACCGCGATTACGCCGACCTCGGCGCACGCGTCGAGCGCTTCGCGCCGGGCGAGAAGAGCCGCATCGTCTACGTGCCGCTCACGAACGACGCGGTGCCGGAGCCTGCGCGGACCTTCAAGGTGATGCTGGGCCGCGGTGACGCCGCGCGCTCCGGCAGCGTCGCTGGCGAGATGCGCGTCGACATCCTGGACGACGACTAGATACCTCTCCCCGCGCACGCTCGGCCAGCCGGGAACCCTCGCTCGCTCCGCCGGAACTTAGTCGCTCGCTCGGGAACCCGGCCGGCCTGCGCGCACGGGCTGCAGCTGTTTCGCCGCTCTCCGCGGCGAGACTCAGTCAAATCAACCGCGAGGAACGTCCAAGGCCGCAGCAGCTTTGTTGCCGACGCCCGCGGCCACCTTGACCGGCTGACCCGGCCGCAGGCGCTCGGCGCCCCGCACGATGACGCGGTCGCCCGCTGCGAGCCCGCCCGTGACTTCCACCCGCTCCGAGTTTCCGTTGCCGACGCGCACCGCGATGCGTTCGGCGAGGTCACCCTTGCCCACGCGGAACACGTGCGCGCCGTCGGAGCGGACGATGACCGCGTCGCGCGGCACCATGAGGCCCCCTGCGTGCCGCGCGGCAGGCAGGTCCACGCGCACGGCCGAGCCGATGGGCCAGCCGGCGCCAGCCATCGCGATCCGCACCTCGATCATGCGGGAGCGCTCGTCGCCGACCGGGACGATTGCGCGGATCTTGCAGTCCTGGTCCTGTGCCGCACCGTGCACCGTGACCGCCTGTCCGGCGGCGAGGTGACCCGCTTCTGCGACCGGCGCGCGCGCCACGACCTCGACGTGCTCCGTGTCGGTCAGGCGAGCGACCTCCACGCCGGTGCCGACGAACTCGCCGAGCTGGCGGATTCGCTCCGCTACATAGCCCGGGAACGGCGCGCGGATCGTCGCGCGCGAGATCTGGTGCCGCGTGCTGTCGCCCGCGGCGCGCGCCTGCTCGAGCTCGTGCCGCGCCATCGCGAGCCGGGCCGAGGCCTCGTCGATCTGGCTCTTCGAGGCGATGCCGTCCGGCAGCGCGGTAAGTCGCTTCAACTGCGTGTCGAGGAGCTCCGCGTTGGCTTCCAGCCTCGAAATCTGCGCCTCGTTCTCGCGAAGTTGCAGCTCGAGCGCACGCGCGTCGACGCGCGCGACCGCGCCGCCCTTCGCGATCCTGGCGCCCGGCTCGGCGACCCAGTCGAGCCGGCCGGCGACTTCGGCCGCCAATCGCGCGTCGTTCCGGCTCACCACGGTTCCGGTCGCCGACACCGTCGTCGCAATGGCGCCCTTGACCACGGGCGCGACCGCGACCGGCGCGGGCGGCGCTTCCTGTTCCTGGGCCCGGGCCGCGCTGGTCGCCAGGGAGGAAGCGGCCAGCGCGGCCGTCGCCACGCACCATGCAATGGAATGCGTCTTCGATATCACGTTGCACCTTCCTCGAGCGTGCCCGCCGCCGGCACCGCGACCGCAGACTCCGCGGCGGGTTCGCCGAGGCGCAGGAGCGCCGGCAGCAGCACAAGCATGAACACGGTGTTGAGCAGCATGCCGCCGCAGATGACGGTGCCGAGGCCGCGGTACAGCGCGGCTCCGGGCCCCGGCACGATGATCATCGGCAGGAGTCCCGCAAGCTGGCCAAGTGACGTCGCGAAGATTGGCCGCGTGCGCTCCTCGAGTGCATGGCGCACGGAGTCGCGACGGCTCATGCCGGAGCGTTCGGCGGCCCGCGCGCTCTCGACGAGCAGGATCGCGTTGTTGACCGCGGCGCCCAGAAGGATGATGAAGCCGACCATCGTCAGCATGTCGAGCGTCTGCGGCGTGAAGAGATTGAGGAACCTGATGCCCAGCACGCCGCCGAGGCTGGCGAGCGGCACGGTCAGCAGCACGAGCCCGCTGTCACGCAGCGAGCGGAACAGCGCTGCCATCATCAGGAACAGCACGAGGAGCGCGAGCGAGATGTTGACGCGCATGTCGGCGAGCGCCGTCTCGAGGCTGCCCGCATCGCCGGCGTAACGGATGCCGCCATCCGGTGGCAACAGCGGCTCGATCGCGGGACCGACGTCGGTCTCGAGCTTCTGCATCGCCTGCTGCAGCGAGGTCCCGGGCGGGGCGACGACGTTGATGCCGATCGTGCGGCGGCCGTCGACACGCCGCAGGCCGGTCGAGCTGACGGTCGGCTCGATGCGCACGAGCTCGCTGAGCGGCACGACGCCGCCCGTCGGCGTTGCGACCGGTACCGCGGCGAGCGCGTCGGGGCTGTCCCAGCCGCTCGCGCGCAGGATCATATCGAGACGGCGATCGCCGTCGAAGTGTTCGCCGACCCAGATGCCGTCGCCGAGCGCGCGCACGACGGTCGCGACGTTCGCGCGCGTCCATCCGGACTCGCTGATGCGTCGATCATCCGGAATGAGTCGCAGCTCCGGCTCCGCGAGCTCGAGGTCCTGGAAGGAGCGGACCTCGGCACCCGGCATCTCCTTCGTGATGACGTCCTGGGCCTCGCGGGCGCTCCTCAGGAGCGCATCGAAGTCCGCGGACTGCAGCCGCACCTCGATGTTACGGCCGTCGCCGAAGCCGCCGAACAGGTTGCCTTGCTGCGCAAATACGTCGAGGTCGGGGAATCCCGCGGTGATCTCCTCATTCACGATCCTGCCAAGCTCATCGATGCGGTTCGGGTCGAGCGGGCGCACGCCGATCGTGCCGCCGCCGGGGAAGATCAGGATGTAGTAATTCTTGAGGCGCGGCTCCTTCTCCCCCGCCATGTAGGGCGCGAGCCGGCCGACCATCGGCTGCACGACCTCGCGCTCAATCGCGTCGACGTTCATGCCCGGCGGGAACTGGAAGAAGCCGTCGATCGCGTCGCGCTTTACGGGCGGCAGGTAATCAATCGGTGGCAGCAGCAGCCAGGTTAGGAGCGCAGGCGCAACCAGGCAGAGAGCGATCGTGACCTGGCGCTGACGCGGGCTGTCGGTGAGCGCGGCCATGCGCTCGCCGAGCCGGCGCGGCCATTCCGCCGCCTTCTGCGTGGCCGCGCTCGGCTTCAGCCAGCGCGCGGCCGCGACCGGCAGCACGGTGACCGCCATGATGAGCGACACGCCGATCGCGACCGAGATCGTGAGCGCGAGGTCGGCGAAGAGCTGACCCTCGGAGCTCTTCAGGAAGATGACCGGCAGGAACACGATTACGGTCGTCAGCGTCGAGGCGAATAGCGCGGGCCAGACCTGGGTCGCGCCCTCGAGCGCCGCCTGCGCCGGCGGCACACCTTTCTCGCGCCTGAGCAGGATGCTCTCGAGCACGATGGTCGCGGCGTCGAGCGTCATGCCGACGGCGAAGGCGATGCCCGCGATCGAAATGACGTTCAGCGAGTGCCCGGTGACCAGCATCACGAGCACGGTTGCGAGCACGCTGACGGGAATTGCAACGCCGACGAGCAGCGTCGAGCGGAACTGGCGCAGGAACAGCCACAGCACGCCGATCGCGAGCAGGATGCCTGCGAACAGGTTGCCGGCAACCAGGCCGAGCGCCTGGTTAATGAAGACCGACGGGTCGAAGGACTGCTCGATCGCAAGGCCGAGATCCGAGAGCGGGCCCTCGCGCAGCCGGCCGATCTCCTCTTTCACCGCATTGAGGGTCGAGAGAACGTCCGCCCCGGACTCCTTGATGATCTGGATCGCGATTGCCGGGTTGTTGTTCTGCACGGCGAGCGAATTGCGGTCGCCGCGCTCGACCGAGATCTTCGCGACGTCCGCCAGCCGCACGGGCCGGCCGTCGCGCCAGTCGAGCACGAGCTCGCCGAGGTCGTCGGGCCGGTAGCGGCCGGCGAAGCGCAGCGTGTACTGGCGCCGACCGAGCTCGGCGAAGCCGCCGGAAACGTCGTCGGCGCTGCCTGCGACGCCCACGATGGACGGGATCGGAATGCCGAGCTCCGCCGCGCGGTACGGGTCGAACTCGATGCGGAGCTCGTCCGGCGCGCCGGCGTTCACGTTGACCGTGCCGACGCCGGGGATGGACTCGATGTGCGAGCGCATCAACTCTTCGACTTCGTGCCGGTAGTTCTCGACCGGGCCCGGCGTGCCGGGCTTCAGCTGCACGAAGAACCAGGACAGCGTCTGGTTCGGGCCCTGGCCGCCGTCCTGGCCGAGCGAGATGCGCGGCGCGTCGGCGTCGCGCGGCAGCGGCGGCAGCTGGTTCATGCGCGCGATCACGTCGATGAGCGTGCGCCCCATGTCCGTGCCGATCGCGAACTGCAGATTGATGAAGGCGCCGCCGGCGTTCGCGAAGGACTGGATCTCCTTGAGGCCGGCGAGGCCGCGGAGCGCCTGCTCCTGCGGCTCGAGCAGCTCCGACTCGACCTCGGGCGGCGCGGCCGCGCGCCAGCCGGTGAAGATGGTGATGACAGGCTCGTCGATGTCCGGGAAGAGCTGCACAGGCAGGCGCATGAGCGCAACGATGCCGAGCACGATGATGAGGCCGACGCCGACTGCGACACCGACCGGGCTCTTCAGCGATTTTTCGGTCAGGTTCACGCAGCGCCTCCCTGCTCGGGAACTGATGCAGCGGCCGGGCAAAGGGTTGCAACGCCACGCCGCAGCCCATTCTAGGAACGGCGCGTTGCGCGCGGATTGCGGCGGGCAACGCCCCGGCGCGACCCTCGCCCGCTTTGTCGCAGCCGCCGACACCGGCAGAGGGAACAGTCACATTCAGGCAAAGGGGACGGTCACCTTTGAATGTGACCGTCCCCTTTGGATGGCTAGAATTCCATGATGACCGAGGGTGTCACGCTGAAGACATATCGCGCCGTCCGGCTCGATGCTCCCGGTCGCGCACTCGTCGACGCGACGCTCGCGGCGCCGTCGCCCGGTCCGGGCGAAGTCGTCGTGCGCGTGATGGCAGCGGGCATCTGCCACTCTGACGCGCACTACCGCTCGGGCGTCGGCTCGACACGACATCCGCTGACGCTCGGCCACGAAGTCGCTGGGATCGTCGCCACGGTCGGCAGCGGTGTCGATACGCCGCGCGTAGGCGACCGCGTGTGCCTGCACTACCTCGTTACCTGCGGGGAGTGCCGCGACTGCCGCGCCGGCCGCGAGCAGTTCTGCGCGACGGGGCGGATGATCGGCAAGGACCGCGACGGCGGATTCGCCGAGCTCATCCGCGTGCCGGCGCGGAACGCGCATCCGTTGCCGGCGGCGGTTCCGTTCGAGCAGGGCGCGATAATGATGTGTTCCTCGGCGACCGCCCTGCATGCGCTGCGCAAGGCGCGCGTCGGGCGCGGCGACTCGGTCGCAGTGTTCGGCGTCGGCGGCCTCGGCGTTTCCGCCGTGCAGCTCGCGCGGGCGCTCGGCGCAAGCGCCGTCTACGCGGTCGACCTCAATCGCGTGAAGCTCGCGCTTGCCGCCCGCCTCGGCGCAATCCCCGTGGACGCGAAGGCCGGCGATCCCGTGGCGGCGATCCGGACAGCAACCGGCGGCCGCGGTGTCGACGTGGCTCTCGAGCTCATCGGATCGGCTCGCGTGATGGAACAAGCGGTGCAGTCGCTCGCCCCCCAGGGCCGCGCCGCGCTCGCGGGCCTCACGCAGGAGCGCCTCTCGGTCGCGCCCTACAGCGACCTCCTCGGCCGCGAGGCCGAAGTCATCGGCGTCTCCGACCACCTCGCCTCGGAGATCAGCGAGCTCATGCAATTTGTCTCGCGCGGTGAGCTCGTCCTTACGCAGGCCGTGACGCGCGTCGTGCCCCTCGAGGCCGGCGCCATCGACCGGGTGCTCGACGACCTCGAGGCCTTCCGGGACGAAGTGCGCTGCGTCGTCCGCCCGTGAACCGCTAGAATCCGCGCGTGACCCAGGATGTCCCGCGCTCCGAAGAAGCCGCGAGCGAGTCCGCCGTGCAGGCGGCGCTCGACCGCATGGCCCTCGAGATCACGGCGCGGCTTGCCGGACGCGAGCCACTCGTCGTCACGGTCATGAATGGCGGCCTCGTGTTCGCCGGGCAGCTCCTGCCGCGGCTCCGATTCGCGCTGGATCTCAGCTACGTGCACGTGCGCCGCTACGGGCGCGAGACCAGGGGCGGCGAGCTCGTCTGGATCGCCGGGCCGCACGAGTCGGTGACGGGACGAACGGTGCTCCTCCTCGACGACATCCTGGACGAAGGGGAGACGCTCCTCGCGATCCGCTCGCGGTTCTACGAGCTCGAGGCGACCGAGGTCCTGCTCGCCGCATTCGCCGTGAAGATCCGGTCGCAACGGCCGAAGGTCATGGCGGACTTCACCGGCATCCGCGTACCGGACCGTTTCGTGTTCGGGTTCGGGATGGACGTCGGCGGGCGCTGGCGCAACCTGCCGTCCGTTCGTGCGCTCGCGGATTCTGCGGACTGAGCGGCCGGCTCAGCCGCCGACCGAATGCGGCTCGATCCAGCCCATCTTCCAAGTCCACCACAGGACGATGAAGAGCATGATCGAGAGTCCGATACGGATGGACAGCGCGCGCACCATGCGGCGCGACTCGCCCTTGTAGTCGTGGACGAGGTGCACCATGGCCGAGACCAGGCTCAGGACGATCGCGAAAAAGATGAGCAGTACCAGCCACTTCGCGCCAGACATCGGTCGTTTCCGCAGGTGTGGAGGCGGGAGTATATCCCGGTGAACCTTCGCCGATCGCGATTTGCCCCCCGGCCGGGGCCGACTGTGCTGACCGCGGCGGCCATCGTGCTGTTCGCCGCGCTCGGCAATTGGCAGCTCG
>Ga0075428_100004946_pt1 | contig 14800 bp, 9 predicted proteins | sample RhiMetdeltSRZDD2_FD_75291 | JGI IMG/M metagenome (GOLD analysis project Ga0075428, IMG submission 75291) | Populus rhizosphere microbial communities from Tennessee, USA - Rhizosphere MetaG P. deltoides SRZDD2 | ecosystem: Host-associated > Plants > Roots > Rhizosphere > Soil | place: USA... | reverse complement strand
GACGAGCCGCTCGACTTCGTATGCCAGATCTGCATCCGAGAGACGCCGCGGGTCCGGCTCGCGTTTCGCGAGGAGCGCCTGGGCCAGGGAGGCCGTCTCGTCGTCGAGGCCCTGCATCAGCGCCGAGAGGGAGAACAACGGCCGAACGCCCTCGTCGTTAGGCTCGCGCGCAAGGACGACCGCCCGGAACAGCTCGCGGGCCACGGTGTTCGGCAGCTGGTCGGGGCCAACCGCGTCCACGATCCGAGGCTGCAGCTCGGGAACCAGCAGGAGCAACCGGAGCAGCTCCGCTTCCTGTGGCAACACGCTTCGAAGGATCTCGGTCACGGGCAGCGAGTCGCGCGCCCCGATGACCGCATCCGCCGTGATGCGCGAATCCTGGGCGGCCGACGATCCGGGCCCGACCGCCTGCGGGCGGGACAGACCGGTGGCCGAACGCCCAGACCGGAGGACCTCCAGCAGCACCCGCTCCTCCACCCCCGACACCGTTCGAATGCGCTGCAGGTAGGCATCGCGCATGACCGGGTTCGGGACCGCCCGAACCGTGGGCATCAGCGCGTCAACGAAGCGCGCCTTGCCGCCGGGCGTCTTCAGGTCGAACGCGCGCGCGTGCATGTCGATCAGGTAGTCGACGATCGGCTGCGCCGTCCGAACCTCCTCGCGCCACTGGTCCGGCGACGAGCGCACGACCTCGTCGGGGTCCTTGCCCTCCGGCAGCCGGACAACACGGACCTCGTCGAGCTCAACGCCGGTCTCGGTGGCCGCGAGCTGCCCGATCAGGCCTTCGAGCGCCTGCACACCGACCGTGCCCGCCTTCTCCCCCGCCGCGTCGACGTCGTAGGCGAGCGCGATCTTCTTCGCGTAGCGGACGAGCAGAGCGACCTGGCCTGGCGTCAGGGCGGTGCCGAGCGACGCAACCACGTTGTCGAAGCCGGCCTGGTGGGCCATGAGTGCGTCTGTGTAGCCCTCGACGATGACGGCCTGGCCGGACTTGCGGATCGGGCCCTTCGCTTTGTCGATCAGGTAGAGGGTTCGGGACTTGTCGAAGAGCGGCGTCGCGGGCGAGTTGAGGTACTTCGGGCCGGTGTCGCGAGGTCGGCCGTCCGGGCCTTCGCCCTCCTTGCCGAGGATCCGACCGCCCATGCCGACCGCTCCCCCATTCTGGTCACGGATCGGGAACAGGACGCGATTCCGGAAGCGATCGATGACGCCGGCGCCGCGGCTGGCCGAGCGGCCCGGCGACGCGAGGCCCACCTCGACGAGCTCCTCGGCGCGGATGTCGCGCTTCTCGACGAGCTTGCGGCTCATGACGTCCCAGCTGTCGGGCGAAAAGCCGAGCTGAGCGCTTTCGATCGTGGCGTCCGTGAAGCCGCGGCTTCGAAGGTAGTCGAGTGCGGCCTGGCCGGCCTTCGAACCCGTGAGGACCGCGTGGTAGAAGGCGATCGCCGTCTCCATGACGTCGCGGAGGCGAGCTCGATGGGCGTCGGCGCGCTTCGTCCGTTCGTCGATCTCGACGCCGGCCTTGCCGGCGAGGAGCTTCAGCGCCTCCGGAAAGGGGACGCTGTCGCGCTGCATGACGAAGCTGAAGACGTCGCCGCCGAGGCCGCAGCCGAAGCACTTCCAGGAGTCGCGGCTCGGGGTGACCGTGAACGAGGGCGTCTTCTCGCCGTGGAACGGGCAAAGGCCCTTATACGTGGACCCCGCCTTCTTGAGTGCGACCGTCTCGCCGACCACATCGACGATGTTCAGCCGACTCTTGACTTCCGCTGCGACTCCGCCTGCCAACGACCCTCCTGGGTGCCTGTACTCCGCTCGCTCGCGCGCGGTTCGCGCGGGGCCCGGCTCGTCTCGGCGCTCGCCCGTGGGATGCGCCGGACATGACTGCGGGCCTGTCAAGTCTTGACAGGCCGGCTACCGGTGATTCTATGCCTTCAAGGGGGGCTTGACAACCCCTTGACAAGCGCGTGGATGGCGGCTGCGCGGCCACTAGCCTGGCCGGCCGCGGCGCGCGCCTGCTCGTGGGAGCCGGCGGCCGGGTCGGATCCTTTCGCGTGGCGAAGACCCTTTCGCCTGGCGAAGGTAACGAGCATCGAGAGGGCCCTCGCTGCACGAGATCTGCGCATCGCGCAGAGACTGGCCGTTTGTCGTCGCGACGCGAAGAAATTGCGCAGCGGATGACCTGCAGAGGTCCCATACATTCGCCACGCGAAAACGCCCGCGTCCGGCCCGCGCCCGGCCCGCGTCCGGCCGGCCAGCCGGAACTGTACGTAGGCGCCCGGGGCCGCCAAGATGGGTCGATCGGCCGATGACGGGGCGTGCGCCCGGCGCGATGGTTCGTCCCGAAGCGACGACTGCGTCGCCCCGTTGGAGGCTCGAACGTGCAGAAGCTCACCCGGACGCCCGGCGGCGCCGTCCTCAGGCGCAGCCTGGTGCAGTTCCTCGCGGTCGTCGCGATGCTCACCTTCGCCGGAGCGGTCCCTGCCAGCGCGGCCCCTCCGAGTGCGGACGTCCCCAGTCCGGGCGCCTCGGGGCTCGGTGACCGGCTCAACCCCGGGCTCGGAAACGGCGGCTACGACGTGCAGAACTACGACCTGCGCCTTCGGTACGCCACGGCCGACCCGGACCAGGCGCTGCAAGGCGACGAAACGATCGTCGCGCGCGCCACGCAGGCGCTCTCCCGGTTCAACCTCGACTTCGGCGGCAAGAGCGTCGGAGCCGTGTCGGTCAACGGGCAGGCGGCGGCGTTCAAGCGCACAGGCGAGGAGCTGATCGTCACGCCCGCGAGCCCGATCCTCAACGGGTCGACGTTCACCGTGCTGGTCACCGCGTTCACGGCCGTCCCCACGGGCATCTCGAGCAACATCCACTCGACGGCGTTCTTCGTCACGCCGGACGGATCGGCGACGGCGCCGCAGCCCTACGACGCACACCTGATCTATCCGTGCAACGACCACCCCCGCGACAAGGCGACCTTCACGTTCACGATCGACGTGCCCGCAGGCCGCGACGCGGTCGCAAACGGCGTCGAGATCGGGCAGACCACGAGCAATGGCAGGACGATCTGGACGTACCGGATGGCGCAGCCAATGGCGACGGAGCTGACGCAGATCGCCGTCGGCGACTGGGACTTCGGCCCCACCAGGCTCCTCGACGGCGTATCGATCCGCGACGTGACCGCCCCATCGATCACGGCGACGATGCAACCTGCGCTCGTGTCGACCGAAGCCCAGCTTGACTGGATGACTGCTCGGGTCGGATCGTATCCATTCGATTCCTTCGGAAACCTGATCGTCAACGCACCGTTGCCGTTCCTGCTGGAGACGCAGTCGCTCACCCTGTCGTCCGCAGACTTCTTCGCGAGCTACCCTCCCGCCGTCTGGGACCCCGTCCTGCTGCATGAGCTGGCCCACATGTGGTTCGGCGACAGCGTCTCGCCGTACTCGTGGAGCGATCTCTGGCTGAACGAGGGCCACGCCACCTGGTACGAGGTCACCTACGCGGATGAGACCGGCCAGCTGGCCGTCGAAACCGAGGGCTACCCGGATCCCCAGGGGTACGCGACGCTCGACGAGCTGATGCGCGCCGTGTACGCGCACGGCGACGAGTGGCGCAAGACGTCAGGACCCGTCGCGCTTCCCAAGAGCGGCGGCGTCATCAAGCTCTTCACCTATCAGGTCTACCACGGTGGGGCGCTCGTCCTCTACGCGCTGCGGCAGAAGATCGGGACTGTGGCGTTCGAGCAGGTCGAGCGATCGTGGGTCCAGCGGTACCGCGATAGCGTCGCGAGCACCGACGACTTCATCGCGCTCGCCACGGAGATCAGCGGAGACCAGAGCGTGACCCCATTCCTGCGCGACTGGCTCTACGGCGAGAAGACGCCGCCGATGCCGGGGCATCCCGACTGGACCGTGAACCCGGTCGGGAGCATCACGACGACCTCGTCGACCGAGTCGATCCCAGGTCATCACGCCTGGCAGCCCTAGGCGGTCGAGGACGTCTACCGAGACCTCATCGGTAGCCGCCGTCGAAAGGAAGCCGGCCGCCCGAGGTTCGGGCGGCCGGCGAGAGGTTCTGGTTGACGCGGGAGCTCTTAGCGGAGCGCGATGCAGTTCGAGAAGCCCGCGTTCGGATCGAGGATGAAGGCCGAGATGTAGGTGCCGTCCCCGATGAAGAACGTGTCGAGCGTCGGGTGCGGCGCAAGCTTCGACGCCGGGTTGTCAAAGTCGAACGTGATCAGGATGCCGGGGCCGTTCACGCCGTCGCCCGCGTACGGCGTCACCGACTCGATGAAGCCGGTAGCAATGAGCGGTCTCGCAAAATTGTCGGCATTGGAGCCGCCCGACAGCCCGGGAGGGGCAAAGATCGCGTTGTCACCGGAACACCACATGCCGGTGATCTCGTGGACCGTGGCCGTTGCAGGCACGGCGAACGCCATCAGGGTCGTGGCCGCCAGACTCGCGGCGAGGGCTAAGCGTTTCATCGGAGACCTCCCACTCCATGCTGGTCGTTCCCCGGCGTTGCTGAATTCGTCGGAACAAAGCGGCCGGATTTACGTCCCACCGCAACCCGCCGATCGAAGTCAGGGTGGAGGCGCGCCTACTGCGTCTTCGGGCGGGTCAGCGTCACCGATGCCGAGCCGGCGGCCGGCGACCCCGCCGAGACCGTCGTCGTCCCGTCGATCTTCACGAGCGGCGGCCCGGCGATGGAGAAGTTGATGAACCAGAGCAGGGTCGCGACGGGCACCGGAACGGTCGTGTCCTCGCAGGTCACCTGCTCGATGGGGGCGGTCGCCCAGCCGCCGGGCGTGATCTGCAACCTGACCTGGTCCGGGTCCGCTTCGTCCGGGGTCGCCGTGACCTCGGCCGGACCGGAGAGGCTGACGCTCTTCGAGCAGCCGACGCCCGGGATGAAGACCGACCCGCCGACGCTAAAGGTCGCCGTGCCCTTGTACTCGCCGTCCTGGTTCTTGAGCGTCACCTGAGGGGCGCTGAAGGTGAGGGCCGCGCCGAGGCTGGCATCGTTCAGCGTCCCGCTTACGTTCAACAGCAGGTCCTTGTTCTTGACCGTGAAGACGATCGTCTTGTAGCCGATCCCGCGGCGGCTCGTTTGCTTGAGGTTGACCGTCCCGACGTCCTTCTCCTTCTCGCCCGCGGTGAAGGTGTAGTGGGCCATCGGGTTCTGCGGTGTGGTGGGTTCGAGCTTGTCCTTGCCGTCGAAGGTCACGATGATCGGGGCGTCGATCTTGGCCTTGTCGAACTTGCCCTTTGCGTCGACGTCGAATTCGAGGTCCTCTTCGGGCGGGACGTCCTGCGAGTCCTCGGTTGACGTCAGCTCGACGCACTTGCCGCTCCGCCAGAACTGCTCCGCCTGTTTCGCGAGCTCGACGATGATCGGGTAGGCCGACATGTAGCCGTTCATCGTCGCCTGGACCTGCTCGTCGGTCGCCTCGCCGTTGCCGGTGATCGTCGAGCGTTCGATCGAGACGCCGCCGCCCCGATCGATCGTCGCCTTCATGCCGACGGTCGCGAAGTAGTTCGAGCCTGCTTCGCCGGTCGCGCCGCCACCGTGCTGGCTGCCGAGCATGTTCATCTGGACGTCGATATTGGCGAGGCTCGCGTCGTCGCCCACGACGATCGTGAACTGACCGTCGAACTGCTTTGCGTAGCCGCCGCCGGTCGAACCCTCGGGCGTCATCTCCTCCTGCCTGGCAAGGGACAGCCGCCCGGTGACGTGCCCGGCGGCGTCAGGGCAGGAATTGATGTCGAAGTGCCCCAGGCCCCTGCCGGCGAGCCTCCCGATCTTCGAACCGTCGGCCACGTTGGTCGCGTCGGCCGTCGTCGTGATCTCGACGTCGCCGGTCACCATGCCGTCGCCGCGCGTGATCATCATCTTGGTGTTCGCGGTGGCCGTCTCGGTGACCCCGTCCTTCGTCTCGGTGAACTTCTCGGTGCCGTCCGACGCGTTCTGGTCGCGTTCGGCGGCCCTTTCGATGGCCGTCGTGAGGAGGCCGGTCAGCATCGAGACCGTGAAGGTCGCGTGGCTGATCAGGCTGCCGGTCCATTCGGTCGCCGGCGGCGGCGGCCGGTCGGCGCCGGGAGCGCCGCCCAGGGCGGCGACAGCGGCACTCCCGGAGGACGTGACGTCGATCCCGAGCTCGGCTGCAGCCTTCGGCAGGATCGCCTCGCCGAGGCTGGTTTCAGCGAGGTCCAGCGCGTCGAGGGCGGCCTTCCCGTTCGAACCAAGGAGCGCCTCAAAGCCGGCGGCCGCGCGGGCGGCGGCGATCTGCTCGAGCTCCGCCTCCGCACCGAAGGTCAGCGTGGCGTCGTCATAGGTCGGGGTCTCGGGCTGGGTGAGGCCGTTCAGGACATCTGCGGGGAACGGGGGGCCTGAGGCCATCGCGCTGGCGCCCGCGGACGCGCTCGGCGCCTGGCTCGCGTTTGGCGCGTTCGCGCAACCGGCGAGCAGGACGGCGGCGAGGGCGAACGTGATCGGCCGCCGCGGTCTCATGGCGTGCATAGTTGATCAGTCGCGTTACGCCTTCAAGGTCAAATCTGCGCCAATTTCGAGGGCGCCGGTGCCGGCGAGCACACGGTCCGGGCGCATCCCGCTCACGCGAGCGTTGTCAGCAGGCAGGGACCCCTTTGCGGATCCGGCACAGGATGATCGTCCAGTCGTACTGGGTCTCCTGCAGGCTGCCGGTGAACGAGGCGCTGTAGGTGGCGCTGCCGGAGATGGTGATCTGGTCGACGTCCGGATCGAGGAGCTGAGCTACGGGCACAGTCCCGCCGTAGCGTGGGGCGGCGTTCTCGCCGGTGAACTGGCCCGGAATCGGCCGCGGCCCCGGGCACCTGAGATAGAGCGTGTCTGCGTCGGGGTTGCCCGACCCCTCGACCTGGGGGAAGACGACCGTGATGCCCGTGAGGGTCACGACCAGCGTCGCCGTGTACGAGCGACGGCCGCAGTCGTCGCGCTGACCGCCACCGCCGGGCTCGCCGCCGGCGCATGGCACGTCGCCCATGTCGAGGATCGGCGGCATCGGGGCCGCGCCCGGCTTCACGTTCCGCCGATCCACGTTGAACGTCACCGGCGTGCTGAACAGGTCGGGCTCGTCGAACGGCCCGGCCGCGAGGTTCACCTGTGAGGCCTGACCGCCGTGCGGGACGAGCAGGACTTCGAGCCCGGGCCACAGCGGACTCGGCTCAGCCAGCTTGACCGCGTCGACATGGACCTCATCTGAGATGAAGTCGACGACCTGCTCCTCGGAGCGGGACACGGTGCCACCGCCGCACGGGGCTGCGCTCGTGTACTTGAAGAGGATGCCCTTGTGGTCGGTTTGCTTGCCGGCGATCGTTGCCATGAACTCGGGGCACTCGAGGTCATCGAGACTCACCGCCTTCCCGGCCTTGTCCTTGAGGTTGTTGCGGTTCCGCTCGACGACCCGGTTGATCGTGCTCTGATCGATGTTCGTCGCGAGGCCGTCCGACATCAGGTCAATCGGTGCCCCCTGATTCGGGACCGAGACCTTCTCGCCGTCGATGATCTCGTCGTGATAGGCATCGTCGAGACCGAGGATGTGCCCGACCTCGTGCGCATACGTGGTTGCCGACAGCTGCGACTGCTCGCCCCAGGCGGAGCCGTGCTGCTCTGGCGTCATTGAGGCCGATGGGTCGTTGCTCGCCCAGTCGGACGAGTCGCCCGTCGAGTTCGAAACGTGATCGCGGATGCCCGCGAACGTCGGGTCGATCATCACGCCGATCCGGTCACCATCGACCTTGTCCGGGTCGGACGCGAGCTTCACGTCGACGCTGAGGATGAACCGGTAGCAGCGATAGAAGTAGCCGCGATTCCAGACACCTTCCGACTGGCGCTTGATCTTGTCGGCGAGGAACTGTGTGACCTGGCTCGTCACGCCCCGGCAGGCCACGGCCTTTTCGTCCTCCTCGCCGTACGGGTTCCCGCTGCAGCCGGAGTAGATCTGGATCTGGACGTGGGCGGTGATCGTCTTGGCCCGGTGGTCGACGGTCCACGTGACACCGCCAGGCACCGCCGCCTCGACCGGCGCCGGAACGAGTCCGCTCCCCGCGACGACGATCGCGAACGCGACCGCGAGCAGGCGCCTCACTTGAGCACCCACTGTCCGGTGTCGGGATCGAAGGCCATCCGGGCGGCATTCGCCGTTACCCAGTCGGCCCAGCGCTTGTCGACCGTCAGGAACTCCTCGTAGGTCGTCCAACGGCCCGGCGCGCCGTCGGCCGCGACGTAGCGATAGAACGTGCCGACGACGAACTCGCGGATGGAGATCGACGGATGCGAGCCGCTGAGGTCGTCGGCGTTCGTCGCCGAAGCGGCGAGGACGTCGAAGCCGCTCGCATCGCCGAGCGCCACCAGGCCGGCGGCGGCGAGGACTCGGAGCGTCGGACTCTCGCGACTGAGGATCGGCCGAAGCGGCGCGGGATCGTATGCGCCCGTGGCATAGACCCAGATCGCCGCCCAGATCACATCGTCGCTGCCGCCGGCCGCCAGGACGTCCCGCGCCGCGTGGAAGCCCTCGACCGTGAACCGACACGCATCGATGGCGTCCATCGCTTCCGTATTCAGGAGGTCGGCGGCCTCGATCCGCTCACGGCAGTTGTCCGGGCCGGGCTCGCGACTCTTTGCGGGTCCATCGGTTGCCGACGGGCTCTCGCCCGCGGGGCCGCTGGGCGTCGTGGAGGCGTTGGGCGAGGTGGAGCAGCCGAGGAGGATCGTCGTGATCACGGCCACCAGGCCGACCAGCTCCGTGGCCCGAGCTCGCCAATGAGACGCACGGGGCACGCGTGTCCTCATTGCTGCACCGTCAGCGTCCCCGTGAGACTCCACGTCCAGTCGCCCGTGTGGCTGCAGTTGAACTTGAACTTCGTGTGCTTCGATCCGGCGACCTCGGTCCCATCGCAAGTCGGAAACGAGACGCCCCGGGTCGAATTCGAGGTGTAGGTGCCCAAGCACGATGTTTCTGTGTTGGTGGTGGTGACTTCGGCACCAGTCGCCACGGTCATGATCCAGGACCCGTCGTAGTCCTCCATCACCCAAGCCACAACGCCGTCATCTCCGGGGATCGTTCCGCTGGCCGCGCCGACCGCGTCGACCACGTCGTCGCAGACGTTGGGGGCGTGGAGCACCGTGTGCTGTTCGATGGAGGCTGAGAAGGACGATCCGTCGTTGACGAATGGAAACGCGTTCTCGGTCCCTCCGAAACCCGACTTGAGCTTGACGGTGACCGAGAGCTTCTCCTTCGTCACGGTGTAGAGGGAGTCGCCAGGGGCGCCGACGGTGTACGTCGAGTCGTAGGTCAGCGAGTCGCCGGCGGTCAGGCAGCCATGATCATCGGCCCACACGTTCCAGCGGCCGGTGACGTGCTTGTTCGGATCCATCTCGTGGTTCGAGATGACGAGGATCGCCTGCTGAATGGCGTCGGCCGGTTTGTCGAGGCAGAACTGGACCGTGCCGGCACCGCTGATGGGCCGATGCTCCCAGGTGTCGTCAATCCGGAAGAGGAAGTCGATGTCGACGGCCGTCCGGGGCGTGAGACCGCTGAAGACGAACTCGAGGCGGCGCGTTTCCGCGTCGGGACTGATGTCGTAGTAGTCGGCCCAGAGCTCCGGGATGTCCTCCGTGAAGTTCCGGGTCTCGCCGTGACGGATGTTGACCGTCTCCTTGAACCGCGGTGCCTGGGCGAGATCGTCATCATTCGGCAGCGTCTTCGGAAAGTCCCCGTCGATCGCCTGGAAGCGCGGATTGATCGGGTCGCCGTCGAGCTTCTCGTTCCAGACTCGGACAGCGAAGTCGCGGAAGTGGTCCTCGAACGGCAGGTGGTCGTTGACGGCTTGCTGGACGGCCTGCCAGCCACGCTTCCCGACCAGCGATCGCCAGACGTTGGCGACCGCTTGCGGTGCCGTCTCCTGCTGCATGAACAGCACCCACACCCAGGAGCGATAGGCGTTCGTTTTCCTGGTTTCGGACAGGGACCAATCGGTCTCGAGGAACGCCTTGTAGCGCTTGTAGTCGGGCTCGCGGCCTTCCCTGGTCGGAACGAAGTAGTGCTCCGCCCATGCCGCCGATGCCTCTGAGAACCAGTGACTCGTCTTGTCCCTGTCGGCGCACGATCCAGTCACGTTCGGGTAGGGACAGCTGATCCGCCCAGCCTGGTTGTACTTGTCCTGGAGGACGTGGAAGAACTCGTGCGCGATTGTCGCTTTCCGCTCGTCCGCGTTCCCGGCCTTGTACGGGTCGTAGACGATGTATGCGCTCGAGGTCCCGTTGACCTTCGGCGCCGCGGGATAGGTGATCGCTTTGTCCTCGTTCTCGAGCAACCGGTCGTACGGAGTGAACCGGCCCTGGACGACGTAGATGTCAATCCGGCCGTCGCCGGCCTCGCTGACTTCGAGGTCGGGACGGGCAGGATCAGCGAACTGGTCGCCGATCGGATTGCCCATCAGCCTGGTTTCCTTGGGATACAGGTCGGCGATGAAGGTGACGACCTCGTTGACGTAGCCCTCGTTCGCGTAGGTGTACGCCCCTGCGTCCTCGTAGCAGCGACCCCAGACGGTGACGAGGATTCCGGGGACCTCGTTCTCGACGAAGTGGGTCTCGTCGCAACGCGGATCACTCGCGGTCTGGGCGACCGGAAACCGCGTGACGCCGCCGGCCGTGCTCGCGAGCGAGATCCTCGCGGCGGTCGCCGCCGGATCGTTGAAGTAGCTCGTCGCGTCCCGAGGACGGACGAGGAACGGTCGGAGGCGATCCTGATCCTCGGGCGAGAGCGAGTCGAAAGCCGCCTGCGCGAGCGCCACCGCATCAGCGTCCTCTGCTGGTGCGCCGCGGTAGGCCTCCGGCAGACGCGGGTCGAACCACTGGGCGTAGAACCGGTAGAGGTAGCCGGTCGCCTCGTCGAGCGTGCCGTTCTCAACGGCCGCGGCGATGAGGACAGCAGACGTCGGGTTCGACTCCTCCGCTGCGGCCGGCTCGGACGGTGTCGGCGTCGGCGTCGCCTCGGCGATCACGCCGTCAGAGGCGGATGGGCTCGCGCTCGCGTTGGGCGAAGGCTCAGGCGTGTTGTTCGGCGCGCAGGCGGCGACGAGGAGCGCCAGGACCGCGAGAAGCACGCCAATTCGCCGCATGGCCATGGCCGGATGTTCGAATCATCGGGCCGGCCGGTCATCGTCCAGTTGCGCCAACTCGCGGCGCGCCGCGCGCCAACGAACTTGGCATAGTGACCGCGATGCGCAACGTCCTCCTGGCTGCCTGCCTGGTGCTCGTCGCGTGCACGCGTCCGACCGGGGCCACGCCGTCCCCAAGCTCGATTGCCGACTTCGAAATCGGCGATGACCGACCCGTAACGGTCCGCATGCCAACCGGCGGCGAGCCTGGCACCGCGCCCGGGCTGCTCATCCTCCTCCACGGCTACAGCGGCGATGGCGAACGGCAGGAGTCGTGGATGCAGCTCGGCCCGATCGCGGATGGTCGTGGGCTGATCTATCTCCACCCAGACGGCACGGCGGACACGTCCACCGCGCGCTTCTGGAACGCGACCGACGCCTGCTGCAACCGGTTTGATATCGAAGTCGATGACTCCGCGTACCTGGCCGGGCTCATCGACGACGTCAAGGCCCGCGTGGCCGTGGATGCGAAGCGGATCTACATCGTCGGCTACTCGAACGGCGGGTTCATGAGCTACCGGATGGCCTGCGATCACGGACCTGATCGCCGCGATCGTCAGCGTCGCCGGCGCCATGTATAAGGACCCGGACGACTGCATACCGTCGAAGCCGGTCGCGGTCCTCCAGATCCACGGCACCCAGGATGAACAGGTTCACGTCGACGGCGGGACCCTTGGCGACAACCCCCCGAAGGCCTACCCGTCGGCGTTGGAGTCGCTTGATGACTGGGCCGGGTACGACGGCTGCACGGGCGAGCTCGTCCTGACGCCGGAGACGCTCGATCTCGATCGAACCCTCCAGGGCGCGAACGGGCCGAACGAAACCTCGGTCTCAGGGTTCGAAGGCTGTCCGGCGGGGATCAGCCTCGAGCTCTGGTCGATCGATGGGGCGGATCACAGCCCAGATTGGACGGACGGCTTCGGCGGGTTGGTCATCGACTACCTGCTCGATCACGAGAAGCCAGCCTGATCGCACGCGAGGTGCCGGCATGAGCTCAGGTCCGTTCCACATCGGTCGCGACCAGTTCCACCTGGCCTGGGACGCGACCATCCCGCCGATCCTCACCGTCGCGTCCGGCTCCGAGATCGAGATCGATGCGCTCGATGCCTCGTGCGGCCAGATCACGGCCGTATCCACCGTCGCCGACCTCGCCAATCTCGACTTCGACCGAGTGGACCAGGTCTGCGGGCCCGTGTTCGTCGACGGCGCCGAGCCCGGCGACACGCTCCAGGTGGAGCTCCTCGACTTCCAGCCTGGCGATTGGGGCTGGACGGCCGCGATCCCCGGCTTCGGCCTCCTGACGGACGAGTTTCCGGATGCCGCGCTCCGGATCACGCGCCTCGGCGGCGGCATGGCCGAGTTCCTGACCGGCGTTCGAATCCCGCTCGCGCCGTTCTGCGGCGTGCTCGGGCTCGCGTCTCCCGGCGAGCCCCGATCAACGATCCCGCCCACCGAGCAGGGCGGAAACATGGACACGCGCCACATCACCGCGGGATCCGTGCTGTGGCTCCCGGTCGCCGTGTCAGGCGCGCTCTTCTCGCTCGGCGACGGGCACGCCGCCCAGGGCGACGGCGAGGTCTGCGGAACCGCGATCGAGACGCCGATGCGGGCGCGGATCCGGCTGTCGGTGCGGCGGGACGTTCGGGTGACCGCGCCGGAGTTCCAAACTGCCGGCCCGCTCGGCACCTCCACGAACACAGCGCCATGGCTGGCCGCCGATGGTGTCGGCCCGGACCTGATGACGGCCGCCCGCGATGCCGTGCGGCGGATGATCGACCGGCTCGGCCAGCAGCACGGCCTGGCCGCGATCGACGCCTACCTGCTCCTCAGCGTCGCCGGTGACCTGCGGATCAGCGAGATCGTGGACCAGCCGAACTGGATCGTCACCGCGTACTGCCCGACGTCGATCTTCGGCTGAGTTCGCTACGCCGGGCGGCGAATGAGCTCGAGGATCTCGTCGCCGTAGCGCGCCAGGCGCGACGGGCCCATGCCCTTGAGGCGAGCCAGCGCCGGCAGGGCGATCGGGCGGCGGTCGGCGATCTCGAGGAGGAGCGTGTCGGGCGCGACGACGTAGGCCGGCACGCCGTCGGAGCGGGCGACCGTCAGGCGCCACTCCCGGAGCGAGACCATGAGCGGGCTGTCCCCGTCGCGGGCACGACGGCCCGCGTTCACCGGAGCGCCGGGAATAGTCGTGACCCGGCCGCGCACGGCGGCGGGACGCCCCGACCTGTCTTCGAGCGCGTACAGAAACCGGCTTCGGGTCCGACGGCCTTCGCGCCGGTCGGCATACGACAGCACGAGGTGGCGCCGAGCGCGCGTGAGGCCCACGTAGAGGAGACGTCGCTCCTCGGCGATCTCCTCGTCGCTCTCGGCCTGGCGGATCGGCAGCGTGCCCTCTTCGAGCTGCGGCAGGAACACCGCGTCCCATTCGAGACCCTTCGCCCGGTGGTAGGTCAGGAGGTTCACACCGTCGGCTGAACCATCCGCCTCGGCGGCGGCGCGGGCGTCGAACTCGGCGATGAGCCCGGCGCGATCGAGGCCGTTCTGCGCGGCGACGGCCTCGCCGGTGATTTCGAGGATGAGGGCGAGATTCGCCGTCCGCTCGCGGGCCTCGCCGCCGCCACGCCGGCTGCCGGCCTCGGTGTCTTCGGCCTCGAAGCCGAGATCGGCGCGGAGCCGAGCGTCGAACGCCGCGAGCAGCTGGGAGCCGCGCAGCTCATCAGGCAGGCGCCGCAGGGTCCGCAGCGCGCCCCGGACCTCCTCGCGCTCGAAGAAGCGCTGGCCGCGGACGCGGAACGGGATCCGCGCCTTCGTCAGGGCGGCTTCGATCGGCGGGATCTGGGCGTTGATCCGGACGAGGACCGCGATCTCGGAGGCAGCAATCCGCTCCGACTCGGCGAGAAGCCGACGGACGCCGACGACGAGCTGGTCGAGCTCGGCCGAGCCGTCAGCGAGCCGCCGAATCGCCGGTGCCGGCCCGGACGGCTTTGTCGGCACGAGGCGCTTCCGTCGACCCTCTGACGCCAGCAGGCGATTGGCGAGGTCGAGGATCTCCGGCGAGGAACGGTAGTTCCGCGAGAGCGTGAACTCGCGCGCCCCTGGATGGCCCGCCGTGAACGTCGTCAGGTAGTCGGACGTCGCGCCGGTGAACGTGTAGATCGTCTGGTCCTCGTCGCCGACGACGCAGAGGTCGTCGCGATCGCCGAGCCAGAGCTCGAGGAGGCGCTGCTGAAGGGGGTTCGTGTCCTGGTACTCGTCGACGCTGAACCAGCGCTTCCGGGCCCGGACGGTCGCGGCGGCGTCAGGATCGGACTCGAGGATGCCGACCGTCTCGACGAGGAGGTCGTCGAAGTCGAGCCGCCCGGCCCTCGCCTTCGCTCGCTCGTAGTCGCCGAAGACGCGGACGAAGAGGTCGACCGGGATCGGCGCCTCGCGACCCGCGGCGGCCGCCTCGAGTTCGTAGGTCTGCGGCGACACCCGCCGAGCCTTCGCCCATTCGATCTCGTCGGCGAGATCCTTCGACGGCGTGAACCGGTAGTGGCCGGGCAGCTGGCGCGCGAGCCGCGAGAGGATCGGCAGCTTCGAGTCGAGGAGCTCGGGCATCG
>Ga0075428_100004943_pt1 | contig 14804 bp, 9 predicted proteins | sample RhiMetdeltSRZDD2_FD_75291 | JGI IMG/M metagenome (GOLD analysis project Ga0075428, IMG submission 75291) | Populus rhizosphere microbial communities from Tennessee, USA - Rhizosphere MetaG P. deltoides SRZDD2 | ecosystem: Host-associated > Plants > Roots > Rhizosphere > Soil | place: USA... | reverse complement strand
ACGTGTAAGGACGGCAGATGTACGAGCTCGACGTCGGCTTCGCGCCGGACTGTGTGTAGATGTCGACGTCGCCGGTGGCGCTCGTCGTTGCGAACGTCAGGTTCGTCGCGCCCGACGGCACAGTGATGTAGTAATACTTCCACGCGCCCAGTGCGACGCTCTGGCCTGTTAGGGCGACGCCGCTCGTGAGCTGCGTGTCGCCGGTGCCGCACGTTGCGGTGAAGTTTGCGGTCACGTTCGCGGACGTGATCGTCACCGAGCTCGATGCAGGAGAGAACGTGCAGCCCGACTTGCTCGGCGTCACCGTGTACGTTCCCGCGGCGAATCCGGACATCGAGTAATTACCCGAGGCATCGCTCGTCGTCGAAGAAGATCCTGCGGTGACGGTCGCGCCCGACGTTCCGACGTTGCCGCTGATGATGTAGGTCGGCGTCGTGCAGGACGCGGTGAAGTTCACGCCGGTTACGTTCGATGAGGTGATGGTCACCGAGCTCGATGCGGGCGAGAACGTGCAGCCCGATTTACTCGGCGTCACCGTGTACGTGCCTGCTGCGAGTCCGGAAATCGTGTAGTTGTTCGAGCCATCGCTCGTCGCGGAACCGGAGCCGGCGGAGACCGTCGCGCCGGAAGTGCCCGCGCTGCCGGAGATCGAATACGTCGCGCCGGACGTCGTGGTGATCTTCGAGGTCCAGATCTCCTCTTTGGCGTTGTTTCTCCGATCGGTCCAGGACGGGAAGAACGCGTTGCCGTAGCCGGAGAGGCTGTTGTAGTCGCCGAACTGATTGCCGGAGTCGGCGCCGCTGATCGTCTCGTCGGTCATCGCGGTCGTGACTTTCACGGCCGGTTCCCACGTGGCGCCGCCGTTGGTGGAGAGCTGATAGTAGATGTCGACTTTCTTGCGGCCGGCATCGGCGACGGTGTCGTAATAGATCGCGCCGAGATTTCCATTCGTCTCGTCGACGGCGATGAAGGGATTGAACTGATCATTGAGGCCGCTCTGGTTGTTGATCTTCACGCGCGCGCTCCACGTCGCGCCGCCGTCGGTGGAGCGGGAGAACCAGACGCGCGTCTTGCAGGTCGAGCTCGTGCTCGCGCCGGGCTCGTTCGCAGCCGCGGTGCAGCCGGTGTCGCCGGAGAGGTCGGCCCAGAGCGCGTAGACGTTGTTCGTCGCGCCGTTCTTGTACGTGGCGCCGGAGACGTAGATGAGGATGCGGCGATTGTTGAAGGCGGGAACGCCGATGTCGTACGAGTCGTAGGTGGTGACGATGCGCGTCGGCGTCGAGTAGCTCGTGCCGCCGTTGGTCGACTTCACGACGTAGATGCCGCGCGATCCGGTGTCCGGCCAGAAGCCGAAGACGTCGCCCGCGGAGTTGGTCTTCACGTCGGCGCCGATCGCGGTGCCGGTCGTTTCGGTGAGGCTCACTTTGATCGGCGTGCCCCAGCCCGACGACGTGCGGCGGTTCATGTACGCCGGCGCGCCGTTGTGCCAGATGACGTAGTTCTGATCTTTGTACGCCGACGACGCGCTGTGGTCGATCCACTGCATCTGCTTGTCGGTGTTCGTCTGGGTGCCGGAGATCGTGCCGTCGAAGATCCACGTCGCGCCGCTGTCGTTCGAGCGATACGACTGCACTTTGAGGACGTTGCCGTTGATGCCCATCGTGGTCGACCAGGCGGTGCCGTCCGAGCTCCAGTCGACCGTCGGGTCGGAGTGGAACGAGTCGCCGCTGGCGATGGGCAGGTTCGTCTGTCCCCACGTCACGCCCCCGTCGGTGGACCAGTACATGCCCTGCGCGCCCGAGCCGCCGATGTTGTTGGAGCCGGCGATGATCTTCTGCGGGTTCCAGTAATTGACGCGGATGTCGGACTCGCTGCGCGATGCCGTCTGCAATCCGGAGGTGCGGACGTTCGTGCCCGCGCTCGCGCCGAGGGTTGTTAGGCGCCACTTGCCGGCGCGCTCTGCTTCTTCCTCTTCTTCTTCATCGCGATCGCCGAATTCGCGTCCCGGGGAGAGCGTCGCTTCGGTGAGACTGTTTTTGAAGTCCTGGTGGGTCATCATCCACTCGAGGACTTCTTTGAGCACGTGCGGATAGCCGCCGGTCGGGTCCTTTTCGTTGTCGTAATTGACTTCGGGATGTCCCTTCCGCCAATAAACCTTCAGCCACGGCGGAACGATCGGATCGTCGGCGTCGCGGTCCTTGAGCTTCGAGAAATCCTGATTGTCGCGAATGAGCTTATCGAGCTTGCTGCCCGGCTTGGCCTTGGCAGCCTTGAGCTGCTGATCCAGAGGGGGGAACTTCTTCGCGGCGCTCAGGCTCGGGGCCGCAAACAACACGATGAGGACCAGGAGGAGAGAGAGTTTCTTCACGTCGGCGCTTTCCCTTCTTCAATGTTGCGGTGGGGAGGAACGGCTGGCCTTGATCAAAGACTGTGCCGGGGGAAATGCCGTGTATTTATGGAATTTTGGCCGCTTTATTGACCCGCGGCAGGGTGGAGGTGCGGGTCAGCAGTTGAGCTCGAGTGCCGCGAAGTTGACCCAGGCAGGCCGCTAGTCCGACGGCCACACGTCTTCGACCGTGAATTTTCCGCCCATGGTCTCGCCCGCGAAGACGTCGACGCGGAGCAGGATCTGGAAGTGCACCGGGAGCTCGCCGATCCACTTCTGCAGGCGCTCGTCCTGAAACAATTCGCTGAGATCGTCGTCGTTGGTGAGGATCTGACACGCGCGCGCGACCGCGCGGCCATGATTCGACGCGACCAGCGTCACGGAGCCGCGGATCACTCCGGCGCGGCGCGTGATGATGACCGGGACGCTCAATACGGAGCCGCTCTCTTCTTCTTCAATGGCGGCGCCGATCTTCTTCTGTCGATCGTTGAGGCGGACGGCGTCATAGAGCCGCAGACGAAATGGCAGGTATTTCTGTTCATTTTCTTTTTTGCGTAATGGAAGCCGCTGATATTCGGCAAGGATTCCTGAGACACGCGTGCTACCGACGGCAATGATATTTGCGTCCTTGGACGTCGCCTTCAATAGCGAATCCAGATTGTCGTTCGCCTTGAAGGGTGCGAAATTCACCAACATTCCCTGCTCGACCATCCAGCGATGCAGCTCGACCGCCGCGAGCAGGTCTCCATGCGCGACGAACGGAAAGGACACCTTTCCGCGTAATTTCTTACGGCGCGCCGCCGCCGGAACATTGACGTCCGCATGCCGCGTAAAGATCTTCTGGTCCGCGCTCTTGATGAAAAGCGGCACGCCGTAAACGATGAACGTCGGGATGTGATCGTCGAGATACGCATTCCAGAAGCGGCGGGCGAGCGCTTTGCGATTGAGCGGGAAGCGAATCGAATTGCGATCGTCGGGATGCACATCTTTTCGTCCCCGCACGATCTCGATGCGGTGCGTATGCCGCTGGCCTTCCTCGGTATCGAAATAGTCGCTCAGCGTCTGCGCGAGACGGAGAAGGAACATGCTCACCTTGCCGCTGTACCCCGGGTGAAAGAACTTCTTGAGGTACTCCTCGGTGCGAAGGTGGCGATCCTGGCGCGACGAGTGCGTCGCCAGATGCTCCAGCAGCTCCCTGTGAAGAATCCGATTGTGGGAGTGGAACGCGTCGCTGGAGGTGACTGCGGCAATCAGTGATTTCTTCTCTTCGTTCGTCATCGAGTATCACGCGAAGTATCAAAAACTCGCTCGTCGCCGAGGTTGTGTCCGCAGCGCTTCCGCGTGACAGTAGATCCTGCAAGACAGAAGGAGGGATTCGGCGATGAGACGGACAAAATTCATTGTACCGGTGCTGTACGCGATCTCGATGGTCATCTTTGCCGCACAAGCGGCGGGCGCGGAGATCGAGACCAACGCGAAGAAGAAGAAAAAGCCGCCCAACACCGTCAAGATCTGCGGCACGATGCCCGGACCGGGCTGGATCACGGTGTCCGTGGACGGCATCTGCGGAGGGCAGGGCAACCGTCAGTTGATCGGCCGGACGATCATCCAATACGACGAGCTGCCCTCCGGTTCCGAGTTGGGCATTTGCGGCGATCCCGTACCTGCGCAATGGGTGAGCGCGAAGGTCGACAATGCGCCTTGCGCGCAGATCGGCGGCACGTTCTACATCAAGCGCACCATCGTCCGCATCGACGGGATGGCGCCCGGCACGTCGATCAAAAGCTGTGGAGCGCAGCAGACCCCAAGCGGGTGGGCTCCGACGAGTGTGAGTAGTAAGCCTTGTGCCACGGTGCTCAATGGCTTCTACATCGGCAAGGTGCTGATGAAGATCGAAGGCTTGCCCCCGGATTCCGTCGTTAAAACTTGCGGGATGACGACCATCCCTCCGGGATGGCTGCCCACGAAAGTCGACAAGCCGTATTGCGGCTCGTTCCAGGGGACGAATTACATCGGAAAGACGATTCGCAATATCGAGTCGCTTCCTCCGGGCACGACGATCTCCACGTGCTCCGGAATGCCCCCTGAAGGATGGGTTACATCCGCCGTGAGCAAGTCGTATTGCGGCCAGCACGGAAACACGTCGTACATCGAGCGCAAGATTACGAAGGTCGACGGCCTGCCTGCCGGCGCGACGCTCCGGATGTGCGGAGGGAGCGTGCCAATGCAATGGATCGCGACCGCGATCCCGGGCTACTGTGCGTCTCTCGGCAATTCGCATTTCCTCGAGCACACCATCAAACACATTGAAGGCCTTCCGATGGGCACGGTTCTCGATCAGTGTGGCGGGACGACGCCTTACGGCTGGAGCGTCAAAAACACGAAGCCGGGCTATTGTGCGAAATTCGGAAGCGTTGCGTACCGAGGCCGCACGATCGTCAAGACCGCGTATGGTCTCGGTATAGAGACCACTGCGGCCGCCGACGACGATATTGCGCAGCCGGTGGACTTCGACGCCGACGATGATGCCGACGACCGCAAGGGCCGCGAGCGTGTGATCGACCCCGAGGCGGGAACGATTCCGATCGGATCCCTGCCTGTGGTGCCATTGTCGGTGGCGGAGGAAGTCGCGAAGCGATATGTGACGGCGCGCGCGGTTTCGGAAGAGCGGCCGGAGTGGCAGGATGCCACCATCGGCGAGCCGCAGATGTTTCGCGAGGCGAGCGAGCTTCCCATCGCCTATGAGTTTCCGGTCACCGTCGCGGGCGAGCCGCGCGGCGCGATCGTCACAGGGGCGACGGAAGGCACGAGCGCGGTCATCATGTATTGGACCGAAGGCCCGCCGATGCACCGGCTGCTGCAGGATGCGCTTGCCGAGCGAATTGGCGCTTCCGTCGATCCGGAACGCGTGCGTTTTTATTATGGAGGCGCGAGCCGTTTCGGAATCGCGTATGAGACGGATGCGTATGTGAGCCTCGATCCGGACGATGCCTCGATCGGCCGCGAAGGCGCGACGATTTTCTATGCGCCGGGCTCGGTCGTGCGTACGCGCTCGGACTGGCAGGAGGCGTTCGCGGCGGACTTTCGCGTCACGCCGGAATGGCTGGAGCAGGAGCGGATGAACCGCCGCGACGACGACGGCGCGGACCGGCTCCATGCGGATGCGAAACAACCGCCGGCCGACGAGAAGGGCGTTCCCGGCGGATCGGCGAGCTTTGCGCCGTTTTATCAGGAAAATCGCAAGTGGCCGGGCAGCTCCGTGAGCTGTTATGCCGGTTGCAGTCCGGTCGCCGCGGCGATTCTTCTCGAGTTCTGGGACCGGCGCGGCTACAAGTACGTCATCGGCAGCGACAGTTCGAATCGCAAGCATTACGCGCCGGGCGAGAGTGACGTCCGCGACGCAATCGGTGCGTTGCGCACTGCGATGAAGACGTCGTGCAGCGGCAAGAACAGTTCAGGCTCGACCAGCGCGAGCAAGATTCCGAGCGGGATCTCGTCGTATCTGCGCGACCGCGGCTACAAGTGGCGGATCGATAACGAATCGATTTTGCGCTGGCTCTCGATGATCGACGAGATCAAGAGCGGCCGGCCCGTGCTGCTCAGCTTCTATCTCAAGAACAAGAATGGCCACACGGCGGTGGCCTATTCGTACAGGGACGACAAGGGAACGAAGAACGATACGTTCTGTGTGATGACCGGATGGGAATCGCCCAGGACGGCTTGCTACAACGTCTATTCGTCGACCGAAACGTGGGGCGCGCTCACGCGCGTCCGGCCGTAAACAATCGACGGGACCTATAGGGCCTATAGGCCCTATAGGTCCTATAGGCCCTATAGGTCCTATGCCGTAAACAGTGTTGTGAGGAAGGGGTTAAAAAACAACCCGGACCCGTCATACTTCGCCAGCGTGGAGACTTCCCACGCCCAGTTGTCGTCCGTGGGACGGCCGGTCGTCAGCGTAGTGCGGATGTATTGGAGGAAATCGCTGTTCGTCCACGGTCCGTTGTTGGCCGTATACGCCCAGCCCTTCGACCATTCGGGCATGTAGCGATACGTCGGGCTCGGGAAGTGCTGCTCGATCCACTCTTCCATCTGCTCGTAAAACTGGTACACCTGCTGGCTGTTGTCGATCATGACCGTGAGCACGTCGAACCAGACGGCGACGTCCCATCCGGCGTTCTGCACGACCGGATCGACGCTCAATGACGAGATGGTCGGACTCTGTGCCGTTCCGCTGGGCGGCACGATGAGCGACGGGTCGTCGAGCGCGGTGACGCGAATCTCGCACGGCGAGTTGATCGGATAGTAGCCGTTGTTCTGGAACTGCAGGAGCAGATCGACGAACTCGCCCGTGAAATCGGCGATGGCCTGCTGGACCTGATTCTTCTTCATCAGCACCGCATAACCATTGGCCGTCACGCGCAGCGTCGTGTCCTGCACATAGAGCAGCGTGTTCTTCGACGCGCCCCAGAGATCGCCCGGTCCGCCCGGGCGCTGCAGTGCGACCTTGGTGATGGTCTCCTGGCCGGAGGTGAACGTGGGTGTGAGGCTGGGCATGCCGGACACGATGAACTTGATGAGGTCGGACAGCCACTTCGGGAGATTGTCCGAGAACGGATAGTTGTACGGCTGCGTGACGAGCGTCGATCCCGACGGCTGCGCCGGCGCGACGGTCCACACCTTCAGCCACGGATACGTTGTCGGAATCGGATCGCCCGCTTTCTGCGGAAGCGGCGGAAACCAGATCACCTCGACGCGTCCAGACTGATTGAGAAACGCGCCGGCGCTGTTCGGAGGCGGCGTGCCGGTGGGAGTGGGCGGCGGCGCGAACATCGTCGAGGCTTCGATGTTCATGAAGCTCTGGCAGCGCAGGTTGTAGTTGTCGATCGCCTGCAGCGTGACGTCGAGCAGAAACGCGCGGCCACAATGCGTGAGGAATGCCTTGGCGTCGGCATCTCCGCGCGAGAAGGTCTTGGCGGCATACTGTTTCGGATTCGACGAATCGGTCACGACCGCGGTAAACGACACGATCAGGTTGCTGAGCGATCCGTAAGGAATGTCGAAATCGTCGTTAGGCGGAGTCGGCACCGCGGTGCCGTGGGCATTGATGGTCAGCGCTCCGCCCACAGTGAGGTTCCCCGGCGCCGGAATGTGCGCGAAGCCGAAGCCGCTCGCCGAACCGTTTCCGCCTGCGGCATTCTCCATCGTGGTCATGAGATCGAGCATCGTCGCGCCGGTCTGTGCATAGACCTGCGGCGGATTGCCGCCCGATGCCGGCATGACTTTGATCGTCGTCAGCCCCTTCGTCGTGTCGACCAGCACGACGTTCGTCGTCGATTCGCCCTGTGTGACCGTCAGCGGCGACCAGGTGTGCATGATGCCGCGCGCGCGTACCTGCCAGCCTTGTTGCGCCGCCCAATTACAGACCGTGACGACGTCGTCCGGACTCTGCGGAATGCAGGTCCAGACATTGAAGACGGTGATGCCTTGCGACCAGTTCTGAAACGTTTCTTTTTGAATCGGAATCCCACTCGGCCAATTCGGAGGTGTTGCGCTCATGAGTTTCGTTCTCCTCTCTCTCGTTCAATGCGGATGTTTCGGCGGGGATGAAGGACGGCACGCAGACCTTCGCGCGCGAGGAGCAGCGGCCACGCGCTCTGGTCGGCGGGCGTGACTGCGGCTTCGAGGCGATAGCGGCGCGCAATCGTTGCCACAATGAGGCGCAGCGTGACGTCGGAGAGAATGCCGCCGATGCAGCTGCGCGCGCCTGCACCGAACGGGAAATACGCGCACGCCGGAAGCGCGCGCTCGAAATCGGGCGTCCAGCGCTCCGGACGAAACGCGAGCGGCGCGTCGTAATAGCGCGGGTCGCGCTGGACGAGCCAGGACGACAGGAGAATGCGCGAGCCCGCCGGCACCGGCCATCCGCCGACGACATCGTCGGCCGCGGTGCGCCGCATCATCAGTCCCGCCGGCGGACAGAGACGCAGCGATTCTCTGAGGACTTTGCCGGTGTAGGGGAGCTTCTGTAGGAGCGCTGGCGTCTCGCGGGACGCTCCCGCATCAGCCGCCGGGACGGCAGCGTTCCACACTTCGGCCGCGACCTGTGCGTCGACCGCCGGGTTTTCCGCCATCAGCCGCAGCGTCTGAACGAGCGTCATGCCGACGGTTCGGTACGACGCGGCCATCATGCTCACGAGCTCGTGGCGGATCTGGAGATCGTCGAGGCCGAGGCGGAGAAACTCGGCGACCAGATCCGCCTCGCCGCGATCGAGTCTCCGCTGTGCGGCGATGCGATCGAGCAGCGTGGCATCGAGCGCGCGGACGGCAGCGACGTAACGGCGATTGCGCCGCGTCGGCACCCATTCGGGGAATGAGAATTCCGGAAGGAGGGCGAGTGCGTTCGCATAGAGCCGTCCGACGCGCCGCGTCTCCTCCCCCCGTGGGGTTCCGAAATGGATGCGCACCATGATGTGGAGCAGGAGATCCATCAACTCCTGCGTAAGACCCGGCCGCGGTCCGGGCGCCCAGTGATTGAGCATCGCCTGCGTCTCGGCGACGATCAGATCTCCATAGACGGATGCCACGCGATCGAACGTGAAGAGCGGCGCGAGCAGGCGCCGCATCGACCGCGCGGGCTCGCCATTGTTGAGCTGCATCGAACTGCCGAAGAAACGCCGCGCCGCGCGCGTGCCGCTCGTCTTCTTGTAGTTGTCTCCGCGGCGAATGAGCACGTGATGAATGAGGTCGGGATGGGCGAAGAGAAACGCGCGCTTTCCGGCCAGTGACACGCACACGACGTCGCCGTACTGCTTTGCCAGGTTCTCCAGCGTCGGAAGAGGACTGCGGCGATAGTCATTGAGCGTGCGCAGAACGGCGAGGCCGCGCGGCCCGGGAGCGCGTTCGCCTCTTCGCGGAAGGGTTCGGCTTTCCTCCACGACGCTCACTGCAGGACCGGCGCGCCGGAAAAGACGTTCTTCAGTTGCGCGCGCTCCGCCGTATAGTCGGGGCGTTCTTCATCGAAGCTGCGCACGACCATCTTCTGGGCGATGTGGAGGAAATCGAGGAGTTGCGGCCTCGAGATCCCGTTGGCGAGGAAATACGGCACCGACCACACGTCGACGCCGTACAGTGGAAGAAATGCGGAACGATCCACTGTGCGATGCAGACGCTCGACGTGGTCCTGGGCCTCCTGCCAGTCCATCGTCGCGTGCGACCAGCTGTAGCCCGAGCCCTTCAGTCCGAATTCGTCCGCGCGCTCCTGGATCGGAACCTTCGGGTCGTGAAAATACGCCTCGGCCGAATAAAACGCCGGCGCGGTTTCCTGAATGAACTCGATCGTGTTCCGTACGCTCTCCGCGGTCTCGCCGGGAAAGCCGACGATGAACGACGCATAGACCATGATGTCGCGCTCGGCAAGCATGGCCAGCCCGTGCTTGTACGTCCGCACGAGCGCCTTCTTGTTCATGTTCTTGAGCACCTGCTGATCGCCGGACTCGATCCCGGCAAAGACCGCGACGCATCCGGCCTCCTTGATCAGATCGAACGTCTCGTCGTCCGCATTCGCGCAGCGGAGGTACGACGTCCAGGTAATGTCGAACTTGTTGCGGATCATCATCCGGCAGAGGTCTTTGAAGCGGGGCAGGGGGACGTTGAACGTGTCGTCGATGAAATAGACGTGCTTCACGCCGGCGGCATCGAGCAGGCGCAGCTGATGCTCGACCCGGTCGACGCCGTTCAGAACGAGCGCTCCGCCTAACGCGGGATAGCGGCAGAACGCGCAGCTGTAGGCGCAACTGCGCGCCGTGCGCATCCACGCGAACGGCGCGATGTAATCGCGGTCGAAAAGGTTCCAATCGATGATCGTTCCATCGATGTCGTTGTTCTCGATCTGCCGCGGAGTGCGCTCGACCGTGAGACCGTCCTCCGTGTAGACGAGATTCGGAACGACGCTCAGGTCGGGCTTGGGCGCGCGCAGTGCGTGGAGCAGACGCGAGAGCGTGAGCTCGCCCTGCGAGTCGAAGACGTAGATGTCCGCGCCCATCTCCTGCAGGAGGAAGTCCTGCGTCTCTTCGTCGTGATCGGAGCAGGTGTTGTAGATGTGCGGGCCGCCGACGATGATCTTCGTGCCGGCATTGTGGCGGCGGATGAATTCGACGATCTCGACGACCGGACGCGCGGTCGTATAAACGGTGGTCGTAATGGCGACGGCGCGCGGCTTCTGTGCGAGGAGCTCGGCCAGGCGGCCGCTGTCGGCATTGAAAAAATTGACGATCTCCGTACGCAGCCCTCGAGCGGCGAGAAAACTTTTCAGGATGCAGCAGGCGAGGCTCGGCGTCTGGGCGACATGAAGCTTGTGCGGGCGCCCCGTTGCGTCGGTGAGTGCCTGATTGAGAAGGTCCGTGTAATGGACGCGCTTCCCGTCGACCACCACGGTATTGGAGCGGAAATGCCGGTAACCGCCGGAGGCGTGCCGGAGGGGCTTGAGCTCCTCGTCCACCCAGCCGAGGTCGATGTCGTTGTAGCCGATGAGGATGCAATCGAGATCTGTCATAAGACGTCCTATGACGGCGTAGGACGTCCTAGAGCGTCCCACGCCGGAAATGTCTCTTATTGAACAATTGTGCGGATTTACACTAAGAAGACTATATGGCAAGGTGGCAGGACGTCAAGAAACGTGATACAAAAACACGATGAGCAGGGCCCTCTTCCTGAACGTCTCCGGCGGAGGTCACGTGATCGCGACGTACGGCCTCGTCGGTGAGCTCGCGCGTCGGGGCGAGGAGGTCCACTATTACGAGGCGCCGCATTATCGCGACGATCTCGAGGCTCTCGGCGCGACGTTTTATCCGACGCCGCCCTTCCGTCCCTACAGTGGACCACTGACGCGGGACCGCTTCCATCACGAGCTCGATCTCGCGCCGATCCTCACCTGGTGGGCGCTGGAGTGGATCCCCCAGCTGCTCGAGCCGGTGCGCCGATTGAAGCCCGACTACATCGTCCACGACTCGCTGTGTGTGTGGGGGAAGGTGATTGCGCGGATGTTGGGGATTCCCGCGGTCTGCTCGATCCACACGCCGGCGTTCGGTTGGCGGCTCGCGCTCGCCAGCAGCCGTTTCTGGCGCGACATGCCGTCGATGTTCCGCCGGTCGTTCCGGGCCATGCGCGGCTTCCGCGCGATCGAGCGCGAATTGCGCAAGACGTACTCGCTGCCGCGCACGTCGTACATGGACACGCTCACCAACCGGCAGCCGGTGAACCTCTGCCACACGCCGCGCGAGCTCCAGCCGCACGACGACCTCCTCGACGACAGCTATCACTTCATCGCGTCGGTACACACGCGTCCGACACAGGACCGCGCGGCGTTCCCCATCGATCGTTTGCGCGAGCCGCGCATCTACATCGGCTTCGGCACGATCTGCGATCCCGGTCCGGATTTCTTCCGCAATTGCATGACGGCATTTCGAGGATTCGAGCACCAGGTGGTGATGATCCTCAGTGCGAGCACGAAGAAGAGCGACCTCGGCGAGATTCCGGAGAACTTCCTCGTCTGGAGCCTGGCCGAGGATGGGATGGCGCCGCAGCTCGACATCCTGCCGAAGACGTCGTTGTTCGTCATGAACGGCGGCATGGGCGGCGCGCGCGAAGCGGCGTGGCACGGCGTTCCGATGCTGGCCATCGGCACGACGTTCGAAACCTACTCGATCTCCGAGCGCATCGAGCAGCAGGGCGCGGGCATTCACCTTCTTCCCACCGTGAGCCCTGACCAATTACGCGAGGCGGCGTTGCAGGTCCTCGGCAATCCCTCGTATGCGGCGAATAGCGCGCGAATCGGCGAAGCATGCCGCGCCGCCGGTGGCGCCGCGCGCGGTGCGGACCTCATCCTCGACTACGTTCGGAGCGCCGGCGCTGCGAACGAGACGTCGCAGCGAGGCACGCCATGAGGGTGTTCATCAGCGGCATCGCCGGCTTCCTCGGCAGCCATCTCGCCGACCGCATGCTCGCGTTAGGGCACGACGTCATCGGTGTCGACTCGCTCATCGGCGGGAATCTGGAGAACGTTCCCGAAGAGGCGGAGTTCCACCAGATCGACTGCAGCTATCTCAACTCGATGGTGAAGCACACCAAGGGCTGCGACGTCATTCTTCATGCGGCGTGTACTGCGTACGAAGGGCTGTCGGTGTTCTCGCCGCATCTCGTCACCCAGAACACGTTTCAGATCACGTCGACCCTGCTCAGTGCGGCAATTCAGAACGAGGTCCGGCGATTCGTGTTCTGTTCGAGCATGGCCCGCTACGGGACACAGGACGTGCTCCCGTTCACCGAAGAGATGATGTGCCGGCCGCAGGATCCCTATGGCATCGCGAAATACGCGGCGGAGAAATTGATCGAGAACCTCTGTCACGTGCACGGGATGGAGTACGTCATTTGTGTGCCGCACAACATCATTGGCCCGCGGCAGAAGTACAACGACCCGTACCGCAATGTCGCGTCGATCATGATCAACCTCATGCTGCAAGGACGCCAACCGGTGATCTACGGCGACGGCAATCAGAAGCGCTGTTTCTCGTTCGTACAGGACTGCGTGAATTGCATCGAGCAGCTCGTCACGCGCGGCGACGTGTCGGGCCAGGTCTTCAATATCGGTCCGGACGAAGAATTCGTGACCATCAACGAGCTCGCGGAAGTGATCGCGGACATCGTTCACTTCGAGCTCGACCCGATTTATGTCGCCGATCGTCCCCAGGAAGTGAAATTCGCGACCTGCTCCGCGAACAAGGCGCGCCGCGTTCTCGGCTACAAGACCACGATCGGCCTGCGCGAAGGCCTCGAGCAGCTCGCGTGCTACATCCACCGGCAGGGCGCGAAGCGTTTCCGCTATCACCTCGACGTCGAGATCCTGAACGAGCGCACGCCGGTGACATGGACGAACCGAGTGTTCTGATCGCACTTTTGAAGTCCCCTCTCCCCGCCGCGCGGGGAGAGGGTTAGGGTGAGGGGCCTTTCCCGTGAGCTGTGGCCTAGAGAGACCCCTCACCCCAGCCCTCTCCCCACTGCGGTGGGGAGAGGGGGAGGAGTGACATGGGACCGACGCGCATTCCGATCCGCGAAATGACGGGCTTCGATCCCGCGGTGTTCCAGCGCGAGTACCGCGAGCCGGCGCAGCCGGTCGTCCTGCGCGGCGCGGCATCATCGTGGACGGCGACGCGCACCTGGTCGCCGGAAGCGTTCGCCGCGCGCTTCGGGGACGTGGTCATTACGCCGAGCGTGAATCTCCCCGATACCGAAGTGCCCTATCACTCGCGCGACGTCGATCACCGGCGGACGATGACCGTGCGGGAGCTGGTCGCGCGGATGGAGGCCGGCGATCGTTGCTACATCGATCAGGTCGTCGTCGGCAAATATCCCGGCCTCGAAGACGACTACGAGTTCAGCTCACTGCAGCCGCCTAACATCTTGACGGTGCTGGTATGGATCGGCAGCCGCACTCGCTCCGGTCTGCATTACGACTACATCGACAATTTCTTCGCCCAGGTGCACGGCACGAAGCAGGCCATCCTCGCCGCGCCCGAGGAAGCGCGCAATCTGCACGTCTTCAATGACGCACATACGAAAAGCCAGGTCGCGCCGCAGCATCCCGACCTCCGCGCGCATCCGCGCCTGAAACGCGCGACGCTCCACGAGACCAGCCTCGAGCCGGGCGATGTGCTCTACATCCCCAAAGGCTGGTGGCACTACTTGGCCTCCTCCGAGCGATCGATCTCGCTCTCCTGCTGGCACGGCACGCCCCTCGGCCCGCTGCACGATTTGAAAGTCATGCTCAACACCCGCCGTCCCGGCCCCTGGCTCCGCCTCGTGCGCGACTTCTTCTGGTACGGCGTGTTCCGACGCCCGTACGAACGCCGCCTCTACAGCCCACCGCCGACCGGGGTGATGTTGTACGAGTTGGTGTTCAAGCGCTAGGAACGAGGTGGCTCACCGTGTTCCGCAAGGAACTGACGCAATGCAATGTTCACTGCTTCAGAGTCACGAAACACCTTGGCAAGATCGGGCGCGAGAAGGACAAGGTTCGTTCCTTGCCGATACCGCCGATAGTACTTGCCCCGAACTCCCTTGCTGAAGTCGTACTCAGCTCTCATCTCATTGCCGGGCTGCTCTTCATTTGCCTTCTTCATAGGTCCGACGCTCTTGCGTAGTTGCGCTTCGTGCGCTGATGATTCGGATCCGCTCCTCTTCATCTTCGGTGTGCGAAACAACGACGAGGTGACCACTTGTTGTCAAACCCATCGTCACGTAGCGGAACTCACCGATCGAATGATCCGGATCCGGAATCGTGATCTGAAGCTCATCATCGAATACGCTTGCTGCTTCTTCGAAACTGATGCCGTGCTTTTCTTGATTCCCCCGATCCTTGTTC
>Ga0075428_100004942_pt1 | contig 14804 bp, 15 predicted proteins | sample RhiMetdeltSRZDD2_FD_75291 | JGI IMG/M metagenome (GOLD analysis project Ga0075428, IMG submission 75291) | Populus rhizosphere microbial communities from Tennessee, USA - Rhizosphere MetaG P. deltoides SRZDD2 | ecosystem: Host-associated > Plants > Roots > Rhizosphere > Soil | place: USA... | reverse complement strand
TTCAAAGCGGCGCGACGAAGAAGCTCATGGCGATGCTCATCGATACACGAGGCAGCCGCGCGCCTCGAGGTCCGCGAGCCAGGCCGGCGCGCTGAGCGACGTCACCCAGCGCAGATCGAGCTTCTCCAGCCGCGGCAGTGCACCGATCGCGTCCGGCAGATGCGTCAACGGATTCCCTCGCAGATCGACCTGCCGCAACTCGTGCAGCGCGCCGATCGACCCGGGCAGAGTTGTTAGGCGGTTGTTGCGCAGATGCAGTTCTCGCAATCGAGACAAGTGTCCGATGTCCTCCGGAATCGACGGGAATCCGTTGTCGCAGGCCCGCAGCTCGATCAGGCCCGGCAACCGGCACAGCACCACCGGAAAACTCTCGAATGGATTCTCGCTGACATTCACGTAGCGCAAGCGTGTTAGGCGCGCGAGCGATGCCGGCAGCGTCGTCAGTCGGTTGTCATGGAGATAGAGAAAGTCGGAGAGCGCTTTGAGATCGCCGATCGCATCGGGGATGCGTGTCAGTTGATTGTGCCCGAGGTCGAGCGTGCGGAGCTGCGTGAGCCGGCCGATCTCTTCGGGGATGTCGGTCAGGGAGTTGTCCGCGAGGATGAGCGTCTGCAATTCGGATTGTTCCCAGACCGAGTCCGGGACGTGGCCGAGGTGCTGCTTCCAGAGACTGAGCGTTTCGGTCATCGATAGAGCAGGAACTCATCCCTGCGGCTGGCGAACTCGCGCAGCGGCCTTTCCCAGTCGCGCACCCAGGCGTCGACGTCGCCGCCCGACTCCACGAGCTCGCGAAAGATCGCGCTGCCCGAGAGAATGTCGATGGCCAGGTGTTCGGAGAACTCGTACGGCTCCGTGCGCCAACCGAACTTCTCGGGATTCAGATCGTGCGCGACTTTCACGCACCAGAGTCCCGTGCGAAACGGCTCGAAGGTCGCGCGGTTGGTGACGTGCAGCTGCACCCCTCCGCAGACCTGCTTCGCGTGTTTCTGAAATTGTGGAAGAAAGTAGTGCGGACGAAAGCGCACGCCCGGAAGCTCGAGTTTGTTGAGCCGGTCGGCGAGCGGAAACGAGTCGAGCCACGGCGCGCCGAAACACTCGAACGGACGCGTCGTGCCGCGGCCTTCGCTGAGATTCGTTCCTTCGACGAGACACATCCCCGGATATACCGTCGCCGTGTCGACGGCCGGCATGTTGGGGGAGGGAATCACCCACGGCAGTCCCGTGTCCTCCCACCACATCGAGCGATGCCATCCCTTCATCGATACGACGACGAGATCGCACTCGATCTTCTCCACGTCTTTGTAGTGTTGCGCGAAGAAGCGTGCGAGCTCCCCCGCGGTCATCCCGTGGCGTGCCGGCAGCGGGAACATGCCCACGAAGCTCGAGTAGTGATCCTCGCGGATATTGCCTTCGAGATGCACGCCGTCGATCGGATTCGGGCGATCGAGCACGATGACCTGTACGCCTAACGAAGCCGCCTCGCGCATGCAAAGCGCCATCGTGTAGACGAAGGTGTAGTAGCGCGAGCCGACATCCTGCAGATCGATGACCAGCGCGTCGAGCTCGCGCAACGTTTCGGGGCGCGGGACCAGGTCCGCCGCGCTCTCTCCATAAAGCGAGTACACCGGAAGGCCGGTGAGCGGATCGGTCGAGTGCCCGACGTGGGCCATGTCCTGCGCGTCGCCCCAGATGCCATGCTCGGGACCATAGAGAGCGGTGAGCTTCGCGCGCTGCGCGTGCAGGAGTGCCACCGCATGCTGAAGCCCACGTGTGATCGCACTCTGATGCGTGACCAGGCCGATGCGCTTGCCCTGGATGCGGAAGGGCTCGTCGTTGATGAGGACTTCCAAGCCCGGTAGTACGTTCATGGGTTCTCCGGTTGGGTGGCGAGTTGCGAGTTGCGAGTGCCGCGGGCCTGGCTGGATAACCGAAAAGTCTCGCGCAACTCGCCACCCGCAGCTCGCAACTTCATGCGTGCTCCGTATCTCCTGCCAAAAGCTGCAGCGCGTGGGGAATCAAATGCACCACCGCTTCGAGATTCTCCACCGCGCCATTCACGCTGCCGGGTACGTTCACGACGAGTGCCGTGCCGCGCGTCGCGGCTTGCGCGCGCGAGAGCGACGCCATCGGCGTCTTCTCCAGCGATCGCGCGCGCATCAGTTCGCCGAATCCGGGAATGACGCGATCGCACACGGTCATCGTCGCTTCGGGCGTGACATCGCGCGGCGCGATGCCGGTGCCGCCGGTGGTGACGACGAGGCGAATGCCTGCGTCGATGGCGTCGACGATCGCGCGCGAAATTTGCGCGACCTCGTCCGCGACGATCACGACGGCGTCGACGTCGTAGCCGCGCTGCTCTAGCAGCGCGCGCACCGCCGGGCCCGAACGATCCTCGCGCGCGCCGCGCGCCGCGGCGTCGGAGCAGGTGATCACGCGAGCGCGTATCATGCGCGCGCGATTGTAAGCGCGCCTCATGCTTCGCACCGATTTCTCCTACGAGCTTCCGGAAGACCTCATCGCCCAGGAGCCGCGCGAGCGCGGACGCTCGCGGATGATGGTGGTCGCGCCGGGACAGCGAATGGAGCACGATTCGTTCGCGAATTTCCCTTCACGCCTCGCGCAGGGCGACGTCCTCGTCATCAACGACACGCGCGTGATCCCGGCGCGTCTTTATGCGCAGCCGAAAGGCGCGATGAAAAATCCGATCGAGTTCCTGCTCACGCGCGAGCGCGATCCGGTCACGTGGGAAACGTGGTGCAAGCCGGCGAAGCGCGTGAAGCCCGGCGATGTCGTGACGTTTTCCGATGCGCTTTCCGCCGAAGTGATCGAGAAAGAGGAAGGCACGGTCGTCATCCGCTTCCGCGGCGATCTCCGCGAGATCGAGCGCCTCGGCATTCCGCCCCTTCCTCCGTACATCGTGCGCAAGGAGCCGCGCGAGAGCGACAAAGAGGCGTATCAAACCGTGTATGCCGCCGAACGCGGCGCGATCGCCGCGCCGACCGCGGGTCTGCACTTCACGCAGCAGATCCTCGACGACATCGCCGCACGCGGCATCGAGATCGTGCGCGTCACGCTGCACGTCGGCATCGGCACGTTCAAGCCGGTGAAGGCCGACCGCATCGAAGACCATCGCATGGATGCGGAGCGCTACGACCTCACCGCCGAAGCCGCCGATCGACTGAACGCCGCGCTCGACGACAAGCGCTCGATCGTCGCGGTCGGCACGACTTCGGTGCGCACGCTCGAGAGCGCGATCCGTTCCGGCAACGGCCGCTTCGCTGCGGGACACGCGGAGACATCGATCTTCATTACGCCCGGCTTCGCGTTCCGCGCCGTCGATCGATTGCTCACCAACTTCCATCTCCCCGAATCGACCCTGCTCATGCTCGTCTCCGCATTCGCCGGCATGCAAACAATCCGTGACGCGTACGCGGAGGCGATCCGGAACCGGTACCTTTTCTATTCTTATGGTGACTGCATGTTCGTCACTCGCAAAGCCTAGGACGTCGTACGACGTTTGCCGAAAGGACGACGAATGAAACTGATTGCACTACTCGTGGCTACGGCACTGATCCTCCCGACCGCGGCCGCCCAAGCTCCACCGCCCACGACCAAAAAAGCCGAGCCGAAAAAACCGGAGAAGGCGGAGCAGGAACCGCGTCCGGTCGAGCAGGAGCAGCAGAAGAAAGAGTCGCAGCAGAAGGACGCGCCGAAGCCGCCCGAGCCCGCGCCCGCGCAAACTCCCGCGGCCGCGGTCGCGCCTGCGACCGAGCCGGAGAAAAAAGAGGAGAAGAAGTGGGATGTCATGGCGCCTCCCGGTCCGTCCTACGACGTCAGCCTCGACGTCACCGAAGGAACGTGGATGAGCGTCGACGTTTCGCCCGACGGCAAAGAGATCGCCTTCGACTTGTTAGGCGACATTTACACGATTCCGATCGCGGGCGGCGAGGCGAAGGCGATTACGACCGGCGTCGCCTGGGACATGCAGCCGCGCTACTCGCCGAACGGCAAATGGATCGCCTTCACCAGCGATCGCAGCGGCGGCGACAACGTTTGGATCATGAATCGCGACGGCTCGTCGCCGAAACAGGTCTCGAAGGAAACGTTCCGCCTCCTCACGCAGCCCGCGTGGACTCCGGACAGCGAGTACGTCGTCGCGCGCAAGCACTTCACTTCCGAGCGCTCGTTAGGCGCGGGCGAGATGTGGCTCTATCACCGCAGCGGCGGCGACGGCCTGCAGCTCACGAAGAAACGCACCGATCAGAAGGACACCGGCGAGCCGGTCTTCTCGCCCGACGGCAAGTACCTCTACTTCAGCGACGACGTCACTCCAGGCGCGATCTTCGAGTACAACAAAGATCCCAACACCCAGATCTACGTCATCCAGCGACTCGAGCGCGAGACGGGCGACGTCGACCGCTACGTGACCGGTCCCGGCGGGTCGATTCGTCCGACGCCGTCGCCCGACGGCAAGACGCTCGCGTTTGTTAGGCGCGTTCGCTACAAGTCGACGCTCTTCGTGCGCGATCTCGAGTCGGGGGCGGAGACGCCGCTGTACGACGGACTCGAGCGCGACATGATGGAAACGTGGGCGATTCACGGCGTCTATCCGTCGATGGCCTGGACTCCCGACAACAAGTCGATCGTCTTCTGGGCCGGCGGAAAGATCCACCGCATCGACGTCGCATCGAAGCAGGTCGCCGACATTCCGTTTCACGTGCAGGCGACGCGCAAGGTGCAGGAAGCGGTGCGCTTCCCGATCGCCGTCGCGCCGGACCAGTTCGACGTCAAGATGCTGCGCTGGGTCGAGGTCTCGCCCAATGGCAAGCAGGTTCTGTATCAAGCCCTCGGCAAGATCTATGTGAAGGATCTCGACGTCAAAGATGGACAGAGCGGCACTCCGCGCCGCCTAACAAAGCAGAACGATCACGACGAGTACTACCCGACCTGGTCGCGCGACGGGAAGTGGGTCGCGTACACGACCTGGAACGACGAGTCCCTCGGCACGATCCGCGTCGCGCCCGCAGCCGGCGGCGACGGGCGTATCGTGACCGACAAGGGTCACTACATCGAGCCGTCGTTCTCTCCCGATGCGACGAAGATCGTCTATCGCACGACGAGCGACGGCTTCCTGCGCTCCGCGCTCTGGTCTGGTACGCCCGCGATCTACGTCGTTCCGACCAGCGGAGGAAAATCGACGCGCGTGTCGAAGAAAGGCGCGCTGCCGTTCTTCGGCGCCGACAACAACCGCGTTTTCTTCATGACCTTCGAAGACGAAGGGAAACGCGCGCTGCGCTCGATCGACATCGACGGCAGCGACGAGCGCCAGCACGCGATCTCCGCGTTCGCGACCGACTTCGTGCTCTCGCCTGATGAGAAGTGGCTCGCCTGGACCGAAAACTTCGACGCGCACATCACGCCGTTCGTGCGCACCGGCAAGAGCATCGAGGTCTCGCCGAAGATGAGCGCGATTCCGGTCGCGACCGTGACGAAGGACGCGGGCGAATTTCTGCACTGGTCCGGCGACTCGAAGCGCGTCTACTGGTCTCTCGGTCCCGAGCTCTTCTCACGCGATCTCAAGGATGCGTTTGCGTTTCTCGAAGGAGCGCCGGAGAAACTTCCTGCCGCGCCGGAGAAGGGAACGCCGATCGGTTTCTCGCGACCCTACGACGTTCCGGCCGGCAAACTCGCACTCATCGGCGCACGGATCATCACGATGAACGGCGATGAAGTGATCGAGAACGGCACGATCATCATCGACGGCAACAAGATCGTCGCCGTCGGCACGGACGCGGTTCCGATTCCGCTCGGCGCGAAGGTCGTCGACGTCAAAGGCAAGACCATCATGCCCGGCATCGTCGACGTGCACTGGCACGGCGGCATGGGCGCGGATCAGATCATTCCGCAGCAGAGCTGGGTCAACTACGCGTCGCTCGCGTTCGGAGTGACGACGATTCACGATCCGTCGAACGACACCGCGGAGATCTTCGCCGCGAGCGAGCTCGCGAAGGCGGGACTCATCGTCGGGCCGCGCATCTTCTCCACCGGCACGATCCTCTACGGCGCAAAGGCGCCGTTCAAGGCGGACATCAATTCGCTCGACGACGCGCTCGCACATCTGCGGCGCATGAAAGCCGTCGGCGCATTCAGCGTGAAGAGCTACAACCAGCCGCGCCGCGATCAGCGCCAGCAGGTGATCGAGGCCGCGCGGCAGACGCAGATGATGGTCGTGCCCGAGGGCGGCTCGCTCTTCCAGCACAACATGACCATGATCGTCGACGGGCACACCGGCGTCGAGCACTCGATTCCCGTGCCGCGTATTTACGACGACGTGAAGCAACTCTGGTCGAAGTCGAAGACCGGCTATACGCCGACGCTGATCGTCGGCTACGGAGGCAACTGGGGCGAGAACTACTGGTACATGAAAACGAATGTGTGGGAGGACACGCGCCTCTTGTCGTTCGTTCCGCGCCGCATCATCGATCCACGCTCGCGGCGCCGAGTGCTGGTGCCCGAAGATGAGCACAATCACTTCAACAACGCGCGCGTGGCAAAAGAGCTGTACGACGCGGGAGTGAGCGTGCAGTTAGGCGCGCATGGACAGCGCGAAGGTCTCGCCGCGCATTGGGAGCTGTGGATGTTCCAGCAGGGCGGCATGACTCCGCTGCAAGCGATCCGCTCCGCGACACTCAACGGCGCGAAGTACCTCGGTCTCGATCGCGAGATCGGATCGCTCGAGCCGGGCAAGCTCGCGGATCTCATCGTGCTCGACGCGAACCCGCTCGAGAACATCCGCAACTCGCACGAGGTTCGCTACACGATCGTCAACGGCCGCATCTTCGACGCCGCGACGATGAACGAGATCGGCAACCACCCGCGCACACGCAAGCCGTTCTTCTTTGCGGGTCCCGGTGGCGAAACTTGGGGTGAGGCCGCGACCGCAGCCATGGCGCACGACGAAGACTAGAAAGTTGGCGGTTGGCGGTTGTCAGTTGGCGGTAGCGATTTCTACCGCCAACCACCAACTGCCAACCGCCAACTGATCACCAATAGGTTGTCGTGACCTCGCAATCCCCTTTCACCACGGCCTGACAGGCCATCCGCTCTCCCGGAGCGAATCCCTTCGAAAACCTCAGCTCGACCGAAGTCGGCGGGCTGAGGTTCTCCTCGCCGGACAGAACGCGTACGCGGCATCGCGCGCAGATCCCTACACCGCCGCAGGAGTTGCCGAGGGGGACGCCGGCGCGGCGGGCGACATCGAGAACGGTCTCGTTCTCTTTCGCAGTTGCATTACGCACGAGGGGAGTGAATGTGACGATCATTGACGAGGCGTTCACCGGGATTTCGCATGTGGCCCGAAAACTTTCCTGCGTGCCGAGCGTCTATTACAGCATGAGTAACGATGAGACCCGCATCGCCGAACAGATCATCAGTGTGCTACCGGCGGGTATTGCGCGCGCGTTCTCCGCAGATCGCGAAACGATTCGCTACGCGGTGCGCGCGGACGGCCTGAAACTGCGGATGATCATCCTCTGCCGTGAATCGCTGCGCCGCCTGATCGCAGACCCCGTGCGTGACGTGAAGATCGAGTACCTGCAGCGCGACCTCATCCGCAGCGCCGGCGCCCGCTCCGAATTCCACTACCCGCGCCCGCACCTGCACCCGCTGACGATCACGAAGACGCGGTTCCGGTTCGGCTTGCCGCTCGCATCGATGGTGTGAAGGGTGGGCGCGCACTCGCTGAGCTCTCCCGTCAGTCGCAGACCCGCCAGCACCCAACACCTAACACCCCAGCACCGCGGCGTAGCCGCCTCTGACGATTCGCAAGTTTGTGACTTGCTAAACCGTCACTTCGACAGCACAATGTCCAAATGGCTGTCGAACTGGATGCGCTCGACCTTCGAATCGTCGATCTTCTCCTGAAAGACGCCCGGACTCCGGCGGCGCAGATCGCCGAGCAGATTGGCCTCTCCCGTCCCGCCGTCGCGGATCGTCTCGACAAGCTGGAGCGCCAGCGTGTGATCCGCGGGACGACGGCCGTCATCGATCCCGCCGCGCTCGGGAAGAGCATCACCGCCTTCGTCTCGGTGCGGGGGACGAGACCCGACAAAGTAGCGTGGAAGAGATTCCGCGAGCTCATGCAGAGCGACGAGGTTCTCGAAGTCCACACGGTCGCGGGCGAAGACTGCTATCTCATGAAAGTCCGTGTCGACTCGATCGGCGGACTGAACGACCTCGTCGAGAAACTGACCACGCCGCCGCTTTCGCTCACGACGAGAACGACCATCGTCATGCAGACGTTCTGCGAGAAAGTCGGCGGCATCGATCTGGGAGCCAACGAAAAGGAGGAGCGATGAAGCACGAACGCAGTCTGGCCTACGCTGCGTTTGCGATCGTTTGCGTGGTCTGGGGAACGACGTACCTGTTCATCCGCATCGCGCTCGAGACGCTTCCGCCGCTTCTGCTGACCGGCACGCGCTACATCGCGGCCGGCTCGATTCTCTTTGCCATCGCGCGTCTGCGCGGCATTGCGATTCCGCGCGACCGGCGCACGCTCGCGAGCCTCGCACTGGTCGGATTCCTCATGGTCGGCCTCGGCAATCTCGCGGTCGTGTGGGCGGAGCAGTGGGTGCCGAGCGGCATGGCCGCGCTTTTCGTCGCGACCGCGCCGTTCTGGATGGCGATCATCGAGGCCTTCCGCGCAAACGGGGAGCGTGTGAATCTGCGCGGCGGCATCGGTCTGTTCATCGGATTCGCGGGCGTGGCGATGCTCGTCACGCCGGGCGGCTCCGGCAACAGCTGGGGACTGATGTTCATCCTCGGCGCGCTCGCGATTCAGCTCGGAGGCCTCGGCTGGCAGCTCGGCTCCGCGCAGGCGAAGTACAACCTGCAGCACGTTCCCTTCCTCGCATCGGTGTCGCTGCAGATGTTGTTCGGCGGCGTGATGGTCACGATTGTCGGTTTTGCGATTGGTGAAGGACCGCGCTACGTGTTCAGCGCGCGCACGTTCGGCGCGCTCGCGTATCTCGTGCTCGTCGGCTCGGTGATCACGTACAGCGCGTATGTGTTCGCACTCAATCACATGCGCACGATCCACACCTCGCTCTACGCGTATGTGAATCCGGTCGTCGCCGTCTTCCTCGGCTGGCTCGTTCTCGACGAGCTTCTGACGCCGCTCTCGATCGTGGCCATGGTCGTGATCCTGGCCGGCGTCGCGCTCGTCCAGAGCTCGGGATGGACGCGCAAGAGCACGGCGACGCCGACGGAAGTGGAACCCGTAAAAGAAGTGGCGTGAGTGGGGCCGGCAGCTTGCCGGCCGTGACGCCGCCGGCCCGGCGGCCGTCACCCGTCTTTCTTGATCTGCTCGACGATCTCGCGAATCTTCGTGTCGGCTTCCGCGAGCGGAAGCTGACACGTTCCCGCACCGCGATGTCCGCCGCCGCCATAGCGATCCATCAGATTGCCGACATCGGTTTTCGACGTGCGATTGAAGATGCTGTGACCGACGGCGCAGACGACGAACTCGCCCTTGCGTCCGTCGAAGACGCGCACCTGGATATTCGCCTGCGGGAACATCGTGTAGATGAGAAATCGATTGCCGGCCGGCGGCTCGCCGAGGCCGCGGAGATCGGTGAAGATGACATTGCCTTCGACGCGCGAGCGCTCGCGCGTCACGCGCTCGAATTCTTTCTGCTGCGCGAAGTAGCGATCGATGCGCTCCTTCACGTCGGGATCGTTCACCACCGTGTCGGGCGAGTCGGGATGTTTGCCGATGAGATCGATCATCTTCGCCATCAGTTCGCGATTGCTGATGCGATAACCGTGGTGATACGCGAGGCCGGTGCGCGGATCCATCACGTACGACAGCAGCATCCAGCCGCTAGGATTCGTGACCTCGTCCATCGACAGTTTCGCCGCGTCCGACTTGTCGACCGACTCGAGCAGCTTCTCGTAGCGGCTCAGGCGCTCCGGCCCGTAGTGGTTGTAGACGACGCGCGCGGCGGACGGCGCGATCTCGAAGCGGCCCTTGTACGAGGCGGTGTCCTCGTTGCGGACGATCTCGCTCGAGTGGTGATCGAACCAGAGGCCGATGCCCGGCACGTAGGGAAGGTTCGTGAGGATGTCGTTGCTGCCGACGCTGATCTTGCCGTCCTGCACATCTTTCGGGTGGACGAACTCGACGGAGTCGATCTGCTCGACTTCGCGAAGCAGGACGGCGCACACGAGTCCGTCGAAATCGGAACGGGTAATTAACCGCATCGTGATACTCCTGTGAGGATTTTCGAGCGATTCTAGCAGCCATGAAGCGCGTCGTTTTGTTTCTGCTGTTCGCATGTGTCGTCGTGGCGATGATTTTCGCAGAGGAGCGCACGTCGACGTTGAACGTCGGTGAGCATCCGGTGGTGCTCGAGCTCTTCACGTCGCAGGGCTGCTCGAGCTGTCCGCCGGCCGACGAGTTGCTGCGCCGCATCGCCCAGAACCCGCAGTTGCGCGGCAAGGTCATCCCGCTCGCGTTCCACGTCGACTACTGGAATCAACTCGGCTGGCGCGACCCGTTCTCCTCGCCCGAATGGTCGGCGCGCCAGGTCGAATACGTGCGGGCGCTGAAGCTCTCCAGCGCGTACACGCCGCAGGTCGTCGTGAACGGCACGCGGCAGATGGTCGGATCGAGCTCGCTGGAGATCTTTCGGGCGATCGAAGAGGAATCGCGCCGCGCGCCCGCCGGCTCGGTGACGATCACGCCCGCGGCCGGAGCGGCCGTGATCCGCGCACAATCGTCGAAGCCGGATGTCGACCTGATCGTCGTCACGTTCGAGAATGGGGCGCAGACGAAAGTGTTTCGGGGCGAGAACACGGGCAAGACGCTCTCCAATGACGCGATCGTGCGCTCGCTCAAGCGCATGGCCACACTGGACGGCCGCAATACCGTCGAAAAACGGGTCGATGTGCGTGCGAATTACGGGGTCGCGGCATTTTTACAGGAGCGGGGAACACGACGCATTGTGGCGGCGGCCATTCAGTAGATTCGAATTCTCTTGAGATCGCCGTTCGTCGGCACGCGCAAGCTCGAGCGTGCCGCCGGAGATTGTCTTTGTGACGATCACTCGAGCCCCTGGCCTACGCGAAAGACATGACCATCCGGATGGCGGACGTGCATTTCGCGCACGCTCCAGGGCATATTCGTCGGGGGCCAGGTGATCTCGAGTCCCTGGGCGAGACAATGTTGGTAGACGCCGTCGACGTCGTCGACCGACATCGAAATCCAAACGCCGTGATCGCCCGTCTGGTCGCCGGTCGGGCCGAAGGTCATGGGCGCGTCGCTCCGGCCGCGCCCGCCTTGCGCATTCTCACAGAGAAAGATTTCGCAAACGCCGGAGCAGACTGCACCGAAGGTCGGAGGATCGCCCCAGTCCCAGGACTTCGTCCATCCGAGCTTCTCGAACCAGGCGAAGCTTTCCTGAATATTGGAGACATTCAGAATGGGATTGAGCCGATGCGTGAACATGGGTAAATTGTACGTCCCTTGAAACGCGCCATTCGTGCTCTGGTTGTCCTTGCGGCGCTGTTCGTTCTCGGTGCCGCGTCGGTGTGGCTCGTCGTGCGAGACGAGGTGGCCGCCGTGCGGTCCATGGCCGCGCGTGCGGCCGAGCCGTTGCCGCCGCATATGGAAGCAGCGATCCGCGCGGCAGAGAGTCCCATTCTCGAGCGGCCGCAATTCACATTGCGTGCAAGGCGGCTGTTGTCACCCAGAACGGTGGCGTGCGGACCGCCGCTCATCGCCTACGTCGTTGTGCGATTCGTGTCGCCGCCGCGGCGGATGTTGCGATGGCATTTCGAGACGTTCCTGGCGACTCAGGTCGTCGGTCGTCTCTACACTCCAGAGGAGCTGCTGCGCATTCTTGCGCACAATGCGTACTTCGGCACGATCGATGGCGATCAAATTCTCGGCGTCGGCGCGGCAAGTCGCGCGTACTTTGGAAAGGCTCCGCCGGAGCTCACGATTGCAGAAGCGGCGACGCTTGCTGGGATCATGCGGCAGCCGTCGTATTATTCGCCGCGCACACATCCGGACCGCGCACTCGATCGGCGCAATAAGGTTTTGCAGGAAATGCGGCGCAGAAACCTTCTGAGCCAGGTGGAATTCGAGCGCGAGCAACGATCACCGCTCTAATATATTGTCCCGCGCGGTATTGCACTCTTCACAATCCTCGCTTGGCGGGCAGAGAAATATCAATGGATCGTTCGACAATTTCTCCACTGCAATCGTGACCATGTCGCGCGAGTTGCAAAGTCGGGCGTCTGCATTTCCGACCTTGCCTTCCCGTTGCAGGCCGCGCTCGCGCAGCCAATTGTCCATGAGCCGGAAGCGCCGGCAGCAGTGATCGGTCTCGGCAATCGTCACCGTGCGAATCACGCCGTCGATTTCGACGACGCACGGATATCGAACCGAATACGGCACGCGCGCGATCGCCTCGGCGACGTGAAGCGTCGTGTTTTCCGAGTGGGTGACGCCGAGGAGGAGCACCTGACCGTCGAGGTCATAGACTCGTCCCGGCGGACTGTCATGTCCGTGCGGCGGCTCGAGCGGCTGCGGCGCACAGATCTGCGCCGCGAGCGGGCCGGCGGCCGCAAACGAGCCGCCCGGATGCGTGCTGCGAAGCACTCCCGGTTGCCGCCAGAAAGTCTCAGCGGTGATGCCCATCTCGTGTGTCGGCGTCGACTTCGGATCGAACGCAGTCTCGCCGTCGGTCATTGTGGGCATGACGAGCGTTCCGTCGTCGCCGATCGCCGTCCGCAGCGCCTCGATCAATCCGAGCGGACCGTTCTCCATCGGACCTACCGCGCGGAATGACGTGTGGACGAGCAGGATGCCACCCGACTTCACGCCGAGCGCGCGGAGTTGCGTCACGACCCGGGTCACACTCGATTCATGCACGGGAAGACGCTAGCATGAAGAACTGCGGAAGGAGACGGCATGAAACGCGTGACTGGAATCGGCGGCATTTTCTTCAAAGCGCGGGATCCCGAGGCCTTGCGCGCGTGGTACTCGCGTCACCTCGGCATCGACGTTCAGGATTGGGGCGGCGCGGTGCTTCTCTGGAAGGACGACCGTGGTGGCGACGGCATGACGGTATGGACGATTTTCCCGGAGACGACGAAGTATTTGGAGCCGAGCACGCAGCCCTTCATGATCAATTACCGCGTCGAGAATCTCCCGGCCGTGTTGGACGCGTTACGCGCCGAAGGGTGCACAGTCGACGATCGCACGGAATCGTCGGAGTTCGGGCATTTCGGCTGGGTCATGGATCCCGAGGGAAATCGGATCGAATTGTGGCAGCCGCCGTCGTGAGCCCCCGAATCCTTGCGGGCGTTCTGGTCGTTCTCGCGTGTGCGGGCTGTGCCAGCAACGCAGCCCGGCGATCCAACTGCTTCCGATTGCGCACCGCGGTCGCGGTCGAGATCCTCCGCCATGCCGAGCGAGTCGAGAGCAACAGTCTCGGTCCGGCCGGAGTCCCGAGTTGTCTCGCCGCCGCGTACCGACACATAAAACAGCAGCGCAATGCCGGCGCGTTGTTTCTCGATCTCGCGCGCAATGCCACGCCGGCCGGCCGCGCCTATGCATTGGCCGGCCTTTACGCGACGCGACGTGCAGACTTCGACATGCTCGCCGCGGAATTTGCGCGCGACGCACAGCCGATCGAAACCGTCGATACGTGCCTCGTATCGAGAGACACACCTGCGGCAATCCTTTGGCGGATTCGGAACGGAGACTTCTGGGTCGAGTAGCGCTACTCGTTCGTCGAATCCGTACACTTCGGTGCCGGCGGATTCGGCGGCGGCTGGAAATTGTGGTCCGTCCCGTATTGATAGAAATGCTCGTTCGCGAATTTGTTCTCGGCGACCGTCGCCGCGGACCAGATGCCGTTGCACATGCTGGTCTTGCAGTTGCCGAGCAGAATGGCCTTACTGGTTTGCACTGGACAGGTACACGTCGCCTTGGACGGATCCTTTTCATCGATCACGCAGGGCGATCCATAGCACCACGCCCAGGTCGTGTTGTCGCAGGTGAGATTGGCATTCTTCGTATTGAAGTAATTCGAATACGTCGAGATGAGATACGTGCGGCCGCTCACGGTCTCCGGCTTTCGTGAGCGGCACGTGCCCGGGCCCATCGACCACCCGTCGAGCACATCGCACAGGCAGTTCGCCTGGGTGATCGAGTACGTGCCGTCGCTGTTGCGCGTCACGATCGGACTGCACGCCGCCTTGATGCAGAGCGCGTACTGTCCTTCGCAAAACACGGCCGGACCGACGCGCGGCGGCGGAGCGGTCGAGGAGGTCTGCGGTTCATCGGCGAATGCGAACAGAGCGAAGACGATCGTCGCGATGAGCGAGGTGGCGCGCATGGAGAGCTCCTTCCGGCTTGCTGAGATAGCAAAAGAATACTTCCGGAATGCAATCTCAGCAATATGCAAATCTTTTTACATTTCTAACGCGCCCCTCTCCGCGGCGCAGCGCTAGAATCGACGGCACATCGAGAGTCCAATCTCTTGTGGGCGGCGTAGCTGGGAGAGTTGCGCCTTGGAGGTTCGGAACCCATGCGAGTACATACCCTAGGTGTCTTCATCGGTTTGCTCATCCCGGTCATCGGCTCTGCAGGCGGAGCGTGGGTGCCCGCGCCCGGGAAGGGCGATGTGCAGGTCGGATTCAGCCGCAAAACGGCGAGCAGCTCGTGGGATTCGAGCGGGGACGCGTTCCCTAACACGACGACGGTCGACGGGGAAGCCGTGCCGCACTATCAC
>Ga0075428_100004941_pt1 | contig 14805 bp, 10 predicted proteins | sample RhiMetdeltSRZDD2_FD_75291 | JGI IMG/M metagenome (GOLD analysis project Ga0075428, IMG submission 75291) | Populus rhizosphere microbial communities from Tennessee, USA - Rhizosphere MetaG P. deltoides SRZDD2 | ecosystem: Host-associated > Plants > Roots > Rhizosphere > Soil | place: USA... | reverse complement strand
CGCCGTTGGCTCGTGCGACGCAGCTCAAGCCCACTGCACCGGTGTTCCAGAACAATCTTGGGCAGGCCCTGGAGCGCAGTGGGAATCCGGTGGCTGCGCAGACCGCGTACGAAGGGGCGCTCGCCGCGGACAGCACCTACGCCAAGGCGTCCCTCGGCCTTGAACGTGTGGCCAATCGCCCTGCGGACTCGACCGTGACGGAGGTGGATGTCGCGAGCCTGGCGCGAGAGTTCCAGCTGTCGATCGAGCAGTGGCGGGACGAATTCGTCCAGGTCACTAGTGAGCCGGAGGCGCAATCCGATACGCTGACGACCAGCAGCATGGCCCGCGATTCGGCCCAGGAGATGGTTACTCAGCCCGATTCCACTCACTGACCGACGGTAGCTTCTCCCAACCCGCGGTGGTTCGCCGGCCTCAGACGGCGGGCCGCCGCGGTTCTGCTTTGGATTCCCGCGCTAGCCGGTGGCGAAGGTGGCCGGTTAGTCAGCCACCCTCGAATCCGGCGGACGTCTGGCCATGCCCTTTCGGCGTTGCACGAGTGCCTCATGCCTACCGGGCCGGAGCGACGATTCCGGACCGCAGTTGCACCCGCCGACGGAGTCCGCTCAGCGCAAGGATGTGGAGCAGGATCGACACAGGAACTGCAAACGCGGGGATCACCACCAGCGGGAATTGCTGCATCGCGGCCGCCGGTGCCGAAGGCTGACCTGGGGCGAGCAGCGGTACCAGCAACCCGCTCCCCATTCCGACCGCCACGACGAGATCGAGAAGCCCGAACAGGTTCCAGCTCAGGGCAAGCAGGCGACTCCCCGACCCTCCACGCAGTAGCGCAAGCGCAACCACCGGGGCGGTGATCCCCACGACGATGTCCCCCCAGCCGGCGGGCAGCGCGAAGTGCGGAGGGAGCTGGCCCAGACCGAGCAGGAACACGAACACCGCTCCGATGGCGCGGTACACCTGCACGCCGATGACGGCCGGCAGCGGTGCAGCAGCGAGCGTTCGCCGGAGGTCAGACGATACCGAGAGCCAGACCAGCACCACCGCGACGCCGAAGCCGGCCAACAGGATGACCGGCGGGATCGCGACACCGCCCTGGCTTACGGGCAGGCTGAGCTTTGGTGCGATGAAGATGCCCGCAGCGAGCCAGACACCAAGCAAGAAGGCGAGGCCATTCACGGTGCCCCTGCCCGACTCTCGCGGCGCCCCACCGCGCGCTCGGGAGCGAGCAAAAATGGTCCAGACGGCAACTGCAATTGCGATGTTAGTCGCGATCACTATCAGGGTGATGAACCAGGGGATTGCGGGGCTCATAAGGTGCTCCTCCAAGCTTGGGACTCGGCCGGCCTGCCCGTGTCGGACACTACGGGTCGACCCGTCATAAAGATGTATATGCATCTAATTCCCCCAACGCGCAAGAGCCCTGTCGGGGATTGTTACGGTGCAATAGTGAATGCTGAACGGCCGAGCAGCAGGTAGGCGGCAGCGCCTCGAAACACGGGCGTGCCCATCGAGCCGCCGCCTATGTCAGAGGGATTCCCGGTGTAGGGTGGAACCGCGAGGAAGCGCCGGGGAGCAGCTTGAGCGCTGGAGGCAACGAAGATGACCTGTCCGGCCGGACTCAGCGCCTCGAACAAGCTTCCGCTCGCGAAGAAGGAAGCCTGTCGCTCTTCACCCGCGGGGGATCGCGTCCAAGTCTGCGTCTCCTGAGCTGATCCCAGCTTGCAGTAGCCGGTCCAACCCGCGTTCACCGCGTAACACAGCTCTCGGCTGGGGTCATTTGGCGATGACGCCGCGAGTGGGATGAAATTACTGCCGTCGAACAGTATTGTTTGCCAGGGCCCCTGGAATCCGGGCGGCGCTTGCCGAAAGACGACGTTCGTCCCATCAGTCACGGGAACGACGCTTACCGACGGGCCACTGGTGATCGGCGTCGCCGTACCCCCGCGAACCCGCACGATCTGGTAGCCATTGGTCCAGTAAACCACATCGCCGTTCGGTCCGACGCTGTTCGACGTGTTGCCAGCGTTAGCCGCAACCGTTGTGAGCGCACCAGTAGACGCATCGTATCGCTTGAGCGTCTCGCCCTCGTTCCACACGGCAAAGTCGCCGGTGACCTGCAACGAAGCGCTGCCATGCCCGCCGACCGTCGTCAAGCTCCCGTTGCGGAAGGCATGCACTCGCCCGTTCTGGCCTGGCGCGGTGAAGGCAAAAACCGCCCCCGTGGATGTAAGCGCGCCGCCGAGGAACCCGCCGCCCGATTCGGTTAGCGCGGTAACATCAGTGCCGGCCGCCACACTCCGGATCCTCACAGCTCGCACTGTCGCTGTGGAATCGAGCCACAAGACTCTTCCCGAGAGAACATCGAGCACTCGGCCCGGAACGGTGGCGAGCTCATGCAGCGCAGCGGAGGGCTCGACATAGATCGTCCGGCGGGCATCCGCAGTAATGCCGCTCTGTCCCAGCCCCGTGATCTGCAGCAGCGCCGGCTGCCCTGCGGCAGTGCTTACATCGACATCCCGTTCAATCGAGCCAGAACCGGTGCTGAACAGGACCACAGGTGATTGACCTCCCGACGCCAGCCGGACCTCCGTGGTCCGGCACGGCTGCGAGCCTTCCTGGCAAGTCGCGGTTACGTGCAGCGTCGAGCGGACTACCGTGTATTGGAGTGGCGACTGAATCGCGATGACCGGCGTAACTCCGAACCGCAGCGCGACGCTCCGTTCGGCCTGGTTTCCTTTGATGTCGCGCACGGTGACGACTGCCCGCTTGCTGCCTGCCGAAAGTCCCGAGAAGACGAGGTAGCCGCGCCAGCCGGCGCCCGGGCCCGGCATAATGTTGGAAAACGTGAGCGACGCCTGGCGATTCTCCACCGAGACCACGACAGTCGCGATCTCGAACACCGACTGGACGTACACCTCGAAGAACACCGAGTCGGCGACCAGCGTGCCGCCCTGTGGTCGATTGATGGCGACGCCGAGTCCGTCGGCGAGCGTCACGAAGGTTTCGCCGGACGGATCGCTTTCGCCCTGGGCACCGACCGCGGTGACCACATAGTAGATGGACCCAGCCGTGCGGCCGGTATCGAAATAGGCCAGCCGACCGTTGCCGAGATTGTGCGGACTGGTAACGGGAATCTTGGCCCCGTTGGCTGGGGTCACCCCGGGAGTAGAGCGCCAATACAGGTTGTATCCCGTCGCGTGCGAAACCGAATCCCAGGACACGACCACGGAGGTGGCATCAGTGCTTCCGGTGGCGGAAAGGTTGGTTGGTGCGTCCAACCCCCCGCCGGGACCACTCCCGCCATCACCACATGCGGTCAGCAGGACCGCAAGGCCGGCGATCAAGCATCGCTCGAGGACACGCATCTTCATGAGATTCACCATTGGTCGACTGTGAGACCTTGGCGGTGCCGACCTGGTCACGCCTGAACACACTACCCCATTCTGAGAAGCGTTGACGGCACGTCGGTTCGGGTTATATTCGGGACGTATGCCGAAGATAGCCCGAAACGAACCCGGGCCGCTGGCCCCCACCGTCTGCGCTCCCAGACAGCCGCTTCCTTCCCCTGCGCTGCTCAACGCCCTGCTCACTCGCGTCTGCCCCGAGTGCGGAGGTCCGGTCGTTCGGGCGGCCGGCTGCGCCGCCTGCGCTCATTGCGGATGGGGCTCCTGCGGATGACCTCGAGCGCGGTCCGTAGCAGGCGAGTTGAGCCCGCACCCAAACGCCAGCTCGATCTGCTGCCACCGGCCCCCGCGTCGCCGGCCGGCTTGGTACCTCTCGAGCACCGCGGCCGTGGTACCGAATTCCTTGCTGTGCCAGTGCGGTCGGTGCTCAATACCCCGGCCGCCACTCATATGCCCTTCTGGTCGCTCAACCCGTACGTCGGATGTGAATTCGGCTGCACCTACTGCTATGCGCGCGACACGCATCGCTATCTGGTCGAACGGATGGGCGGAGAGATCGAGACGTTGCCAGCGTGGCAAGCATTTGAGCAGCGGATCATCGTCAAGCCAGACGCTGCAGGCGTGCTCGCACGAACACTTGAGCCCGCCAAGCTGGGGGCGACGCCGCTGGTCATAGGCACGGCCACTGATCCGTATCAGCCCGCGGAGCGCCGGTTCCGACTCACCCGTCAGATTCTCGAAGCCCTGGTGGCGTATCGCGGAATACGGATTGGTCTGATCACCAAATCTCCCCTCGTCACCCGCGACATCGATGTGCTGCGTCACCTTTCCGAGCGAAACGAGGTGAGCGTGAACATCTCCCTGGCGACGATTGACCGCCGCCTGGCGCGCCGGCTCGAGCTCCGTTCACCAGTTCCCGAGGTCAGGATTCGCGCACTGGCTCGCCTGACCCGCGCGGGAATCCACGCCGGATTGCTCATTGCGCCGATCATTCCATGTGTTACTGACGGCCGGGCCGCGCTTGATTCCCTTTTTCGGGCAGCGAAGGAGGCCGGTGCCCACTACGTGGTCGGGGCGGCGCTCCGTCTCGGCCCCGCGGCGCGGCACCGCTTCCTTCCTCATTTGGCGCGTGAGTTTCCGGATCTGCTGGAGCGCTACGAGCAACACTACGCCGGCCGCACCTCTGCGAATCGGAGCTACCAGGAGGCTCTTACCCGCCGGCTCAGCGCTCTTCGACGGAAATACGGCCTCACCGATGGTCGCTTCCGTCCCTTGGCGGAGCCGGATGAATCGCCCGACGCCCAGGGACAGCTCTTCAATCGCTACTGACGGTCGCCGCTAGATCTCGAGGACCAGCTTTCCGAAGTTCTCGTTTCGCTCCATCACCCCATGCGCCTCGGCGATCTGCTCCATCGGATAGACTCGGTCGACGACGGGCCGAAGCACCGGCGATCCGTTACCCGTCTCGAACAACGGCACCAGGCGCTCGGCAAGCTCCCGCACCAGTGCGGCTCTCTCGTCTGGGCCGCGCGACCGCATCACGCTGCCGATGATCTCGAGCCGCCGATGCAGCAGTTGATCCAGCTCGATCTCCCCCTTCCGTCCACCCATCAGTCCCAGGATAACGAGCCGCCCTTTCAGCGCGAGAATCGCAAGATGATCTGCCAATGCCGGCCCTCCGATCACATCGATGATCAGATCGACTGGGCCGCCGATGGAATCGCGTAACGGGGTGCGGCTGGTATCAATGCCGACGTCAACTCCGTAAGGGGCCGCTCGGGCCAGCTTCGCGGAACTGCGAGACGTCCCGATGACGCTCGCGCCCAGATGCTTGGCGATCTGTGCGGCCGCGGTGCCGACCCCGCTCCCCACGGCATGGATGAGCACGCGCTCGCCTGCCTTGAGGCGGCCACGCGTCACGAGGGCGTCGTAGGCAGTGTAAAAGACTTCGGGAATGGCGCCTGCGTCGGTGTAAGACAGCCTCTGAGGGATGAGGAGCGCCTCGACATCGCGCACGACCATCAGCTCAGCCTGCGCGCCGCCACCCACGAGACCCATGACGCGATCCCCGATTCGCCATCGCGTAACGCCAGGACCGACCGTTTCGACATCGCCCGCGTATTCGAGACCCGGTATGTCGGTCGGCCATCCGGGCGGAGCTGCATAACCCCCCTTGCGCTGATAGATGTCCGCTCGGTTGAGGCCGGCAGCTCGAACTCTGACTCGAATCTGCCCCTGGCCAGCGGTCGGGGCGGGCACTTCCTTGATGGCAATGACCTCCGGTCCGCCGGCGGCGGTGTAGACGATGGCTCGCATGAACCAACCCTAATCCTTCATGGGGTAATGCGCTCGCTACCCATTCTTCTCACAGCTCTGATGGCCTGCTCGGATTCGACCGCCAATGGCGGCCCTGGCGGCCCTGACGCCCCTGGCGATTTGGTGCTCGAGACGGTCGCGACCGGACTGCAGTTTCCTCTCGACCTGGCCTCCCCGCCCGGTGATTCCCGCCTCTTCGTGGTCGAGAAGGGTGGACGGATCCGGATCATCAAGGATGGAGCCCTCCTGAGCCGGCCCTTTCTCGACATCAGCGCAAGCGTGAGCACCGGCTCCGAGCAGGGATTGCTCGGCATCGCGTTCGATCCGGCATACGCCAGCAACGGCCGTTTCGTGGTGAATTACACTAACGTGAACGGCGATACCCGAATTTCCGCGTTCCACGTCTCGACCGATCCCGATCTCGCCGATGCTGGCAGCGAGACCGTGCTGCTTGCAGTCGATCAACCCTTCGCTAATCACAACGGCGGTCAGGTCGTCTTCGGCCCGGACGGGTACCTGTACATCGGTTTAGGTGATGGGGGAAGCGGGGGCGATCCCATGGGAAACGGGCAGAGTCTGGGAGCTCTCCTTGGGAAGATCCTTCGCATCGACCTGAATGGCGGCACGCCGTATCGGATTCCACCTGACAATCCCTTCGTCGCAACCGCCGGTCCGTCGACACGCGGCGAGATCTGGAGCTATGGTCTCCGCAACCCGTGGCGATTCAGCTTCGACCGCGCCAACGGCGATCTGTACATTGGCGACGTGGGACAGAATGCCTTCGAGGAAATCGATGTCAGCCCCGCTGCATCCGGCGCTGGCCGAGCCCTCAACTTCGGCTGGAACCGGATGGAGGGAACTCACTGCTATCCCGACCCCAGCGCCTCCTGCGACCGGACCGGCCTGACCGGTCCCGTGCTGGATTACAGTCACAGCGATGGATGCTCCGTCACAGGGGGCTACGTTTATCGAGGTGCAGCCATTCCCTCATTGGTAGGAACGTATTTCTACTCGGATTACTGCCGTGGGTGGATCCGCAGCTTCCGCTTCAGCAACGGCACCGTCACCGAGCCGCAGGACTGGCCCGCGCTCAGCCCCGGCGGCAGCGTGACCAGCTTCGGACTGGACTCTGCCGGCGAGCTCTACATCCTGACCGGTGAGGGCGGTGTGTACCGGATCGTTCAAAGCGACTAGTCACGCCCACATGGGGCGAGGTGGGATACAATGAGACTACGAGAACTCAATTGCCGGGCAGCTCGACCTGCCAGATCGATTTGGTTATTCGCGTCCTGCGCAGTCACCGGACTCGTACTTGTCGGAGCTGTCCCGCCGGCTCCGGTAGTAATTACCGAGTGGAAGGTGCCCTGGGCTCAGACTCGCCCACGCGATCCGTATCTGGATCCGCAGGGCCGCGTGTGGTTCGTGGGACAAGCCGGGAACTACATCGCCTATCTCGATCCGGCCAGTGGAAAGTTCAAGCGCTACGAGGTCGAGCCCAACACTCACCCTCACAACGTCATCGTGGATTCGAAGGGCATGGTGTGGTACTCGGGAAACACTAACGGCATGATCGGACGACTGGACCCGGCCAGCGGCAAGATTACCCGCTTTCCCATGCCTGATCCGTCCGCGGGCGATCCGCATACGCTCGTGTTCGACCGTCAGGGCGACATCTGGTTCACGGTGCAGCAGGGCAACTTCGTGGGCAAGCTCGCCGTCGCGAGCGGAAAGATCGAGCTCATTCGCGTCCCCACGGCCAACGCGCGTCCGTACGGCATCGGAGTGGACGCGAAAAATCGTCCGTGGTTCGTGGAATTTGGCACCAACAAGCTGGGGACTGTGGATCCCGCGACATACAAGCTGACGGAGTACACACTGCCCGACGAGCGGGCGCGTCCTCGGCGGATGGCAATTACGGCCGATGGCGGCATCTGGTACGGTGACTACGCGCGAGGCGTGCTGGGCCGCTACGACCCCGGCACCGGCAAGTTCGCAGAGTGGCCCTTGCCTGAAGGGGGAAGTGCACTTCCCTATGCCATGACCGCGGACGAGCAGAATCGCGTGTGGGTCGTGGAGACCGGTCCGCAACCCAATCGTCTGGTTGGATTCGATCCGAGCAGCCAGAAGTTCTTCAGCTCGACACCGATTGCCGAAAGCGGAGGGATGACCGTGCGGCACATGGTTTATCACTCGGGCACCAAGGCAATCTGGTTTGGGACGGACGCCAATACGATCGGGCGCGCACGATTGCAGTAGACTATCGCGGCCACTAAGGGGCTATTCCAGTCAGCTTGATTCTGGATGGAGATATCGGTATCCTGAGTATGTTTCGGGATATGTTCGGGTTCACCGATATCTCCATCCCCCATGCCATCTGCCCGCGCCGCTGCCGTCCAAGCCCTTTTAGTACATAGGTTTCCCGATGCGGTCCCCCAGCATAGCTGGTCTCGGGGGACCATTTCGACGGGAGTGACCGCACTCGATGCTATCCTGCCTGATGGCGGCTATCAGCGCGGGCGACTTGCGGTGTGGTCACCCGGTACAGGCACTGCCGCACTTCTTCGCTCTACTTGTCTCCGGGTCGTAGCCGAAGGCGAGCGCTCGGCCTGGATCGATGTCTCCCGTTCGATCATTGGCGCCTGCTGGCAGGAGGGTCCACTCCTCATCCGGCCGGATACACCTGTTGCGGGTCTGAGGGCCGCTGAGGAGCAGGCACGCTCGGGAGGCTTTGCACTCGTCGCGCTGGAGGGCGCCGACCCAGATACCACGGCGATGGTGCGGCTCTCCCGCGCCGCCCACGAGGGCGGCTCGGCGCTCGTCCTGATCACCCACACCACATCGCTGGCGAGTTTGCGTCTCGCTTCCCGGCCTTTGCCGACGGAATACACCTGGCGGCGCAGTCCCCTGGGAGAGCCATCCGTTGTGGCCGCAGTGAAGTTGCGGGTCGAGGCTCGTGCATCGGGTTGGTTCGCCGCGACCGAGCTGGCGATTCCTGTGTGGTACGACGAGATGCGCTTGGCGCCCGATTACAGTTTTCCGGATCGTCGGGGATCCCGGCCGAGATGACCCGATGAGTTTCGTATGCCTCACCGGTCTGGTTGGCCAGAGTGGCCCTCTCAATCCTACCGATCTCTCGGTCGCACTCCTAGAGCGAGCTCCCAAAATCCTGGTAGAGCAAGGGGGGAGCGGCCAATCTGCAGCTTCCGTTGAGCCCCTTCTCTGGGCGGATGCGCGGGGTATGCAGGCCCGTTCTCTGGCAGAAACGCTGATCGGCGTTCTGCGCCAACAGGGTTGTCAGTCTCCCCACGCCGGTGTTGCTGGTTCAGCCGTCGCGGCCAAAGTGGCGGCGACCCATGGAACGGAGTCGATCACGATGGTGCCCCCCGGATCGGACCGCTGCTGGATCGCACCTTTTCCCATCTCGGTGCTCAGCCCCGAGCCCGATCTGGCAAACCTGCTCGAGGGTACCGGCATTGAGTCCTGCGGCGATCTTGCGGCACTGGACCAGGCAGCGGTCGAGCTTCACTTCGGCGCCGCCGGAGTCCAGCTTTGGCATCTCGCGCGGGCCGACGACCGCAGTCTTCTCTTTGGCCCTCCTCCACCGCCGCTGCCTCATGCTTCGCTCGAGTGGACCGATTACGTCCTGCGAGATCCCGAGCGCCTGCTTTTCGTGATCAATCGTCTCGCCGGCAGTGTTACCGCATCATTGCGCGCGCTAGGCCAGGGAGCCCGCGCCTTCACGCTGGTCTTCTCCCTCGATCGGGGCGGGGCGGTGGAACATTCCTTCCACCCCTCACGCCCCAATGCCGATCAGCGCACCTGGATGCGACTTATCCGCGACGAGCTCGAGCAGGTGCGACTGCCCGATGCGGTGAACGGCGTCTCCCTGCGGGTCGATGTGGTGCTTCCGTCAGCCAGTATTCAGGGAGACCTGCTGGATCGTGGCTTTGCCACCGCGCAGGTGGCGGAGGCCGCACTGGCTCGCGCGCTCGACGAGAAGGCGTGCCTCCTCTCTCCGGTCAACAGTCTGCATCCCCTGCTCCGCCGGCGAACCACGTGGCGGAAAGAACCAGCGGCGATCGCCTGGCGTCGCACCGAGCTTCACGGACGCTGTCTCGAGCCCCGGCTCGCCCTGTATCTGCTGCCGGAGCCTGAGCCCATCACGGTTGAGACCGAATCGAGACGGGGCTTCCCAGTCCCACAGCGATATCTCGACCGCGAGGGCTGGCACGATCTCCTCGAGGCAAGAGGACCCGAATGCATTTCCGGAGGAGCGTGGGAAGATCCGTTCGCCACGGATCTCTACTGCTGTGTCCGGATTGATGGTGTGCTGGTCCAGCTCGCGCGTGATGCTCGGAGCGGAGTATGGACTGTGGAGGGTAGTTGGCAGTGAGGCCAGCTATAAGCAATCAGCAATCAGCTATCGCTAGGGGATGCTGCTTGCGAGGCGAGGATTCCAATTGGGCGCTGCGATGCCACGGTATGGCCAAGGATGATCTGATAGCTGATAGCTAATCACATGTATACCGAACTCCGCACCCACTCCGCCTTCTCCTTTAGCGACGGCGCCGTCACCCCCGAAACCCTCGTGCGGTGCGCCGCTGCCTTGGGATATCCCGCACTCGGTCTCACTGACGCAGCCGATCTTGGGGGCGTTGTCCGGTTCGTGCTCGCCGCTCGTCGCCAGGGGATCAAGCCGATTGTCGGATCCGAGCTCCTGGTCTCCGACAACGGCGTCATCTCTGCCGGCGATCGCCGAGAGTCGGTGGCTCATCCCGCTGCCTTTCTGGTTGTGAACCAGAAGGGCTACTGCAATCTCGCCGGACTCATCACGCAGGCACGGGTCGGCCGACTCGACAGCTGGACTCGCGAGCACCCTCACACCACCCGAGGACTGGCGAGCATTACCTGGAATCAGGTCATCGAGCGAAGTGATGGTCTGATCGCCCTGACCGGCCCACCATCGGGTCGCCTCGCTACGCTGGTCCGTACCGGTCGGCGGGCAGATGCCTTACGTCATCTGACCGAGTGGAGGGAAGTGTTTGGCGATCGCCTGGCGGTCGAGGTTCAGCGCCACGAAGGGAGCACTTCTGAAGCTGAGCTTGCCGATCTGCTTGTGGATCTGGCCGAGACGCTTCACGTACCCTGGATCGTCACACAGGATCCTCGCTACGTCGACCGGAAAAGTCGTCTCGTCCATGACATGCTTACTGCGCTCCGCGCAGATCTCACCCTCTCGGAAGCAGCTCGCCAGGGTCTGCTGCTGCCCAACGGCCGCTGGCGACTCCTCTCCCCAGATGAAATGGCTCGCCGCTGGGCGGCACGGCAGGAAGGTCTCGAGGCAACGGAGCAAATAGCCCATCGGTGCGACTTCAGTCTCGCATGGATGCGGCCGCCCTTGCCCCATTTCCCGGTCCCCGAAGGACATACCGACGATTCGTTCCTCCGACTTTGCGTCGAGCGCGGAGCCAGTGAGCGTTGGGGGGCACTCGACCAAGCCCAGAGACGTCAGCTCGAGCACGAATTGGGCGTCATCAGCCGGCTCGGATTCGCGGGATTTTTCCTGGTGATGTGGGACATCGTCCGGAAGGCGCGCGAGTTGGGCGTTCTCTGCCAGGGCCGTGGCAGTGCCGCCAACTCCGCCGTGGCGTATTGCCTCGGCGTCACCGCAGTAGACCCCGTACGACACGGCCTTTTATTCGAGAGATTTCTCTCAGAAGTCAGGGTAGACGGGCAGACCGAAGCGCCGGATATCGACCTCGACATCGAGCACGATCGGCGGGAAGAGCTGCTCGATTACGCCTACGGGCGCTGGAAGCGTTCCTCCTCCGCCATTGCTTGTACCGTGCAGCATTATCGAGCACCTAACGCACTGCTCGATGCAATGCGGGCGCTGGGATATCCGGCTGAGCTCGCCTTCAAGCTCTCCAAACGGATCCATCAGTATGAGGCGAGTGAAGGGGCCGCCTACGTGCGCGACACCCTTGCCGAGCAGTTCGGTCTCTCGCTCGACGACCCTCGGGGTCGCGCCATTCTCACCATAATGGAGGGCTGTAATTATCTCCCCCGCCTTCGGTCCACCCACGTAGGCGGGTTCGTGCTGTCGTCGGCTCCGTTGGGAGACTGGCTCCCGATCGAGCACACCACGATGGGGCGGACCATCGTCCAGGTCGATAAGGACGATCTCGACTCCATCGGCGTGCCGAAGTTCGATTTTCTGGGGCTTGGTGGGCTCTCCCTGGTTCGCCGCTCCTTCGATGTCGTGGAGTGCCGCACCGGTACTCGTCCCGAGATGTATCGACTGCCACCGGACGATCCCGCGACGTATGAGATGATCTCGCGGGGAGAGACGATTGGCACCTTTCAGATCGAGAGCCGGGCGCAGATCGCTTCGATCCTAAAGACTCGGCCGGAACGTCTGTATGATCTCGTCGTACAGGTTGCGCTCATTCGTCCCGGCCCCATCCAGGCACGCTTCGTTCATCCCTACACCATGCGCCGTCGCGGCCTCGAGCCCGTGACTTACCGTCATCCCGACCTCGAGCCGATTCTCCAGCGCACCCAGGGCCTCCCGATCTTTCAGGAGCAGGCCATGGCGATCGCGATGACCATGGGTGCGTACACCGCGGCAGAAGCCGATGCTCTCCGACGTACCATGGGACAGGACCGTAAACGTGCCCGGCTGGTGGAAGAGCTGTCCCGTTTGCGTGATCGAATGGTAGCGCGAGGCATCCCGGAGACGGTCGCCTCCCTGGTAACGCAGGATCTCGAGAGCTTCGGCAGCTATGGTTTCCCCGAGTCCCACGCGTGGAGTTTTGCGCTGATCGCCTATGCGACAGCCTGGCTCAAGTGCCACCATCCCGCCGAGTTCTACCTTGGACTGCTCAACTCGTGGCCCATGGGGTTCTACCCGCCCGCCACCCTGGTGAACGATGCCCGCCGCCAGGGCGTCGAAGTTCGTGGGTCCTGTCTCCTGAACGGCGATTGGGAATGCACCATTGAGGAAACCGATGATCCTGCCCGGCCGGCGCTCCGCATCGGATGGCGCCACGTTCGCGGCGTAGGCGACAAAGCGATTGCCCGTCTCACTGCCGCTCGAAATGCCGGCCATTTCGAATCGATCGAAGATGTGGTGCGGCGAGCGGAGCTCACTCGTGCCGAAGCGCTGGGCCTCGCCCGGTCCGGGGCTTTCGGTGCCTGGGAGCCCGATCGCCGGCATGCGGCCTGGGAGGCTGTCGGCGTAGCCGGTGACGACCTCCCCCTCGCCCCTGTTCGGCGCACCCGGCATCGGCCGCGGGCCATGCGCCGCGACGAACTGGTCTGGCTCGACTATTTCGCAACCGGCATGAGTCTGGTCGGGCATCCCATGGAGCACGTCCGCTCCCGGCTCAAGCGGGCCGGCGCACTCGATAGCCGAGACCTGCTCTCGCTCGAAGGAGGAGAGCAGGTCATCGTCGGCGGTCTCGTAACCGTGCGTCAGCGGCCTTCGACCGCAGGGGGAACTATTTTCATTTTGCTCGAGGATGAGCACGGATTCATCAACGTGGTCGTGCCAAGTCGGCTGGTGGAGCCCAATCGTGAAGTCGTGAAGTTCGAGTTATTTCTCCTGGTCAAAGGTCGATTCGAGCGGGACGGCATGGTGATGAACGTCGTGGGAGAGAAGTTCCGTCCTCTCAAGGCCCGCGCCCTGGCCTACGCCAGCCGGGACTTCCGCTGATCGTCAATCCGTAGTCCTTGAACGTCTCCTGTCTGGACCGATACGTTGCGCCGTTGAGGTAGGCTCCAACAACTGTAGCGCCTTGTCCTGTTATGAACCGGACTACTCGATCAAAGATCTTTCCATCCATTTCGCAAGCCGCACGGGGTCGCCGGGCGGCTCTGGCTGTCGCGGTCTTCGTGGTCGCAGTGGTCGGGTTGATCGCGCTGTCCGCTCGCTCTACCAGACCTTCCTCTGGTCCCAGCCAATCTCTATTGGTCACGGCCTTCCAGCTGGCGCGGTCGCCTGCCGCCAATGATGCGGACGCCGACGGGATACCCGATGCACACGAGGAGCAGATCGCTCGGCGCTTTGCACCCATCATCGTTCATGACCCAACCGAGCGCGCCTTCCCTACCAGTGTCGATGAGTTCCTGCGTCGCACGACTCTTTGGTTGTACGACGACTCGTGCACGCCCGACCTGGCCATCCAGTTCGGCCCTGTGCGTCAGGCCGATCTGGCCAGGGGATTCGGCCCGACCTGCGATAGCCGCCGTCCCCTCGACTCGCACGGCGTACGCAGCCGCCGAAAGCGGCACACGTTCTTTCTTGCCGATGTCGCCCCGGTCGATCGGGCCGGAACTCAGGACCCGGACCATTGGCCAACCTACGTGCATGTCTATCGGAACGAATGGCACGGACTCACACTCCAATACTGGCGCTTCTACGCTTACAACGACCGCTTCCCCTATCACGGGGGTGACTGGGAGGGTCTCCATGTCGTCCTGGACTCTCGCGATTCTGTAAGGGAACTCGCCCTGATCGGCCATGTAGATATCGCAGTGCTCGGGCCGGATGTGTTCCAGTGGAACTCGGCAGACGGTGGCTACCACCCGTTCGTCGGAGTCCAGCGTGGCTCTCACACCACGACCGTGGGGATCCCGTCGGGCGGTGAGAGCCACCTGAGCTGGCGTTCGCCCTTGGTCAACGTTGGCGAAAAGACCAGGCCGCTGAACGGCCAGCTCTTCCTGCGCTACTCCGGGCTTTGGGGCAGCCCTGGCGCCTTCTACCAGAGCTCAGGCTACTGGGGGCCGGCTTTCAATGAGACGGACCTCGCCGACGACGGCTTCGTCGTTGCGTGGTGCCGGGGCATGCTGGACTACCAGCGGGAGTTGGATGGAACCCGCGAATGTTATCCTACCAACGACAGCCGCTAGAGCGAACACTCATGTCCCAGCTCAATGGTCTTCATCATGTCACCGCCATCGCGGGCGACGCACAGGAAAATCTCGACTTCTACGCCGGCGTGCTCGGGCTCCGTCTGGTCAAAAAGTCCGTCAACCAGGATGCCCCCGACACGTATCACCTCTTCTACGCCGACGCGGAGGG
>Ga0075428_100004937_pt1 | contig 14811 bp, 12 predicted proteins | sample RhiMetdeltSRZDD2_FD_75291 | JGI IMG/M metagenome (GOLD analysis project Ga0075428, IMG submission 75291) | Populus rhizosphere microbial communities from Tennessee, USA - Rhizosphere MetaG P. deltoides SRZDD2 | ecosystem: Host-associated > Plants > Roots > Rhizosphere > Soil | place: USA... | reverse complement strand
GAACCTTGAGCAACAAGTGATTGCATAGTTTCGGATATCGTCGCAAACGGATTATCACAATGCTTGCTTCAATCTAGATTCTACATCTGCGTTAAGTTGACGTGTTTGGTAGTTCCAAAGAACGAGAGTGTTGCGTGGATTACAGCTGCTCGCCCAGCAAAACACCTTGCGACTGTGACTGTAGTGAACCGGGCTGCATAGACAGAAGTGAACGGCTCCGCTGCCAAGGATCATTGGAAAACGTTGTCCGGGTGGAGGTGTCACTGAAACAAAAGGTCGAGCAGAAAGCAACTGTCAACGAACGACCAGGGAACTTCAATGGTTTGTTGAGCACTGTAGGGTCTCCTTTTGAAGTTTTTGGGACGAAGAGCACTCGACGCAATTGCCCCTCTACTCATATAGAAGCCTTGAAAAACGCAAAATCTTAAGAAAATATTCTATTGAAGCGGCAAGTTGGTCCCCGAAACAGGGAGTCACCTGCGTCTTTCAGCGTGCACCTGATCGAAGAAAAGAAATGATTGGAATGGATTCACTGGCTGCGAAGCGATCGTTGCGGAAGGTCCTCATTGCGCTTATACTCCGGCCATGACGCTCAACAAAGCAGCATTTCTGGCGCTCGTTGGAATGATCCTGACGACGATTCTGCTGGTGGGGGGATTCATCGGCGACGTAGTTAACGTCGTGCGGGGTTTGATTCCGGCGATGAGATTGTTGACATCTTTCATCTATGCATTCGCCGGTCTGAGTATGGTGGTGTTTCTGTACGCTTTTCACAAAGCGCAATCTTGAGTGGTTGCTGACCACCCTCTCGTAATTGCCAGAAACCATATTGCTTGCCTGGCTTGAAAGATCAACATTCCGGCCGCTGCTGTGTGCTTCCGCAATCAACTGTCGGTGATTGGTCCTCAACTCCTTTTGGAAATTCAGTTGTCGTCTCCTTTGAGCTAACTATGTGTAAAGCCCTCCCTCGCCGAATCATGCCGACAAGTGCCCAATGGCTCTGAAAAGCGGGGGAAAAGAAAGAAAATTGGCTAGTTACTCAAATCGCAATGCCTCTGTGGGTTTGACCGCTGAGGCGCGGCGGGCGGGGATGAGCGCCGCGCCCAACGTCGCCGAGCACAAAATCAAGGTGGCCATGGCGATCGATGCCGGATCTGTCGGCTTGATGTCGTACAGCTGCGACTCAATCAGGCGGCCCAGGGACCAGACGCAAGGCAGGGCGACGGCGATTCCCACGGTGACCATCACCAGAGCATCACGGAGCACCAGCCAGACGGTGGAAAGCCGCGTGGCCCCTAGCGCCAGTCGTATGCCGATCTCGCGCGTGCGTTGCGTTACCACGAATGACATCACACCATAAAGACCAACCAGCGAGAGCAGAAGCGCAAGCGTGCCGAAGCTGCCGGATAACGCGGCGAGCATACGCTCCGTGTTCAGTGACCGGCTGACCTGCTCATCCAGCGTGCGGAAATAGACGGTCGGTAAAGTCGGGTCAGCGTTGCGAAGAATCGTTCGAATGGATTGGACGGCTGCGCCGGTGGGGCCTTGAACTCTGATATAGAAGTTGCCGCCTTCATAGAAGTTACCGCCTGCACCGATCGGAAAGTAGGCTTGCTCCCACTCCTCGCGAACACCTCGATAGTTGATGTTCGCCACGACCCCGACAACTTCGATATCCGGCCTGGCGTCCGGACCCGTTCCGATACATATGTGAGAACCGAGGGGATTGCGCCCTTCGAAGTATCGTTTCACAAAGCCTTCGTTGACAATGGCTACGCGCTGTCCACCCCTATCCTCCGGCAGCGTGTCGTACTCGACGAAATTCCGTCCCGCCACGATCCTCGCCCCGAGAGTCGCGAAAAACCCGGGAGTGACTGCATTCAGATGGACCACACGTTCCGTGGTGATCCCCTGATCGGCCTGAATGGTCATGAAGTTATTCCAGCTTCCACCGGCCAGTAACTGGTTGCGCGCGACTGCCAATGACTGAGTGCTTGTCAAAGCACTGATTTCGTCATGAATGCGGCGAACGAGCCGGCCTGCTTCGGACAACGAGTAGCCGTTTCGAAGCGGGTCGATGCCGAAGGAGATGAGGCTGGATGTGTCGAACCCCGGGCCTTTCGTCAGCAATGCGGTAAGAGTTCGAATAAACAACGCCGCTCCGACGACAAGGATTAGTGTGAATGCAATCTGGGCCATCACAATCACCCTCCGGAGCCGGAGCCCGCCGCGGGCCGTGCCACCGCGCTCCCTGAGGGACGAGATCAGCGATCTACGGCCGGCTTGCAGGGCCGGCGCAAAACCCGTCAACAAACCAGTGGCCACGCTTGCCAGAAATGCGAAACGCAACAGGCGCGTATTGATGACGGACTGAAGGGCGTTCGCAGCAGCGTCACGAGGCAGGAATGCGATGAGCACCTTCATTGCGAGCGGCGCCAGTACAACCCCGAGCAGACCACCGGCAAGAGCGAGAAGGATGCTGTCAGCCAGGAACTGCCGTCCGATTCGTCCGCGCGAAGCGCCGAGGGCCAATCGTGTACTCACCTCGCGCTCGCGCGCCGATCCGCGCGCCAGAAAAAGGCCGGCGACATTCAGGCAAGCCAAACCGAGCAGCAGCGCCGTCGCTGCAAACAAAACCCAGAGCGGCTGCGAAAGCCTGCGCCGCAGAGTCGAGTGGCCCTGTGGAGCCGGGGTTAGTTCGAGTGTCGATGCGAGAAACCGCTGTCTGCGCTCGGGCGTGATAGCGGGGAATCCTGCGCGGCGCGTGTCCTCGTCGAGCATCGTCTTAAACCACGGTTGCAGGCCTGCCTGAGCCTGAGCCAGCGTCATGTCCGGTCTCAGCCGGCCCAGCACCTGCATCCAAAACGTGCGGTGGTCGAGCATACCGTTGAAGCCGGGAATGGCTTGGGCGGACATGGCGGCGGGAATCCAGAGCGAGGGAACTTCGCCAACGTCGATGCCATGGAAGCCGCGAGCCGCCACGCCGACGACGGTCATCGGGTGCTTGTTGATCAGCACTTTTCGGCCCACCACATCCGGAGCGCCTGCGAGCTGTGCCTTCCAGAAATCGTACGAGAGCACAACCACTGGGGTTGCGCCGGGCGTCTGGTCATCGTCCGTGGTCAATAGCCTGCCCAGCGCCGGGCGGACTCCGAGCACCGAAAAGTACGTGCCCGACACGATTTCCGCAGCAGCCAACCTGGGGTCTCCGCTCGTCGAGAGGTTTATGGTCGTGACGGCACGGCAGAGTACGCCGTCAAAAAATTGGTCTTGCAGATGAAGGTCGCGGCAGAGCGGGTACGGCATCAGGTTATAGCTGCCGAACGCATTAACTCCTGCTCCATCTCCTTTCCAGTCGATTAGAACAAGACGTTCGGGCTCATGGACCGGAAGTGCGTGAAGAACAACCTGATCGATCAGAGAGTAGATGGCCGTGGTTGCCCCGATTCCGAGGGCGAGCGAAAGCACCGCTGTTGCCGAAAACGACGGGCTGCGGAGAAAGGCGCGAGCGGAAAACCGCAAGTCGTACGCAAAGTCCCGTAGCCATTGAGTCAACCAGATATCACGAACTTCCTCCTGGACCTGCGTGATGCCGCCGAGTTCCAGGGTGGCCTGCCTTCTCGCCCCTGGCTCAGGTAAACCCGAAAGCATCAGGTCACTCACGCGCCGCTCGATGTGATACTTCAATTCGCGGTCCAGGTCGCTCTCAAGATTTCGGAGCCGGAACCAGTTTAGTAGCCGCTTCATTGTCAGTTGTCCTCGTCAAAGACCAACTGGATCGCTCCCGTAAGGCGCGCCCAGCATTCTTTCTCGACTTTGAGCTGCTTTCGTCCAGAAGATGTCAAAGAATAAAACTTGGCGTCGCGCCCCGTTTCTGATGGCCTCCACTCGGACCGTAGCCATCGCTTCTGCTCCAACCTGTGGAGAGCGGGATAGAGTGACCCCTGGTTGACTTGAACAACGGATCGAGAAATCTGCTGCAGCCGCTGCGCGATGCCGTAGCCGTGCGCCGGTTCGAGGGAGAGAATCTGGAGAATCAACATGTCGAGCGTGCCTTGCGGGATGGGGAACCGGGAAGACGGCATGGATACCTCAAGCTTCTACCATTGAGGCACAGCATAGAACATGATAGGTCGAAGGTCAAGGCATCGTGGGCGATAGGTCCTGCCTGGTCGCCAAGCGTTTACCAAAACCAAGCGACGTACGACGTAACCGGAAACTGACCCACTACCCACGACGTCGTCAGCACTCCGCTTCCAATGTTGGTTCTGGAATCAACCACCGCAGCACTGGTGCGGTGATCATGGTCGTCGTCAACGCCATAATCACCATCATCGCAAACAACATGGGAGAGATCACCTGCAGGTCGAGCCCGATGTTCAGGACAATCAACTCCATGAGGCCGCGTGTGTTCATCAACGTGCCCAGTGCCGTTGTGCTTCGCCAGTCGAGACCTGTCAGGCGAGCCGCCACAACTGTCCCACCAAATTTTCCAGCGGTCGCTACCAGGACGATCAGTCCACAAATGAGCCACTGATCAAGGCCCGACAACAAGTCGATTCGAGTTCGCATGCCGGTGAAAGCGAAGAAGGAGGGCAGCAATAGCACCGTGACTACCGATTCGAGCTGACGCGATAGGGTTCGAGCCACCGCGCTGCCTGCGGGAATCACCGCGCCGAGTAGGAAAGCACCAAAGATCGCATGGATTCCAATCGCTTCCGTCGCGAGAGCCGACAGAAGTAAGGCGATAAACACAAATGCGACGGCGCTCCGAGGCAGGTGATCCGACTCCCAGCGGGAAATCACCCGGCGCAGAAGCGGCCGGATCACCAACAGCATGGCTCCGATGTAGGCAACTGTCGCGATCGCGACCACGACACCCTGATCGGGACGCGACTTGGCCACAGCCACAACAAATGCCAGCAGGCACCAGGCGGTCACGTCGTCGGTAGCGGCACAGCTCACGGCAAGAATGCCTAACTCGGTGTGCATCATGCCTCGGTCGGTCAGTATCCTGGCCAGAACGGGAAACGCGGTGATGGACATGGCTACGCCCATGAAGAGAGCGAAACTGGTGAAGGGCACTTCGCGGCTAGACAGCTTTGGATACAGATTCAGCGCCAGCAGCGCTCCTAACAAGAATGGCACCACGATGCTCGCATGCGAGATAGCCACAGCTGCGCGGGCACGATGTTTCAACCGCTCTCCTTGCAGCGAAAGTCCAACCGTAAACATGTAGAGGATCACACCCAACTGAGCGATCACTCCCAGAAAGGGAGCAATGGTGGTGGGAAGGATCAGCGCCGATGCCTCTGGCCCCAGCAGCGACGGCCCGAGCATGATTCCGGCAATCACCTCGCCGATGACGGGAGGTTGTCCCACGTAGGCGAAACACTTCGCCAGAATCAGGCCAACCACAATCACAGCCGTCAGCGCAATGAGGACTCGAAGAAGGACGTTGGGGGCTTCGGCAACACTGCCCCGCAACGCCGTGAGGCCGGGATCGAAAGGCGCTTGAAGTGTTTCACCCTGCCGGCAGATCAGGACGAGAAGGGCGATAGCCGCGAGAACCATCAAGCCGTATCCCAACGACGTCCCAAGGAAAGACTGCGGCGACGTGCGAGCTCTTTCGGCTCCGGTGGGAATGGGAGAGTTCTTCTCAGGCATCAGACGGGACTGGGCAGGATTCCGACAGGATTTACAAGACTGACAGGATTATGGATAGGCAGGCTGACGATTCTGTTTTCAAGCTATCGATTACCGTTGCCTATCCTAGTGATCGTTTTTGAGAATTTAACAACAGCTTCCGACTTGCGCATTTCTTATTGGTCACCACCAGCTCTGCCCAATCTGCATGGGCCATCCTTGTTCATCACATCAAGGCCGCACCAGCCAGCATCATCTCGGCAATCTTGTAAATCCTATCTCCTGCTCTATCGAGGCTCCTGGCTGACCACTTCGCCCTGAATCACGACGCCAACCACGTGCGATGTGTATTCGAACGGATCACCATCATACAAGACAACGTCGCCGTCCTTCCCAGGTTCCAGTGAACCAACGCGATCCGAGATGCCCAGCAATCGTGCCGCATCCAGCGTGGCAGCGGCTAAGGCCTCGTCGAATGTGAGGCCATTCGCAGCCGCGACTCCAGCTTCATAGAGGACGACGCGCGTCTTTGGAACATAACTCTCAAAGCCGCTTTGGAAAGCAAAGGGAATACCTGCCTTCTTCAGTTTCGCTGCGGTTTCCATGCTGAGATTCTCCGTTTCTCCTCCCGATCGAGCCATGGTGGGGTGCACGATGACGGGCACACCTGCTTCCTTGATCTGATCCAAAACCAGGAATGCCTCCGCTGCACCATCCAGCACCAAACGGATGTTGAACTCTTTCGCCACACGCAGCGCCGACATGATGTCTTGCGACCGGTGCACGGTAACCAGCAAAGGCACTTCGCGCTTCAACACACGTGCGAGAGCTTCCAGCCTTAGATCGCGCGCCGGCTTCTTGTCCTCTGCGGCGGTCTCGCGCTTTCTGTCGTATTCCTGAGCTTTAATCAACTCGGTGCGCAACAGCGCCACCATTTTTGCGCGCGTTCCTGGCCCTTTGGTGGCTTCTCGAGCACTCTCACCGATCGTGACGGCGATCATCGCTTGAGGAACCATCACAGCCTCATCCACGGTCCGACCTCGACTCTTCACAATCATGGTCTGGCCAGACACCAGCACGCCTGGGCCGTGGCCTGTATGCATGGTGGTAACGCCGTGACTGCGCACCCACTCCACCAACCGTTCCTGCGGATTGTAGGCGTCGATCGCTCGAAGATCCGGTTGCAGAGCGGCAGTACGCTCGACCTGGTCTTGATCGTGAGGCTGATTGAGGTATCCCGACAGCCCCACAACTGTGTGTGCATCGATCAGGCCGGGAGTGACAGCCTTGGCCTGTAAAAGCCGATAGCCAGGGGGAACCTTGACCTGTGAAGCGGGACCAACCTGCTGCACCTTGCCATCACGAATGATAATGACGCCATCCGCAATCGTGGGACCTGCTGATGTGTAAACCTTCTCGCCGCGAATGGCTACCTGCGCCGGCAAGATCAGAGCTGACGAAGCGATCAGTACGAGCAGCATCCAGAGCGTTCGCATCAATCTTCCTCCTCGTCGAAGCCGTCCAGATGCAACTCGTCGCCTCGGCTCGCCCCGTAGCCGCCGGTAGCAAACAGCAAATCCTTGGGATCAGAGCGGTCGAACACCTTCTTCCCTTCCACGTAGGTTTCCAGCACCTTGGTATAGACGCTCAGCGGATCGCCAGATAGCAGAATGAAGTCCGCTTCCTTTCCTGCCTCCAGCGAGCCGATACGGTCTTGAAGTTCAAGCATCTTGGCTCCGGAGATAGTCAAAGCCTCCAACGCTTTCTCCCGCGACATCCCGTCACGGACTGCAAACGCTGCCGACCTGAGGAAGTGCCGCGAGTCGGTTACGCTATCGTCGGTGTGAAAGCCGACCAAGACGCCGGCTTTCTCCAGGACAGCTCCGTTTCGATTGCTGACATCCATCGCTTCCAGCTTGCCGCCCGGAGAGTCGAGCACAATCAGCGAGACCGGAAATCCCGACGCGGCGATCTCGGGCGCAATCTTCCAGGCTTCACTCACGTGCTGGAGCACCATGCGAAATCCGAATTCTTTCGCCAGCCGAATAGCAGTCAACACGTCGTCGTGGCGGTGGGTGTGGTGATGAACCGTCCGTTTACCTTCCAGAACCTCCACCAGCGCTTCCATGCGCAGATCACGCTCCGGCATCTTTTCGCGATCGCCGTTGGCTCGGCGAATCTTTTCCCGGTACTCCTGCGCTTTGACATACTGCTCTCGCACCAGCGCTGCCGACTTAGCGCGCGTGCCTGGAAATGGCGGCGCCCGGCGCGAATTGGTCCCATTGGCCATTTTCAAGCCTCCGGCAATTTTGCCTTGCCCGTTACGGATCAGCAGGTCGTCAATCGTGCCGCCATCCCTGAGTTTCAGATACAAAGTCTGTCCACTGAGAAGGTGTCCCGACCCGGGCATGACGTTGGCAGTGGTAATGCCTCCGGCCTGTGCTTTCTGAATCCCCGGGCTGCGCACATTGATCGAATCGAGTACCCGCACATCCGGCTGAATTGGCGCAGTACTGTCAGCACCTTCGACACCGCCAATGTGGCTGTGCGTATCGACCAGACCCGGCATGATCACCTTACCCTTTGCGTCATGTTGCTGCGCTCCGGCCGGGACACTGGTAGAGCGGGCGGGTCCAATCGCCGCAATCTTGCCCTGATGTACGACCAGCACCCCGTCCGGGATCTCGGCCCCGCTCATCGGAATGATCCGGGCGCCAACGTAGGCTTGGGGAGTGTCTTGGGCCAGGGACAAGGAACGCCAAAGAACCACGAATGCGAGACAGCCGATTGTGCACCTCAAATGTCACCTCCAATATCTCCCCGGCCAGAGTGGCAGGAAGGCAACAAGATTCCGAAGGGTCGGCATCTGACTCGCTGATCAGCAGCCCAGCCCTGGAAGGGCGTCGGCTCTTAGCCCAGGGTGGAGCGAAGGGACAGCAGTCCCGCAGTGGAACCCTGCGACAGAAGCATACGGCAACTCGAACCCTCGAAGAGGATGTTGGCCCACGTCCTCCAGGGGTCTACGGCATTCATCTCCGAGATCTGCTTCCCACCCTTCGCGTCTCTGCGTCTCCGCGGTTAGTTGATGTCTCTTACCCGAAGCAATACAGCCGGCCATCCTGAGCGCCGATAACCACCTTTCCATCGGCAATGGCGGGTGAAGCGGACAGCGCGGCACCGGCTTCGAATTCCCAGACTTTCGTACCAGTCGCCAACTGCAACACGTAGAACCTCCCATCGTTCGAACCGATGTAGACCCGACCTCCGGCCACCGCGGGCGACGAATCAACGCGGGCGCGAGTTGTAAAAGTCCACAGCGCTTTGCCCGTCTTGGCGTCAAGGCAGTGCACCAACTTATCACGCCCGCCCAGAACAACTTTGCCATCGGCAAGTGCAGCCGAGGAATAGAACGGGAACTGGCGCTGTTTGTTTTCATAGCGCCAAACGAGCTGGCGCGATTGCAGATTCACGCTCAAGACCTCGTTACTGAAGGTTCCGAAAAATGCTGAAGGCCCTTGGAGAGCTGGCGAGGCACCCGTGTATGCACCCGACGATACGGTATACACTTCTTTACCGTCTGAAATCCGGATGGCCCGGAAGATCTCGTCGCAACCGGAAACGTAGGCAATGCCGCCGGCCACGCTCACCGTGCAATGGACAGGACCGTTAATTCTGAACTGCCACAGCAGCTTGCCGGTCTTTGCCGCCAGACAGTACAACGTTTCGTCGTAGGAGCCAATCAACACGCGATCGTCAACAACGACTGGCGATGCTTTGATTTCGCTGCCTGCCTTGAAAGTCCACAACGCCTTCCCGTCCCTGCCGACGGCATGAACGACACCCCCGAGATCGCCGACGTAGATCACGCCATCAGCAACGCAGGGCGAGGACTCACCAATCCCTTCTGTCGTCTTATATTTCCACAACAATTTGCCCGTCTTCAGCTCCAGTGCCAACAACTCGGCGGACTGAACGCCAACATAGACGACCCCATCGGCAATGGCAGCGGAAGACTCGATCGGCTCTCCGGCTTCGTAGGTCCAGGTAACTTTCAACGAGGCGGGAATGGCTGATTGTGTGACGCCGGTCAACGCTGGATTGCCGCGAAACTGAGGCCACGATTCTGCGACACGGGGCTGCTGGGATTGGACTACTATGGTGAGAGGAACGATGCAAGTAACGCCCAGAGCTAGGAAGCAGAGACGAGTAGTGCCGAACTGACAAAAACGGCTGAGAGTCGGGTGGTACTTCGTTCGAGTGCGCCTATCCCCCTCACCCCCAGCCCCTCTCCCCGCTGGGGTGAGGGGAGCCGAGTCCCTCTTTGATTGAGGCTGGTTTTCCTGACGAATGACGTGCGATTGAAGCCATCTCAGAATGCCCATTCGTACACCTCCAAGGCTTCCTGGATGCCAAAAGGCCTGGGATTGAAACGTCCTGTCCACTGTTTAGCGGCCTCTTCAGCCAGAGCAGGAAGATCCGCTCGCGGCACTCCCGCAGCCTCTAAGCGGCTTTCCAGTCCTGCAAGGCTTGCCAAAGATTCGAGCCTGGCGGCCAGGGCTTCAGTAGCCTCATTCTGGCTGACTCTCGACCCAGAGGCCAGCATCAGCTCATGGTAACGCTCAGTCGCTCTGGGCGCGTTCCACCGAATAACTGTAGGCAAACAAAGCGCAATCGCGCGGCCATGTTCTGTGCCGTAACGCGCCGTCAGTGGATTGGCACAAGCATGCGCAGCCCCGAGCATGGAATTCTCAATGGCCATTCCGCCATAGCAGGCCCCCAACTGCATTGCCGCTCTTGCCTCCAGATCTCCTGGATCAGCCAGAACCCGCTCGTAATTTTTCTCCAGTAGCAGCCAAGCCTCGCGCGAAAAGGATTGTGACAGCGTATTGCTCTTCGTCGATACATAGCTTTCCACGGCGTGTGACAGTGCGTCATAACCCGCAACAGCCGTCACCGCTTGCGGCTGCGATAGGGTGAGCTCAGGATCTAGAATTGCGACACGAAACGCAGCCTTCGGGTCACCGCATGCCATTTTCACGTGCGTTTCAACATCTGAGATTAGCGCGTAGCTCTGGGCTTCACTTCCCGTCCCAGAGGTGGTTGGCACGGCGATCATGGGCAGGAACGGCTGTGTCGCCTTGCCATAGCCCCAGTAATCTTGCATGCGGCCGCCGTTCGTCAGCAGGAAGTTGATCCCTTTGGCGCAATCCATCGAGCTGCCACCACCCAAGGCCACCATAGAGTCAATGCTCTGAGTCGCTGTAAACAACATGCCCCGTTCCACCATTGCGGTATCCGGGTTCGTAGCGAAATCATGAAACGGAACCACGCCGATACCTTCGGTGCGCAAAAAACCTGCTGCCCTTTCAGCATAGCCGACCGCAGCCAATCCCGGATCTGCGACCAGCAGGGTCCGCCGAAAGCCCAGTTCGGCGGCAACCTTGCCTAGCTGAGCAAGGGTGCCTGTTCCGAAGATGAGACGAGTACGTGGATGAAAATCGAAGGGAACGATCATGCGGGAGGAACTGAGGATCGAAGACCGGGGATCGATCGAGAATCGCGGAAAAAAGTTACATGTCGAAGGCGAGAAACGTTGTCTTTCAATCTTCCATCCTCGATCCTCAACCTTCAACTCTCACTTCTTCATCTCCGCCAACGCAAAAAGCTGATTTCGATTGTTGATGAACAGCACGCCATTTGCAGGCACGGGCGTCGAGTAGATCGAACTGCCCATATTCATCTCGGCCAGCACCTTTTTCTCCTTGCCGGCTTGCAGCACCACAACGTCGCCATCCTCATCCCCCAGGTAGATCTTGCCGTCCACCAGAAGCGGCGATCCCCACATTGCCGCGAGCATGTCGTGCACCCAAAGCGCCTGACCGGTCTTTGCATCAACACAGTGCAGGAATCCGCTGAAGTCCGGATAGTAAACGAGTCCATCCTGGATTGCCGGAGTGGAAATGGAGCGGCGAATCTTGTCGTAGTGCCAGACGCGGCCGGTTGTGGTGATATCTCCGCGTTTTGTGGCGTCAATACAATAGAGATGCCCCACACCTTCGCCATGTTCCGGGTCCTGCCCGTTGGCGACGTAAACCTTCTCGTCGTAGATCACCGCCGTGCTGATAAGTTCATTACGCGTCTTCGGCCAGACTGAATCCTTTGGGTTCGAGTCAAACTCCCAGAGCTTTTTTCCCGTCAGTGCTTCGTAGCCACGAATCCAGCCATCGCCCTGCCCCATGATCACCTGATCCACACCGCCGATCTTGCCCACAGTCGGGGAAGCCCATTGGCCATGGAGAATGCGGTCTTCCACTGAATTGTCTTCCCAGACTAGCTTGCCGGTCGTTTTGCTGATAGCCACGATACTGGGTGCCTTTGGCGAAGGAATGTTCACATGGCTCTCGTCCTGCCCGTTGGAGGTGCTGATAAAGATCAGATCGCCAAACGACACCGGCGCTGAGTTCGACATGTTGTGCGGGTGCGCGCCGACTTCTTCAATCATGTCGAATTTCCACAGAATATCCACGTCAGCCTGGCCGATCAGCTTTTCTTCTTTGTACGGACCATTGTTGGCTCCGTCGCGAAAACCTTCCGTGTCAACGCAGAGCAGCTCGCACCGATTGCTTACGTAATAGAGCTTCTTTCCTTCCACCAAGGGCGAGGAACAAACGCCCTGATACGGCCAGTCATTCACACGGCCGGCCGCGAGTTTCTCATGTGTCGACTGCCAGAGGAATTCACCGTCGGACTCGCGAAACGCCATGAGAACGCCACGGTCACCGCCCTGCTTCGGATCGCGCAGCCCCTCGTTGTTTGTGCCCACAAAGATCTTTCCGTCGGCAACAACAGGATTTCCATAAGACTGCGACCCGAGTGCTGCCACCCATTTTACGTTCTGCTTCTTGCCCACATCCCAGGTGACGGGCAATCCCTTCATGCTGGAGACCATGTTCCGGTCAGGCCGCCCGCCCCACATCGGCCAGTCGGCACCGGGATCTGAAGCTGAAACAGAGTCCACACGGGCCAATGACCAGCCAAGGCCAGCCAAACCCAGAACCACTGCCGGAATGATGTACTTTCTATTACTTGACCCATGCAACTGTCGCGCTTTTGCCATGTTTCCCTCGTACCTATGCAAATGATTGCTGAACTTCAGAATTGCCGGAGCCTTAAGTGATTACGCCGCTCCGCCACGGCGTGTTTCGCTTTCTTTCGCAGTCCCCCTTAACAAAGGGAGAAAGGGCCGTAACCCTGGGGGTTGTCATGGGAAGCTTCCAATCAGACGATAGCCCCGACGCGGTTTCTGCGAAACCCCTGTCCTCTTTCTTAAAGGGGACTAATCCCATGTCTTAACCAACACAGCTCGCGTGTAAAGCAGTTCAAAACCCCGTCGCATTACGTTAGCCTGCGACCGTGACCCCGGTGCCGTAGTCACGACCGCCAAGTCGCAGCCAGCTCCCTGCGCGTCGGCCAGGCGCCGCCCAAGCAATGCCTTCTGCATGCCGCGACCACGAAACGCCGGCAAGGTCCCAGCCCCGCAAATCTGAGCCAAGCCTCCGTCTAGTCGCATGGCAGCCTCACCAACAGCCTGGCCGCCAATCCGGCCCAGATAGCGGACGTATCCCGGGACAACCATGAAATCACTGAGCACACGTACCATCTCCTCCCGTGACAAAGAGTCGTCCGGACCGCTCCCGGTTCCATCCAATTCCAAGAACGAAGTCACGGCGATATCCATCCAAGTCGAGGAGTCATTGTCCTGCAACACTTCAACAGTCAATTCAGGATTCAGCTTAGCAGGCTCCAGGGTCTTCAACGATCGACCCAGCACATTCTCGAATCCGTGCAGTCGGTAGCCGCGCCCGGTCAGCAACTCACCAACGGTTGGATGAGCCAGGATCGAAAGCTCTACGCGCACCGGTTCAGCCCGGCCACGCCACTCGCGTTCCACCTCATTCAGCAGGGACAAATCGAGCGGACCATCAAAGCCAAGCCCGATCAACTTGTTCATGGGCGCAGCAGGCCCGGCATACACGGCCGTCCCACCAGCAATCGGCAGGATCACAACACGCTTTTGAAGACCCGCATCCCGTATCGCTTCGGCAGCGCTTGAGGTAAGGCGCGACTCCGCCCGATCAATTCGAGCTGCCAATGTTGCATCTGCAAACATCCAAAACGATCCCCTCGCAACCAGCGCTTCCGTCATTGCCGCGAAAGGACGTCACCCCGGCGGATAGTAAGCCGGGGCGGGAATTTAGCGTCCCCGTCACGTCTGGATTTCCGCTTTCGCGCGAATGACTCAAAGCAAAAAATCCGTAAAAGGCCGATCGAGGCTTCGCCGGGTCGGGCTCTAGTTGCTCGTCACCTTCACGTTGTCAAACAGCACTTCATTAGGCGCGTCCGCAAAAATCCCTGCGCTTCCATGACGGTTGCCAACTGGGTCGATGCGTTCAATCGTCCATTCTGACGGCTCCGAGTCGGCTGCTGCCCAAGCCTTGCCCCGGATGCTCACCTTGCCGTCCGGAAGGTTCTCGACGCGCAATCTGAGACGGTACCAAGTTTCCGGCTTCCAGGCGAAGGGCTTCCGAACCGTCCTCTTTTCCTCAATCTGCCAGGAGCGAAGCTCGATCCGCTGAATGTTGCCGAGCAGCACCAACTCGTAGCGCTGTGCGACGACTCCAGCGTCACCCATCTGGCGTCGTTTCTCAACTGCACGAACATCGGCTTGCACCGTGTAATTCGCTCCGCCCGGCGGCCCAAAGAAGGAACGGGTCCGCTTGAAAGCCGGCGGTAGAGGACTCTTTACCAAGGCTGGATTGGCATCAATCGGGCGAACGGAATATTTCCCCGTCGCGTTTATCCAGGTGCCCGGAACTGCCGGCGGAACGGAACTGAAATCTTCGTCAAAGGGAATCGGTGGAATCACCCGCACGTGGGCTGTACCTGTTACCGATCCCACGCTTGCCTTCACCGCCCCCGCCTGAGGCCCCGGGCCAGCTGTAAGCTGCTGCTGATGCAGTTCTCCCTTGAGTCCCTCCAGAGACCACGTCGCGTTTGGCTCCTCGCGTATGAACCGGCCATGGTCATCGAACAACCGCGCTCTGAGCTTCACCGAATCTCCGGGTTTCATGGTGAAGTCGGCAGGCAGGACTTGCACGTAGGCGG
>Ga0075428_100004934_pt1 | contig 14813 bp, 10 predicted proteins | sample RhiMetdeltSRZDD2_FD_75291 | JGI IMG/M metagenome (GOLD analysis project Ga0075428, IMG submission 75291) | Populus rhizosphere microbial communities from Tennessee, USA - Rhizosphere MetaG P. deltoides SRZDD2 | ecosystem: Host-associated > Plants > Roots > Rhizosphere > Soil | place: USA... | reverse complement strand
CCGGCATGGTTGCACGTAGCCGCGCTCGCGGCTGCCGTGCTGGCGGGCATCATCGCGTTTCCGCTCGTTTCGCACGGAGCACCGGGACCCGGTGCCGTGGCGCCCGACTTTGCCCTCAAGGACGTGAACGGAGCGAATCAGCGTCTGTCGGAGTTTCGCGGCGACATCGTGGTGCTGACGTTCTGGGCGAGCTGGTGCGGACCGTGCCGCGAGACGCTCGCCGATCTGGACGGGATCGATGCTGCCGCGTCCGGGGGTCCCGTCGTGATTTCCGTGAACATCGAAGGAGACGCCGAGCGCGCGCGCTCGGTCGCACGCTCACTCGGGATCAGCCACGCGACCTTGCTCGACGACCGACAGGTGGTCGGCCGACTGTACGACGTCTCGCACCTGCCGCTCACGCTGCTGCTCGATCGCGACGGCGTGGTGCGCGGCACCTGGTCGCGCGACCGCGTCCCGCCCAAGGAGCTGCTCGCAGACATCAGGGAGCTGCAACAGCAATGATTCGCCGCCTCATTCCCGCTGCGCTACGCAGCATCAATCTCGTCATCGCACTGCTGATTCTCGCGATCTGGGCGGGGATCGCGCTCGCCGCCGAGACGGCGCCCGGAGCCGACAGCGTCGACCTCGACGTGCAGACGCTCAAGAAGGAACTCGTCGGTCTGAACAAGGACCTGTTCAAGCTGGAGGAGGAACTGCTGTACCCGGCCAGCACGCAGGTCGCGGTCTTCCTGTCGGTCGACGTGGGCACGTTCTTCGCGCTCGACTCGGTGACGCTCAAGGTCGACGACAAGGAGGTCACGAACTACCTCTACACGGACCGCGAGGTGCAGGCGCTGCACCGCGGCGGCGTCCAGAGGCTGTTTCTCGGCAATCTCAAGGCCGGTGAGCACGAGCTGATCGCGCTCTTCACCGGCAAAGGACCGCACGAGCGCGATTATCGGCGGGGCACGACGCTCAGGATCGACAAGGGCGTCGGTGCGAGCTACATCGAGCTCAAGATCAGCGACCGGGTCGCATCGCTGCAGCCCGAGTTCGTCGTCAAGGTGTGGGAGTAGCGCGGCCCGTCGGCCGCGCGGATCCGCCACCGACGACGCCCATGCGAGCGACAGCGGCAACGGCGCTGGCGATGTGCTGCGTGGCCCTGGGTCAAGCGCAGCCAGCGGTCGCAAAGGACGCGTCGCGTCGCGAGATCCGCGACCTGCACTACGGCGACGTGCTGTTCCAGTTCTACCAGGACGACTACTTCGACGCGATCGTGCGTCTCGAAGCCGCGCGCGACTTCGGCCGGCTGCCCAACCACGCGGCGGAGGCCGAGCTGCTGGCAGGCGGAATGTACCTGTCGCTCGGTCTGCACCAGGAAGCCGATCTCATCTTCAACCGGCTGCTCGCCGGCAGCGTCGACCGCGCGGTAGCGGATCGCGCGTTCTTCTACCTGGCGAGGATCGGCTACCAGCGCGGCCACTACGAGCAGGCGGTGCGCAATCTCGCGCGGATCGGCGCGCCGCTCCCGGGCGAGCTCGAGCCCGAGCGGCGTCTGCTCGAGTCGAACGTGTTGATGGCACTCGGACGATACGCCGATGCGGCGGCGTCGCTTCGCGCCTGGGACGACGAGTCGTCGTGGGCGGCCTACGCCCGGTTCAACCTGGGCGTCGCGCTCGTGCGATCGGGGGACGCCGCGCAGGGGCGGATGCTGCTCGAATCCGTCGGTAATACGCCTGCGGTGTCGGAGGAGCAGCGCTCCCTCAAGGATCGCGCCAATCTGGCGCTCGGCTACGCATTGCTGCAGGAGCGCTCGGGAGAGGCGGCTGCGGCGGCGTTGAGCCGCGTGCGGCTCGACGGTCCGTTCACCAACCGGGCGCTGCTCGGGCTTGGCTGGGCTGAGACCGACGCGCAACGCCCCGAGCGGGCGCTGGTGCCCTGGCTCGCGCTACGCGACCGTCCGCTGCTCGATTCGGCGGTGCAGGAGTCGCTGCTCGCCGTTCCCTACGCGTACTCGCGGCTGGCCTCGAACGGGCAGGCCGCTCAGCACTACCGGCAGGCCGTGCAGTCCTACGTGCGGGAGAGCGGCCGCATCGACGAGTCGATCGCCGCGATCCAGCGCGGAGGGTTTCTCGACGCGATCCTCGCGGCGAGCCCGCGTGGCGACGACGTCGGCTGGTTCTGGCAGTTGAAGCAGGTCCCGGACGCGCCGCACACGCGCTACCTCTACCACCTGCTCGCGTCGCACGAATTCCAGGAAGGCCTCAAGAACTATCGCGACCTTCGCATCATGCAGGTCAACCTCGACCGCTGGCGGGATTCGCTCGACTCGTTCGACGACATGATCGCCGCGCGAGAGCGCGCCAGGGCAGCGCGCGAGCCACGGAAGGCCAACATGCTGGCCCACACCGACGTGGAGGCCTACGCGCAGCGACACGCCGCGCTGGCGGCGCGCACGACTGCGATCGAGGGGTCCCGCGACGTCGCCGCGCTCGCAGCAGGCGACCAGTCTCGCCAGTGGCGGTCGCTGCAGGAGATCGAGCGCCGGGTGGCCGCTATTCCGGCCGGTCCGCAGCGGGACGCACTGGTCGAGCGCACCCGGATGCTCCGCGGTGCGCTCCTGTGGGAGATGGACGCGCAGTACAAGCGGCGCCTGCAGGTCCTGAAGCACGAGCTCTCGGACGTGGAGTCGCAGCTCGCCGAAGCGCGGGGCCGGGTCGGGCTCGTGCACGAGGCAAGCGCCCAGGCGCAGCTCGACACGAGCGGATTCGCGGCCCGCATTGCCGAGATGCGCTCGCGGATCGCGCGCATCGGTCCGGGCATCGACGCGGCGACGCGAGCGCAGGAGTCCGTTCTCGCCACGCTGGCGGTGGGCGAGCTCTCCGCACAGAAGAAACGCCTTGCCTCGTATGCGACCCAGGCACAGTTCGCGCTGGCGTCGATCTACGACGGCGCGGCTGCGAGGGCGACACCGTGATCAGCCGGCTGCGCTGCGCGCTGGCGGGGACCCTGGCAGCGGTGGCGCTGATCGTGTCGCCGGCGCAGGCCAGGAAGCGTCCGCCCGAGCCACCGACCCTCAAGGACCTGGCGACGGCGACCGCGCCCATCAGCCCGGAAGCCCCCGTCGAGGCTGACGCCAACACGGCGGCGCAGAGCTATCGCGACTTCCTCGCAATCGAGGACGCCGACCCGCGCATGCGAGCACAGGCGCTGCGACGACTCGGGGATCTGCGGCTCGCGGCTGCCGAGAGCCTGCGCGCGCAGGACGACGCAGCCGCGGCGGCGGTCGGTCGCGAAGCGATCGAGGCCTACCAGCGGCTCCTCTCCGAGTACCCGGGTCACGCGGACGGAGCGGAGGTGCTCTACCAGCTCGCGCGCGCGTGGGATGGTGTCGGCGAACCCGAGCGCGGACTCGAGACGCTCGACCGCCTCGTCGCGAGCCATCCGGGCGGCGCGCACTACGCCGAGGCGCAGTTCAGGCGTGGCGAGATCTTCTTCAGCGCGCAGCGCTATGCCGACGCGGAGCGCGCTTATGGGGCCGTGCTGGCGCACGGCGACTCCGAGTTCGCGACCCAGTCGCTGTACAAGCACGGCTGGTCGCTCTTCAAACAGTCCCGCGAGGAGGAAAGTGCCGTCTCCTTCCTCCGCCTGCTCGACCGGGTGCTCGTCGACGGCGGCGCCGTGCGCCGCGTTGACAACCTGGCGCGCGCCGAGCGCGAGCTCGTCGACGACACGACGCGGGCGCTCAGCATCGGGTTTGCGGGCGGCGAGGGCGTAGCCACGCTGCAGGCGGCTCTCAACCGTCACGGTCCCGCTCCGTACGAGGCACAGCTGCACGCGGCGCTGGGCGACCTGTACCTCGAGAAGGAGCGCTATCAGGACGCCGCGGAAGCGTACCGTGCCTACGCGAAGCGACAACCGATGGACCCGGAAGCGCCGCTCCTGCTGGTGCGCGCCACGGAGGCCTACGAGCGCGGCGGATTCAAGGCGCTGGTGCTCGACGGCAAGCGCGAACTGGTGGCGGGTTACGGCCCGAAGAGCGCCTTCTGGCAGGCCAACCGCGCGAGCCTCGACCCGCGCCTGAGCGCCGCCGTGCGCGCGAACCTGCTCGACCTGGCGCGCCATCACCACGCGCTCGCGCAGAAGGGCTCGGCCGAGGACCTCAATGAGGCGGTGCGCTGGTACCAGGACTTTCTCGCCGGCTTCGACGACTCGGCCGAGGCACCGGCGACGCGGTTGCTGCTCGCGGACCTGCTGTTCGACGGTCAGCGCTATGCCGAGGCAGCGGCGGAGTACGAGTGGGCAGCGTACGGCTACGCGGTCAACCCGGGCGCGGCGCGTGCGGGCTACGCTGCACTCGTCGCCTACGAGAAGGCCGCCCCGACGCTGCCCGCGGAGGCGCGCGCGGGCTGGCACGCAAAGGCCGTCGACTCAGCCATACGCTACGCCGACACGTTCCCGGCCGAGCCGCAGGTGCCGGCCGTCCTGACGCGGACCGCACGCAGCCTGTTCGAAGGCGGCGACCGCGTCCGCGCGGAGTCGGTCGCGCAGCGCATCCTGGCGCTGGGACCGCGCGCCGACTCCGAGCAGCAGCGCGTGGCCTGGACGGTGCTTGCGCATACCTGGTTCGACACCGCGCGCTACGCCGAGGCCGAGCGTGCCTTCCGCGAGCTCGACGCGCGGATACCGCCGGGCGATCCCGAGCGCGCCGAGGTGCGCGAGCGGCTGGCCGCCTCCGTGTACCGGCAGGCGGAGGCACTGCAGGCCGCGGGCAACGTCGATGGCGCCGTCAACGAGTTCCTGCGCGTCGCGACCGTGGTACCGGACTCGGCGATCCGCGCGAAGGCCGAGTTCGATGCGGCGACGCTGCTGCTGAACGCGAAGCAGTGGGAGCGGGCGGCGCAGGTGCTCGAGGCCTTCCGAACCGCTCACCCGCAGCACGAGCTCGCGCCCGATGCCACGCGGAAGCTCGCCGCGGCCTACCTGGAGTCTGGACGCTCGCAGCAGGCGGCGATCGAGCTCGAACGCGTCGCTACGCTCGACGGCGAGGACGCCGAGATCCGGCGCGCAGCGCTCTGGCAGGCCGCCGAGATCTACGTCGGCGCCAACGACCGCGCGGCGGCAACGCGCGCCTACTCGAACTACGTCACGCGATATCCCGTGCCTTATGCGCCGGCGATCGACGCGCGGCAGGCGCTCGCGGACCTGGCCCGCGACTCCGGCGATGCAGCCGGCCGCCGGCGCTGGCTCGAGGAGCTGATCGCCGCCGATGCCGCCGCGGGCGCGCAGCGCACCGATCGCAGCCGCTATCTGGCCGCGCATGGCGCGCTCGAGCTTGCGCGGCCACACGACGATCTCGCGCGCGCGGTCAGGCTCACCGTGCCGCTCGATCGCGCGCTGCTCGCAAAGAAGTCCGCGACCGAGCAGGCGCTCGCCGGTTACTCGCGCGCGGCGCAGTACGGCGTCGCCGAGGTCACGACCGAGGCGGGCTGGGCGATGGCCGACCTGTACCGCGATCTCGGCAAATCGCTGCTCGAGTCGGAGCGGCCGCCGGGTCTGGCACCTGAGGAGCTCGAGGCGTACGACGTGCTGCTCGAGGAGCAGGCCTTCCCGTTCGAGGAGAAGGCGATCGAGATTCACGAGGTCAACGCGAGACGCGCGGCCGACGGCGTCTACGACCAATGGGTGCAGAAGAGTTATGCCGCACTTGCGGAGCTCAAGCCCGGGCGGTATGCGCGCAGCGAGCTCGATCCGGGCCCGGCCGCAGCATCCGTCGACCCGGCAGCGCCCGTACCCGTCGATCCGGCGGCGACCGCGCTCGCCGAGCAACTCGCCGCGGCACGCGTCTCGCTCGAAGCCGGGCGCGCCGACGAAGCCGCGGGGCTGCTCGATGCGTCGCTCAGTCAGGCGCCGGCGAGCGCGGAGGGTTACAACCGCCTCGGGATCGCGTACCGCAGGCTCGGTCGGATGGCCGAGGCGCGCGCGGCCTACGAACGCGCGATCGCGGCCGATCCGGCGATGCCGGCGCCGCACCGCAACCTCGGAGTGCTGCTCGATCTCTATCTCGGCCAGCCCCGTCCGGCACTCGAACGCTTCGAGCAGTACCAGCGGCTCGAGGGCGGCGCGGATGCGGAAGCGGCTGCGTGGCTCGTCGAGCTCCGTACACGGATGAACCAGGCCCAGCGAACCGCGGATGTGCAGCCATGAAGACGACAGGCGAGTCCAGAACCGTGTCACGGATCCTGCTGCCGCTGCTCGCAGTGTCGATCTGCGCGCTCAACGCCGCGCACGCGGCCGAGCCCGACGCAGTCGAGCCCACCGACGTGACGGCAGTCGCACCAGCCGGCGAAGCACCGCCCGCGGCGGCGGCCGTCGCGAGCGCGGCGCCCGGAGACCGGGTCGTCGACCGCCTCAAGCTCGATACGACGGCGATCACGGGTAACCGCGAGCTGCCGAAGGTCATGAGCATCGTGCCATGGAAGCCCGGCGAGCCGCCCGAGGGGCCCGAGCGCCCGATGGGCAGCCTGATCGAGGAGTTGCTTGCGCCGGTGGATCGTGACGAATTCCGGAGGGAAATCACGTATTACCGCGACCTGACGTCGCAAAGTAGCAGCGTCGACGCGCAGGCTGCCGGACCTCCGGCGGCTGCAGTCGTGCCCGAACGAAGTCCCCATCCGTCCAGCCCACCTGGAGCGTCCATTCCATGAATTCCTTCGACCTGGTCGTCAACTTCTTCAAGCAGGGCGGGGCGTTCCTGTACCCGATCGCCGCGGTGTTTGCGATCGGCCTCGCCGTCGCCATCGAGCGGTTCATCTATCTCACGCTCGTGGCTCGCGGCAACCGTCGCCTGTGGTCGCAGCTCGCGCCGCAGATCCAGGCGGGGAACTACCGCAAGGCAATGGAGATCGCCGACCGCACCGACTCGGCGCTGGCCACGATCATGAAGTACGGCATCTCGCGCATGGCGACCGCGCAGCGCCACGAGGACATCGAGCGCGCCATGGGTGAGAGCCTGATCGAGGTCGTGCAGCGGATCGAGAAGCGGACGAATCATCTCGCCTCGCTGGCGAACATCGGCATGCTGATGGGCCTGTTCGGCACCGTGGTCGGGCTGATCAGCGCGTTCGCCGCAGTGGCAAATGTCAACCCGGCGGAGCGCACCAGCCTGCTTTCGGCGAGCATATCGGTCGCGATGAACAACACCGCGCTGGGCCTCGGGCTCGCGATCACGCTGTTGCTCGCGCACATGTATCTCGAGACCAAGACGACCGCGCTGGTCGGTGGTCTCGAAGTGGCGTCGATCAAGTTCCTGAACTCGGTCGCCGAGCGGCGCGTCGAGCCGCAGCGCACGTTGACGCCCGGGCAGGTGTCGGCCCAGCTCGCGCCGGCAGCAGGCGCTCCGCGGATGACGGCAAACCGCGCATGAAGTCGGCGTCGCCGCTGACTCACGGCCTGCTGCGCAACCATGCGCGGCATCGCGCCAGGGACCTCACCATCATCCCGATGCTCGACGTGATGGTGATCCTCGCGTTCTTCCTGATCTTCACCGCGGTGTTCTCGCGGACCAGCATCGTCGAGCTGAACATGCCCGGCCCGGAAGCGCCGTCCCAGCCCGCGCCGGTGAGCCTCGAGCTCGAGGTGATCGTGCATCGCACCTTTCTCGAGGTGGCCGACCGCAACGTCGGCGTGCTGCAGAGAATTCCCGCAACCACGGCCGGACACGATGTCGCGCGGCTTTCCGAGTACCTCGAGCAGCTGAAGGGCCGGTTCCCCGACAAGCTGCATGCGACGCTGCTGGTGGCCGACGACGTGAACTACGACACGATCGTGCAGGTGATGGACGCCGTCAGCGTGCGCCAGCGCATGGACGGCCGCAAGCTGGTCCGCGCCGAGCTCTTCCCGCAGATCGCCATCGGGGATGCGCCGACATGATCCGGACCGGCCTCCTGTGCGAATCGCGCCACGGCAAGGTCGGCGGCGGCGGTCACGGACCGCTGATGCTGGTGCCGATGATCGACATCCTCACGATCCTGGTTGTGTACCTCCTTGTGCACGCGGCCGACGCGGAGCTCCTGTCGAACCCGCGAAACGTCTCGATGCCGATGTCGGTGTCCGAGTTGAAGCCCCGTGAGGCAACGGTGATCACCGTCGCGCGGGACATGCTGTACGTCAACGGCGAGGAAGTCATGTCCGTGGGCCAGGTGGCCGCGAGCACCGAGCCCGTCGTCGAAGCGCTCCGAGCGAAGCTGCGCAAGCAGGCGAAAAGCCTGCTCGCTGCGGGAGCAGTGGAGCGCGAGATCACTGTCATCGCCGACAAGTCGCTGATGTATCCGGTGCTGCGGCGGATCATCGCCAGCTGCGCGGCGGCGGAGTACAGCAAGGTGTCGCTGGCGGTCGTCGAGCGCGAACAGGCGCTCGCCCACCTGCCAGGCGTCTGAGGAGCACGACATGTCTGCCGTCGCGCTATATCGCGACTATGAGCTGCCCTGGACACCGACCGAGGAAGAGCAGCGGCGTCTGCGGCGCGTGCTGGGCGCGGTGCTCGGGCTCTTCATCGCGTTCGGCGCGATCATTCCGTTTCTGCCCGAGCCACCTAAGACGGATGCGCCGCCGGTCGTCCCGGAGCGCGTGGTCGAGTTCCTCCTCGAGCGTCCGAAACCGAAGCCGAAACCGCCGCCCCCGGTGGAGATGCCCAAGCCCGTGGAAGTGCCGAAGCTCGAGGCTCCGGTCATCGCCCCGGTTCCCCCGGTAAAGGAGCCGCCGAAGCCCAGACCGGATCCGCGGCAGAAGGCCGCGAACACCGGCCTGCTCGCGCTCTCGCAGCAGCTCTCCGAGCTCCGGCAGCTCGACGTCAATACGAAGATCGACGCCAAGCCGCTCAACGCCGGCGCCGGCGAGAAGACCCGTGTTGATCGCGCGCTCCTGACGGCGAAGACCGGCCAGGGCAGCGGCGGCATTGCGGTGTCCACGGTGAGCAGCGGCTTCGGCGGCAGCGCATCGGGTCTCAAGGGTCACGACACGGCGCGGGTCACGGCTCCGCCGTCTTCGGCGCCCGCCGCCGCAGTCGTCGAGCGCAGCGGCAGCAGCGCCAAGGCCTCGCGGACGCGCGAGGAGATCGAGCTGGTCTTCGACCGGAACAAGTCCGCGATCTACGCCCTCTACAGCCGGGCGCTGCGCGACAGGCCGGCGCTGCAGGGCAAGGTCGTGCTGGAAGTCACGATCGCCCCGTCCGGCGAGGTCACCGACTGCACGGTCGTCTCGAGCGAGCTCAACGACCCGGATCTCGAGCGCAAGCTCGTCGCGCGGGTGCGGATGTTCCGCTTCGAGGCCCGCGACGTCGCGACCATGACGACGACCAAGCCCATCGAGTTCTTCCCGGCCTGAAAGCGCGTCTGCCCCGACATCATCGGGTGCACACGCCTGTCCACGATGTCGATCACAAAAAAAATCTGCCCGGCAACGCAGCCGGGCGGATCGATCGACCATGCGCACCAACGGTCGTTGCATTGCAACGAGTCATAACACTCCTCGCGCTCTGCATTGAGTCAAACATCCGCCTCCTCGACGGGTCTGGTCCTCGAAATCTGTGAGCCGGGTCACGCAGGCTGTCCGGTATATTCCCGCCGCGATTCAGACAAGGGCAAAGCCATCGAAAGGTGGCGACGCAAAGTCTCCGGTCTAAAGGGCTTCGGCCCAACGATAGCGGGACCGCCGGGATCACAGTCCGACGCTCGGGCTGCCGCCTCGTGTGCTTTGCCTTTGTTTTCGCAGGGTAGTGCAACGAGGAGTCGACCGATGCCCAGGATCTTCCGGACTCTCGCGCTCGCCATGCTCGTCCTGGCCGGCAGCCTGTCGGCCGGAGCGGCGGACAACGACCGCGAGCAGATGAGGGGGCTGGACGAGCAGGTCCAGGAGGTCAAGTCTGACGTCCTCGGCATCTCCGCCGAGCTCAGCCGTCTCGAGGAGAAGCTCCTCTACCCGTCGAACACCCAGGTCGCGGTCTTCATCGCGCTGGCGGCAGGCGACCCGATGCGTCTCGACGCCGTGCAGATCCAGATCGACGGCCAGCTCGTGGCGCACTACATCTACAGCTTCAAGGAGCTGGACGCGCTCAGGAAAGGCGGGGTCCAGCGTATCTATGCCGGCAACGTCACGACCGGCGAGCACAAGATCGAAGTCTCTCTCAACGGGAAGCTCGAGGGCGGCGGCGACTACAGCCAGGCCGGCAGCTTCGCGTTCCAGAAGGGCATCGAGCCAAAGCTCGTAGGGCTCACGCTTGCGGGACCCGGCTCGGGCCGGCCCGCGATCGAGATCGGAGACTGGTAAATGACGCGCCGGGCACCCGCGCGGTTGCTCGTCCTCGGCCTGGCTGCATCGCTCGCGGCCGCGCCGGCCTCGGGCAGTGATCTCCGAGACCTCTATTTCGGAGAGGCGCTCTTTCACGCCAACCAGGGGCTGTACTTCGATGCGCTGCAGCGCCTCGACACCGAGCTTGCCCAGCATCACGGACTCGACGAGCCGCAGTACGACTCGCTGCACTTCCACATCGGCGCGGCGGAATTCGACGTCGGCGACTTCGAGCTCAACTACCGCATGCATCACCGCGCGGGACGCGCGATCCGCGCCGTGTTGGAAGGCAACGTCGAGGAGTCCGTGCGCAACGAGGCCGCGTACCGCCTGGCGCGCATCCACTTCCAGAAGGACCAGCCCGAGGACGCGCTGCATGCGCTGTCGCGGATACAGGGCGAGGTGCCCGAGAAGATCCGTGACGACCTCGAGTTCCTGCGGGCCAACGTCTACATGGCCCTCGGGCGTCCGCACGACGCCGTCGAGGTCCTCAGCAAGCTGCAGCGCGCGGACAGCCTGGCAGGATTCGCAGCCTACAACCTCGGGGTCGCGCTGCTGCAGGACGGGCAGACGCTCGAGGCGATCGAGCAGCTCGATCGGGCCGGACAGGTGACCAGCGGCGAGCGCGGCGCCGTCGCAATCCGCGACAAGGCGAACCTGATCCTCGGCACGATGCTGTTCGAGTCGGCGGAGTACGAGCGCGCCTACCAGTCGCTGGACCGCGTGCGGCTCGAGGGGCCGTTCTCAAACCAGGCCCTGCTGCGCGCCGGCTGGGCTGAGGTCTCCGCGGGCAACTACGAACGCGCGCTCGTGCCGTGGAACATCCTGGCCAAGCGCGAAATGACCGACGCTGCGGTGCAGGAGGCGCTGCTCGCGGCGCCATTCGCGTACGGCAAGCTCGAGGTGCATGGCCGCGCCGCACTCATGTATGGACAGGCCCTCGAGGCCTACACCCACGAGCTCGATCGGGTCGACGCGTCGATCGACAGCATCCGCAAGGGCAACTTCCTGAAGGCGTTGATTCGCGAGGAGATCCGCCAGGACGAGGACTGGGTCATCCGGCTCCGCGAGCTGCCGGAGACGCCGGAGACCTACTACCTGATGGCTCTCCTGGCCTCGCACGACTTCCAGACCGCGCTCTCGAACTATCTCGACCTCGAGGATCTGCGCAAACGGCTCGAGTCGTGGAAGACGAGCTTCGACTCCTTCGAGGACATCATCGAGGTGCGCAGGCAGAACTACGAGCCGTTGCTCCCGGACGTCGATGCGGACTTCCGCGAGCTCGATTCGCAGATCAAGCTGCGCATGGAACAGCGCGAGCACCTGGACCGGCGGCTGCAGGGAATGCTCACGGCACCGCGGCCGGAGTATCTCGCAACCGCGGACGAGCGGATCATCTCCGAGCGCCTCGACGACCTGGAGGAGAAGCTCGCGGATTCCGCGAATCCGGCCGAGCAGGCGCTGCGCGCGCGTATCGCGCACCTCCGAGGCGCGCTGACCTGGCGGCTCCGGACCGAATACCACGAGCGTCTGACCGAGGCGCACGAGCATCTCGCCGGGCTCAACACCGTTATCGGTGCCATGACGGAGCGATACCAGAGCCTCGTCAGGACGCGACAGGCCGCGACTCACAGCTACGTCGGCTACGACGTGCAGATCACGCAACTGCGCAGGCGGGTCGGCGAGGCGCAGGAGCGGGTCAACCGGTTGATGGCGCGCCAGGGGCACCTGCTCGAGACGGTCGCGATCAACGAGCTCAAGGCACGCCGCGAGCGCCTCGACGCCTACCAGGCCAAGGCTCGCTATGCCGTCGCGGACAGCTACGACCGCGCGGCGCGGCTGCAGGCGGACGCCCGGCCGGACGCCGGACAAGGCTCGGTGCAGACCGGGGATCAGAACGCGTCCGACGACGTACAGCCGGGCGGAGTGTCGCAGTGATGCGTGCGCGTCGCCTGGCGTCTGTGATCGGAACCGCGGTGCTCGGCGCGTGCGCGCACGAGTCCGCTCGCAACACGCTTGCGCAGCTCCACGACATCGAGCCCGACGTCCAGGAAGTGCAGGTCGAGCAGGGGCTCGAGACGGCCATGCAGAGCTACCGGCGTTACCTCGAGGAGACGCCGCGCAGCGAGATGACGCCCGAGGCCATGCGGCGTCTCGCCGACCTGCAGATCGAGAAGCAGTTCGGCATCCACGGCGACGGCGAGATCCGCGAGATGGCCGCGCCGGAGCAGGCCGACGTGACGTCGTTGACCGCGACCGCCGCGCCAGCGGCCACCGGCGTCGCGGGTCACACCGAATCGGATCGCGACTTCGAGGCGCGCGCGACGCAGACCCAGGTCCTCGCGTCCGGCGGCGATGCGACCCCCCCTGAGACACCGCCCGGAGCGGCGGGCGAAGCGCCGCCCGCCGGGCCGCTCGAGGCGATTGCACTGTACGACCGCCTGCTCGCCGAGTATCCCGACTACGAGCACAACGACCGCGTCGTCTACCAGAAGGCCCGTGCGTACGACGAGCTGGGCCGGACCGACGAGGCGATAGCGACGATGGAGCTCCTGGTCTCGAAGTACCAGCACTCCTCGCACTATGACGAGGTGCAGTTCCGGCGCGCCGAGTACTTCTTCACGCGTCGCAAGTACCGCGACGCTGAAAACGCCTACCAGTCGATTATCGGCATGGGCTCGTCGTCGTCGTACTACGAGCTGGCGCTCTACAAGATGGGCTGGACCCTCTACAAGCAGGAGTTCTACGAGGAAGCGCAGCACCGCTTCATGGCGCTCCTCGACTACAAGGTCTCCATCGGCTACGACTTCGAGCAGGCGCACGACGAGGACGAGGAACGGCGGATCGCGGACACCTTCCGCGTCATCAGCCTCGGCTTCTCGAACCTTGGCGGACCGGAGGTCGTGCAGGAGTACTTCGCCGCGAACGGCGGCCGCAGCTACGAGGACAAGATCTACGCCAACCTCGGCGAGTTCTACCTCGCGAAGCTGCGCTACGACGACGCGGCGAAAACCTACAAGTCGTTCGTCGCGCTCAAGCCCTTCCACCGCGCGTCGCCGCACTTCAGCATGCGGGTCGTCGAGATCTACGCCAAGGGTAACTTCCCGAAGCTGGTGCTCGAGGCGAAGAAGGAGTTCGCGACGAACTACGGACTCCAGTCCGAGTACTGGCGGCACTTCGACGTCAACGAGTCGCCCGAGGTACTCGGCTACCTGAAGAGCAACCTCAAGGATCTCGCGAACCACCATCACGCGCAGTACCAGAACGCGCAGCTCGTGGCCGAGAAGCCGGTCAACTACGCGGAGGCGCTGCGCTGGTACCGCGAGTACCTGGTCTCCTTCCCGAAGGAGCCCGACACGCCGCCGATCAACTACCAGGTGGCGGACCTGCTGCTCGAGAACCAGGACTTCGCCGAGGCGGCGCGGGAATACGAGCGCACGGCCTACGACTACCCGGTGCATCCGAAGTCGGCGGCTGCCGGCTACGCGGCGATCTATGCGCACCGCCAGAACCTGAAGGGCGCGACTGAGGATCTCAAGCCCAGCGCGCGCACCTCGACCGTCACGAGCTCGCTCAGGTTCGCCGAGACGTTCCCGACGCACGAGCAGGCACCGGCAGTGCTCGGCGCAGCCGCGGACGACCTGTACGGAATGAAGGATTTCCGCCCTGCGATCGGCGCGGCGCAGAAGCTCATCGAGCGCTATCCGTCGGCAGAGCTCTCGATCCGGCGCTCGGCCTACACGGTTGTGGCGCATTCGTCGCTCGAGCTCGCCGAGTACCCGCAGGCCGAGCAGGCCTATGTCCAGGTGCTGGCCATGACGCCTTCAAACGACGCAGGACGCCAGGCGCTCGTCGACAACCTCGCCGCCTCGATCTACAAGCAGGGCGAGCAGGCAAACGCGGCGCAGGACTACCGCGCGGCTGCCGATCACTTCCTGCGCGTCAAGCAGGCGGCGCCGACGTCGCTGATCCGCGCGGCCGCCGAGTACGACGCCGGCGCCGCGCTCATCAACCTGCAGGACTGGACCGCCGCCGCCGGCGTGCTCGAGGCATTCCGCAGCACGTATCCGGATCACGAGCTCAACGGCGAGGCGACCAAGCAGATCGCGTTCGTGTACCGGCAGAATGGCGAGCTCTCGAAGGCCGCCGGCGAATACGAGCGCGTCGCCGCCCAGGCGAGCGATCCGAACCTGCGCGGCGAGGCGCTGCTGGTCGCAGGCGACCTCTACGAGCAGTCGAACTCCACAGCGCAGGCGCTCGCCGCGTACACACGCTACGTCGAGGCGTTCCCGCGCCCGATCGACACCGCGGTGGAGACGCGATTCAAGATCGCCGGGATGCACCAGGCCGCCCACGACGAGGCGCGCTACACCCGGGAGCTCGAGCAGATCGTCCGCATCGATGCCGAGGCCGGCGCCGAGCGGACCAACCGCACACGGACGATCGCGGCGCGCGCAGCACTGGTGCTGTCCGAGCAGCTCTAC
>Ga0075428_100004933_pt1 | contig 14814 bp, 13 predicted proteins | sample RhiMetdeltSRZDD2_FD_75291 | JGI IMG/M metagenome (GOLD analysis project Ga0075428, IMG submission 75291) | Populus rhizosphere microbial communities from Tennessee, USA - Rhizosphere MetaG P. deltoides SRZDD2 | ecosystem: Host-associated > Plants > Roots > Rhizosphere > Soil | place: USA... | reverse complement strand
TAGTCCACTTGCTGCGGCCCTGAGCGTCGAACGCGGCGAGGGACCTCGGATGAACATGCCACCCCCGACTCGAACCGAGCCGCGTCCAGCGCTTCGTGGCATTCATCTTCATTGTTCTGCTGCGCGATTCACGAGGCTGTTCGTGACCGTTGCGGGATGTCTGTGGATCGTGCACATCCTGCTGTACCTGGTCGCCGTCGCGACCGGGAACGAACGACTCGGCGGGTTGGTCTGGATCTTCGGTCTCGGGGCCGAGAAGAACCTGCCGACGCTCTACTCGACCATCGCCCTGTTGGTGGTTGCGGGCCTGCTCTTCGTCACGGCGCGCCACAGCAAGACGGACCGCGGCTACTGGTGGGTGCTCTGCTTCGCCTTCGTCTACCTCGCGTGCGACGAAACCTGCTCGCTGCACGAGAAGCTGGACCAGCCTGTCCAGGCCTCTCTGCACACTTCCGGGGTCTTCCACTACGCCTGGGTCATTCCCTACGGCATCGGGAGCATCGTCTTCGGCCTCGTCTTCCTGCGGTTCCTGTTGCGCTTGCCCCGCAAGACTGCGTGGCTGTTCGTGCTCGGCGGCGCCGTGTTCGTGATGGGAGCCATCGGCTTGGAGATGGTGGGCGGCGCCCTGGTCGAGCAGGGCAACGCCAAGCATTGGAGCTACTGGGCCGAGCAGACGGTCGAGGAAGTGCTCGAGATGACGGGCGTCCTCGTGTTCCTGTTCGGGCTCGGGGACTACATCGACTCACACCTCGGCGGGCTCACGATCCGGATCGGCAGCGAAGTCCCGGTGCCCTCCGGAGCGCAGGCGCCGACCACGCCGGAACCGGCGCTGTCGCAACCACGCGCGGTGGGCAAGCCGCGTCGGCCCGACGTCGCCTCGTAGGCCGCAGCGAACGGGCGTCCTGGTCGCAACGTCCTGGCCCGCCGGCCTCAGCCGTGCACCCAGACGAAGCCGACCTGCAACAGACCGATCAAGCCGCCGAGCACGCCGCCCAGGACGACGATCGCGCGCAGTTCCCGGCCCGCGACCTCGAGGATCAAGGCCTCGAGCTTCTCGACGGCGAACGTCGCGACCTTCGTTTCGACGAGGTGGGGCACGTCGAGTCCCTTGGACAGACCCTTCTCGACCTCGTCGAGCATGGCCTGTCTGTGGACCATGACGCTTTGCACGATCGCGTTGCGCAGGTCGGCGACGCGCGCCTCCGTCAGATACCCGCCGATCAGCGGCAGCCCGCGTAGTTCCTGGAGCTTGGGCGCGAGGCCGCGCTCGAGCACCTTGCCGAGGATGGCCGAGAAGTCGAGCTGGTCGAGGCTCGAGACCAGATCCTTGTGTTCGACGAGGTGGGTGCCGACGACGCGGCCGATTGCGCGCGCGAGCTCCGCCTGACGGCGGCCCACGAGGCCCTGGAGACGCAGGCCGAGAAACTGCCGCGGCCGGATCGGCCGGAAGATCATCTTCACGGCGAGCCAGTTCGTGCTCCAACCGATCACCGCACCGATCGCGGGTATCGTGATCCAGGTCCACAGATCGGGAGCTTCCGGCATGAGGGCGCGGGAGTATCCCTGCGCGCATGGCGCGACTCAATGCTTGTCACGAGACTTGGCGGCGCAGCACGGCCAACCGTCCGCCGCGTTGCGGCGGCGACAAGGATCGGTCAACCGATGCTCCGGTGCGTGTCGATGGAGCCCGAGACAAGGAGTGAACGATCCGATGCTGCGATGCTGCCGCAAGTGGGGTGCAACGGCGACCGTGCTGCTGTCGTCGCTGCTCGGCTCGTGCGCCGCGTTCACGACCGTGAGCGATACGCCGGGCCCGCACCCGCTCGCCCACCCGGTGCCGGTCCCCGGCACGCGGCTCTTCGACTGGAAGGGCATCGTGCACTGCCACAGCCATCTGTCGCACGACTCGGAGGGCACCATCGAGACGATCGCCGCGGCTTGCGACACAGCACACATCGACTTCGTCGTGATGACCGATCACCAGACCGAGGAGTCGATCGCGGCGGGCCAGCGCGGCGTCGTCGGCAAGACGCTCTTCGTCGTCGGCGCGGAGGTGCGCAGCCCGCAGGGCACGCTGTTGTGTTTCCCGCTCACGAAACCGCTGCGCCACTTCCAGCACGCCGCGCTGCTCGCCAAGGAGGCGCAAGCACAGGGTGGGCTCGCGTTCGTGTGCCACGGCGAGATGTGGAAGGTCCCCTGGGACGTGCCCGGCCTCGCGGGCGCCGAGATCGTCAACCTGCACGCGGCCGCGATGACCGTGAACAAGCTCGGCACGCTGCTCACGGTGCTGTTCCTGCCCATGCGCTTCCTGCTCGAACGGATCAGCTACCGCGACGAAAGCGTGCTCGCGCAGTGGGATCAGGGCCTCGCGCGACAACATCCGTTCACTCCGATCGGCGGCAACGACGCGCACGCGAACGTGCAGCTGTTCGGTCCGCTCGGCGGCACGATCGGCACCTACCAGGAGATCTTCTTGACGCTGAGCACGCACGTGCTCGCCGAACAGCTCGACGAGAAGAGTCTCGTCGCGGCGTTCGCTGCGGGCCGCACCTACGTGTCGTTCGACGTGTTCGGCGAGGGCGCGGGCTTCGACTTCCGCGCCGAGGATGGCGCGGGCAACGTGTACCTGCCCGGTGCTACCGCGCCGGCGCGCGCGGACCTCGTCTTGCGGGTCCTCGCGCCAGAGCCGGGACGGATCCGGCTGTTCTGCGACGGCAAGGTCGTGCACCAACGCGACAGCATGACGCTCGCCGTGCATGCGCCGGGGCCCGGCGTCTACCGCGTCGAAGTCGCCACGAAGGGCGGCTCCCCGTGGCTGTTCTCGTCTTCGATCCGCGTGCAGTGAGCCCGCGCCCTGTGGGCGTTGCCAGGCCGAACCGGCATGATGCGCACATGCTGCAGTTCTCGCAGGTGATCTCGGCCATCGACTCACACACCGCCGGCGAACCGACGCGGATCGTGACCGGTGGATTGCCGCCCATTCCGGGCAGCACCATGGCAGAGAAGCGCGCCGAGCTGCAGCGGTCGTTCGATCACCTGCGCCGCGCGCTCGTGCTCGAGCCGCGTGGGCACGATGCGATCGTGATCGCCTTGCTCCTGCCGCCGTGCCGGCCCGAAGCGCACTTCGGCGTCGTGTTCGGCAACGATGCGGGCTACCTCGGCATGTGCGGTCATGGCGCGATCGGCGTCGCGACGGCCGCGGTCGCGATGGGCATGGTGGCCGCCGTGGAGCCGGTCACGACCGTGGCGCTCGATACGCCGGCAGGTCTCGTCACGTGCCGCGTGGCCGTGCAGGAAGGCAGGCCGCGCAGCGTCCTGATCACGAACGTGCCGTCGTTCCTGTTCCGCCAGCGCGTCATCGTGCCCGTGCACGGCTTCGGCAAGGTCGCCGCCGACATCGCCTACGGCGGCAACTGGTTCGCGTTCGTCGAGGCGGAGCAGCTCGGCCTCGCGGTCGAGAAGCTGCACCTGCCGGTGTTGCTGCAGGCCGCGGTCGCGATCCGCGAATCGCTCGTGCGCGAGGGCGTGCGCGGCCGTCATCCCGAACGGACCGAGGAGGAGATCGTCGACCACGTCAAGCTGTTCGCGAACCTCGAGGGGGACGAGCCCGGTTCGCGCGCGATGACGTTGTGCCCGGGCGCTGCCTACGACCGTTCCCCGTGCGGCACCGGAACGTCGGCCAAGCTCGCGGTGCTGCACGCGAAGGGGGAACTGGCGACGGGGCAGTGGTTCGTCTCGGAGAGCGTGATCGGCACGCGGTTCCGCGCGCGTGTGGTGCGCGAGACGAAGGTCGGAGGGCTCGACGCGATCGTGCCCGAGGTCGAAGGTTCGGCCTGGATCACGGGCTTCCCGACCTTCGTGTTGGATCCCGAGGATCCGTGCCGGTACGGGATCTGACCCGACTCGCCCGCGGCGCCGAGCGCCGCGGGCAACCCGTGATCGCTGCTGAGCAAGGCGCCCTGCGCGCGCCTTGGCTCACGACAGCGATCAGTAGAACTTCAGCGAAGCCGGCTCGCTGGCAAACGTCGAGGCGAGGCTGTAGTTCAGCACCACGACTGCGTGGTGGAGGTTCAGACCCTGCGCGCCAGGAATTGCCGGCGGCAGGTTGAAGCTCGCCGTGGCCTTGCCCTGCGCGTCGAGGAACCCGAGCGAGTTCGAGTAGACGGCCGTGTTGGCGAGGCTGAGCGAGAGCTGCGTCCACGCATCGAAGTTGAGCGGGATCAGCTGCGGACCGAACGGCGAAGGCAGGCCTGGCCGGTGGCCGCTGGTCGAGCCCAGCACCACGTAGATGTTGGAGGCCTCGGCCGTGCCACAGTCGATGGTCCAGTTCTGCGTGCCACCGGCGGTGGCCGAGATCGAGGACGGCTCCGCCTGCAGCGATCCGACGTGGCCGCGCACGATGGCTGCGGTCGGGGCGCCGTTGATGCCGGGCCTGAAGACGAAGTCGCCCTGGTTGTTGAAGTGCGACTGGCCACCGTCACCGCTGTTGAAGCCCGCGCTCGAGCTGATCACGAACCAGGTCGCGGTACCGAGGGCGGTCGTGAAGGTGTCGGTTGCGTCGAGCAGCAAGCGCAGTCCGTGCGCCGCGGTCGAGCAGATCAACACGTTCTGGGTCACGACGGTGTCGGTGACGGACGCCTGGAAAATCACGTCCCCGCGCCCGTTCAGCAGCGGGTTGTTCGTGCCGTTGTTGAACTGGTTGTATCGCCAGGGCCCGTTGACCGAAGGCTGAAGGACCGTGGTTGGCACGAGGTCGCCCTCGCGAGCGATCATGGTCAGGTTGCCGAGGTTGCTGCCGCGCCAGAGGCTGCTGTCGTCGGCAGCCGTGCCACCGACCAGGAACCCGACGAACACGACCTCGGTCTCGTTGCAGGTCAGGCTCGTGGTGCCGACGTTGCCGAAGGTGATTCCGGGCAGGCCCGGAGCTGCATCACCCTTGCGCATCACGAGGTTCATGCCGCCGATGCCGCCGTAGTAGACGGCGCGGTCGTTGACGCCTGGCACCGTACCACCGCCGTCGAGTGCGGCGTTGATCACCGTCTTGCCCGACTTGGTGAACGCAGCACCGCCCATGTCGACCGACCAGCCCAGCGTCGGCGTGGCGAGCAACACACCGGCCGGCAGACCCGGCGCTTGCTGTCCCTCGCGCGCGATGATGACGTCGGTGCCAGCGGTCCAGATGGCCAGCGCGCGGTCGTTCGCCGTGGTCGCCGTGCTCGGCGCGATCACGTCGAAGCGCTGCTCGTGCAGCACCTGCCCGAACTCGTTGATCTGGTTGATGAAGGACATGGTCGTGCCCGACACCGGGATAACGACTTCGCCGCCCGGCAACACGTCGCCTTCGCGGCTGACCGAGACGAGGTTGCCCGGCGTGCCCGTGACGACCACGGCGTCGTTCGCCGTCGTCACGGCCCCGAGCAGCGTGGTCGAGAAGAGCACCTGGCCCGTGGCATTGATGCCGTTGTTCTGCAGCGTCATGCTCAGCGGGCCGTAGTTGATCCCGGCGCCGAGGAACGGCACCTGATCGCCTTCGCGAGCGAGCAACAGCAGGCCGTTCGACGGGCCCCAGAACAGGGCCGTGTCGTTCGCGGTCGTGACAGCGGGGTTCGCGTCGTCACTGAGGCTGCTCGCGAAGTAGAGGATCTCGCCGAACGGGCTGATGCGCACCGCGGAGCCCGGGCCCTGCGCCCCGGTCGTGTCCGAGCGCAGGAAGATGCCCGCAGGCAGGCCGGGAGCCTGGTCCCCGGCGCGCAAGACCATGCGCAGGTCGCCGTTGCCGCGGCCCATGAAGTAGGCGCGGTCGTCGAGCGGCGTGACGGCGCCGGCCAGGCGCGCGCGGTAGACGATCGTGCCGTTCTGGTCCATGCACGGCGAATCGAAGTTGGTCGAGGTGTGGATCGTTGCCCCGGGAATGGCGGCAACCGAGTCGCCGGCGCCTTGCAGGATCTGCGCATGCTGGCTCAGGATGCTCTGCGCTGCGGCAGTCGTGGAGACGATGGAGAGGAGGAGCAGCGTGCGCACGCAGCTCGTGGAGTTGGGGTTCATTTCTGTTCTCTTGGGGTGGTGCTGCAATGTTGCTGGCTACGAGCCCGGATTCGGTGGACCGTCCCGGGAGCGAGCCGGCAGGCTGCCACTAGGCGTCCTTTTCGCGCCGAGTGGCCAACGAGAACTGCTCGTACGGCGGATAAGCAGCGTGGTTACGCCCCGGCCCACCCAAACCATCAGTTCCGGCAATCCGCACGGCGGCGCGCGCGCCGTCGGCTATCGTGCCGATCGCATGCGTGCACTGTTCCTCCTGGCCCCGTTGTGGGTCAGCTGCATCGGGTTCCATCCGCTCGGTCCGAATCCACGCGCGGACCTGAAAGTGAGTGCCGATGCGACCGGTGCAACCGGAGCAACCGATGCGACGGCCGCCCTCGAACCGGAGTGGCAGCCGCAATGGCAGCAGATCGGCACGAGTCATCTGGGCCGGCCGCTGCGCGTGACGAGCGTAGGACGCGGACCGAGGCGGGTCCTGTGGATCGGCGGCATCCACGGCAACGAGCGCGAGGGCCGCATCAGCACGCAGGAGCTGCCGCGCGTGCTGGCCGCCACACCGGGCGCGACCGAGAAGGTGACGCTCAGGATCCTCGAGGACTGCAATCCCGACGGCACGGCGCAGAACACGCGCGGCAACAGCAAGGGCGTCGACCTGAACCGCAACTATCCGGCGAAGAACTTCAAGCCGAGCCGTCTGTTCGGTCTGCGTCCGCTCGACCAGCCGGAGGCCAGGGCCCTGCACGACCTCGTGCTCGACTTCCGGCCCCACCTCGTGATCGTCGCGCACAGCTGGCACGACGACCACTTCATCAACTTCGATGGCCCGGCCGAACAACTGGCCCGGCGCTTCTCGGAGCTGTCCGGCTACCGCGTGCAACCGTCGAGCAACATCGCGCCCACGCCGGGATCCCTGGGGTCGTGGGTCGGCGGCACGTTGGGCACGCCGATCCTGACGCTCGAGTATCACCGCGGCAAGGAGGCGCGCACGGCGTGGCGCGAGACGCGCGCCGCGATCCTCTCGGTCGTGCTCGAGGGTTGAACGCATGCGGCGCTGGTTGGCCATGCGCCTCTGCTGGCTCGTGTTGATGCTGCTCGGCATCACTTTCGTGACCTTCGTCGTGCTCGACCTCGCTCCGGTCGACCGTGCGGCGCTCGAAGTGGCGCGTGCCGCGCAGACGAGCCCGATGCCGGACGCGCAGTCGCGCGATGCTGCGATCCTGCGGCTGCGGATCCGCTACGGCATGGTCGATGAAGCGACGCTGCGGCCGGCTCCCGTTCTCGATCGCTACCTCGCGTGGCTCGGCAGAGCCGCGACGGGACGCTTTGCGGGTCCGAACGAGGACCACGCGGCACTCTGGCACCGCCTCGGCGAGGCGCTGCCCGTCACCGCGTTGCTCGGCTTTCTGAGTCTGCTCGTCGCGTTCCTGGTCGGAATGCCGCTCGGCGTGCAGATGGGTATGCATCCCGGTGGGCGCTGTGACCGGCTCGTCTCGCCGCTGCTGTTCGCAGTCGGGGGCGTGCCCGAGTTCCTGCTGGCCACGTTGCTGTTGCTCGCGTTCAGCGGTGCGTATCTGCAGTGGCTCCCCGCCAACGGCCTGCGGTCCAACGGATCCGAGCACTGGACGTTCGTCGAGCAGGTCGTGGACTTCGGCCTGCACCTCTGCTTGCCGGTCGCCGTCATGTCGGTGGGCCCGCTCGTGCTCGTCACGCGCTTTCTGCGCGCTTCGGTGGCGCGCACGCTCGAGACGCCGTTCGCGGTCAACCTGCGTGCGCTCGGCATCGAGCCCTCGATCGTGCGGCGGCGCCTCTTGGTCAACGCGTGTGCGCCCGTGGTGACGCTCGCGGGTTCGCTGCTGCTGATGCTCGTCGGGGGCTCGATCGTGGTCGAGAACCTGTTCGCGCTCGACGGTCTCGGCCACCTGCTCTACTCGGCCGTGACACGCCAGGACCAGGCCATGGTCATGGCGCTCGTGATCATCAGCTCGGTGGCGACGTTGTTCGGGTTGCTCGCGTCCGACCTGTTGTACCGGCTCGTCGATCCGCGCGTGAGGTTGTCGTCGTGAACGCCGAGACGCCCGTGCATCGCATGCGGGATTCGTCGATACCCCTCGTGTTCGCGGGGTTCGTGCTGCTCGTCGGATTGCTGGCACCGCTGCTCGCCAACGAGGTGCCGATCGTGGCCCGCGTCGGCGGACGCTGGTACTTCCCGGCGGTGGCCGACTGCTTCGGACAACCCTCGGCCGGACCGGGCGACCTCGCGTGGAAGCAATGGTGGTCGCGCCTGGCCGCGGACTCGCCGGACTTCGCGATCATGCCGCCGTGGCCCTACGGTCCGATCGAGACCGACTCCGCGCTGTTCCGGGCGGCGCCATCGGTGGCGCACCCGCTCGGCAACGACGACACGGGTCGCGACGTGCTGTCGCGCCTCGTGCACGGGGCAAGAACCGCGGTTGCGATCGCCGCTCCTGCCGTGTTGCTCGCGGGCTTGTTGGGCACGCTGCTCGGTGCGTTGGCCGGTTTCTTCCGCGGGTGGGTCGACCTGGTCGTGCTGCGCCTCGTCGAGTTGTTCCTGTGTTTCCCGACGCTGCTGTTCCTGCTCTTTGCAGCCGCGTTCTTCGGCGACTCGCGCGGGGCCTTGATCCTCATGATGGCGTCGATGTTCTGGATCAGCTTCGCGCGCATCGTGCGCGGCGAACTGTTGTCGCTGCGCGAACGCGAGTTCGTACTCGTTGCGCGCGGGCTCGGCGTCAGCGAGGGGCGTTTGCTGCGACGCCATCTGCTGCCGCTCGCGAAGGGTCAGATCGCCGTGACTGCGGCCTTCAGCATGGCCAGTGCCATCACGACCGAGTCGACGCTCTCGTTCCTGAACCTCGGACCCGGATCCGTTTCGTGGGGCGCCATGTTGCGCCAGGGCAGCCAGCTCGCGTATCTCGGCGCCTGGCATCTGTGGTTGTTCCCCGCGCTGACGATCATCGCGATCGTGACCTGTTGCCACGTGCTCGCCGATCGCTGGCGGACTCCGCGGCCAGCCTAGACCAACCTGCTAGCCGCCGCGGGTGTGCATCTCGAGGTGCGGGTCGCGCCGCAGGTGCTGCGCTTCGACGAGCGGCTTGCGATCCGCGGTGCGCGCGCGCTCTTCGGCGCCGCGATCCTGTCGCGCTGCCCAGACCTCGGCGATGCGCGAACGCAGCTCGGCGTCGCTCCTGCCGCTGCGCAGCAGCTCGCGCAGGTCGGTGCCGGTGGTCGCATAGAGGCAGAGGAGCCACACGCCGTCGGCCGTGAGGCGGGCGCGATCGCAGCTCGCGCAGAACGGCTGCGTGACCGAGCTGATGATGCCGAACGTCGTGCCGTCGCCGAGCTCGAACCGGTCCGCGGGAGCGCTGTCGGTGCGTGGCAGCTCGCGGATCCTGCCCAGGCGCCCCTGCAGCAGCGCCAGCATGCGCGCGCGGCTCACGACGCGGTCGGGACTCCAGTGCGTCGCACCCCCGACGTCCATGTATTCGATGAATCGCACCTCTGCGCCGACGCCGCGCGCATAGTCGAGCAGGCCCGCCAGCTCGCCGTCGTTGACGCCCGCGATCACGACGGTGTCGAGCTTGATATCGCTGAAGCCGGCGGCGCGCGCTGCCGCGATGCCGTCGAGCACGCGGCCGAGATCCGGGCGCCGCGACAACATCAGGAACGTCGCCTCGTCGAGCGTGTCGAGGCTCACGTTGAGCCGGTGCAGCCCGGCCGCGCGCAGGGGGGCCGCGTGTTCGCGCAGCAACACGCCGTTGGTCGTCATCGCGAGGTCGCGGATCCCGCTGTTGGCTGCGAGCAGACGCACGAGCACCGGCAGGTCGGCGCGCAGCAGCGGTTCGCCGCCGGTCAGCCGGACCTTGTCGACGCCGAGCGAGACGAACACGCCGACAGTGCGCACGATCTCCTCGAACGACAGCACGTTCGTCTTGGGCAGCCAGACGTAGTCCTGCTCGGGCATGCAATACTGGCAGCGCAGATTGCATCGATCGGTGACCGACAGGCGCAGGTTGCGCAGCGGGCGGCCGAAGCGGTCGGGGAGGTGTGCCATCGAAGCCCCGAGCTTACCCGCACCGATGCCGCATTCGGCATCAGGTGAACACGGGCCGCGACAATCCCGCGCGCAGGACCTCAGTCGCGCAAGTTCTTTGCCGCGCGGCGCAGCCGGTCGAGCTCGCGCGCCAGCGGGCTCTCGTCCGACATCGGATCGATCGGCGGCACCGACAACTCGAGCACGCGTTGCAGCGCCGCCGCGATCGCGTGCCGGCTGTGGGGCGGCGTTTCCTTGTCGGCGAGCAGGTCGATCAGTTCGAGGACGACCGCCTGGCGCGGGCGGCGGACGAGCGCATTGAGCAGAGTCCTCGGCACGGGGTTCTTCTTCAGCTCGCTGGCAAGCTGCGGACCGCCGCCGCGCGCGAGAGCGAGTGCTTGGACATCGACGCGCTGGTCGGCTTCCTCGACCGCGCGCGTCACGGTCGTGAGATCCTGATCGAACTCGCGGCCGAACGCGAGCGTCAGCACCTGCTGCAGGATCTTCGCGTGTGCCTCGAGGCTCGTGCAGGTTCCCTTGCCTGCCTTCGCGATCTCGCCGAACCGCTCGTGGGTGTCTTCGCCGGCCATGTCGGGCGTTGTCACGATCGTGTGTACGAACGAACGGCCGTCCGCGACGAAGCGCCGGACTTCGCTGAGCAGCCGCTGCCAGTCGTTGTTGTGCGGCGGAGCATCGCCGGCCAGCACGACCACGCGGCGCGCGTTCGCGCGCCATTGTTGCTGGAAAGCGGCGCCGAGGCCGGCGCGCACGTCCTCGGCCCGGTCACCGCCGCCGTCGGCGGCGACGAACTGCACGAAGTTGCAGGCGCGCCAGAAGTCGGTGCCGAGCGACACCTGCTGCACGAGGTAGCGTTCGCGCGGGCCGCGATCGCGGTAGGTGACGAGGCCGAAGCGCGCATCGGGTACGAGCGCACGCAGCACGGCGAGCATCTGCACGATGGTCGTCTTCGTGTCGGCTATCGTGCGCGACATCGAACCAGTGCTGTCGAACACGAACACGATTTCGAGGCCGCTCTTGCGCAGTTCGGCGACCGTCTTGCGGAACGGCGCCGAACCGAGGCCGCGCACCTCGTCGGCACCACCTGTGCCGCGCTGATCGCCTGACGACGAACGTTTCACGGTGACGCGCGCGTTGTTCGGCGGCAGGGGCAGCGGCATCGGCTCGTGGCCCGGTTCGGATATGACCTCGGGCTTTTTCGGAGCGACGGGCTCGATGTCGCGCGGCGCCTCGAAGGTCAGATCCCCGCGCTCGACTTCCACGGCGGGCTCGCGATCCGCGCCGTCGTCGCGCGCTGGCGGCCGGAGGACGAGCTCGAAGCGCGCTGTCTCCACGGTGTCGTCGTCGCCGGGAGGCTGCCAGTCCACGAAGAGCAAGCAGAACAGCAGCAGCAGGCCATGCAGCGTGAGCGAGACCGCGAGCCATGGTGCGCGCCACAGTTCCCGTATGACGAGCGCCTGGAAGCCGCGCGCATCGACGTGTCGCAGCGAACCCGCGGCCACACGAAGCGCCTCGTAGCGGCGTGCTCTGGCGGCGGCGCGCAGCGTGGGCACCGGTACGATGAGTGCCTGACCGGTGTCGGCGACCACGACTGCCTCACAGTCGCCGAATCGCAGCACATCGCCGACCACGAGGTTGGCGTGTTCGACGCGCACGCCGTTGCGCAGCGTGTGACTGCCGCTGCCGAGATCTTCGATCTCTGCGGCCGTGGCATCGACGTGCACGCGCGCCTGGTGGGCAGCTGCCGTGCCGTCGAGACGCAGGTCGCAGTACGGAGCACTGCCGAGCAGGTAGTCGCGTCCCGGTTCGAGCGCATGGTCCTGGCCCGACAACCTGAGAGCAATGGCGACGGGAGGTGGGTCCACGCCGTGTTTGTATCGCCGCGGGGCGCTCCCGTGGCGAAGTTGCTTCCTGGGCCCCTGGCGGCGACCATGCCTTTTGCCCATGAGCCTGAAGATTCTCGCCGGTGTCTATAGTGGCCGCGTCCTCCGATCCGTGCGTGGGCTCGGCACGCGCCCGTTGCTAGGGCAGGTTCGCGCGGCCCTGTTCAACATCCTGGCCGAACAGGTGCCTGGGGCGATCGTCTGGGACCTGTTCGCCGGCACGGGAGCCACGGGCATCGAAGCCTTGTCGCACGGCGCCAGGGCCGCGATGTTCTGCGAGAAGAACGGCCGCGCGATCGACGTGCTGCGCGGCAACCTGCAGATGCTCGGGCAGGATGCCGTCGAGCGGTCGGTCGTGATCCGCGGGGATGCCTGGGATCCACCCGTGATGACGGCGGGAGCGTTCGGCCGCGACAGTGACGACAGCGCCGAGGAAGCGCAGGAAAGCGCCGAGGTGGCGCCCGACATCATCTTCCTCGATCCGCCCTACGCGATGGTGGCCGAGGATCCCGTGAAGTGCATGGCGCGCGCGCGGCGGCTGCTCGATCGCACGGCAAAGCACGGGTGCGTGGTGTTCCATTTCGAGGCTGGTGTGCTCGACGAGGACGACTTCGACGCGAACCTCGATCTCGATCTGCGTGAGTGGGGATCGACGGCGATCGCATTCCTGTGGCGCAAGTCGGAGGCGCCCGACCGGCTCCAACAACGCTGGGCGAAGGAACGGTCGCGTGCCGAGGAGGGGGACTGAGCAGCACGCCGGCCGGGGCAGAGCCGTCCGGGGCAGAGCCGGCCGGGCTCGCAACTGTCGCAGTAGTCGACAGTGTGGTGATTGATCGTTCGCGCAGCCGCGGGACGGTGCTTTGGCGACGTGTCTTGGCCGACGGTCCGTCCAGCAGAGAGACGATGCGGGGGGATCATGACAAGGTCCGTCAAGGCATCGGGCACAACACGCCGATAGCGGATTGCGCCGCGGGCAACCGCGCGCAGTTACGCACCCGGGTCCAGCATCGTGCCGAAACGTACTTCCGAAGCCGTCGAGCGAATTGTCGAGGAGCTGATGGATGGCGAGCTGTCGAAGGCAGAGCGCATCCAACGTCTGCGAGACTTGGCGCGGTCGGGGGAGAACGTGCCGGACGAATTGATGGACAAGGCGCTGCGCAAGTTGATGGAGAGGATCACCGATGATCGCAACCCTTAGAATCCTGACCAAGGCCGGAACAGCCATGAGAACCGCGTTGTTCGTTTCGTTTCTGATGGGCGCCTCCGCCCTTCCTGCGCAAGACAGCGACTTGGGCATCGCCGTCGACACGACGCTTACCCAAGTGCGGTCGGATGCGGAGGCCTACAAGAGCGTGCAGGTGAAGTTCACGATCCAGTTCGCTTCGCTGGGTAAGATCTACAATCCGTTCTTCACGAAGTTCACTCCCTCGGAGTACACGAACTTCTATGCGTGGCCGGACGAGCAGCCGATCTGGCGCCAGAAGGACTACCACGACGTGTTCGGCATGCTGTTCCTCAGCAAGTCGCACGACAAGCTCGAGCAGCTCTACAGGCTTCGCGCCTACCAGCGCGTCGCGGTCACGGGCGTCGTGCGCAACACGTTCCAGAGCAGCCCGTGGATCGAGGTCACCGACTTCCATCTGCTCCCGGGGCAGCTCGACACGCCGGTGCTCGCGCACCTGTATCGCGGCGAGAAGTTCATGGAGCAACGCGCCTGGCAGCGCGCGGTCGCCGAGCTGGAGCTGGTGCCCGGAGTCGGAGTGACCGACACGGCGCTGCGCGCCGTGCGGCGCAACCTCGGCACGTGCTTCTTGCGCCTGGGCGAGGCTTCGAGCGCGATCTCGTATCTGCAGGCCGCGGCCGACATGGGCGGGCCGGTCGACCCCGAGCTCGAGAGCATGCTGGCCATTGCCAAGAGCAGCCCGTCGGCGGGTCTCGACCGCGCCGTGGATTCGGGCAACCTGCGTGACCACGAACGCCCGATGTGGGAAGCGTTCGACGGCGACAAGGCTCGCCGGCCCTCCAGCAAGCCGATGCGCTGAGCCATAGCGGCTCGCGGGTATCGGGAGAGCGCGGCTGAAAATCGCCTGCCGCGGGGGCATTGTGTCAGGTCCCCCGCGCCATGAGCTCGACCCCAGCCCTGCCGACGCCTGGCTCCGCGACTGCACGCGGCCCGTTCCGGCTGGCAGTCGCGATGCTGGTCGTGACGACGGTCACGATCCTCTGGGGTGCGATGACCACGAGCACCGGCTCGGGGCTCGTCTACTTGAGCTGGCCACTCAGCAATGGCGAGCTGATGCCCGAGAGCAGCTACACGACGCTGCCCGGTTTTCTCGAACACTTCCATCGGATCTTCGGGGCGCTGGCCGGGCTGTTGTCGCTGTCGCTGGCGCTCTGGCTGCACCTGGGCCGCGACGTCGCGGGCCAGCGCTTCGACCGGATGGCGCGCCGCACCGCGTGGTTCGGTCTCTGCCTGATCATCGTGCAGGGCGTGATCGGCGGCGTCGGCGTGCTGAAGAAGCTGCCTGCGCCCACCTCGGTGACGCATGGCACGCTGGCCCAGCTCACGCTCGCGACGTTCTCCTGCATCGCGTATCAGAACTCGCGCCGTTATCGCACGACGGCGCCCGTCAGGACGGTTCGCCCCGGAAGCGGCCGCGCGATCGTCACGGTCGCGTTGCTCGTGCTGGTCGCGCAGACGGTGATCGGCGCGCTGGCCAGACATACCAACGACGAACGCGCGCTGTGGACGCACGTCGGCAACGCACTCGTGGTCTTCGTGATGGCGACGGTCGCGACCGCGTTCGCGACCGGCAAGTTCCGCGA
>Ga0075428_100004932_pt1 | contig 14814 bp, 10 predicted proteins | sample RhiMetdeltSRZDD2_FD_75291 | JGI IMG/M metagenome (GOLD analysis project Ga0075428, IMG submission 75291) | Populus rhizosphere microbial communities from Tennessee, USA - Rhizosphere MetaG P. deltoides SRZDD2 | ecosystem: Host-associated > Plants > Roots > Rhizosphere > Soil | place: USA... | reverse complement strand
TTCTTCCAGTCTCCACGGTCCATCGTCTGGCCGCCCATGCCCCACGTGGACACGCCCTTCGAATCGACGACCTGGCCCTTGACGTGGAATCCACCGATCAGGAAGTTGTAACCGCTGTCTTTCAGATACTGGAAGATCGAGCGCGTGTCCTGCCCCATGAGGATCGCGTGCGACGGGTCGTAGTGGATGCGGAACTGATCGCCGACGCCATGTTTGTCGCAGATGCGATGGAGCGCAATCCACGCGCCTGGCGTGTAGGCGATGTTGTTGTGCCAGTTGTCCAACGTCGTCCAGCCAGGCATCGGGCACTGCTCGACGCGATAGCTCAGGCCGCGTGACTTCGCCTCCTTCAGCAGCGGAACGAACTGCTCTTCGAAGTCGATCAGGTTCTGATCCATGCTGCGCTTCTGATTGCGGCCGACGAAGCCACAGACCGCATCGACGCCAAGCAACGCCGCGGCGTCAAATGCGCGCAGCATGAACTCGTGCTTCTTCCTCCGGATCGCCGGATCGTCGTGCAGCATGTTGTCGAAGTAACCAACCTCGGAGATGCCGATCTTCGCGGCATCGAGTGCAGCGCGGACCCGTTTGGCGCGGTCTTTGTCGAACGGCTGGCGCAGGTCCAGCGTGTTCGCCACCGGGTCGAGCATCGCTTCGGGCGGCACATCGGTCTCGGTTGGATGCAGCGCCGCTGATAACTGGATGTAGCTCGCGCCGAGCTCCTTCGCAAACGCCACCCATTCTTCAATCGCTTTATCGGGATCCGGATCGCGGACTGCGCGGGGAGTCAATTCCTGGAGCGCCGCCGTGAGGACGCCCACTTTCATGAACTTCGGTTCGAACGCTTTTGTGCTCATAACAGGTACTGAGTCCTTATGTGTCGCTTACGTGTCCGCATTTATTAATGCGCGTGGGGCCCCACCCCCACGCGCTCTCGCTCGCGGGCGGCGCTCCGCGCCGCTTCCCTCCGGCCGCTCGCTCGGGCCGCAGGCGCTTTCGTTTAGTAATCGACTTTCGTCCAAGCGCTCCCTTTGGTCGCGCTTTGGAGGATTGCCTCGACTATACAATTCGCGCGATAGCCGTCTTCGAAAGTCGCAAACGCAGGTGGATGAGGATCGCTCGGCTTATGCCCTTCTGCGATGAACCCGTAGATATCTCGCATCAAATTCGCGAAGGCGTCCGCCCACGCTTCCTGGTGGCCACCTGGCAGGTGCGCGTACTTGCCCGCCGCCTCATCGATGAGCGATGGATCCTTTTGCAGGATTTCGTTTGGTTTCTCGCGATGGCCGATGAGCAATTCGTTCTGATGCTCCTGCCGCCACTTGAGTGACGCCTTCGCTCCACAGATCTCGAGTTCCAGATCGTTTTTGTGGCCGGCGCACACCTGGCCGACTGAGAAGCTTCCCTTCGCACCGTTGTCGAATCGAAGGAGAACGGACGCGAGGTCTTCGACCTTGATGTCGACCTCCTCCACCTTCTGGTTCGCGTCCGCAGCGGCAAACGCCTCGCGCGATCCGATCGGCTTCTTTCGCTTGGGGATGACCGTGGTGATGTCGCCAAGCACATGTGTAATCCGGAGACCGCTGATGTGCTGCGCGAGATCGCACCAGTGCGACCCGATGTCGCCCAGTGCCGACGACGCGCCCCCTTTGTCGGGCTCGAGTCGCCACGAGTAATCCGTGTCTTTCAGCAGCCAGTCCTGGAGATATTGGCCAACCAGGAAGTGCGGCTTGCCGATATCGCCGCGCGCGATCATGTTCCGCGCCTGCTGAACGAGCGGGTTGCCCCGATAGTTGAACGTCACCGCGTGAACGATGCCGGCCTTGGTCGCCTGGTCGAGGAGCTTCTTCGCTTCAGCGGCGGTCATCGCGAGCGGTTTGTCCGATACGACGTGCTTGCCCTTCGCGATCGCGGCCGCATTCACAGGGTAGTGCAGGTAATTGGGTGTGGCGTTGTGGACAACCTGGATGTCAGGATCGTTCAGCAGCGCCTCATAGCCGCCGTACGCCTTGCGCGCGCCGACGGCTTCTGCTTTCTTTTCGGCCGACGCCTGACTGCTGCCCGCAACCGCGACGACGTCGACATACCCGAGACGGCGTACGGCGTCGATATGATGCGGGCCGACAAACCCGGCACCGACAATCCCCATTCCGATCCGTTTCACTTCGAGCCTCCCGATTCAAGAAGAGAACGGAGAAGCATACTCTGGACATTTGATGGGTGCCAAGAGTGCCACGAGTGCCAAGGGTGCCATGAGTGCCAAGGGTGCCATGAGTGCCATGAGTGCCATGAGTGCCAAGGGTGCCAAGGGTGCCATGAGTGCCAAGGGTGCCATGAGTGCCGGGGGTGCCATGAGTGCCACCGCGTGATAACCTCCCAAGCCTATGCCCGACTACTCCCCGCGCCCCGAACACAAGTTTTCCTTCGGCCTCTGGACCGTCAGCAACCGCGGTCGCGATCCATTCGGTGAAGCCGTTCGTCCAACGCTGCCGCCGGTTGATGCGGTTGCCATGCTCGGCGAAGTCGGCGCGTGGGGGGTGAATCTTCACGACAACGATCTCGTTCCTATCGACGCCACACCACACGAACGCGATCGCATCGTCGCGGAGTTCCAGCGCGCGTGTAAGCAACACGGCATCGTCGTGCCAATGGCGACCGTGAACTTGTTCTATGACCCGGTCTTTCGCGATGGAGCGTTCACGGCAAACGACCCGCGGGTGCGTGCGTATGCGGTCCAGAAAACGATGCGCGCGATGGATCTCGGCGCGGAACTCGGCGCCAGGATCTTCGTGTTGTGGGGTGGACGCGAAGGCACGGAAACCGACGCGTGCCGCCGCCCGGACGAAGCGGTCAAGCGTTTGCGCGAAGCGATCGATTACCTGTGCGAGTACTCGATCGACAAGAAGTATGGATTCAGGTTCGCGCTCGAAGCGAAACCCAACGAGCCGCGCGGCGATATCTATATGGCGACGACAGGTAACTATCTCGGGCTGATTCCGACGCTGGCTCATCCCGATCTGGTCGGCGTCAATCCGGAAGTCGCCCACGAAACGATGGCGGGCCTGAATTTCCTGCATGCGGTCGCGCAGGCATGGGAAGCAGGCAAGCTGTTTCACATCGATTTAAACGATCAGGCACCCGGCAGGTACGATCAGGACTTTCGCTTCGGCGCGGCCAACATCAAGGCCTGTTTCTGGCTCGTGAAATTTCTCGAGGACGTGAAATACGACGGCCCACGGCACTTCGATGCGCACGCCTACCGGACCGAGGATTACGAAGGAGTCAAGGACTTCGCGCGCGGCTGCATGCGCACGTATCTCATCCTGAAAGAGCGCGCCGAACGGTGGAATGCCGACAAGGAGATTCAGGCCCTGGTCAAAGAGACGACCGCGGGTACGGCGCCATCTGTCGCGAAGTATTCGGCGTCAGGACGCGACACACTGCTCGGCGCAAATCTCGACCGCGTGGCACTCGCAGCCCCCGGCCTCAATTACGAGAAACTCGATCAGCTGACGACGGAAGTGTTATTGGGTGTACGCTGAGATTTTTGATTGACAGTCACTCTTGAGCCGCGACAAATTCCGCCAGTCGCGGCGAAGGATCCTCCCCCTTCCCCAACGCGTGGGCTTCGCACGCGGCGTAGAGTTCGATGAGATCGTCGTAGATCGCACGTCGCGCCGGGTCTGGCGACAGCTTGCTGTCTGCGAGCGGTTCCACGAACCCCTTCACAGCGTCTTCCCAGGAGATCCGACCTCCGTCCGCCGTCGTTGCGCCGTAGAACGCCTGAAGTGCGGCACCAAGTGCCGCCGAGTTCCCGACCTGCAGTTGATACACGACAGCGCCAAAGACGTCCGCCATCACCTGCAGGATGTCTCTGTTTGCCGCGGCGCCGCCAGTGGCGTGGATGGAATCCACCTTCACGTTCATCCATCGTGAATGCAGCGCCATCGCCACCTGCTGTCCTTCTATGACTGCGCGCACGTTACCGTCGGCATCGCCGGGATCCAGACCATAGCGGCGCACCCCAGGCGTGAGCACCGTCGGGGTGATTTCCGGCTCGAACCACGGCAGCATGATCCGGCCGCCATTTCCTGGAGGCGTGCGACGTAGCGCCTCCCCAAACGTGGGCCACGCCAACCCAAACTCATCGCGGATCCGTTCGCGCGCGAGAGACCCGTTCTTGAAACAGGTCAAGCCCATGTAATCGCCGGTTGGCGCACCAAACACGTGACCCGTCCCCGACCGATCGACCCGTGGTTCACGCATCAGGCCGAACACGGTGTCGCTGGTGCCGAGCGAGATCGCCAGCGTCCCTTCGCGAACCAGACCGACACCGACGAGACTGCACGGATTGTCCCCGGACCAGGTCATCACGTTCGCCGCCGGCAGACCGAAACGTGACTGCCAGTATGACGACAGCGTTCCTATCGATGTGGAGGCGCGAGCGATCGGCGGGAGTTTTGCCGCAAGATGTGGCGCCGTCGAATCGACCACCCGCTGCCACCATTGGCAGGTCGCGAGGTCCATCAGGTTCATTCCCGACCCGTCGCCGGGATCGAGCGGCGCATGCCGGCCGATCAAGAGCGACGCCAGGAAGGAGCTGACGAGATGTATGCGATCGGTCGCCGCATAGGTGTCCGGTTCGCGCTTCGAGAACTTCCGAATCTGTGCCGCCGTGAATCGTTCGAACGCGCGCGACCCGGTGCGCTCGGCGAGCGGACGATCGCCACCGACGGCGTTCTCAATCTCGGCGCATTCGACCGACGTGCTCGAGTCCATCCAGATCGGTGAAACGTCGCGCGAGAGCAACGGCTTGACCTGTTCGGCGAGCGGCCGGCTCGGGTCGAAGTTGCCGAGGGCGCTTGTCGCGCGATCGTTGAGATACACGCTGCCGTGCTGTTGCGCCGAGCCCGAGATGGCGGCGACTTGTCGAAGATCGAGACGGCTCTCCTGCAGCCGCCGCATCATCAGTTCGAGCGCTTCAACCCACAGCAGCGGCGGCGACGTCGCGGTGGTTGGATCCTCGCTCGGCAGCACACCATGCCGTGTGCCGTACTGCGGAAATGTCTCGTCGAACGCGATCGATGACTCGAAGGCGACGCGCCGGCGATCGCCGTTCACCTCGAGGACGATGGCGGAGAGGCTCTGAGTGCTGGAGTCGAGGCCGAGATAGAGAGGCATGACGAAAGTCTATCCTCGATCCCTGTCTGCAGTTCTCAATGCGCGTGGGGCCCCACCCCCACGCGCTCTCGCTCGGCGGCGCGCTACGCGCGCTTCCCTCCGGCGCCTCGCTCGGGCCGCAGGCGCTTACCCGCGAGCAGGGCGAGCCCGGGTAATGCGAGCGCCGCGGCAAATGCCAGTAAGAACGATTGCATTTCCATCGCGAACGCACCGACCGCGGCATACGCCAGTGCGATGCCCAGATTCGACAACGTCGTCATCCAGAGGAATGGGCGAATTGGTGATCGGACGATGCCGGCAAAGACGACGCTGGATTCAGCGAGTACCGGAATCGGCCGCGAGACGACCAGCGCCCAGTTGCCGTGCCGCTCCATGATTTGATTCGCGCGAGTCACGCCCGCGTCCCCCACCAACCTCCGTGCTGCGCCCGCGGCTTTCGCGCCGAAGGCATAACCGATCACACACCCGATGCTCATTCCGATCCAGATCACGGCGACGCCGCGCCAGAACCCGAGCAGGACTCCGGCGCCGGTGGAGACGATGCTCGACGGAACCGGCAGGAACACATCGAGTGCGAGCAGCGCGGCAATGATCGACGCCGCGAGCCCCCCCGATGCGTGCCCCTCAGCGAGCCAGGTACCGAGTGCCTCGAATTGCTTTTCAAAAAGGATGAATGGAATGATGATCAGCGCGAACATCAATCCGATAAGAACCACCCACCGCATCGCGAACTACTGTCGCGCCGACAGCACGCTTGTCTCGTACTGCTTGATCACATCCATCCACGCGCCCCGCGACGGCAGATTCGCGGTCGCACAGTGGTAGTCCCAGACGGCGCCCCACGGCAGCGCCTTGAACTCCTCTTGCAGCGCCAATCGAGTGGTGTAATCGGCGGCGGATTCATGTTTTCGCAGAATCGCCGCCGGCTCGACCATGGCGCGCAGCAGTGCCTTCAGCATGTTGCGGGTCCCGATCACCCATGCCGCCACACGATTGATGCTCGCATCGAAATAATCCAGTCCGATGTGCGTGCGGCCAACAAAGTTCCCACGGACCAGCTCCTGCGCGATCGCCTCCAGATCGTCGTTGAGGACGACGACGTGATCGCTGTCCCAACGGACGCCGCGGCTCACGTGCAGAAGGATCTCCGGGAGATACATGAATACGGCGCTGATCTTGTCGGTAATCGTCTCGGTCGGATGGTAGTGGCCGGTGTCGAGCGTGTAGAGCACTTTCCGTGTGAGCGCGTAGCCGAAGTAGAACTCGTGGGAACCGACCGTGTAGCTCTCGAATCCAATGCCGAACAGCTTGCCCTCGACGGCATCAAGGTTGTGCGCGCGATCGAGCGGACGCTTGAAAATCTCGTCCAGCGACGCGGTCAACCGCTCACGTGGTCCGAGGCGATCGACCGGCGTGTCTTTCATGCCGTCGGGGATCCACAGGTTCGTCACGCAGGGTGTGCCGAGTGCCTTCCCGATCGCGGCGCCAATCGCGCGGCACGCGATCCCATGGCGGACCCAGAACTCGCGCGTGCCCTTGTCGGGGTGCGCGAGAGTGAAGCTGGTGGCCAGCGGATGCGCAAAGAATGTGGGATTGAAATCCAGGCCGATACCGAGCCCTTTCGCCCAGTCGATCCACCGGCTGAAATGCTCTGGTCCGACCGCATCACGAGCAACGGTGCGGCCGCCAAAGTCGCCATACGACGCGTGAAGGTTGAAGCGGTGCTTGCCCGGGATCAGCGACAGTGCCTTCGCGGCATCCTGGCGGAGTTCGTCAGCCGTCCGCGCCTTGCCCGGATAGTTTCCCGTCGCCGCCAGACCGCCGCCGATCTCCGTCGCTGCCGATTCGAACCCTCCGACATCGTCTCCCTGCCAGCAATGCATGGAGATCGGAATGGTCGCGAGCTTTTTCAGTGCCGCGTCGGTGTCAACACCAAGATCCGCGTACTGCTGCCTTGCCAGGTCGTAGGCCGTCTGGATCTGCGTGTCCGTCATCGCTGTCCCTTCGTCGCTGTTAGAAATCAAACCGGTCGATGTTTGCCTTCGTGAACATCACCGGTGCGCCAAGAATGATCTCCGTTCCCCGGATCTGAATGGTCCCGAGGCGCCCCGCCTCAAACGACGTCGTGGTGGACGATATCTTGTTTTGTGTAATGAGCGAACCGGCGAGGACGGTCAGGTAGCCGAGATCCTTCGTGTTCCAGAGCACGACTGTCTGCGCCCAGCCATCGTGCACGTACGGCTTGTTCATGTTTGGCAGCGACAAGCCGATGACGTTGATGTCGCGGCGGTTTGCCTGGCGCACAGCCTCGGCTGAACCGGGCACCGCCGGCGCCGAGATCGCCATCACGAGCTTCACGTTCGGATAGACGCGCATGATCGTCTGCGTCTCGGCAAATGCCTTGTCGCGGTCGTCGTCGCTCGGACGGATGGTTGCGAGTTTCAGGTTCGGATACTTCTCCCCCAGCCGCTTCTTGATGAACGCGATCCACTCGTTCTGATTCGCCGCGCTGAGCGCGCCGGTGATGATCGCAAATTCTCCCTTGCCGCCAAGCAGCCGCGATGCTTCGTCAGTGAGCGTATTGGCGATGCCTTCCGATGTCGCCTGGTTGACGAAGAAGTCGCGGGCATTAGGTTCCGCATCGGCATCCCAGGTGAGCACTTTGATTCCGCGCTCGCGCGCCTTTCTGAGGACGCTCGAAATGCCGCCGCGATTTTCGACCGCAACCGCAATGACGTCGACTTTCCGAGTGATCCAGTTTTCAACCAGCTCGTTCTGTCGCGCGGCATCGAGACTCGTCGGCCCATCCCAGATCAGTTCCACGCCGAGCTCGCGGGCCGCTTCTTCCGCCCCGACGCGACAGCTGACGAAGTACGGATCGCCTTTCGCCTTTGGCATCATCGCAATCACCGCGCGCTTTGTGGTTGTCGGCGTCGTGCTGGGTGCCGTCTCCAGCGCCGGTCCGCGAGACCCGAGCGATCGCACGAGCCACACGTTCGTGCCCGCCACGATCAGCGAGCCCGCGACGATCGCGCCACACAGAATGGCTACCTGGCTGTTCCTCACCGGAATCTCCTCCTCATCTTGAGTCCCTGCGACGGCGGGCATGCCGCGAAGCCGATCGATTGCGATGGTCGCGACGAGCAGCGTCCCGGTCAGCACACCAGTCAATTCCGACGGCAACGCGGCGAGGTGCAGTCCGTTTCGCAGCACTGATAACGCCGCCAGGCCAAGCACCGTGCCCCAGACCGTGCCGCGTCCCCCGAACACCGACGTGCCTCCGAGGACAACGGCCGTGATCGCATCCAGCTCGTACCCGGATCCGGCGTCCGATTTCGCCTGACCAAGATGCGCCACATAGATAATCGCTGCCACTGCCGAGACCAGGCCGGACAAAAAATAGAGCGTTGCGACCCGTCGCTGAACGGGTAGTCCGGCGTACCGCGCACCCGGTGCGCCGAATCCGATCACATACCACGCCCGTCCGACAACGGAACGATGGAGCAGGACGGCATACACGGCGAGGATCGGGACGAACAATAACAGTTGCGTAGGAACGATGCCGCCGAGGTAGCCCTGCCCGAGCGCGAGAAACCGAGGCGGAAAGTCGGTGTAGTTCACGGCGCCTCGGGTCAGTCCTTCGGCGATTCCTCGAAACAACGAAAACGTCCCGAGTGTGACAATGAGCGGCGGAATGTTGAAGTACGCGATCAGGGCCGCGTTGACGGCTCCGCCGGTGCATCCAGCCAGGAGCGCAACCATCGCGGCGCCAGCGAGCGGTAATCCCCAATCATGATAGGCAGCGCCGAAGAGAACCGCGGCGAGTCCCATCATCGAACCGACCGACAGGTCGATCCCGCCGCTGACGATCACCGGCGTCAACGCAATCGCGAGAAGACCAAGCTCGACACTCAGGCGCAGTATTTCGAAGAAGTTTTCACGCGTGAAGAAGTTCTGTGCGATGGCGGAAAAGAGGACAATCTCGGCACCCAGCGCGAGGAGCAGGATCCATTCGCCGCTCGACAGCGATCGTCGCGTGACGAGAGGCATCAAGCAGCGTCCGCCGTTGCGACGGCGGAATGAACGGCACGCCGCTCGCGAACGGCGTCGACGGCGACAGCCGCCAGAATGATCGCACCCTGCAGGGCGCGCTCCCAATAGGCGCTGACCCCCAGAAACGTCAGTGCCGGCCCGATCGCACCGAGCAGCACAACCCCGAGAAAGGTGCCGGCAAGAGTGCCTGATCCCCCGCGGATTGCGGTGCCGCCGACAACAGCCGCGGCAATCACCTTCATCTCGAGCCCGATTCCCGCGTTACTCGGAATCTGATTGAACCGCACGGAGTTCAACAGCGCCGCGAGTCCGGTCAGCGCGCCGGCAACGATGAACACCATGAACTTGACGCGCGCCGTGTCGAGCCCCGCGAGCCGCGCCGCGGTCTCGTTGGATCCGGTCGCATACACAGCACGCCCGACAGCGACATTGGCCATGACCCATGCGCTCAATCCGAGCAGCACGACGACGATGGCGCACGCAACAAATGGATAGCTGGATTGCGGCAGTCCGAACCACTGGAAGCCAGCTGGAAGATTCTGCACCCATGCCCCTTCGGTCACCCACCGCAACGCATCTCTCAGCGCAACCATCGTCGCCAGCGTCACCACGATAGACGGCATGCGGAGGTGTGCGACCAGGCTTCCGTTCAATGCGCCAAGCACGCCGCCCGCCGCGCACGACGCCACCGCCGCGGCCGCAACCGAGTCGGTCGCCTTGGCGGCGACCCCAGCAACGATGCCGCAGATAGCGAAGACCGAGCCGACCGAAATGTCGATGTTGCCGGTGAGAATGACGAGCGTGGTGCCAATCGCCACGATCAGCACAGGCATGCTGCCGAGAAAAAGATCGCTCAGGTTTTCGCGTGCGAAGTAGCCAGGCGCGATCGCCGCCAATACGAGGCCAAGCGCAACGATTACGACAAGAAGGCTGACTTCGCGCCTTTGCACCTTGGACTCTTCCCTTCTCCCTTTTCCCTTGTCCCTTTTCCCTTTTTGCCTAGTGTCCGAGCGCAGCGGCCATGACATTGTCGGCATTCGCTGTTGCGCGCGGAATGGTGGTCACGATCGTGCCGGCGACCATCACCGCGATGCGATCGCTCATGCCGAGGATCTCCGGCAGCTCCGACGAGATCATGATGATCGCCATGCCGCGTTCGGCCAGCTCCTGCATCAGGCGATGGATTTCCGCTTTCGATCCGACGTCGACGCCCTGGGTTGGTTCGTCGAGAATCAACACCGACGGCCTGGTCGCGAGCCATCGGGCAAGCGCCACCTTCTGCTGATTTCCTCCCGAGAGTGAGCCGACCTCGGCGTCTACGGATGATGTCTTGACCCGCAGACTTTCGACATACTCCTGCGCCCTCTTGCTTTCCGCGCGGCGCTGAATCAATCCACGACTCGAGACGGAGGGCAGACTCGCGAGGCTTGCGTTCGCGGCGACCGACATGTCGAGGACAACCCCATGCTGACGGCGATCTTCGGGGACGTACCCGATGCCCGCGCGAATCGCATCAGCAGGAGACTGGATCTGCACCGGAGTGCCCTCGATCGCGATCGCGCCATCCTCGGCAGGCGTCAGTCCGAAGATCGTCTCGGCGAGCTGCGTGCGGCCTGATCCGACGAGCCCCGCGATTCCCAGGATTTCGCCGCGCCGCACCGTCAGGGACACCCGACGGACGCCCGCCCGCGCATTCGAAACATTTGTGACCTCGAGCGCAGTCTCACCGAGCGGAATGTCGCGCTTCGGAAAGACGGCGTCCAGTTCCCGCCCCACCATCATGCGAATCACATCGGCGCGGGTGACGTCGCCGCGGTCGCGCGTTGCCACCGTGTGGCCATCGCGCAGAACCGTAATCCGATCCGCGATCGCGGCGATCTCTTCGAGTCGATGGGAAATGTAGACGATGCCGACACCTTCGGCGCGCAGACGGGCAATCACGGCGAACAGGCGAGTCACTTCGCGATCGCTCAGCGAGGCGGTCGGTTCGTCCATGATGACGATCCGCGCTTCGGCGCCGATCGCCTTGGCGATCTCGACGACCTGTTGCTCCGGCATGGTGAGATCCCCGACCAGCCGATCGGGATCGAGCGTGACGCCGATTCGTTGGAGCAACTCCGACGCCCGGCGCGTCCGCGCCTTGCGATCGATCCGGCGCCACGGACCGCCCCGTTCGAGGGATAGCGCGATGTTCTCGGCGACGGTGAGATCGGGAAACAACGCCGGTTGTTGATAAATGGCGGCGATGCCGAGTTCGCGCGTGGTGTGAGGGTCGACGTGAGCCACCGGCACGCCGTCGACGATCAGCGTGCCGGCGTCGGCGTGCTCAGCCCCGGTCATGATTTTGATCAGGGTTGATTTCCCTGCGCCGTTTTCGCCGACGAGGGCGTGCACTTCACCCGGGCGGAGGTCGAACGACACGCGATCGAGCGCGCGGAGTCCGGCGAAGGACTTGCTGATATTGCGAGCGTCGAGGAGCAAAGCGGCCACGCGTGACAGTCGGCGGGCGGATGCTACCACAATCCCAGACCGGAATGGCTTGTGACTCCGTTGCGCACTTCAGAACGCGAAACCGTTAAAGTTAACGTAAATGACGCAAATTACTGTTGAGTATTGCGTATTCTGGCAAGCCGCTGACCAGGTCTGACGCAAAGACATTGCGCAAGGTAAAACGCCGTGACATAATCGTCCGCCTGGGTGGGCGCCTCCAACGCGCCAGGCCACGCGAATCCGCAACCCTCGGCTTCAACCGGACAGACGTATGAGCTCCGACAAGAATTCGTCGCGAGATCCCTATCTCGTTAAGTCAGTCGTCCACTCGGCGCAGCTGCTGTCTGCCTTCCGTTCATCGGGTGAAGCGCTGCCGCTTCGCGAAGTCGCCGCGCGCAGCGGGCTGCCGAAAAGCATGGCCTTCAGGCTCCTTTACACACTCGAACGCTGTGGGATGGTCGAGAAAGTCGGCGAGAACCTCTATCGATCTCACCTTCGTCCATTCAAGCAGCGTCCGTATCGCCTCGGGTACGCGGCGCAAGGGACCGACTATCAGTTCTCAAAGGAGATCTCGAACGGCCTGCAGCGCGCGGCGGCCGCCAATGGCATCGAGCTCATTTCGGTCGACAACCGCTATAACCCGAAGATTGCGCAACGCAACGCCGACGTCCTCGTCCGCGAAAAGGTCGATCTCGTGATCGAGTTCCAAACCGACGAGCACGTCGCCCCGATTGTGGCCGCGAAGTATCGCGAAGCAGGCATTCCCCTGATCGCGATCGAAGTGCCGCATCCAGGCGCGACATACTTCGGTGCAAACAACTACGAAGCGGGACTAATCGGCGGCCGGCATCTCGGCCGCTGGGCCAAGCAGCACTGGCACTCCGAGGTGAATGAGATCGTCCTGCTCGCGCTCGAACGCGCGGGAAGCCTTCCCAAAATGCGCCTGACCGGCATGCTCGTCGGCATGAAGGAAACCTGCCCGGCACTCGAGAACTGCCAGGTGGCCTACCTCGAAGGTGACGGCAAGCTGGGCGAGAGCTTCGAAGCGATGCGGCGGCACTTGCGGACCACACGGTCGAAGCGGTTTCTGATCGGCGCGATCAACGATCCAAGCGCGCTTGGCGCGTTGCGCGCGCTGCAGGAAGCCGGCCGCAGCGAGAGCTGCGCGATCATGGGGCAGAACGCGTCGCCCGAAGGACGCGCCGAGCTTCGCACCCCCGGCACGCGCCTGATCGGATCGGTCGCCTACTTCCCCGAAAAGTACGGCGCCGACATCGTCGCCGTCGCGCTCGATATCCTCCATCGCCGCTCAGTGCCTCCCGCGGTGTTTGTCAAGCACCAGCTGGTCACCCCCGAGAACGTCGACCACATCTACCCGAACGATCACTTGATGCAAGTGACGGTGTAAAAAGGGAAAAGGCAAAAGGGAAAAGATCGGATCCCGGATCACGGATCCCGGCCATTGAAGACCATCCAGACCAAGTCTTCTCCGCCGGTGTCTATTTAACGAGACGCGCGCGCGACCTGGATGCAAGAAAGTCCGGCGTCCCCGTTCTAGGGACAGGAGGCCAGATATGCGTTCCCTCGCGCTTGCGGCGGTACTCTCGGTCCTCGCACTCGGCTGCGCGCAAAGAAAATCAACGGAGCCGGTCGCCGTGCCGCCGCCGCCACCGGCAGCGGCACCCTCAGCAGCACCGTCAGCGGCACCGGCCTACGGTTGGCTGGCGGACGCCCGGATGCAGATGGTCGGCGGACGTGGCTGGCCGGTCTACCCAAGCCGCGACTTCAACACCGAAGCCTACGATCGGATCGACGACAATTCGTTCCGTCGCGTGGCCCAGGACCCGCTGTCGACTTTCTCGATCGACGTCGACACCGCGTCATATGCAAACGTGCGGCGATTTCTCAACGGCGGATCGCTGCCACCGCGCGACGCCGTTCGAATCGAGGAATTGATCAACTACTTTCGCTTCGACTACCCGCGTGCTGCGAGTGATGTTCCCTTCTCCGTCCACACTGAAATCGCCTCGTGTCCCTGGAATCCGAAACATCGGCTTGCACTGATTGGCCTGCAGGCCCGGCCACTCGACGCCGAACCGCTGCCTGCGCGCAATCTGGTGTTTCTCCTCGATGTCTCGGGATCGATGATGCCTCCTAACAGACTGCCGCTGATCCGAACGGCAATGCGCATGCTCGTCGACACGCTGGACGAACGCGATCGCATCGCGATCGTGGTCTATGCCGGCGCAAGCGGACTGGTGCTTCCGTCGACCAGCGGAGCGGAGAAAGAGAAGATCCATCAAGCCATCGCGGGCCTGGAAGCCGGAGGCTCGACCAACGGCGCCGCCGGAATCACGCTGGCGTATAAGGTCGCGCAGGATCAGTTCGTCAAAGGCGGCATCAATCGCGTCATCCTCGCGACCGACGGTGACTTTAATGTCGGCGTCACAAATCAGGGCGATCTCACGAGGTTGATTGAAGAGAAGCGGGCCAGCGGCATCTTCCTGTCGGTGCTCGGCGTCGGCGACGACAACCTCAAGGACTCGACGATGGAGAAGCTGGCGGATCGCGGAAACGGCAACTACGCGTACCTCGATTCACTCCACGAGGCGCGGAAGGTCCTGGTGCGCGAAGCCGGAGCCACGCTTGTCACCGTCGCGAAGGACGTCAAGATTCAAGTGGAGTTCAATCTGGCAAACGTCGCCGCGTACCGCTTGATTGGGTATGAAAACCGTCTGCTGCGGAATCAGGACTTCAACGATGACAAGAAGGATGCCGGCGAAATCGGCGCCGGGCACACGGTGACAGCGCTTTATGAAATCGTGCCGCCTGGCGCTGACGTCGACGTCCCGAGTGTCGATCCCTTGAAGTACCAGCGACCGTCAACTCAGGCGCCGACAACGTCCTCCGCGGCACGCGATGAGTTGATGACGGTGAAGCTGCGGTACAAGGCGCCGGATGGAGATGAAAGCCGACTGTTCAGCGTCCCGGTCAAGAATCGTACGTCAGAGCTGTCAGAGAACGTCGGATTCGCGGCAGCGGTGGCAGAGTTTGGAATGGTGCTGCGCCAGTCCGAACATCGCGGCGCCT
>Ga0075428_100004931_pt1 | contig 14819 bp, 12 predicted proteins | sample RhiMetdeltSRZDD2_FD_75291 | JGI IMG/M metagenome (GOLD analysis project Ga0075428, IMG submission 75291) | Populus rhizosphere microbial communities from Tennessee, USA - Rhizosphere MetaG P. deltoides SRZDD2 | ecosystem: Host-associated > Plants > Roots > Rhizosphere > Soil | place: USA... | reverse complement strand
CGCCTTGGGTTTTCTTCAGCCAGGCTGGCTACGAATACAACGCCGCCGGCGAAAACCTGGCTTATGGTTTTGACAACAGCGACGCCACGGTTGAGGCCTGGATGAACAGCCCTGGCCACCGCGCCAATATCATGAACACTAATTACACAGAAGTCGGTTTTGGTATTGCCAACATCGACAACTACCAAGACACGGGCCCGCAAACCATAGTTGTCGCCATGTACGGCTCGCCGCAGGTCGCCTCGGCTAACGTAAGCCCCGCACCAACGGTCGCTGCCAAGCCAAAAACCACACCAAAACAGACCGCACCAGTTGAACAGCCAGCACCTGCCCCTGCCGAAGCCAAGCCAGCCGAAACACCAAAGCCAGAGGTAGTTGTAAATAGCGAACTCGCCAACGAACTGGCACCACCAAGCAAAAGCGTGGCCCGCATTCAGCTCTTTACCGATGACGTTGCACCTTGGACTATTTTTGCCATCACTACCTTCGCCACACTGGCAATCGCCTTCGTATTCTTGCGCCACAGCCTAACGTGGCATCGCACCTTAGTACGCGGTGAACGATTTATCCTAAAACATAAATTTTTAGATGTCGCCTTGGTGCTGGTGGGTGTACTGGGGTTTGTACTAACCCGTACGGCCGGTTCAATCCATTAGCCTAATTTAACATTGTCGGCGCCAGCTATAGCGCGCAGCTTATCAAGCGCCTCTGCAGTATTAACAATGCCGGCTGGCAATTTAATAATTTGCTTGGCATCGTTTGGCCCCAAAACCAACACAACCTCGGTAGAGCCTTTGTGACCATCAATAACCTGCTTTAACTGCTGTAAAAGTTCCTGGTTTGAGCCGTCCGCAAGCCGCACATACACACGCGAATCTTTTGACATAGCTTTAGTGCTGGCCGCAAATGGCCGTGTGGCAGCGGCAGCCTTTTTAGCGCCAGGCACTTTTAACTTTTTACCGGTCGGGGTGTAGCCTTCGGCCTGTTCGGCGGTAATTTCGCGTGCGTCATCCACCAAAACTTTGATCTCTACGCCTATATTGCCTTCTTTGTCTTTGGATGATATTTTGCCCCGTGCCAGGATTACGCGGTCGCGCTCCCAAAGCCCGGTTGTTTGCTGGTAGACACCAGGAAACAAAATAAGTTCGAGCGAGCCAAATTGATCCTCTATTTTAACAAAAGCCATTTTTTGATCGTTTTTGGTAGTAATCTCGCGCATGTCGATAATCGCACCACCAATGACGACCGCCCTACCATCGTGCTCGGGCTTTAGTTCGCCGATAGGGTGCGTTTGCTCGCCCAAAAAATTGGCGAACATCGATAGTGGATGCTGGCTTAAGTATAGACCGAGTAACTCGCGCTCCCACAACAATTGGTCGCGTGGTGTAAATACCGTAACTGCTTTTTCCAAGGTTAGCTGTGGCTTATGCGCGGCAGCGTCGTCGAGAGTGCCAAATAAATCAACTTGGCCGCTCATGGCCTCTTTTTGTAAACGATTACCATAAGCGAGCATTACATCCAGGTTGTGCAACAGTTGTGAACGCTCCCCAAACCGGTCGAGCGCCCCGGCCTTAACCAGGCTTTCTAGTGCCTTGCGGTTAACAACCCGTACATGTACCTTACTTAAAAAATCCTCTAGGCTAACAAAGCCTTGGTCGATATTGCGAGCGCGCAGGATTTCCTCGACTGCCCCTGTACCAACATTTTTGATAGCACTCATACCAAAACGGATTTGGTTGGTCTTTGGTACAACGGCAAACTCAAGAAACGACTCATTCACATCTGGCGGCAATACATCGATACCCATTTTTTGACACTCAGCAATTTCAATGGCTAAACGGTCAGTGTCATCATAATCGCTAGTCATTAACGCAGCCATAAAAGCCGCGGGGTAATGCGCTTTTAGGTATGCCGTTTGGTAAGAGATCATGCCGTAACAGGCAGAGTGTGACTTATTAAAGCAATAGTCGGCAAAACCCAGCAAATCCTTCCAAAACTTCTCGATAGTCGAACGGGATACGTTATTTGCAATCGCACCTTCAATAAACTTGACCCGCATTTTATCCATAACGTCTTTTTTCTTTTTACCGATGGCTTTGCGAAGCGTGTCAGCTTCGCCACCGGAAAAACCACAGACATCGCGCGAAATCTGCATAACTTGCTCTTGGTAGACAAGCACGCCGTAGGTACCTTCTAGGGCGGGTTTCATTAGCTCGTGGTCGTAGGAAATGCTTTCTAGGCCGTTCTTTCGCTTGATATAGCTGTCGGTCAGCCCGGCACTTAGCGGCCCGGGTCGGTACAGCGCACCCATGGCTACGATGTCGTCGAATTGCGTAGGTCTGAGTTCGCGCAAGTAACGCTTCATGCCACTAGATTCAAACTGGAAAACGCCTGTTGTATCACCACGTTGTAGTAGCGCATAGGTTTTTTCGTCGTCTAGCGGCAAAGTATTGATGTCGATATCTTCGCCGTACACGCGCTTGATGATTCGCAGCGTGTTTTTAATAATCGTTAAGTTAGAAAGGCCTAAAAAGTCCATTTTTAACAGACCGAGCTCCTCGATAGGGCCCATTGGGTACTGGGTTGCAATAACGCCTTTTTGAGCCATTTCGAGCGGTACAAATGTAACAATGGCGTCGGGGGCAATTACAACGCCAGCAGCGTGCACACCATGGGACCGGATAGTGCCTTCTAGCTGGATAGCGAGGTCAAAGACTTGCTTGGCCGTTTCGTTAGTTTCGTATTCGTGTTTTAAGTCAACATTGTCTTGTAAAGACGTTTCTAGTGGGATATGCCGGCCCTGGATTGGCGCCGGAATCATCTTGGCCAAACGGTCGGCTTCGGCGTAGGGCACTTGCAATACCCGTGCAACGTCACGTACGGCATTACGCGCTGCCATACGACCAAATGTTACAATGTTGGCCACGCGGTCCTTGCCATATTTTTCGACACAATATTGGATGACTTCGTCGCGGCGCGTATCCTGAATATCAATATCGACATCGGGCATGCTAATTCGGTCGGGGTTTAAAAACCGCTCAAACAGCAAGTCGTACCGGAGTGGGTCAAGCTCAGTTATTTTAAGCGCGTAAGCAATGATCGAGCCAGCCGCACTACCCCGCCCCGGCCCAAATACAATGCCGTTGTCTTTACCCCAGCCAATAAAATCCGAAATAATTAAAAAGTAGCCGTTAAAGCCCATGGTTTCTATCACGCCCAGTTCATATTCGGCCCGCTCTAACACTTCTTTAGGCAACTTCTTTTTGGCAGCAGCAATTGTTAGTGTGTGGCTTTTTTCTTCCTCGACATTGCCATACCGCCAGGCCAAGCCCCGAAAAACCAATGTGTCCAGGTAAGATTTTTCGGTTTCGCCCTTGGGCACAGGAAACTGCGGAATTAAAATTTTGCCAAGTTCAATATTGACCTGGCAGCGTTCGGCAATTTTACTCGTATTTTTGATGACTTCGGGGTGGTCCTTCCAGCGTTCAATAATACCGTTGGGGTCAGTAACATGCAGTTCGAAGTTGGCCAGACTCATACGTTTTTCGTCGCTTATAAACGAGCCAGTCTGTACGCACAGCAAAATTTCGTGCGCGGTTTGGTCGTCGTGTGACAGGTAGTGGGCATCGCAGGTCACTACCGGCGGAATGTTTAGCTCCTGGGCTAGCTGCAATAATTGTCCGTTAACGCGCACCTGTTCGTCCCATTTACTAGGATGGTCCGGGTGGCCATGATCTTGAACCTCAATGTAATACCGGTCGCCAAAAATTCGTTTATACCAACCGGCAATCTCAATTGCTTTGTCGTATTGTCCTTGCCGGATTGCGTCACCTACCTCACCGCCGATACAGCCACTTAGCACAATTAAGCCTTCGTTGTACTTCTCTAGCAAAATATGGTCGATGCGCGGTTTGTAGTAAAACCCTTCCAGGTTGGCAATCGTACTTAATTGCATGAGGTTGCGGTAACCTGTGTTGTTCATGGCCAGCAAAATAAGGTGATAGTATTGTTTGTCTTTACCTGGGTCTTTATCGGCGATAGTGCGGGATGCAACGTAGCCCTCCATGCCGATAATCGGTTTTATACCCTGGGCATTAGCTTCTTTGTAGAATTCAATAACACCGCTAAGGGTACCGTGGTCGGTTTGAGCCACGGCAGTCATACCCGCCTGCTTGACGTACTTCATCAATGCCGGTACTTTAGTCAGCCCGTCCAACAAGCTATATTGGGTATGATTATGCAGATGCACGTAATCCGCTGGTGTCAGCGTCTTTTGAGCCATTTTTTCCTCGCTATCCTTTTAGTATAACGAAAAATAGGGCATCGAAAGAGTTTTACATTTACAACAAACAGTTTTACTCATACGCCAAAACACAAAAGCAACGTTACAAAAAACGTGACCAATTTGCAGGAAATACCTTACCGCTTTTTAAGATAGGTTTTAAGGTGTTCGACGGCTTTGTTGGCTTCTTTAACTGCTTTTTCAAGGTCTTTATCTTCGGCTGTACCTTCGTGGGCGGCGCTTAGTAGTTCGCGTGCCTTCTCTTTAACAGTTGTGGCGGTTGTCATGGCTTTTTCTAGCTCGGCGCGGGCTTTGCCAGACAGTTTATCCAGCATGCCGTGGCCTTCTTTAAGGAGTGATGCAAGTTCGGTGTGTAGCTGTTTGAGGCGCTTCTCGGCCTCGGCCAACACTTGGCCGGCTTTATCTTTTATGTCTTTCCGTGTCTCTTTACCACTTTTTGGAGCGGTTAAGATGCCAGCAACATACCCAACGGCACCGGCAATAACGGCACCGAGTGCCAATTTTTTTGTGGAATCTTTCATGATTTATTGTCCCCCTTCTCACTTTCTTGTTGCTTGCTGTGTGCGAAGTTAAGAATACCTTTAGCAAACCGAGAAAGACTGAGCGCGCCGACCGTATGTTTGACCATTTGCCCCACGGCCTCGGCAGAGTTAACAAAACCTTCGGCCTTATCCGCTACACGCTGCATTGTTTTAAGTAGCCGTATGGCGTGAATGCCGGCAATAATAGCAATGACTAAAAAGATAGCGAGTGCCGTGGACAGAAAAACTACTAGGATTTGCTCGGCCGTAGTCATCTTATAAGTATAAGCTTATTTTAGTTTGGTTCGCAAGTAGTCACGGAAGGGCTTGGCGACTTCCTCGTTGTTAAGCGCAAAGTCGACAACTGTTTTGAGATACTCCAGCTTATCGCCGGTGTCGTAGCGCGTGCCGTTTTGGAACTCCATGGCAATCACGCGGCGGTGGTCGGCAAGCATGAGGTTAAGCGCGTCGTTAAAATACAATTCGTCACCTTCTTTGAGGTTGTCATAGGCCTGCCGCAGATATTTAAAAATGTCAGGGGTAACCACAAAACCAGCAATTTGGGCCAGGTCGGAGGGCGATTGGGCTTTGCTGCCCGGCTTTTCCTTGATAGCATCAACGTCGACAATGCCCGGCCGCAATTGCTTGCCGCCCACAAAGCCGTACTTTTTAAAGCTGTCTTCGTCTTTCATGCGCATGCAACAGGTAACTAAGCCGTAATACTGTGTGTAGGCCTCAATCATCTGCTGATACATTGGCGGCTCGGATATAACCAGGTCGTCGCTCCATACATAAATAAACGGTTCGTCGCCAATGAGATGTTCGACGTTAAGAAGCGGCGTACCATTGCCGTACGGACCCTTTTGGCGCACGTAAATAAAATTAGCTATGTCGGCTATGGCCTCCACTTCCTCAATCAGCGGCAGTTTTTTGTCACCGCCAAGCTTGAGGTTGGTCAAGAGGTCTTGGGTGGGCGAGTCAAAGTGGTCTTCGATACTGCGCTTGTTTTGCCCGGTAACAATAATAATGTCTCTGATGCCCGCCGCGACGAGCTGCTCGACCAAATATTGAATAATTGGCTTGTCGATGAGCGGCAGCATCTCTTTGGGCATTGCCTTGGTTTGGGGCAAAAACCGGGTCCCAAACCCTGCCGCCGGAATAACTGCCTTACGAACGCTTGCCATGCATACCCCTCTTATTTATTATTTTGCAACATCAATACGTCGTACCACTACCATATCATACGCCAAGATGCTTCTTGATGATTTGCTGTGCGAGGCCCGGGTTGGCGCGGCCCTGGCTTAGTTTCATCACCTGGCCGACCAAAAAACCGATGGCTTTTGCTTCGCCATTTTTTACATCTTCAGCGGCTTTGGGGTTTTCTTCTAGCACTTTGGCTACTATCTTGTCTAACTCACCTTCGTCGGACTCCTGAATGAGATTGTGTTGTCTGGCATATAATTCCATGTCTTCTGGCAAGTCGCTAGTGAGCACCGTAGTAAGTAACGTTTTTGCGTTTGACGAGCTAAGCTTGCCTGCGTTTGCTAAGACGAAAGTCTCGCGGTACAGGTGGAGTCGCTGTTCGTTGTCGAGTTTAGGCGTAGCGCCTTCTTTGCGGTACAGAGGAATTTCGAGGTTGACCGCCCAATTAGCCAAAGCTTTGGCTAGTGGTTTGTCTTGCAATACTGCCTCGATAAGCTGGAGGTAGCTGACAGTTGCGTGGTCAAGCTCGCCCTCGAGCAAGGTATCCGTTTGGGCAATGTCTAGGCCTAATGCCTCAAGCCGCTTACGCCATTCGGCCGGCAATACCGGCATTTCATTTTTAACAGTTTGTACTAAGGAATCATCGAGTACCACCGGTGGCAGGTCGGGGTCTGGGAAATAACGGTAATCGTGCGCTTCCTCTTTGGTGCGCTGGCTAAAGGTGCGCTGCTTGGTATCGTCCCAACCACGGGTTTCTTGTACGATCTGCTCGCCTTTCTCTAGGCGTTCAATTTGGCGCTCGACTTCGTACTCTATTGCTTTTTCGACGGCACGGAAGGAGTTGAGATTTTTGGTTTCGGTGCGGGTGCCAAGCTTTTTAGGGTCTTTACTAACGCTAACGTTAACATCAAAACGCATGTTGCCGTAGTACATGTTACAGTCAGAAACATCGGCATAGCGCATGGCCAGCCATAGTTCGCGGGCGTAGGCCTTGGCTTCGGCCGCAGTGTGCATGTCGGGTTCAGAGACAATCTCGAGCAGCGGCGTACCAGCACGGTTGAGGTCAACCAAACTATAGTCGCCGCCTGTTGGATGGGTACTTTTACCGGCGTCAGCTTCCAAATGGGCGCGGGTAATGCCAACCTTTTTGGTTGTACCATCGACTTCTATGGTTACCGAACCATCCGCAATAATTGGATGTTCGAATTGCGTGGTCTGGTAGCCAAGCGGTAAATCGGGGTAAAAGTAATGCTTGCGGTCAAATGCACTGAACTTTTGCGGCTTAGTGTTGAGGGCAAAAGCGGCGCGCATAGCCAAATGCACGGCTTCCTTATTGAGTACCGGCAAAGCACCGGGCAAACCAAAACTTAAGGGCCCGATAAGCGTATTTGGCTCTGCCTCGCGCGCGTCATTGCCAACAGCGTCAAAAAGCTTGGTGGCGGTTTTAAGCTGCACGTGACATTCAATGCCAATGGTCACAACATATTTGGCGCGAATATCTTTATTTACCATCGGGCAGTGCTCCTAAATCCTTAAGGCCTTGGCGAATGCCAATGAGCGCTTCTTTTAGGTCGGTCTCTTTAAGTTTCATGTCCGGGTCGCTCTCGAGTTTATTGCGCAATTTGTGGCCAAACCATACGCCATCGTTATCGGTAAATTGCCGCTGGGCTTTTACCAACCGTTCGCCCATGCGCTTACCGCGGAATTTATTTTTTTTGAGTGCGATGTCTAATAAATTATCAGCCTGCACAAGCGCCACATCCCAGCGCTGTTTATTGCGGAGGAGTTTTTGTAAGTCGCTCCACTCTTTTTTAAAGTAACTTTGGTCGAGCGGACGCTGCCGACGGCGCAGCCAAATAACCCCAGCCACGAATGCCAGAACAACAAATAGTATGCCCCCGCTGATAAGTTGGGTTTTACTGCCTGGGAGGTTCACACCAAAACCTCCTCTGCAGCCTGGGCGACCCCAAGTAGTTCACGGTCGCTACGCTGTACGCCCATAATTTGGAGGCCTACTGGCAGGCCATCGCTAGCCAAGCCAGTCGGTACAACAACAGCAGGAATACCAGCAAGACTGGCTGCCACCGTCATAACATCAGCCAGGTACATTTTGAGCGGATCGTTAGCATTCTCGCCAATCTTAAAAGCGGTGGTGGGTGCGGTTGGACCAATTAAAAAGTCAACCTTAGCAAATGCCTCATTAAACTCGTTAATAAGTTTTGTACGCACTGTCTGCGCCTTGCGGTAATAGGCGTCGTAGTAGCCGCTAGATAGCACGTAGGTGCCAATCATAATACGACGCTTGGCTTCTTTGCCAAAGCCTATGCCGCGCGACTTGCCGTAGCTGCCGTTTAGATCTCTGCCTTCTTCGCTAGCAAATGGATAACGTTGGCCGTCGTGGCGCGCCAAATTGCTGCTTAGTTCTGCCGGAACGATAATGTAATACACAGCTAAAGCGAGCGGAAGCGAAGGTAGGCTGATTCTGGTAACCTTGGCCCCTGCGGCCTGTAGTTTTTTAGCGGCCTCTTCAATTTTATTTTTAACAGCCGGGTCTACCCCTTCACCCATCCATTCAGTAATAAGACCGAACGTTTTACCTTTGAGTGAACTGGATGCATTAGCGTAGCCTTTAGGGTTACGTTCGATGGTAGTACTGTCGAGCGGGTCACGGCCAGCCATAACATCGACAACGAGCGCTGCATCTTCGACAGTGCGAGTAATGGGGCCCATGACATCGGTACTGCTAGCCATGGCTACCACACCGCTGCGCGACATTAGCCCATAGGTTGGTTTGTAAGCCACAGCACCCACAAAGCTGGCAGGCTGGCGGATTGAGCCGCCGGTGTCGGTACCCAAGGCAAACGGCGCCATATCTAGCATAACGGCTGCCGCCGAACCGCCGGACGAACCGCCCGGTACACGAGTTTTATCCATAGGATGTTTGGTAACAAAAAAGTCGCTGTTTTCGGTACTACCGCCGTGAGCAAAAGCGTCGAGGTTGGCCTTGGCAACACAAATGGCTCCCTCGGCTTCCAGTTTTTCAACCACTGTCGACTGGTACGGCGCGGTAAAACCACGGAGCATATTACTAGCCGCAGTGGTTTCGGCCCCAAAAACTAAATAATTGTCTTTGGCGATAAACGGTACACCCGCCAAACGGCCAACGTCCTCGCCTTTGGCGGCAGCGGCATCAATTGCTGCGGCGCGCTCGCGCGAACGTTCGGAAATGATACTAATAATGGCATCGTACTCTTTTTTGTCTTCGATAGTTTTAAGCGCACGCTCAACAAGGTCCACCGCTTTTAGCTGGCCAGTTTGCACTTTGGCGGCCAGGTCGGCAATCGGCAGCCATCGGCTCATGTAATCATCCTTTTTACTTTGATATGGCGGTCTTGGACGTTCGGAGCCTGGCGTAGTAGTTCGTCGGGACTAACACCGTAATCGGCCACCGTATCGTCGCGCATAACGTTCGTTAGGCCGGTTACTTGCGTGGTGGGCTTAAGCCCTGCTACGTCGGCTTTCTGAACTTGCTCAACATATTGCAAGATGGTACTAAGTTCCTTTTGATATAAGGCAATTTCATCTTCGGTAATGTCGAGACGGGCAAGCTGAGCCAATTTAAGCACATCATCACGCGTAAGCTGGGTCATATTTGGATTAGTATAGCAGTTTTATCGGTGTTAGAGCAAGGATGCTACTAGTCGGTTGCTTCCGCAACTGCCGTAGCGCCGGCTAAATGAATGACTAGATAAGCAGGATTGCCGTCAGTTTTATATTCCGGCAAAAACAAAGCGCAGTGGAAATCATTTGGAGACATCTCCCAGCTCGTAGCCTTGTCATCTGGTCCATAAAAACCTGGCCGTTTGACCTCGTAGGAAGGAACATGCCGCTGAATTCCACCAACGTAATACGGGCTCCCGAAGGTAAAGACGAGATCACAGTCGTATTCATCTTTTATGTTGCTATAGTTATACGACCGGCAGCTATCGGCGGGCTCCCCTTTAACATTGTGCAGCATTGGGTCAATACGCAAATCGTAGGTATAGTTGTCACTATCTAAAAGGGCGGGGGTTGGCAATGTGCCGAGGGCGCGGTATACAACAGGTTGGGGGGGCCGCTTCCCCTCTATGTCCAAAAGTGACCGTGCTTCCGCATATTTTTCCCATTCTCCAATTACCTTACTTGGAGTCGACTTCCAAAATGGGCCTATTGTCCTCATTAAGTAACGATCATTAGCCCAAGGGTTGGGTTCGGAAGCAATAAGGCTGTATTGGTCAAATGTTAGCGGCGAATGGTCTACATACAGAGGCACTTGGCATGACCAGGCCTCATTAGGCTCCCTGGTCAAAACTCTATCGGATGTGAGCTGTCTTGGGACATAGCCCTCGGCGTAAGGCACCGTAGAAAATGACTCTACCTGTAAATTTGCGGGGTTACGAGCAAGCTGGGGCGTGCGATATGTACCGGTAATAACGAGGCACCCTCTAAAGAAAAGGCACCCGTCTCGTTAGCCACACGTTCCCCGCTTGCTTCTTGAAAAGTATGTACCCAGTCGTGGGTTAAGGCGACGACCTTATTCGCTACTGTGCCAGGAGCTTCCGTGCCAATCATCAAGACTTAGTGAAGCACATTTTTACAAAGTATTGCAAACATCTAGCCAAATTATCCTGCACAATGAGCGCAGCAGCAGGAACTGCCACCGGCTGCGATGTATTCTTCGCGCACCTGTAACCCGGCAATACCCTTTGTTTGCTTGAGATTACTAAGCTCAGTAGTAGTTGGCCAGGGGTTGAACTTGCAGCCTTGCAAGTTAATGGACTGCTGCTGCATAACTGGGGCTGGTTGGCCCGCTCCGGGGCAATTACTATGGCCAAAGCCCAGCCAGTGGCCAACTTCGTGGTTCGTTACCATCACCCGGTAATCCTCTAGGTTACCGCCAGAGGCATTCCACGGATCCGTCGCCCCTTGCCACCGGTCAAAATTAATTACTACATTGCGTCCCGAACGGCAACTGTAATAGTTGTCGCACACGCCGCCAAAGCTGGTCATTTGCGATGGTGCACTTAACCATAATGAAAAATCACAGTCTGACTCGACCCGTTCAAATGCCACCTTGCCGCCAGCGTTCCAGCCGCGCGGGTCACCTAGCACGGCTGCGGTTTTGGCGATAAATCCTGGCAGGTTGGCCTGGTCCACTCCTTTAGTTGCCGCACAGTAGGTATATTTGGCCGGTGCTTGGGTTGTTGACAGGACAACATTTGTGGCAACTAGTTTGTCGAACGCGTAGCTAGCGGCCGAGGCGGCGTTTCCTTTGTTAAAAATGGCGGCATTTATACCTGTAATATATGCCTTGGCTTTATCGGCCGAAAAGACCATAGTTTGTCCGCTGGCCACAAACCAGCCGCCAATGTCGGCAGCACTCGGCTGGATTGTTTGGCCATTCAAAGTAAATGTAATTTGTACAGTTACTTTTTTGCGGAGTGCCTGCAGCTCAGCAGCTAGATTGGCTTGGCTAGCCGGCGGTTCAGCTACCTGCGTTGGTACAGCAAGGGTCGTTTGTCCAGCCTCGACGGCAGCAAGCAGGTTTTGCTTGAATACTGTTTCGTCAAGGGTGTAGCCCGGCTGGGAGGTGGCAATCTCAAAATTCTGTCCACTAAACACAATCCGCTCTGGCTGGGCGGCTTTTACAAATATGGCTGCAACTCCGGACTGCGCGGTAGCAAATTGCTGGTCGTCAATAGTTAGCTCTACTGGCACGGTACGCGATGTAAACAAATTAATCAGGGGTAACCACGACCGCTGCCGCTCTAGTCGTTCCTTAGCATGTTGCCAATTAACGGTTATGCCGGCCTGCTGCGGTGACAAGGTGTGGGTTTGCGCATCTTTCGTCAGAACAACCTGGCTTGGCAACAGTTTAGACATGTCGACCTTTTGGTCTAAATCTTTGTAAGACATTGAGCCCACCGACGCCGCGCCCAGCGACACGTTTGGCAATACTTTGCCGCGGTAAGCCAGCCACATCGCAATGTTGCCCACAATACAGATAGCCACAAAGCCGGCGGCTACCCATAAAGCATAGCGTTTCCAGGCACGCTTTGGCCGCAATTTCGATCGTCTGTCATGCATTAACTATTACTATACTATCGGCACAGCAAAAAGTTACACCCGATGTAAGCCCTCGGGCACTTCGCCAAGACGCGCCAACAAAACAGTGTCTAGGGGAAAATAGTAGTCCCCCGCTTGGTTGGCTGTTCCAACTGATCCTTCAAAGCCGGGGCCTCCCCTCATAACCACACCCTGGTACGGCCCATTATCGTCATACTCGCCACGCGTATTGACGGGTACAGTAAAATCTACGGGCTCTCCCAGTTCTCGTATGCCAACCATAGTTATTGCCGATCCTATCCGGTAGGCGACAGCTGGCTGTAAGTATTCCATTCGTCGCAGTCTTTCCCACTTTTCGCGCTCTACGCCAAGTACTGCATGGGGCCATCGGGAAGGGTCAATGCCTGCATCGCCCTGACTCCCTTGTGTTTTTGCCCAATAATCAGGGTTGTCATTGTCAACAATACCGATACGCCACCGTAGTAAAACGTCGTTTGGTTGCTCAAGCTTTAAAATGTGCCGTGCCGCCACCTGCCGAACTAACTCACTCTTATGCACAAGTGTAGAGCCCGCTTGTTCTAATCTACCTTTGTTGATATCCGATAAAGCCATATCATAATTTCTCTTTTACATCATTTATAATGTCACGCAGCTCAGCGGCTTTCTCGAACTCCAGGTTGGCGGCCGCCAAATCCATTTGAGCAGTCAGGTCTTTAATGAGGTGTTTATACTCGTCTTTAGGAATTTTTTTGAGGTCGAGCTTGGCCTTTTTGGCTTCTTCGGGCAGGTCGGGGCGCAAGCCCTTCTCTATAGCCTTACTAATGCCAGTTGGGGTAATGCCATGTTCATCATTGTACTTTTTTTGGATAGCGTGGCGGCGGTCGGTTTCGGCCATAGTTTTTTGCATGCTGGCAGTTATGCGGTCGGCGTACATGATAACGCGGCCTTCGACGTGGCGGGCGGCACGGCCCACTGTTTGGATAAGCGCTTGCTCACTACGCAAAAAACCTTCTTTGTCAGCGTCCAAAATGGCAACGAGCGATACCTCCGGCAGGTCCAAGCCCTCGCGCAACAAGTTAATGCCGACCAACACGTCATACACGCCAAGGCGCAAATCGCGCAAAATGTCGGTGCGCTCCAGCGTTTCGACATCGCTATGCAGGTATGCCACTTTGATATTGATTTCTTTGAGGTAGTCGGTAAGGTCTTCGGACATGCGTTTGGTGAGCGTGGTGACTAGCACTCGTTGACGCTTGTCTATGGTGGCCCGGATTTCGGCTATCAGATCGTCAATTTGGCCGTCGATAGGACGGACTTCGATTGGCGGATCGAGTAGCCCAGTGGGGCGGATCACCTGTTGCGCTGGCTTGGGCGAGCGCGACAGCTCGTATTCGGCGGGGGTGGCACTGACGTAAATTACTTGGTTCATGTGTTTCTCGAACTCGGTAAATGTTAATGGCCGGTTATCCAGAGCGCTCGGTAACCGGAATCCGTGTTCTACCAAAACTTCTTTGCGGGCACGGTCGCCGTTGTACATGCCGCGGACTTGCGGCATGGTCATGTGGCTTTCGTCCACCAGCAGCAAAAAATCGTCGGGGTAATAATCGAGTAGCGTTGCCGGTTGCTCGCCCGGCTCACGGTCGGTTAAGTAACGGCTGTAGTTTTCGATGCCTTTTACAAAGCCGGTTTCGGCCAACATGTCGAGGTCGAACCGCGTGCGCTGCTCGAGCCGCTGCGCCTCGAGTAACTTGCCTTGTTTTTTAAATAGTCCGAGGCGATCGGCAAGCTCGGTTTCGATGTTACCAAGCGCCACCTTTAGCTTGTCATACGGCGTAACGTAGTGACTACCCGGAAAGATGGTGTGGCTGTCGGGTTTAGCCAAAATTTCGCCGGTTAGCGGATCGATTTGTAGAATTCGTTCGACTTCATCGCCAAAAAATTCAATGCGGTATGCAAGTTCTTCGCCGGCTGGGAACACATCAATAACATCCCCACGTACTCGGAAGGTACCACGACGAAAGTCCATATCGTTGCGTTGATACTGGATATCGGTAAGTTGACGCATTAGTTTGTCGCGCACGCGGCGTTCGCCAATTTTTAGCCGGACCGACAAATTGTTGTAGTCCGACGGGCTACCGATGCCGTAAATGCAGCTAACACTGGCAACGATAATCACATCGCGCCGCGATAGTAACGCATCGGTAGCGGCGTGGCGCAAACGGTCAATCTCTTCGTTGATGTCACTGTCTTTCTCAATGTATGTATCGCTGCGCGGAATGTAAGCCTCGGGTTGATAATAATCAAAGTAACTAACAAAATAATGTACCGCGTTATTGGGGAAAAACTTTTTAAATTCCTCATACAGCTGTGCCGCAAGCGTCTTGTTGTGGCTCAGTACCAAAGTCGGTTTTTGAATATTTTGGATGACATTCGCCATGCTAAACGTCTTGCCACTGCCGGTTACGCCCAACAGTGTCTGATGGTGCAGCCCTTGTTGAATCCCTTTGGTCAACTGAGCAATAGCTGCCGGCTGGTCGCCGGTAGGCTTGTAATCACTACTAAGTTGAAACTTGCTCACCAATCTATTGTAACAGGCTACGGGATGGCTTCAACCGAAGTTACATCCGACTTAAAGGCCTCGATTGCCGCTTCTGCTTTGGCTCGGATCGTCAGGTCATCACTACAAT
>Ga0075428_100004928_pt1 | contig 14825 bp, 11 predicted proteins | sample RhiMetdeltSRZDD2_FD_75291 | JGI IMG/M metagenome (GOLD analysis project Ga0075428, IMG submission 75291) | Populus rhizosphere microbial communities from Tennessee, USA - Rhizosphere MetaG P. deltoides SRZDD2 | ecosystem: Host-associated > Plants > Roots > Rhizosphere > Soil | place: USA... | reverse complement strand
AGGTCCGCCTGAAGGCGGACCCCACCGGCGATTCTCGCCCGATGCAGCCTGGCGAATGGCTTGTGCTCAGCACCCGCCTGCAGCCGGCCACGATCATCGGTGGGGTCCGGCTTTAGCCGGACCTTCATCGGTGGGGTCCGCCTTCAGGCGGACCTTGCTAGCCGGACCTTGTGTTACTCTCCGCCGCACCCAATCGGCCAGGAGGAGGGCTCGATGATTTCGCGCGCGTTCAAGACCGTTCTGTTCGGCGCATTGCTCGCATTGCCCCTCACCGCCTTCGCGCAGGAGGCGACGCTTAGCGGCACCGTGATGGATTCCACCAGCAGCGTGCTGCCGGGTGTCACGATCACCGCCGTACATCAGGCGACCGGCAACCGATTTGTTGCCGTCACCGACGGCCGCGGCAGCTTCCGTCTGCCCGTCCGCATCGGCGAGTACGTCGTCACGGCGGAACTGCAAGGCTTCACGACGTTGACGCGTGGAGGCGTCCAGTTGCTCGTCGGCCAGAACGCCGTCCTCAATCTGCAGATGGCGCCGTCAACGCTTCAGGAGACGGTGACCGTCACGGCCGAAGCGCCGCTGCTCGACATGGCGGACTCCAGCCTCGGCGGCAACATCGATCCGAAGCAGATGTCCGAGCTGCCGGTGCAGGGCCGCGACTGGATGTCGCTGGCGCTGCTCGCGCCGGGCAATCGCACGACCGCGATGGGCGGTGCACCGGTCCAGGACCGCACGGCGGGTCGCGACCTGCGCGAGTTCCAGCTCAATCTCGACGGTCAGCAGGTGACCGGTCAGCTCGGTCCTGGCGGGCAGCCGCGCTTCAGCCGCGATTCGATCGCCGAGTTCCAGTTCATCTCCAACCGCTTCGATGCGACCCAGGGGCGCTCGTCGGGCGTGCAGGTGAACGCGATCACCAAATCAGGTACGAACCTGTTGAACGGCATGGTCAGCGGGTACTTCCGTAACTCGAAATGGAATGCCGAGGACCCGGTCCTCAACCGCGTCGTGCCGTTCAAGAACCAGCAGTACAGCATGACGCTCGGCGGTCCCATCATCAGAGATCGCCTGCACTTCTTCGGCAGCTACGAGTACGAGCACGAGCCACGCACGACGTTCTCGCTGACGGCGTGGCCGGCGTTCAACGTCGCGCTCTCGGGCGTGAGATCGGTGAAGCTGGGGAGCGCGCGTTTCGATTACGAGCTCTCGTCACAGAGCCGCCTGATGCTGAAAGGCAATCTGACCAAGTCGTGGCAACCGTTTGACGACCTGGGCGCGAACCACCCGGCGGGCACGGGCTCGACGGATCAATTTACCGACGCGCTCGTCGGCCAGTGGACGCGCGTCATTGGCACGCGTTCCACAAATCAGGTGCAGCTGGGATACGCGGGGTTTGGTTTCAAGAACGCGAACCTGACGAAGTGGTCGCACCACTGGCGCGCGGCGGACGGCATCAACACCGGCTCACCGCGCATCACCTTTACGGGCTTCTCCATCGCCGGCAACACAAACTACCCGCGGTACCAGCTCCAGGACGTCTGGTCCGCTCGAGACGACTACAACCTGTCGTACGACGCCAAGGGTCGTCACGATCTGAAGGCCGGCGGCGAGTTCCTGTGGGACAAGAAGGTCTCGTTCAACTGCGCCAACTGCATGGGCATCATCGACGCCCGCAATGGCGCGGTGCCCGCCAACGTCGAAGCGCTCTTCCCGGATCCGTGGAACGCCGACACGTGGAATCTCGCGGCGATATCACCGAACGTGCGGACCTACACGATAGGTGTCGGCCAGAACAAACTTCCATTCAACCAGCCGAAGTCCGCCGCCTGGGTGCAGGATGATTGGCACCTCACGCAGAAGCTCACGCTCAACCTCGGTGCGCGCTACGACCTGATCTGGGATCCGTTTGCGAACTGGGTGGGACTCGAGCCGTGGATGAAGGCAGACCGTCCCCAGGACGCCGACAACATCCAGCCGCGTTTCGGCTTCGCCTACACGCTGAATGACAGGACCGTCATTCGCGGTGGTGCCGGCAAGTACTACGCTGACGTGATCGCGAGCAACTGGACGATGCCGAGCCGGTCGCTGTCGGTCGCGTTCCTCCAGTACACCAATGACGGGAGGAGCGACTTCGCCGCCAACCCGTTGAACGGCGCCCCGCTGCCAACCTACGACCAGGCGCTGCCGCGATTCTGCTACGTCAACAACGTCGCCGGTTGTCTGGATCGCGCGGCCGCGGAACAGGCGCCGCAGGCGGAGTATTCACACCTGACGCACGACTGGCAGACGTCGATCGGCTTCCAGCGCCAGATTGGGTCTGACATGGCAATCGAATCGGACTACGTCTACACGCGCGGACGCGACGAGAAAGTGCTGCAGGACAACGCGAACATCACGTTCAACCCGGCAACCGGCGCACCCTATCCGTTCTCCAATCGCGCGACGCGCGCCTTTCCGACGTGGGGTGTCGTCGGTCAACAGATGTTCACCGGCTGGTCGAACTATCACGGGCTGCAGTCGGTCTTCACCAAGCGCTTTACGCATCGCTGGCAGGGATCGCTGACCTACACGCTCTCGGCGTTGCGCGACGGCGATCCCGCTCCGCTCAGCGGTATCAAACAGGTCGCGTTTCCCGTGGCAGCCGACTTCGGTGGCGAGTACGGTCTTGCTGTAACCGATCAGCGGCATCGCGCGGTGTTCAACGGCATCTGGCAGGTCGCGGGTGGCTTCCAGGTGAGCGGCATCTATTTCTATGGCTCCGGCGAACGGCAGGCGACCAGCTACGGCGGCGACCTGCGCGGCATCGGTGCAACGGGCACGGCGCGGCTGCGGCCGGATGGGTCGATCGTTGCGCGCAACAACTTCGTCGGCGATCCGGTCCACCGCGTGGACCTGCGGCTGCAGCAGTCGATCAGGTTCGGCGGGCGGCGGTCCGGCGATCTGATTGCCGAAGTGTTCAACCTGTTCGACCGCGCCAATTACGGTTCGTATACGTTGCAGGAGAGCAGCCCGCGCTACGGACTGCCGAATTCGAGCTCGAACCTCGCATACGCGCCGCGGACGTTGCAGCTGGGCTTCAGGATCGTTTTCTAGCACCGGTACAACTGGTCCATTCGGTCGCATGGAATGCCGATTGCGGAGCCACCCTGTTTTGTGTGCGCCGTTGAGGTCGGCACACGGAGGACGGTGGCTCATATGAAGACGAGGCAATTTCTGGCGGCGGCAGTACTCTCATTGGTACTTGGTCTCCCCACGTTCGCCCGCGCCCAGCAGTCCACGCACGACGCCTCATCGGCGCTCATCGGGAACGCGTCAGCCGGCGTCGCTGGTAACGACCTCGCGCCGCAGACGGCGACGGCCGCGGACCCGAGCGCGCCGGAACGAGCGGAGGGCTTCGAGCAAAACATCCTTGCCCTCATTCGCAAAGTAGGCGTGCACGGAAATATGAGCGTCCGCCACCCGACCGACAACGACGTCACACGCGGTGTCACGTTCGGCCCTTCCATCGGGCTCAGCCCTGGACGTACCAATGGCTGGAAGTACCCAGTCGCGCTGTCCATGTTCAGCGAAGATCTGCATAGTCCGAGCGGTGCCCAGTTCGGATCCGTGCGGACCTGGGCCCTGATGGCCGGCATTGGCTATGGCTGGCACTTCGGTGAGCTGAGCGTGGGCCCCCAGCTCGAGGTCGGCTACGCATTCAATCACTCGACCCTCGACGGCGATGCCCCCCAGGCGTTTGCATCGCCCGGCAGTGTCGCGCTCGACGTCAGCAACAGCTGGATGGTGCGGCCCGAATTCAAGGTCGAGTACCTGCTCACGCCGAAATTCTCGATTCGCAGTTCGCTCGATTACGTCCGGCTTCGACCAGATGTCACGGTGATGACGCCGGCCGGCGCCGTACCCAACACGTGGGACCTCAGCAACGTGCATGCGAACGTGGGCGTCGCGTTCTATCCGTTGCGGAAGTAAGCGACTACGCCGCACCTCACGTGAGCGTCAAAGCCTTTGGTGCCTGCGCCGACGTGTTGGCGGCCGTCGTTCTACGAATCCACCGACGATGGAAAGGATCTCGACGCCTGGGTCGCTGCCTGTCGAGACCCGTGGCTCAAATCATCAAATGCCGGTCCTTGTCGTACGTAGCGGCGGACCTTAAGGTCCGCCGCTACTAGCGGGTGAGACGGATGACGCCGGAATCCACGCTTGCGCCCGTGCGGCTGATCGACTGGAAGTAGGCCTCGTCGCCGGCAATCTCCCACAACATGAACGAGTAGTCGGTGTCGAAGCCGGTGGCGGTGATCGTCGAGGCGCGGATGTCGCGCGGACGCAGCGAGCCGCCCGCGCCGGAGATGAAGTAGGTGATCCCGTTCAGCGGCTTGGTCCGCTCGTAGAAGTGTTCGTGCCCCGACAGCGCGAACGGCACGTGATGGTTGACCATGAGCGGCTCGAGGCCGCTGCGCGTCCAGGTCGCCCACAGCGAATAGCGGCCGGACGTATAGATCGGGCGGTGGAACACGGCAATCTTCCAGCGCGCGTCGGATTTCCCCAGCTCGCGATCGAGCCATTGGCGCTGCGTGCGATCCACGTTCTCCGTGTCGATCATGAAGAACTGTACGTCCCGGTCACCGAGCCGCGCGAGCAGCGGCGGCTTCGGTTTGAACGTGTAATAGCGCTGTCCGCCCATGTGAAACGGCTTGTAGTTCGGCTGATTCGGCTCGTCGTGGTTGCCGATGACGGCGTAGAAATCGACGTCGTCTTCGAGAAACGGCTTATACGGCACCTCGAACTTGCGGTGGTAGTCGTCGGCCGTGGCCCCGTCGTAGATGTTGTCGCCCAGCATGATGACGAAGTCGAACGGAAACTCCTTCCGGAACGCCTGCATCTGCTTCGACACATCGTGCTGCCATTTGTCGCCCCGGCCCATGTCGCCAAGCGCCGCAAAGCGATACGATCCCGGCTTCTTCGGCAGCCGCAGCACGTCTTTCGGCGGCGGGACCGTGATTGCCGGCGTTGAAGGATGAAACTGTGCCTCGTCAGCGTCCCGGTCCCGGCAGGCGCCGGCAAACGGCAATGCCGCGAGCAGCGTGATGACGCAAAGCCGACTGAATCGACCGGGCAGACTCATGCGCGCAATACTGACCAACGCAACGGCAATGCCACTGTAGAATCTCAACCTCCAACCTCCAACTGCCAACTTCCAAGCGATTCACCTGAGTAGTTTGGAAGTTGGAAGTTGGAAGTTGGACCTTCCGAGGAGGAAGACATGCGACGTCTCCACATCATCGCGATATGCATCGGCTTGTCGCTCGTCGCGTTGGCCGCACAAGCGCCGGCACCGCAGCAGGCGCCCGCAGCGCAGCAAGCGCCCGCCGGACCACCGCCGCCGGACACCGCCATGCTGCGGCAGCAGTACGAGCAGTGGCGGAAAGATTTCAAGACGTGGGGCAAATGGGCGCCGATCGGTCAGGAGAGTAAGGGGACGACGAGCCTGATCACGCCCGAGAAAGTGCAAAGCGCGATGAAGCTCGTGAAGAGCGGCATCGCCGTGTCGCTTGCGCACGCCGAACCGCAGCAGGTCGCCGCCGACGTCGGTCCGAACGGCCTGTTCAAGCGCACGACGCTCGGCATCACGGAGGGCGGCACGACGGACAACTATCAGGTGAGTTTTCACGGCCAGACCGTCGCGCACATCGATACGTGGTGTCACTTCTTCGAGAACGGGCAGATGTACAACGGCGTGCCCGTGCAGGGGAATCTGAGCCCCGAGACCGGATGCGCGAAGGGCGGCATCATGAACTGGAAGGACGGCATCACGACGCGCGCGGTCCTCTACGACATCGCGCAGTTAAAGGGTGTGGACTGGGTCGATCCCGCGATGCCGATTCGCCGTGCGGATCTCGAAGCGTGGGAGAAGAAAGCTGGTGTGAAGATTGGTCCCGGCGACATCCCGCTGCTCTACATCGGCCGCTGGAAGCGGCGCGCCGCGGTTGCTCCGATCAACCTGCCGGTTGCCGGTTATTACCCCGACACGATTCCATGGATGCACGAGCGGCTGCCGTCGTTCATCGGCCACGACTTCAACATCGACTGGAATCCGCGCCCGGGCTGGGAAGGCATGCGGAATCCGATTCACGTCGCGGTGCTGAACTGGATGGGCATCAACATCGTCGAATGCCTGGACCTCGAGCAGGCCGCCCAGACCGCGCGCAGGCTGAATCGGTATGAGTTCGCGATCACCTTCGCACCGCTGCCGGTCGAAGGTGGCACGGGATCGCCGGTCAATCCGATAGCGATCTTCTGAGTTCAGTAGGTATCAGGTATCAGGTTTCAGGGGTGGTCTAGGTAACAGGTCATAGGTATCAGGCATGGGCGCGGTCACCCGCGCCCGCAGCTCTTTCCCTTTCGATCACGACACTGCTGGCGACGTCCGCCTCGCGCGGCATTTCGCCGACTGGTGCATCCGGCCGCACGGCGAGGACGCTGCACGGAGCTTTCTGCACGACGTGCGCGGCGACGCTGCCGAGCATCATGCGACGCCCGCGCCCGCGTCCGTGCGTCCCCATCGCGACGAGGTTGATGTGGTGGCTCCACGCGTAACGCACAATTTCCTCAAAAGGCGAACCCCACTCGACCGCGAGGGTGACACGTAATCGCTCTTGCTCTTCTGGCGACAGCAGCGCCCGCAGGTCGTCCCATGTCTTCGTTTCAACTGCTTCTTCAATCCGTGCGTGCGGCCCCATCGGGACGGCGATGCGATCGACGCCGGTGACGGACTCGAGCACGTGTAGCAGATGGAGCGACGCGTTGCAGCTCTGGCCGAATCCGACGGCCCACTGCAGCGCTGCCTTCGATGCGTCGCTGAAGTCGATCGGCACCAGAATGTCTTTCGGCACAATCATGCGTGGCCTCTGTGACCAGCCATGATGCACGTGCGGTGCCGGAAGGAATACCCGTTATTCTGAGAGGTACAGGGTCTCAGATATCAGGCTTGACGGATGGTCGAGGTGAACGCTGATACCTGGACCACCCCTGAAACCTGATACCTGAAACCTGTTCAGTTTTCTAACTGATAGATCTCGCGTCTCCCTTTCACGATCAGATCGTGGTACCCCTTCATCGCTTCCTGAAAGCGCGGATCGGCCATCGACTTGCGCGCCAATTCCGCGTGTTCCTCGATGCTTTTCACCTCGGTCTCGGCAACCACGGTCCAGTAACGCTCCGCGCACACATCGGTCATGATGCGCATGTCGCCCATGCCCGCATCTTTGGCGAGCTTGCTGAGCGCCGTAAATTTTTGAACCATCTGACGCACCTGACCCGGCTTGCAGTACATGATGTCTCGCACTAGAAACATGATTCTCTCCTCGGCGCGTAACCATAGTTCTCCGGAGACGTGGTAGCAAGTACGATCGTTAGCTGTGTGACGACGCTGTGTGACGACGCAACTCGCAATTGACGTCGGAAGTCATGGGCGGACTACTGGACTCGTGTATCCGTCGCAAGGCGCACCGATGCACGCGACGTTTGTCCTCGCGCCCGGTGCCGGGGCGGGACAGCAGAGCGCATTCATCACCGGCTTTGCGCAGGCCTTGTCCGACCGCGGCGTGGACGTCCTCACGTTCAATTTCCTCTATACCGAGCAGCGACGCCGCGTTCCGGATCGCACCGAGAAGCTCGACGCGTGTTACCGTGCCGCTGACGTTGCGGCGCGAGATCATTTCGGCCGGCCTGCCGTGTTCATCGGCGGCAAGTCGATGGGCGGCCGCATCGCAACGCATCTTGCGGCGGGCGACGACGCAGACGAACTTGGTATCCGTGGCGTCGTGGCGCTCGGCTACCCGCTGCATCCGCCGGGCAAACCGGAGCAGTTGCGCGCCGAACACCTCTCACGGATCCGCGTGCCGATACTGATCGTGCAGGGAGAGCGCGACCCATTCGGGACGCCTGCCGAACTTCAGCCCGTGCTCGACACGATTTCAGCGGAGACGACACTGCACGTCGTCGAGAACGGCGATCATTCGCTTGCGTCCTCACGCCAGAAGGACAGAGTCGCGGCGGTCTACGCGGAGATTCAGGATGTGATTGCGAGGTGGATAAAACAGGCATGAGGTTTCAGGTTTCAGGGGTGGTCAAGGTGACACCACCCCTGAAACCTGAAACCTGATACCTTTCGCGTCAGAGGGCGAGCCGGAAGCCGAGCTGTACTGACCTCGCTCCATACGCCACATCGGCGTTGTACACCGGCACTCCGTACAACGGGCTGTCGACGTCGGTCGTGAACGATCCGTAGTTGGCATGATCGAGGAGATTGAACACCTCGAGGATGCCATCGATGGACCGCCGCCCGCCCAGCCTGATGCGCTGCTGGAGACGAACGTCCATGCGATGCAGCGGCGAGCCGACGAAGCTGTTGCGAGGAATGATCGATCCATCGTCGCGGCGGCGCGTGCCGGCGGTTTGACCCGTGTCACGAGCCTGGCAGGAACCGCAGGTCACGGTATTCCGCATGCCGGAACCGTAGAAGTACAAACCGCTCAACTGGAAGCCATGCCCGACGTCCCAGATGCCATTGAGCACCGCGCGGTAACGCTGGTCGGTTGACGCGTAGGTGTACTCACCTTGGACGTCCGGCCGGAGCTTGAACGTGATCGGCCTGCACTGCGCGTTGCCGTCGGGTCCTTTGACGGTCTGACAGGGTGGCCCCGTCGAATCTTTCACCGCGCCGAGCGTCCAGTTGCCGGAGAGCTGCCAGCGGTTGCTGAATCGCTTGTCGAATGAGGCGACCAGCGCATGCCAGTTCGACCATCCCTGCATGTACTCCCCGTTCACGTATCCCCATTCGGGGTAGACGCGCGCCGCGATGTTGCTGAATGGAATGTTGTCACCCGTATTCGGGTCGTAGGTGAGGTTCTGATTGTTGGTCACTTCCTCCTGACGCTGTCCGGTGTACTGGTAGCTCAATTCGACTGCGAGGTTCGACGCGATCTGGCGCGACACACCGACCATCGCCTGATGGCTGTATGTGTCGTCGTGAATCGTCGTCGGGATCTCCGATGTGATCTCACGACGGATGCAGCCCGTCGCCAGCGGTGCCGCCGCGGTGCAGAGCTGCGCACGCGCCTGCTCCTGGGTCGGGAAGGCGCCGCCCCACGGATTCATCGCGAAGTCGGCGCGGCCGTCATAGGCGACTTCCGGGATGATGGTTTGAATATTCAGGTTCGACTGATGCGCGGCGTCGTTTTCGAGCTGCGTGTAGTACTTGCCGTAACCGCCACGGACGACGGTGCGATCGTTGAACTGGTACGCGAAGCCGACGCGCGGCGCAATCCAATCGAGCTGATGCGGCCGGTCGCCGGACATCCAGGGCGTGAGCTGCTTCTTTTCACCCATGATCCCCAGGTCCGCGTCCCATCGAAGTCCGAGATTCAGCGTCAGGCGCTGGCTCACCTTCCAATCGTCCTGATACCAGGTCGCCCATGCATGACGGTCGTTGAGCAGCCGGAAGTTGCCTACCGACTGGCGGTAGCGGACTGAGATCGGGCTGAGCGCGTTGTAGTTCCATGTCGACCAGTTGAACGGGTCGGGGAACATCGCCGCCAGCTGCGCCGCGGTCGGCCGCCGCGCCGCGCCGCCGGCATTGGCCTGCAGCGAGCCGTTACAGAAGCTGCACCAGTAGAAGTGGAAGTTGTGCTCGAGGAACTCGCCCCCCATCCGCACATCGTGGCGACCTTTCGCGTCGAACGCCATGGTGAAGTCGTCCCGCGCCTGAATCGTGCGCTGGCCAATCATCTGCGGAAGGTTCGTGGCGGTCCCGATGTTGTAGCCGGTCAGCTGAATGCGCGGTGAGCCGCCGAGCGTCGCGCTGTTGCCGGCGCCCGTGACCGCGCCCTTCGGCAGCGTGTGACTGCTGATGATCGGGTACTTGCCGCCCGGGAAGTTCGGCGCCGGTCCACCGTTGTATGACGCCAGACCCGCAATGTCCCAGTCGTACATGTAGACGCCGCCCTTGAGCTCGTTCACCTTGTTGTTCGACAGAACGTGCGTCAGCTGATCCCAGTACTGCGTCGAGGTGCGCCACCACTGCGATGCACCCGACGGATGCGTCGTCGCGCCGCCGGCGCCGCGCAGCGGTACAAACTGCGTGTAGCCGTTCACGCGCGCCGACATGTGTGTCTTGGGCGTGAACTGAAAATCGCCCTTCAGGCCCGCCGTACTCTGGTTGCGTTTGCCATGAAGGTCGATGTTGAACTGCGGGAACGGGCCGCTGTAAACGGCCGTCTGAGGCTCGCGCTCGTATTCGTAATTGGCGAAGTAGTGGATGCGATCGCGCTTGATCGGTCCTCCGAACGTCGCGCTGTACTGCTGGTTGGAGAACGGGATGACGCGCTTTTCGGCGTGATCCTTCGCCGTCCAGTTCGAATCGCGGAAATATCCGGAAAAGGTTCCGGACGACGTGTTGGTGCCGGACTTGGTGACGGCGTTCACCACCACGCCCATCGAGCGGCCCTGTGTGGCGTCGAAGCGATTGGTAATGAACTCGAATTCCGCGATCGAGTCGCGGCTGAAGCGCGGCTGGCCGAAGCCCGCGCCCGCCACGCTGTTGGTCACCTGCTGGCCGTCCATATTGATCTGAAAGGCCACCTGCGAGCGCGGGATCGGCGTTTCACCACCGGTGTTCGCGCGGCTGCCCGGTGCGAGCAGCGTGAGGTCGAGCCAGTTGCGGCCGTTGAGCGGCAGCTCCTGCATCTGACGTTGATCGATATTGGCGGCAGCGGTCGACATCGTCGTGTTGATGAGCGGCGCCTCGCCGGTGACGGTGAGCGTCTCCTGCACCGTGGATGGCTGCATCTGGACGTTGACGGTGGCCAGTTGGCCCACCTGCATCTGCAGGCCCGTGCGGGTGACGGTCGCGAAACCGGAAAGTTCGGCGGAGATGCGGTACGTGCCGATGCGCAGCGGGAGGCGGAAGCGGCCCTCGCCGTCGGTCACCGCCACGAACGTGTTGCCTGATTCCTCATTTGTCGCGGTAAGGGTGACGCCGGGCAGCACGCCGCCGGTCGAATCGGTGATCGTGCCGGTTACCGTGGCTTCCTGGGCGAACAGCGCGCCAGGCAGGGCGAAGAGGATTGCGAGCGCAAGTACCCAGTGGAACTGTCGCTGAGTCACGGGTGCCTCCTTGAACGCGTTGCCGCCGAAAGAAAGCCGCCGCCGGAATCCTGTGAGAAGTGGTGCTCTGTATATGCCCCGCCGCACCGGGTGTCAATACGAAGGTGAAACGGTAACAAACGGACTAACAAACGGAGACGCAAATGAGTCCATGTTGAGCGGATGACGCGAGGGAAAGCGTCGCCTACTTCCCCCTCCCCTTCCCCCTTCCCCCTGTAATATTCACCCATGCCGAGATACACCTTCCGTCTCAACGGCCAGTCGGTATCGGTTGACAGCTGGGATCCAGCGCAACCGCTGCTCTACGCACTGCGCGGACCGCTTGCGCTCCACGGTCCGAAATTCGGGTGCGGCCTCGGGCAGTGCGGCGCGTGCACGGTGATCGTGGACAAGACTGCGACGCGGTCGTGCACATTGCCGGTGAGCCGTGCCGCCGGACGCGACATTACGACGCTCGAAGGCATCGGAACACCGGAGAAGCCGGACGCAGTCCAGGCCGCCTTCATTGCCGAACAGGCGGCGCAGTGCGGCTACTGCACCAACGGCATGATCATGGCCGCGAAAGCGCTGCTCGCGCGGACGCCGAAGCCGACCGTCGATCAGATCAAACAGGCGCTGGACGGCAACCTCTGTCGGTGCGGGACGCACACGCGCATCGTGCGCGCGATTCAACGCGCTTCACAGGTGTAGCGATGAACAGAACTGAAGCGACTTGTCCCGAGCGAAGCGCCGGCCACGAGCCGAGTCGAGGGATGTCACGGCGCGACCTGCTGAAGGCCGGCGGCGCGATTGTGGTGAGCTTCGCGCTCCCGCTCACGGCGCGTGACGCATTCGCGCAAACCGCACCGCGCACCGGCACCAGGCCGGTCGATTCAGGCGAAGTTGACGGACTGCTCGCCATTCACGCGGACGGATCGGTCACCCTCTACACGAGCAAGGTCGATGTCGGGACCGGCATCCGCATCGCCTTCGCGCAGATGGCAGCCGAAGAACTTGGCGTCTCGCCATCACGTGTGACCGTCGTCGAGGGGGACACGGCAACCTGTCCTGACCAGGGTGGAACCGGAGGCAGCACGGGCCTCATTCGTGGCGGGACGGAAATTCAGGCAGCCGCGGCAACGGCGCGCAAAGCGTTGCTGCAGATGGGCGCGACGCGGCTGAATCGGCCGGTCGCCGATCTCACGATCGCCGACGGCGAAGTGCGACCGCGCATCGGCGGCGCCGGAGTCGGAATCGGAACGCTCATTGGCGATCGACTCTTCTCGCTGAAAGTCGATCGGAACGCGCCGCTCACTCCGGCCTCCCAGCACGTCGCCATCCGCAAACCGCTGCTGCGACCCGACGTCCCGGCGAAGTGCACCGGCCGGCACGTCTACGTGCAGGACTTCACGCTGCCGGGTATGCTGCACGGCCGCATCGTGCGGCCGCCGTCCATCGGCGCAACACTCGTGTCTGTCGATGAGAGCTCGCTGCGCGGCATTCCTGACGCTCGCGTCGTACGTGTTGGGAACTTCCTCGCCGTCGTGGCGAAGGACGAATGGGCCGCGGTCCGCGCGGCGACCGCAGTCAAGGCGTCGTGGAACGAGCAGACGACGCTCCCTGGGCACGAGGGGCTGGATCGTTTCTCGCGCACAGCGCCGCTCGAGCGCGATCAGGAGATTGTCAATCGCGGCAACGCCGCCGACGTCTCACGGCGCGCCGCAAAGACGATGTCGGCGACGTACTTCTGGCCGTTCCAGAGCCACGCCTCCCTTGGACCATCCTGTGCGGTCGCGGACGTGCGCGCGGACGGCAGCGCCACCGTGTGGACCGCCTCGCAGGGCGTGCACGGTCTGCGCGGCAATCTCTCGAAGGTCTTCGGCATCCCGCCAGAGAAGCTGCGGGTCGTCTTCCTCGACGGCTCGGGATCGTACGGCACCAACGGAGGCGATCACGTTGCCGCCGATGCACTCCTGCTGTCGAAGACGATCGGCCAGCCGGTTCGCGTGCAGTGGATGCGCCATGACGAGCATGGCTGGGATCCGAAAGGTCCGCAGCAGCTGCTTGACGTGCGAGCCGCACTGGATGCTGACGGACGCATCGTCGCGTGGGAGACCGAGATGTGGGTGCCGAACGCGGCACCCGGCGCACGCGCGCTGCTGTCGGCCGAAGCGGCCGGACTGCAGCAGGAACACGGGACGGGCTCCGGTGCGATCACGCAGAACGGCGAACCTCCGTACGGTGTGGACAACGTTCGCGTCGTCGCGCATCTGATCAAGGACACACCGCTGCAGCTCTCGAACCTGCGTGCGCCCGGCAAAATTGCGAACGTGTTTGCCGTGGAGGGCTTCACCGACGAGATCGCCGCGGCCCAGCGAGTCGATGCGGTGGAGTTCCGCCTCAAGCGCCTCTCCGATCCGCGCGCCGTTGACGCCATTACTCGAACCGCGGCGGCGTTCAAGTGGGACGCACGGCCGTCGCCCAATCCGCGCGCCCGGCAAGGGAACGTACTCGTTGGCCGCGGCGTCGCCTACATGCGTTACAAGCAGATGGAGAACTACGTCGCGATGGCGATGGAGGTCGCGGTCAATCCGTCGACGGGACAGATTCAGGTGCGCCGCGTCACGTGCGCGCATGACTGCGGCCTGGTCGTCAACCCGGATGGATTGCGCAATCAAGTTGAAGGGTGCATCGTGCAGACGCTCAGCCGGGCGCTGCACGAAGAAGTGAAGTTCGATCGATCGCGCGTAACGAGCGTCGACTGGACGACGTATCCGATCCTCCGATTCCCTGAAGCACCGGCAGTGGAGGTGATTCTGATCGATCGTCCCAACGAACCGCTTGTGGGAGCAGGCGAGGCAGCGACCGCCCCGGTCGCGGCGGCGCTGGCCAATGCCGTGTTCGATGCCACCGGCGTCAGGCTGCGGACCGTGCCGCTTACACCCGCACGCGTGAAGGCCGCGCTGGCCAACGCGTGAGATCGACCCACAGGCGGACCTGAAGGTCCGCCTCTACGTCACTTCGCTGGGATCTCGGTCGAGTCAACGTCGAACTTCGCCCTTCGAACTTCGCTACTGCCCTGGGCCGCGATAGCTGACGGACTTCTTCGTTGCCTGGTCGACTTCTTCCGGCGTCAGCAACGGCGTTGTCGTCGAGCTGACCAGCCCGCTGGCATTCACCGCCATGGCGACAGCAGCGGCAGTGACGTTATCGGGCGCATCGACGACGACGAACGCGTCGGTGTCGCCGAAGGCAAAGTAGAACGCTTCGACTTTGCCGCCGAAGGCAGCCGTCAGCTGCTCGACCGCCTTTCGACGACCAGTTCCGCCCTCCTTCAGAACACCCTTGACGCCCTCGGGCTTGTAGTTGGCTTGAATAAGGAATTTCGGCATCGGTGCACCTCCTTGTCGTGACGGAATCGATGTCTAGTTCGTCGACACTTTGCGACGCGCCTGCCATCGGGCACGCATTGCCGCCCGATCCACCTCCGCGCCACGCAGGAAGACCTTGTTGATCTTCCGCGTGTTGGAAATGCGTTCGAGCGGATTGGCATCGAGGACGAGGAAGTCGGCGTTCTTCCCGACCGCCACCAGACCGGTGCTGTCGAACCCCGCCATTGCCGCCGAGTCGCGCGTGGCCGCCACAATCACCTCGGACGGCGTCATGCCCATGGCGACCATGCTTTC
>Ga0075428_100004927_pt1 | contig 14829 bp, 9 predicted proteins | sample RhiMetdeltSRZDD2_FD_75291 | JGI IMG/M metagenome (GOLD analysis project Ga0075428, IMG submission 75291) | Populus rhizosphere microbial communities from Tennessee, USA - Rhizosphere MetaG P. deltoides SRZDD2 | ecosystem: Host-associated > Plants > Roots > Rhizosphere > Soil | place: USA... | reverse complement strand
GTTGGGTGGCTCCAGCGGGCAGAACCACGGCACCGTGCCGTCGGGGACGGCGAGGTGCGCCCATGCCAGGTTGCTCCACGTGCCGGGTATGGCGCCCTTGTTCTCGGACGTCCCGCGGTCGAGGCCGAACCGCATGGCTCTGGGCTCCTCTTCGAGCACGAAGAACCAGCCCTCGTCACCGGGGCCGTCACCGCGTGCCTCCTCTTCGCTCAGGTCTTCGAAGCCATAGAAGCTGGCACCGCGTTGCAGCGTGCCGACGAAGGTCGGTCCCACGGTCTCGGCGTCCGCGTCGGGCACACGGATCCCGTCGGCGTCGAGCGTGGCCGGAACGGCATACACCCGCACGTCGGGGTACTTGCGGATCAGGTCGGCCTTGATCAGCACGACCAGCGACGGAGCGTCGTCGCCGCCGTACTCGTGGCCGAGCGGGGCGTCGTCGATCCAGGCGTCGATCGGTGCGATGTCGGGCGGTGCGTCGGGATCGGTGCTCTCGAAGAAGTGCTGGAACCACGTCTGGCCCAGTGAGGCGGGGTACTCACGCCACCGGAGCTCGCGGCTCATCTCGTGGTTCAGACCGACGAGGAACGCCTCGACGTAGGCCGGGTTCACCTCGAGGACGCCGAGCGTGTTGTTGCGCACCGAGCCGACGCCGGGCACGAGGTAGTCGACCGACAGCGCCCGCACCCGTTCGTACATCGGGTCTGTGAACCGGGGCTGCAGGCCGACGGAGGTCGGGATCGACGGTGCGCTCCACGTCCCGGTCGGGACGACGAGCCTGCTGCGGATGGAGTCGGCGATGGCGACGTCGGGTCGCACGGCACGCCGTACCGCGGCGGCGAGATCGACGCCGAGCTCGCCTCGGCTCGGATCGGTGGTGGCGACGCGCCCGAGCTCGATGGCCCGCACCAGCGCGAAGGTGTAGGGCTGCAGGTCGACGACGACATCGACGTCGGCCGCGAGGTCGACTCCATCGACCAGCCGGTCCCCGGTCCGGTCGACTCCACCGACCAGCCGGTCCCCGGTCCGGTCGACGTGATCGACGACAGGCGAGGTGGTCACCAGCCGATGCACGGGCAGCGCGGCCGTCCGCTCGCGCATGGCACGGCGGTCGGCCCGTCCCGCGACCCCCCGTTCGGTCCTCGAGCCGGGATGGGTCCCGGGAGCGTCCCGGCGGGCTGTTCGCAGGCCGGCGAGGTCGATGCCAGCGTCCATGCCCGCGGGCAGGTACCGAGCGCGGAACCCGGTCGACAGCGGGCTCGGGGGCTGCGCCACGTCGTCGCTCGTGGTCCGCAGCGCGGCGGCGACGATGGCGAGGGCCGGGGACCGGGCGGCCGCCGCGGTCGCCCTCGTCGACAGAGGCCCGTTCGGGCGGCCGAGTCGTCGGAACCCCGCCCCGAAGTAGGCCGACGGCGCGTCGCCGTCGACGACGAGCCGCTTGGCCGTGGTGCCCGCGACCCGGATCGACGCCAGGGCCGGCGACGCGATGGACACGGCCGTCGCGTCATCGACGCGGTCCCACTTCCGCTGCGCCTGCCGAGCGACCTCCTCGGCGAGTCGGCTGCGGTTCAGGGCGCGGTTCACGAGCAGCGCCGGGCGGGCCTGCTCCCATGCGGCGGCCAGTAGCGACTCCTGGTCGGCGCGCACCACCTCGGCGCCGAGGCCGGCCACCGAACGATGGTGGGGCGCGATGTTGAGCTCCTCGAACCATCCGGCCGCAGGGCCGTCATCGGGCACGACGGAGGTACCGAGCTGGGGGGCGCCGTAGACCGAGGGCGCCACAACGGGGTCGTCGGTCAGCGCGTCGTAGCCCGGGTCCGGACCCGAGCTCAGTTCGGCGGGCGGGCGGGCGAGGCGTTGGTGGATGTCGTGCTCGAACGAGCGCCGGTCAGCGACGCTCGACCAGTGGACGACCTCGTCGACGGGTGCATGCATGGCGCCGACGAAGCTCGCCGGTGTCTCGATCGGCCTGATCCCACCACCGGGTTCGGTGAGGTCGAGGTCGCGGAAGCCGACGTCGTCGGGGAGCTCGGTGGGTGCGATGCGCTTGGCGAGCGTCTTGAAGTCGAAGTTGTCACCAGCGGTCAGCTCCCACGAGTCGTAGACGGGGAGCTCGACCGGTCCGTTCTCCCAGGCCGGGTCGAGCGACGCGAGCGGCGCCCGGCCGAGGCCTGCGTCGCGTCCCGCGGCGTACGCCGGGACGATGCAGACGGTGTAGGTGACCCCGTCGTCTAGCCGGCGCGGACAGAGGAGGCGCGACGTGAACGCGCCGGGGTCGGTCTCGTAGGCCCCGGCCACCCCGCCCGTCAGTGACGTGGCTGCCTGCACGTGCGCCCAGGCCCACGAGTCGGCGAGGTCCGGGAGGTGCTCATCGGGGTCGTCGACCGACAGGACGGGGAGGCGGCCACCCGTCGCCAGGCCGACGCCGTCGGCGAGCTCCACGACGACGAGCACCAGCCAGGGAGGGAGGTGACCGTCGCGGTCGACGGGGACCGGCGTGTACCGCCAGGGCAGGTCCGGCGCGAAGAACTCGACCGAGCAGAAGTAGTTCGTCTCGGCGCCGACGGCGCCGGGCTCCGGATCGCGGCGCTTGATCTCGGCGGGGTCGAGGCCGATCACGTCACCCGGGCCCCGGAGCTGGATCGACGGGCCGGTGACGGGGATGACCTCGGCGTCGGCCAGCACGTCGACGGCCGGCTGGATCGTCACCGTCGAGCCGGTGGCGCCGGCAGTGGTGATCGAGGCCGCGAGACCCGAGCGCATCCAGGGGAGGAACTGCACCTCGGTCACGACGCCACCCCGGCGACTTCCCGCTCGATGTGCAGGTCGGAACGGCCCGTCGTTGCCGCGTAGCTGGCCGACCACGTCGACGTCCGTGCCACGGTCTTCCCGTCCAGGTCGACCACGACGTAGCCGGTTTCGGTCGTCGCGACCACGTCGACGAGCACGGCGGTGAAGCTGCTGCGTGCGTTGGCGCCGATGGACACACCGGCGACCGACATGATCGACACGCTCATGTTGAAGAGGTGGTCGTCGGCATCGAACTCCGGGTCGATGACGTACGCCTTGTAGCCGGTGTCGACGCTCACGGAGGGCCCGGCGACGGGTCCTCCGCCGCCGAACCGGAGGCCCGACCTCATCAGCTCGAACTCGGGGCCCTCGAGCTTGTCGGTGTTGGTCAGCTCGAAGTAGCGGCCAGGGGCGAACCAGTCGTCGAGCGAGGTGGTTGCTGCGCCGTCCGCCACCGCGAGCTCGAACGACGAATGCTCGCCGATCGGTGCGTTGGCGTACTGCTCGATCTCGATGCCGAGCGGCACCACGGTCTGGCGCAGCTCGATCACGGAGTCGGGCGTGGCGAAGGTCGGTCCGCCCGGCACCGCCGACTCGGTCAGGGTGACGGCCGGGTCGGCGACCTCGATCACCGTCCACGATTCGTCGGCCTCCAATGCCAGCAGGAGGTCGTCGAGTACCTCGACCGCCTCCACGGGCGGTTCGCTCTCCTTGCGACCGATCAGCTCGTCGACCCGGATGTCCTTCTTGAATCCGAGCACCTCGAAGGTCGCAGTGCCGATGACGTGCCATCGGTTCGGACCCTCGACCGAGGCGTAGAGCGAGACGCCGATCAGGTCGACGCCGACGGCTCGGATGCTCACCTCGAACTCGACGGAGGTGAGTATCACGAACGGCGAGAACTGCACGAGCGCGTCGAACCCGGAGGACCCGTGCACGCCGAAGCCGGCGACCTCGGCGTCGAGGGTGAAGCTGGCGCCGCACTGCACCGAGTTGGACGTGATCGCGAAGTACGACTGGAAGTCGACGGTGAGCATCGAGCCGGCGCCGATGCCGAAGGACACCCGGCGCAGCGTCGGGAAGTCACCGGGCGGATCGAAGCGGGGGTGGAAGCCGCCCACGGCCATGAGGAACGCCTGGGCGTTGCCGAACTCGGCACGCAGCGCCATGTCGCCCGCCAGCGCGAACCCGACCACATGGGAGTCGTGCAGGCTGGCGTCGATGGCGAGCGTGCCGGCGTCGACATCGATGACGCCGGCGACGTCGAGATGGAGGGCGACGAGCTCGGTGTCGGGGGTCGGGAGGATCGCGCTTATCGATCCGAGCACCACCACGACGACCGGGTCGGGGAGCTGGATCACGATCCCGAGCTCGGCTTCGACGATGGTGGGCGTTCCCCAGCCGATCTTGACGATCGGGCCGAACACGTAGCTGTCGTTCGCCGGCGGGAAGATCGACCGGAACTCGTCGATGATGATCGGTGCGTCGACGATCGGGTTCTCGGGGAACAGGATGGTGTCCAGCGCGCCGGAGCGGACGGCCGACCCGAGGGCGTCGACGTCGATCGCCCGGTTGATCCCCGCGACGCCTCCGACCCCTTCGAGGGTGAAGCCGAAGCCGAGCTGGATCGACGGCAGGTCGAGGAAGAGGGCGAAGAACATCGACCAGCCGTCGACATCGGGCAGCTTGGTGTCGACGACCGCGACGGCCGAGATGCCCACGCCGAGCAGGTCGAGGTCGAGCACCCCGGCGTAGGACCCTGCCTCGGCGTCGATGTACAGGTATCCGCCGCCGGAGACGACGCCCAGGTCGACAGCGATCCCGACCCCGTCGGGTGGCTCGAAGGCGATCTCGAGCGACGGATCCTCGCCGCGCTCGAACAGCGCGTGGAGCCCGAGGCCGACGCCGCTCACGACCACGCTCACCGGACCGATCTGACCGCTGGCGGTGATCGTGAAGGTACCGCGAAGGCCGTCGTCCCCGGCGTTCAACGCGACCCGGGCCGAGTCGACCCGTACCGGCCCGAGCTGGAGTCCGAGAGGGATGTCGACCGCTAGACCGGCGGCTCCGGAGAGGACGGTTCCCTGCGCCGAGCTCCAGGCGATGCCGAGCGACGTCGCGATCGTCAGGTCGCCGGGAAGCACCGCGGCGAGGAAGGCGTCGCCAGCACGACACACGAGGCGCAGACCGTCCTCGTCGGTGGCGACGTCGAGCTCGACCTCGACCCCTTGCGCGGTGCTGCCGACCGCCAGTCGGATCGATCCACCGGCCAGCTCCAGCCGCGTCGAATCGGCCGACCCGATCAGCACGAGCGGTTGACTCGGACGGAAGGCCAGCTCGAGGGATCCGTCCATGACGCCCTGCGGACCGGTGGCGCTGACGCCGTCCGGTCCGATGAGCACGCCCGGAGCGGTGCCCTCGATCGCCGCGGCGATCGTCAGCACGACATCGGTGAGGACCTCGGCGCTCAACGTGGCCCCGCCGACCAGGTCGTGCGCGACGAGGAACGCCTCGACGGCGGGCGAACCGGGCAGCGGTGGCACGGGTCGTACGACGATCGACGACTCGACGAACGCGCTGTCGTCGGCGTAGCCCTGCCAGAGGGCAGCCCGCATCTCGTCGACCAGGCCGACGGGCGTCGAGCCGAAGTGCTCGTCCACCGTTCCCGGTAGGAGGCGATGCGCCTGGGCGGGCAGCCCGAACGACGCCGTGAGCTCGGTGAGCCCCCGCACCAGGCGCGCGTGGTCGAAGCCGTCGCCCCAGCGGTAGACGTCCCGGAGGTGCCCGCCGGGGTCGCCCAGGAACTGTGTGATCGCACCCAGGTCGATCTCGGTCCTCGGTGACCGGCCCAGTCGGGGCACGGTGCGGAGCACCCCGGTCAGCTCGAGGATCGCGGCGAGCGTCGGGTGGTACAGCCGGAGCCAGCGCACGAGGAGGTACTCGGGCAGATCGACCGCGAGCTCCGCCCACGTGTTCGGATCGTCGAGGGGTGCAGGCAAGTCGGCGACGTCACCCGGATCGATGGAGGCGAGGTCGCGCACGGAGGACAGGACGTCGGCCCCCATCGTCGCCATGACGGAGATCGCCTCCGCCTCGTCGAGCTCGCCGGCGTCGAGTTGGTCGAGGAGGCCCACCAGGTCGTCGACGAGCGACCCGATGCCGAGGACCGCTTCGACCGCCGCGGCCTGTTCGGTGCTCAGCGAAACGGTCCAGCCGGCACCGTCGAGGAGTTGCTGGAGTCGCTCGCGGTTGCCGAACGCCAGCCGGATCGGCACGAACATCTCGGCCAGGAACAGCGTCATCAGATGCGCTCCAGCCGTACCTGGAACGGCACGCCGCCGGTGGACTTGGTCAACGCCGTCGTCGAGGGCAACATGAGGTGCTCGTTGGTCTCCAGGACGAAGTCCTCGACGAAGGTCTCCTGGCGGGTCAAGGTGGCCCACGACTGGCCGACCACGTTGCGGATGTTCGCCAGGTCGACGAAGTACAGGATCTCCTTCGCCAGCGGCACCTGGGCGGGGCTGCCAGGGATGTCGGCCGGGCCGATCACATGGCCCGGCACTCTGTGGGCCTCGATCCGGGTGAGGTCCCGCAGGATCTGGCCGGCGATCTCTCCTTCCGTGCTGGTCTCCAGCAGCTTCGACAGGTCCTTGAACGACTTCATCTGCACGATCTGGGCGACCATCCCTGCGCCAGTCCCGACGTAGACGATGAGGTCGGGACCATCCGCCCCGTCTTCCATGGGGACCTGCAGCCGGAGCCGCTTGGCCATCGCCTGCTGGGCCGGGCGGGTGGCGCCGGAGTCGGCGAGCAACCACGCGGCGACGCGAACCTCGAAGAAGGGGCCGTTCTCCTTCCCGCTCCGGGTGATCAGCGTCTCGAAGTAGCTCTCGATGCCGGCGACCGACAGCAGGTCGTCGACATTGACATCGACGTTCGCCAGACGCCCGACCTTGTTGAGCGCGACCTGCTCGTCGAGGAGCTTGAGGCCGGCCACCATCGTGTCGACGAGCTCGTCGGGCGACGGGTTGCGATTGCCGACGAGGCGTCGCCAGGAGACCTCATCGAGCAGGCCCAGGTCTCCGTTCGGCGCCACGCGTCCGACGATCGTGCGGATGCGCGCGGCGATGGCGGCTACCTCTGCGGGGTCGGCCACGCCACCGAGGTACTCGAGCACCTTGGCGTCGAGTGCGGCGGCGTCGGTCAACAGGTCGACGGCCAGACTGACCTGCGGGGTGGTCGGCCGCAGGTGCGCCTTGCGCATGCGCTGCTCCAACAGGGAGAAGCCGTTGGCGGGTTGCGGCGGCAGTGGCGGGCGCACCTTCCGCAGGAGCCGCCGGTAGGCAGGTCCGAAGGCCGCTGTCAGCAACTCGGCCGGGCGACCGGTCGTCTGGTACCTCGCCCAGTAGCGGAACTGCTCCCCCGCATCGCCCCAGTCCTCGAACAGGACCACCCCCCGTTTGATCGGATCGACGGCCTGCCAGCGCAGGAAGGCGGTCCGGGATCGATTCAGGTCACCCCATGCCTCGTAGGGGATGCGATCCGCCGCCGGTATCTCCTTCATCGCCTGGTCGAAGGCCCGCCGGCGCCAGGCGCCGAAGTAGGACTGCAGCTCGGGCCAGGCGAAGCCCCCGATGGAGCAGCGCAGGACCTCGGGGTCGATCCGTGTCAGGCCGACGGCGAGTCCGATCGCCTCGCCGGCCGAACCGACGGCCGCCCGCCGGGCCGCGGCGGCCGACGAGGTGAGGTCGGGGAGCATCGACCAGCCGGAGGCGTCGTAGAGCTCGTCGAGCTCACCGAGCTCGTCCGCGTCGTCGACCACGTCGTCGAGGGTGTCGGCGATGCGCCACCACAGGCCCATCAGTCCGCCGCCTCGATCGCCACGCCGGCCGCCGACTTCATGCCGCGCAGGACGCGGCCCGAGACGAAGGGAAGCACCATGCCGGCCCCCATCAGGATCCGGTCGAAGTTCGTGACCGGGTTTCCCCACTTGTCGGTCCCCGTTGCGAAGCTCGCCACGAGCTCGGCCGCGTCGGCCGCGTCGCCGACGATGGGGATGAACCCGATCCCCACGTCAGCCGCGGTCGTGAGGATCATGAAGGTCACCACGTCGTCGGCGTCGCCGGGAACCGTGTACGGCAACCCCTCGTAGTGGTTCGAGAACTCGATCGCGGCGCCGTGGCTGGGGACGTCACCGTAGGAGCCGACCGTTTGGAAGTCCTCGGTGATGAACGAATCGACACCGCTGGCGATCGTCCGTTGCACGCGCACATCGCCCTTCAGCCGGAGCCGGACGGTGTAGGGCTGCTCGGAGTGGATGCGAGCGCTGTCCGGGATGTACTTCTCTTGCAGGTAGACCGCGAAGCGAGCGTTCCCGGGATCAGTGGGCACGTCGATGTCGAGCCGGTAGTAGTCACCGACGTTGGTGTGCAGACCGCTGAAGTCCAGGAGGTAATCGGCGACCGCGCCGCTGATCGTCGACGGATCCCGGATCGTGTCGGCCGCCGGGTGCAGGATGGTGATGCCCGTCGGGCGTTGCTTGATCAGGAACGCACTCGGGTAGGGGACAGCCGCTTCGGGCTCGACACCGGCATCGGTCCAATGGGCTCCGACCGGGTCGTCGGGATCAGAGGTGGGTGGGTCGAGGTCGGCTGGGGGCGGGAGGTCGTCGTCCGGGCTCGTCGCCGCGAGCAGCGCCTCACCGGGTCCGGGGTCGTTCCGGTACCGGCGACCGAACGTGTACCCGGACTCGTACAGCCCGGTGTTGATGTGCGAGCCCCAGGCCGGGACGATCGCGGGGTCCTGGACCCGATAGAGGTGAAGCTCCGTCCCGGGGGGCAGCTCACCCGTACGTAGGACCGCGAGCCCGGGTGCGGCCACCACGATCAGGCACGCCGGACGGTCCGTCGACGCCGCCACGTACTCCCACGACACGAAAAGTGGGACGTGGTCGTGGGTGATCTCGGTCGGGGCCAAGCCGAGCATCTCGGCGGCGATGGCCTTCTTCAGCTGCAGGCTCAGGGGTCCGTGACCGTGGACCATCAACTCGACCCCCGGCCCGTCGATGTCCTCGAAGGAGGCGTAGTCCACCGGATTCGCCGGTGCGGGAGGCAGGATCGTGATCCCGAGGCCACCCGGGAGATGGCCGGGCTGGAACAGCCCCGACTCGAGCAGCTGCCAGAGCACGTCGGTCCAGCACATGCCCGGGAGCCGACTCGAGATGAGCTGAGACATCTGGCCACCGAGCCACCGTCGACGGGTCAGGTCGTCGACGGCATCGACCAGGTAACGGACGAGGTTCTTGGCGTCCGACCGCCGCGCCGGGCCCTCGGCCAGCAGCTGGACGATCGACCGGCGGGCATCGACCTGGTCGTTCAGGAAGCCGGCCGGATCGGCCTGGATCGCCGCCAGGGCGTCCGTCCCCACCGCGTGCAGCTCCATCGTCGAGGCGTCGTAGACGCTGACGTGCTCCCAGTGGTCCGGGTTGTAGAGCCACAGGAGCCCACCGTCCTGCTCCGGGTCGGGAGGGCGGCCGTTCGGCCAGGCCGCGACGAGCGCGGCGCGCACCGCTTCGACTGCATCGTCGATGTGGGGTGCGAGCTGCTTGCCGACCGACCGAACCTGCGACGAGGACGGGAGGGCCCAGACGAGGTTCGCGTCCAGGGACGCCGTCACGTCGGTCGCGCCAAGGGCTGCGGGGAGGGGCAGGCCCAGCACGAGCCCCGACACGGCGAGGCTTTCGCGGGGGCGCAGCCGGAGGGTGACCAGCAGCTCGGAATCAGCGTTGTCGGACCAGAGATCCGCCAGCCGGGTATCCGGATGGACTACCTCGATCCGCATCGAGTCGAGCTCCAGTCGCAAGAACTCGTCCGGGGCCCGGTCCTGCTCGGCGACGACCAGGTCGATCGTCTCCCATCCGAGGATCTGCAGGCCGCGCAGCAACGGGGTCAGCTGGAGCAGGAGCAGACGCGCCGAGAGCTCGGTCACGTCGGCGTAGTCCCCGGTGTCGGACGCGAACCACGGCACGCTGATCCGGCCGTTGATGTCGGCCACGCCCGGGACAGGAAATAGGACCGATCCCATCCTCAGGCCTCGCCGCTCGCCGTGACGAGGCGGGGTGGTGCGGTCTGTCCGGTCTTGACCCACGAACATCCCGACACGAGCACCGATCGAACGTACGCCGGACGGGCGTCGGTCGAATCGGTACAACTACGCAAACAGAGGGGAGCAGAGCAGCGTCACCTGGATTCTGGCCGGGATTCCTGTAGGCATTCAGGGAGCTCAGCGAGGGCGTCGGTCACCGTGAGGTCCTGCGCAGCCGTGAGAACGTCGGTGGGGACCCACTGGGGGAAGGGTTGTTGCTCGACGCGATGGGCGCCCGAGTGGGTGTGGTGCTCGTGGAGCGCGGCCAGGCTATCGGGTGGGAATCGGTCGGCAACGCGCACCAAGGCGGGCCACAGTCGCCGATGGATCAGTGTCACCTTGCCGTTCACGAGCCGTGTACGGACGACGTCGGGTGAGTCAGCAAGGGTGTTGATGGCCGCGAAGATGGCGTGACCGGCCCGATGACCCCACCAGCTTCCTCGGATGGGCTCGCCGGCAACGATCTCCGCGACGCTCGGCAGCGGTCCTCGGGCCGATTCCAGGAGCATCCCGTGCTCGACGAGCGCCGCCATCGGATCCATCGACCCAAGCCTGCCTCACCGGCCGCGGCCTGCTCGACTGCGTGAGCTGGCCCTAGCTCGCTGCACACCCTGAGATGTCGCCATCGGCGTCCGGAGCGTCCGGCTCGGTGAACCGGTCGACCAGCGCCTCGGCGGCGCAGGCCAGCAGCGACCAGTCCGAGCCCACGCCCGGTGGGCTGTCTGAGCGCTCGATCCGGGGGTGGGGGTCGCCGGTCATCGCCTGTACGGCGAAGCCCTCGGTCAGCGCCAACAGCGCGACGGTCAGGTCGACCAAGGTGAACGGTGGCCGCAGCCGCAGGCGGTAGATCCTGAGCAGCAGCGCGTAGAGCGCCGCGAAGCTCTCGATGGTGGTCGTGAGGTGCTCGCGCGCCGCCTGGGCCACGGCGTCGTCTGTCGGGCCGCAGGTCCGCAAGGTGAGCGTGTTCAGCAGGGACATGTCCTCGGGGTACTGGAACAGGTTGGCTTCGGCGGCGATTCGTATGATCTCGCCCAGCGGGGCCCGGGCGTCGACTAGCTGCTTGATCTGGGCCACGGTCTCGGCGATGGGCTCGACCTCACGCCAACCCACCGCGGCGATCGCGAGGTCGTGGTGGAAAGCCGCCTGGTTGTCCCAACAGCGGTAGCCGGCGCCGGTGGTGTAGCCCGCAGCGTGGGCGACCTCGCTCAGCCGGATGTGGGTGACGCCGACGTAGACGCCTTGCTCCTTGAGCATCCACAGGCCGGTCTCGAGCAGTAGCTGGCGGGTCTGATCGAGCGTGCGTCGGGTCATCCCCCTCCCCTTCGCGCCACGGAAGATAAGAAAGTTTCTCATCCCCCGAGATCGTTGGCGGCCGCCGGAACGGGCGCGACGGTCGCGATGGCGAAGGGGGGAGAGATGAAGATGATCCGACGAATCATGACCGTCCTGACGGTCGTGGTGTTGGTGCCAGGGGGGTTGGTCCTCGACGGCCGAGCTGCCGGAGCCGCACCGGCTCGACCGGCCGCACCGGCCGCACCCACGGTCGACCCCGCCTTCCCGTCGAGTTGGCCACAGTGGCGGCCGCGGGTGCAGAACCCGGCCAACCGGTCACGACTCGCCCTGGATGCCCAGTACTCGGGGGGCGACGGCAGCCCGGTGTGGCTGTGGGGAGCCAACGGTGGTGATGCCCAGCTGTGGGTCCAGGAGAATGCATCCGAGGGTCGGGCCTTCCTCCATCCGGGCTACAACCGCTGGCTCTGCCTGGGCGTGTACAGCACGGGGTGGGGAAGCCCGGTCTACGTCCAGAACTGCAATGGCAGCGCCAACCAGCGCTGGTGGATCGACTGGAACGCCGCCGAGATCCGCAACGTGCCCGAGAACCTGTGCATCGACGCCCCGGGCAGCAACTTCGCCGCCGGCCAGCAACTGCAGATCTGGGGCTGCAACCACTCTGCCGCCCAGCGCTGGATCCGCCACGCGCCCGGCCGCAGCAACAACGCCAGCCGGCCGGTGTACTTCGTGCCGGGCTACACGTTCGCGGAGCGGCACGACTGCAACGAGGTGTGGGGCGGGGCGATCAGCGCGATGCGGTCCTGGGGCTGGACCGGGACCGCTCACACGACTGGCCACTACACCGGCGACGTGAACTGCAACACCCAGCTGACCCGCGGCACCGTCCGCACACCGATCGAGGAGCTTGGCCGGCTGCTGGCCTGGAACATCTACAACAGCTACTCCAGGTACCGGATCCCGGTGGACATCGTCACGCACTCGATGGGCGGACTGGTTGCCCGCGCGGCGATCGCCGGCGTGCGGACGGGGCAGCCTGAATCCAACAACTGGCCGCCCTACCTCTACGTCGAGGACGTCGCGACGCTCAGCACACCGCACTCGGGCACGCCGCGGGCAGGCATCCTCACCTGCTACGACTGGGATACGCAGTGCATGGAGATGCGAGAGGACTCGGGCTTCATCGGTGGCTTGGCGCAGAACCCGCAGTCCACGCAGGGGACGGACTGGACGTTGATCGGGACCGAAGACGACGACCTCGTGCCCGTCGACCACGCGGTCGGGATGAGCGCCGGGCACAAGGTGAAGTTCCTGTGCTGTCACGGTGGCCTGGAGCACAACGATCTCCCGCACACGACCAGTGGGAGCTACCCCATCGTGTACTGGAACTACTACGACCCCAGCTACTGGTACTCCCTCGCCAGCGGAGCGCCACCGGTGCGCACCGCCTGGAACGCCATCTACTACTGGTCCGACTGGTAGCTGCGCTGCCATGAAACCGAGTCGGACGTGGCCCCGATCCGGCCACGTCCGACTCGGTTTCGGGCTTTGTACTGGTATGGCACACGATCGGCGGTCGCCACCTGACAGGTCGGGCACTGTTCGCGACCGTTCGCCCCCGCGGACTGACTGCTTGACTACTGCGGATGGGACTGAGCTATGACGTCGTCAGCGGACCGACCGGGCGGCTGGAGCGGGTCTGGGCCGCAGCGTGCGACAGTCCGACCGACTTCAGCTCGCTTGCGAAGGTGACCCCGATGATCGCGTTCGCTCGAATCGCCGGCACTACGACAGTGCATCTCCGCGGCCCGGAGACGAAGGCGACGACGATGTCGTGCCCGTCTGACACGGAGTACTTCGGAGCCGAACTCCGCGTTGGGGTGTATCTGCGGCCGTTTCCCCCGGCACGGCTGGCAAACCTTCAGGACGCCGTGCTGCCTACCCTGCCGGGCGGCCGGATCCTGCTGGACAACCAGGCATGGGAGATGCCGACGCCGCTGAACCTCGACGTCTTCGTCGAGCGTCTCGAGCGCGCGGGCCTGCTCGTCTTCGACCCGCTGGTCGAGGAGCTCCGGTACGGCGGCTCCGTAGGCAACGTGCCGGAGCGGACTGCGCAGAGCCGGTTCGTTCGGGCCGTCGGGCTGTCGAGACGCAATCTGCGGGTCATCGAGCGGGCGCGGCATGCGGCCCGACTGTTACGGGCGGGTACGTCGATCGCGGACGTGGTCCGGGAAGCCGGCTACTACGACCAGCCGCACCTGACCCGGGCGCTTCGGCAACTGATCGGCCACACACCCGCCGTTCTGGCGGGAGGCGAACAGTTCCTCGCCCTATGACTTGCGGTTCGGTACAAGACAAGCCCGCTACCAGTCGGTTGAATCCTCGCCATGAGGAAGCTGGTCGAATCGACATACATCTCGCTCGACGGGATGGTCTCGGGTGGCGACTTTTGGGCCGCTCAGGGGCAGTACAGGGGTGATGACGAGCACGCTGCCCACGCAGCGAAGCTGCTGGAGCCCGCCGAGGGCCTCGTGCTCGGACGGGCGACCTACGAGGTGTTCGCGGAGACGTGGCCCGGGCAGAGTGGCGACATCGCCGACAGGATCAACTCGCTACCGAAGTACGTCGCGTCCCGCACGCTGACCGACGCGCGCTGGAACGCTGAGATCCTGCCGGGTGATGCCGTCGAGGAGGTCGCCAAGCTCAAGAGGTCCGGCGACGGCACGCTGCTGAAGTACGGCACCGGCTCGTTCAGCCAGGCCCTGCTGGAAGCCGGGGAGCTGGACGAACTGCACCTGTGGGTGTTCCCATACATCGCGGGGTCCGGGGAGACGCTCCTGCCAGGGCTCACAACCACCCACCTGGACCTGGCCGAGGTGACCGAGCTCGCCAACGGCTGCGTGGTGCTGACCTACACCCCCAAGCGGTAGGTCGGGCTCACCTCCCCGCCGCGCTGACCTGGCTCCGCATCCCCATGGTGTGCGCGGGGTCACGACGGGGCCCGGCCCTGACGCCGTCACCTATCGTTCTGGCACATCCGGTCGAGAGGGGCGTTCCATGGCGCACGAGGTACGGGGAGTCGTCGCTCGGGCGAAGGGCGAGCCGGTGACGGTCGAGAGGATCCTCGTGCCCGACCCCGGGCCGGGTGAAGCACTGGTCGACGTGGCCGCGTGCGGCGTGTGCCACACCGACCTGCACTACCGCGAGGGGGGCATCAACGACGACTTCCCGTTCCTGCTGGGACACGAGGCGTCCGGTGTGGTGGCCGCGGTGGGCGATGGAGTGACGGACGTCGAGCCCGGCGACTTCGTCGTCCTCAACTGGCGTGCGGTATGTGGCCAATGTCGGGCCTGCCGCAAGGGCCGCCCAGCCCTGTGCTTCGCGACCCACAACGCGACCCAACCGATGACACTTGCCGACGGCACCCCGCTGTCGCCCGCTCTCGGCATCGGGGCGTTCGCCGACAAGACGCTGGTGGCCGCCGGCCAGTGCACGAAGGTCGACCCGGCGGTCGCCCCCGAGGTGGCAGGACTACTGGGCTGCGGTGTGATGGCGGGGCTCGGCGCCGCCATGCTGACCGGCGGGGTGCAGCGCGGCGACAGCGTGGCT
>Ga0075428_100004924_pt1 | contig 14832 bp, 14 predicted proteins | sample RhiMetdeltSRZDD2_FD_75291 | JGI IMG/M metagenome (GOLD analysis project Ga0075428, IMG submission 75291) | Populus rhizosphere microbial communities from Tennessee, USA - Rhizosphere MetaG P. deltoides SRZDD2 | ecosystem: Host-associated > Plants > Roots > Rhizosphere > Soil | place: USA... | reverse complement strand
GCGCGGCAGAAGTCGTTCCAGGCCGCGGCCGACAAGGCGATCGGCTGGAGCGCCGCCGAGCATCTCAAGCGCGAAGCCGAGCTCGCCGCGGAGTTCAAGAAGCAGGGCCTCGAGGTCTACGCCCCGGACGTCAGCGCCTTCCGCGCGCACGCGCAGAAGATCTACCTCGCTTCGGACGAGGCGAAGGACTGGCCGAAAGGCATGCTCGACAAGATCAACGCGATGAAGTGAAGGCCTCCGGCTCGAACGCGGCCCGCTGGCTGCGGCGCCGCGCGGAGAACGTCATGGCCGGTCTGCTCGGCCTGATGTTCGTCGCGTTCCTGCTGCAGATCGCGTTCCGCTACTTCTTCAACTTCCCGGTCGGCTGGAGCTCCGAGCTGACCGTGGCCACGTGGTTGTGGCTGGTGCTCTGGGGGTCCGCCTTCGTGCTCAAGGAGAGCGAGGAGATCCGTTTCGATCTCATCACCTCCGCGGTCGGCCCGCGCGCGCGCCGCGCCATGGGAATCGCGGCGGGTGTAGCGCTGGTGGTGCTGTACGGCATGTCATTCCCCGCCGCATGGAGCTACGTGACCTTCATGAAGGTGGAGCGCTCCTCCTACCTGCATATCCGCCTCGACTGGATGTACTCGATCTACCTCGTCTTTGCCGCCGCCGTGATCGTGCGCCATCTCTGGCTCCTGTGGCGGCTCGCGCGCGGCAAGGACACCGAAGCCCCGGACTCGAGAACCGCGAGCTCCGGGCTGTGAATCCCGCGAGCCCGTTTTCCCTCTGCGTCCTGGCGATCGTGGCGCTGAGCCTGCTCGGCCTGCCGGTCGGGCACGCGATGATCGCCGGCTCGGTGCTGTATCTCTACCTGGCGGGCCTCGACATGGGAACCGCCGCCGAGCAGCTGCTGAACGGCATGTACACGAGCTACCTCCTGCTCGCCATACCGCTGTTCATCCTGGCCGCCGAGTTCATGAATTCCGGCAGCATCATGGATCGGCTGCTGCGATGGTGCAACGCGCTCGTCGGGCGCTACCGTGGCGGCCTCGCCCAGGTGAACGTCGTGCAAAGCATCGTCTTCGCCAGCATGTCGGGCTCGGCGCTCGCCGATGCTGCCGGCTCCGGCAAGCTCATGCAGACGCTCATGACCCGAGACGGCAAGTACACGCCGGCCTTCGCCGCCGCCCTGACGGCGGTCTCGTCGGTCCTCGGACCGATCATCCCGCCCTCCATCCCCCTGGTGCTGTACGCACTGATTTCCGACACCTCCATCGGCTACCTCTTTCTCGGCGGCGTCATCCCCGGCCTCCTGCTCGGGATCGTGCAAATGGCCCTGATCGCGCTCACCGCCAAGAGGCGCAACTTCCCGGTCGAGCCGGCCGTGCCGCTGCGCGAATGGCCGCGCCTCACCTGGGACGCCTTCCCCGCGCTGATGATGCCGGTGATTCTGCTTGGCTGCCTCTACAGCGGGATCACCACGCCGACGGAAGCCGCCGCGGCGGCTGCGGCGTACGCGCTCGCGGTGTCGGCGTTTCTCTATCGCTCCACCGGCTGGCGCGACGTCTACAACTCGCTGGTGACGAGCGCGCGCATCACGGTGTCGATCGGCATGCTGATCGCCGGCGCGCTGGTGTTCAACTACGTGATCACGATCGAGAACATTCCCAGGACTCTCAGCGTCATGCTGAAAGGCTACGAGCTCTCGCCGCTCGTCTACCTCCTGATCGTGAATCTGATTCTCCTTGTCCTGGGCTGCTTTCTGGAGGGGACCACGATCCTGCTCGTCATCGTTCCAGTTCTGCTTCCCACCGCGCACGCGCTCGGGATCGATCCGGTGCACTTCGGGGTGGTCGCGGTGGTAAACATCATGATCGGCCTGGTCACGCCGCCCTACGGATTGCTGCTCTTCATGATGGTGAAGATCGCCGAGGTACCCCTCAAGGACATCGTGCGCGAAGTGATGCCGTTCCTCGGCGTGATGATCGGCGCGCTCGCGCTGATCACGCTGGTGCCGGACCTGGTGCTCTTCCTGCCGCGCCTGCTGGGCTACAAGGGTTAGGGGAGCCCCGCCTATGCTGGGCCGCGCTGCCGTCGCCATGTGGTGGGACGTACCGCCGGAGGTGAGGGCGGAATGGGAGGACTGGCACTCGCACGAGCACATGCCCGAGCGCCTCGGCGTCCCGGGATTCCTGCGCGGCACGCGCTGGGTCGCCGACTCGGGCGAGCCGTCGTACTTCGTCCTTTACGAAACCAGGGACCGGAAAACGGTGACGAGCGGTGCTTACCTCGAGCGGCTCAACAATCCCACGCCGTGGTCGCGCCAGATGATGCCGCACCATCGCAACATGGTCCGCAGCCTCTGCCGGGTTCGCGCCAGCTTCGGCGGCGGGCTCGCGCAGGTCCTGGCGACGATCCGGTTCTCACCGCTGCCGCGGACCAGGGGCTCGGCACTGAAATGGCTGAGCGCCGAAGTGCTGCCATCGCTGCCGCGGCGCAAGGGGCTGACCGGTGCATACCTCCTTGAATCGCTTGCCACGGATGTTCCCCGCACTGAGGAGCATGAAATCCGCGGAATGGACGCGCGCGCGGACTGCGTGTTGCTGATTGCCGGATACGACGTCGGCACGGTGAAGGCGGTGGTCGCCGGAGAGCTGGGCAAGCTCGAGGCCCACGGCGCGTTGTCGGGCAGGATCGACGGGTTCTATCGCTGCGCCTATTCGCTGACAGCGAGGGATCTTCCGGGATGACGGCGGCTGGAGCCGTTCTGTGCGGTCTGATCGGCACGGGCATCCAGCGCTCGCTCGCGCCAGCGCTGCACGAGGAGGAAGCGCGGCATCACGGCATACGCCTGCATTACCAGCTCATCGACCTCGACGTCGCGGGCGCCGGCATCGGGGCACTACCGGGCCTGATCGCCGCGTCGCGCATCATGGGCTTCGCGGGGCTGAACATCACGTATCCATGCAAGCAGCGTGTGATCCCTCTGCTCGACGCGCTTTCCGACGAGGCGCGCGCCATCGGCGCGGTCAACACCGTGGTGCGCGAGGGCGAGCGCCTCGTCGGCTACAACACCGACGCCTCGGGATGGAGCTGGGGTTTTCGGCGCGCCCTGCCTCAGGCGGATCTGTCGCGCGTGGTTCTGTTCGGCGCCGGCGGCGCCGGCTCGGCCGTCGGCTATGCGGCGCTCGAACTCGGCGTCGGCGAGCTCGCGATCTTCGACGTCGATTTCTCGCGCGCCACCATGCTTGCGGCCGCGCTGCAGGCGAATTTTCCCGACCGCAGCGTCGTTCCGGCGCGGGATCGAAAGGCCGCGTTGCGCTCCGCGAGCGGCCTCATCCACGCTACCCCGGTCGGCATGGCAAGCGATGCGGGCATGCCGCTGGATGAAACGCTCCTGCGCCCGGCGATGTGGGTGTCGGAAATCGTCCACGTCCCGCTCGAGACGCCGCTCCTGAAATCGGCGCAGCGCATCGGCTGCGCGACGGTGGACGGAGGGCACATGAATGTCGGCCAGGCGATCGGCGCCTTCAAGCTGTTCACGGGCCGTGAGGCCGACCCGGCGCGGATGGAGGCGCACTTCCGGCGCCTCGCTGGATAACAGTCAGTCGTTCTTGATGTTCGCGGCCTTGGCCACCGCGGTCCATTTCTGGATGTCGGCTGCGACCTGCTTGCCGAGGTCCTCGGAGCTGCCGCCGACCGGGTCGAGGCCCATGCCGGCGAAGCGCTCCTTCACCTCGGGGGTTTGCACTACGCGAGCGACCTCCTTCTGGAGGCGCGCGACGATCGCGGGCGGGGTCTTGGCGGGTGCGAAGAAGGCGGTCCACACGGGGACTTCCATGTCGACGCCGGCTTCCTTGAGGGTCGGAAGCTCGGGCCACGAAGGATGGCGCTGCGGCGAGGTGACGGCGAGGCCGCGCACGGTGCCGGACTTGAGCGGACCGCTGACCGGCGGCGGATCGATCAGGGTCATCATCACCTGGCCCGAGATCACCGACTGCGCCGATTCGCCGCTGCTCTTGTAAGTGATCATCTCGATCTTCGTCCCGGTGCGCTGCTTGAACATCTCGCTCGCGACCTGGAAGATGCCTGCGCTCGAGGCGTAGTTGGACTTGCCGGGATTCGCCTTGGCGTAGTCGATCAGCTCCTTCACGCTCTTTACGGGAAGCTTGGGATCGACCACGAGGAGCAGCGGGAACGAACAGATCATCGAGATCGGGGTGAAGTCCCGCACCGGGTCGTACGGCAGCTTGGAGTAGGTGGCCGGATTGATGGTCATCGGCCCGCTCGGCCCCATGAGGATGGTGTAGCCGTCGGCAGGCTGCTTGGCGACGAACTCCGCGGCGATGATCGACTGCGCACCAGCCTTGTTTTCCACGATCACCGGCTGCCCGAGCCCCTTGGAGAGCTCGGGCGTCATCACGCGCACGATGATGTCGTTGCCGCCGCCCGCCGCGTAGCCGACGACGATTCGGATCGGCTTGTTCGGATAGCTCTCCTGCGCCGACGCGGCGAGCGAGAACGCCGCGGCGGCGCTTGTCAACAGCGCGGTGCAAAACCGGATCATTTAATCTCCTCCTCGGATGCGTTTACAGTAACACGATGATCCGGTTTACCGTCAACGGACGGCCGCGCGAAGTCGACGTCGAGCCCGAGATGCCGCTGCTCTGGGTGCTGCGCGACGAGCTCGACGTCAAGGGGCCGAAGTACGGCTGCGGCGTCGCGCAATGCGGCGCGTGCACGGTGCTCGTCGACGGCGCGCCGGTGCGCTCGTGCGTGCTGGCGGTCTCTAAGGTCGCTGGCCGGCGCGTCGTCACCATCGAAGGCCTCGCGCAGGGCGAACGGCTGCACCCGGTGCAGCAGGCGTGGATCGATCAGCAGGTACCGCAATGCGGCTACTGCCAGGGCGGGCAGATCCTCGCGGCGGTGGCGCTGCTGAGCAAGCATCCGAACCCGAGCGACCGGCAGATCGACGAGGCGATGACCAACCTCTGCCGCTGCGGAACCTATGCGCGCATGCGCAGCGCGATCCAGGCCGCGGCCAGGAAGAAAGGGTGAGCTCGCTTTCGCGGCGCGCTTTTCTCAAGACCGCCGGAGCGCTCGTGCTCGGCGTGCACCTGTCGGCGCGAGGCCAGGCGGGACGGGGGGAGGTCAACGCCTGGGTGATGGTGCTGCCGAACGAGCAGGTGATCATCCGCTACGCGCGCTCGGAGATGGGGCAGGGCACCATGACGGCCGCGGCGCAACTCGTCGCCGAGGAGCTCGAGTGCGACTGGCGGCGCGTGCGCATCGACTACGCGGACTCGAACGAGCAGCTCAGGCGCAAGCGCGTCTGGGGGCCGATGAGCTCGTCCGGCAGCCGCACCATCCGCGAGTCGCACCAGGTCCTGCGCGCTGCCGGTGCCTCGGCGCGCGAGATGCTCGTCGCCGCAGCCGCGCAGGGCTGGGGCGTAGCCGCCGCGGAGTGCCGGGCCGCGAACGGCGTCATTACCCACGCCGCGAGCGGACGGCGCACGACCTACGGCCGCGTGGCCGCGGCCGCGGCGAAGCTCGAGGCTCCGAAGCAGCTCGCCTTGAAGCCGCAGGCGGACTGGAAGGTCGCCGGCAAGCCCCTCGCGCGAGTGGACATTCCCGACATCGTCAACGGCCGCGCGCGCTACGGCGTCGACACCCAGCTTCCCAACATGGTCTACGCGGCGATCGCGCAGTGCCCCGTCCCCGGCGGGCGCGTCCGCTCGGTCGACGAGGCGCCGGCCCGCGGCCGGCGCGGCGTGCTGCGCGTCCTCGCGATGGACGAGTTCGTCGCCGTGATCGCGGACAACTGGTGGCGCGCGGCGCAGGCGCTGCTGGCGCTGAAGATCGATTGGGACGGCGGCGCGAACGCGGGCCTTTCGAGCGCGGCCGTCCAGCGCGAGCTGGCGCAGGCTTTCGAGCCCGACACCGCGGCAAGCGTGACGAAGAGCGAGGGCGAGGTCGACAAGGCGCTGGCGCAGGCCCCGCGGGTGATGGAAGCCGAGTACGCATTGCCGTTCCTCGCTCACGCCACGCTCGAGCCGCCGAGCTGCACGGCGGTGGTGAAGGACGGCCAAGTGGACGTATGGACCTCCACCCAGGACGCGGAGGCCACCCACGCCGCGGCCGCCGCGGCGGCCGGCGTCGCCCCGGAAAACGTGTACGTGCACCGCACCCAGGCCGGGGGCGGCTTCGGCCGCCGCCTTGCGCAGGACTATACGACGCAGGGCGTCTTGATCGCGAAGGCGCTGAACGGCGTTCCGGTCAACCTGATCTGGACCCGCGACGAGGACCTGCAGCACGACCAGTACCGTCCCGCGAGCCTGGTCAGGCTGAAGGCCGGGCTCGACGAGGCGGGCAATCCGGTGGCGCTGCAGTGCCGTGTCGCCGCGCCCGCGCTGAAGGACGTCGACGCCACCGCGGCGCTCGCCGACCAGCCCTATACGATCGCGCACCTGCGGATCGAGCACGCCGTGCGCTCGAGCGCCGTGCCGGTGGGCTACTGGCGCGGCGCCGCCCACTCGCAGAATCCCTTCGTGCGCGAATGCTTCATCGACGAGCTCGCCCATGCCGCGAAGCGCGATCCGCTCGACTACCGCCTGGCGCTTTTACCCGAAAACTCAAAAGAGCGTCCCGTCCTCGAGGCGGCCGCCAAGGCGATCGGCTGGCGAACGCCGTGGCCGCAAGGCCTGCATCGTGGCATCGCCGTGACCGAGGTGCGCGGCAGCTATACCGCCGCGGTGGCGGAGCTCGTGCTGCGCGGGAAAAAGATCGAGCTGAAGCGGCTGGTGGTCGCGCTCGACCCCGGCCGGGTGGTCAACCCCGACAACGTCGTCGCCCAGGTCCAGGGCGGCGCCGCCTTCGCGCTGAGCGCGCTCCTCTGGGGCGAGATTACCTTCAAGGACGGGCGCGTCGAGCAGTCGAGCTTCGGCGATTACCGCGTCCTGACCCTGGCCGAGATGCCGCCGGTCGAGGTGCTGCTCGTGCCTTCGGGCGGCTTCTGGGGCGGGGTGGGAGAGGCGGGCGGCGCCGCGGTCGCCCCGGCGGTGGCGAACGCGCTGTTTGTCGCCAGCGGGGAACGCATCCGCGCCCTGCCGCTCAAAAAGGCAGGATTCGATCTTTCATAGGGGTGAGCCGTGTGCAGGAACATCAGGACGCTGTACAACTTCGAGCCGCCGGCGACCGACGAGGAGCTCTACGCCGCGTCGCTCCAGTTCATCCGCAAGCTCTCGGGCTACAACAAGCCTTCGAAGGCGAACGAGGTGGCCTTCAACCGCGCCGTGGTCCAGGTCGCGGCGACCGCGCGCATGCTCATCGACACCCTGGAAACGAACGCCGAGCCGCGCGACAGGGCCGCCGAAGCGGCGCGCGCGAAGGAACGCTCCGCCCGGCGATTCCAGACGTCATAGTCGTCAGTGGTTCACCAGGTTTTCCTTCACGATCTGCTGCCTGAAGCTGAATACGTTCGGGTCCGACGGGTCGACGATCGCGCGCACCCAGTGGCTATTCGGATGGCCGAAAGTCTCCACGCGGGTGAAGTTTTCGATGGCTCGACCGCTCGCCGAACCGTACAAAGGTTTGTCGACGCGAAAAATATGGGTATCGCCGTGCACGTAGACCACGGGCTTGCCGAACGCGAGCGTCTCCTTTTCCAGCGCGGCCCGGAATTCGTCGTAGCCGGTCGGCCGCCTCGCCGCGGGCGGAGTGAGCGCGAGACCCCATAGCAGGTATCTCTCCTGGATGTTTCTCGGCCAGGACGTCTCGAAATACGGATTACCTTGGGCGATGATCATCACCGCCTTGCTTTGGTTGCGCGCCGCGAGCTCGAAGGCCCGCCGCATCCACGCCAGGTTTGCCGCGGTGCGCTCGGCGTACTCGGCGTCCATTTCCGGCGTGCGGCCCCGGTTGTTGTTGCTGCCGATGATATTGAGCGTAATGAAGACGACATCGCCGTAGGTCCAGCGCACGTTCTCGCGGTATTGGGCGTAGCGGCTGTCCTCTTCGCTCTGGCGGGTCAGGCGCATGGTGCGCTGGCCGAGGCTCTGGTCGGTCGGAAAGAACATCTTGCGCAGCTTTGCCAGCCGCTCCATGGGGTCGTACGTGCGCGGCTTCGCCCGATGGCAGTCCACCCACTCGTTGTCGCCCGGGGTATAGATGAAGGGATGCCGCGACGTCTGCGCCAGACGTAAGCGATCCTGGTAGGTCTCGTCGGCGCAAGGAGGAAGCCCACCGCCGTTGTCGGTCCATGCCTGGCCGTCCCAGAAGAAGTCGCCGTCGTGGACGACAAAAGCCAGGTCGGCCGCATTGATCTCCCTCATCACGTTCGGAAACTCCTTTTCCTGCCTGGCGTCGTAGGGCGTGTCGCCGATCAGCGCAAATTCGAATCGGCCGCCCTGCTTTTCATCCGGCGCCGAGGCGCAGCCCCCAAGGCTCAGCATCCAACACAGCCCCACCGTGAAAACGATCCGCAGCATGCTGCTCTCCTTTTCAAAACCGATCCGGTGCAATTGATACCGCGGCGCCCGGCACGAAACCTGACGGAAGGCTGATTCTTTGGTTACGAAGCATTCGTCTTGGGATAAGGTAGCGTCCTCCAGGTACGGGGAGCTCATGCTCGGCAAGCGGGTCCTGGTCGGTGATTGGTCGGTGGAACCGACCTTTGGCGCGCTGCAGCGCGGCGGCGAGACCGTGCGCCTCGAACCCAAGACGATGGAACTGCTCGTCGTCTTAGCGAGCCGGACCGGCGAGGTGGTCAGCAGGGAGGAATTGCTGTCTACGGTCTGGCCTGGGGTCGTCGTCGGCGACGAAGCGCTCAGCCAGGCGGTCACGAAGCTGCGCAAGGCCCTGGGCGACGACGTGCGCGCGCCGACCTACATCGAGACCATCTCGAAGCGCGGATACAGGCTGATTGCTCCGGTCAAGCCTCCCGCGGCCGATCCGGCCGCCGAAATGGCTGCGGCGCCGGCCCGAGCTCTGTCCCGACCGCGCGCTCCCCTGATCGGATTGCTCCTCGCTTTCCTAGCGCTGGGGACTTACATGTGGCAAGGCCGCCACCCGGCCTCGCTGGTGGGCAAAGAGATACAAAGCGATCCAGCGATCGACCGCGTCTCGAAGCTTCCCACCGTGACGGTGACGCCGTTCGATTCGCTCTCCGAGGATCCAGCGCAGGTCTACCTGGCACGCGGAATCACGGCGGACCTGACGACCGACCTTTCCCGCCTTGCCGGTCTGCGCGTGATCGGGGCGTCGCGCGGGCGCTATCTGGTGTCCGGCAGCGTCCAACGCACGGCGGATCACTTGAAAGTCAACGTGCGGCTGATCGATTCGGCGACCGGGCAACAGCTCTGGTCGGAGCGCTACGAAAGGGCGGCGGGCGACCTCTTCGCCGTGCAGGACGAGATCGTCGCACGGCTCGTGGCAGCCTTGCCGGTCAAGTTGAGCGAGGCGGAACGCAACCGGCTTGCGCGGCGCTATACGCGCAACCTGGAGGCCTACGACTACTTTCTGCGCGGACAGGCCGCGCTCCTGACGCGCACGCGCGAGGACAACGAAACCGCGCGCGAGATGTACCGCAAGGCGCTGGCGCTGGACCCGGCATTTGCGCGCGCGTACGCGGGCCTCGCGCTCACCTACGCGGCCGACAACCGGCAGCAGTGGACCCATAATGGGCCTCAGGCCCTGGCACGGGCGCTCGAGCTTGCCGAGACCGCCGCGCGGATCGACGCCGAGATTCTCGAGGTGCAATGGGTGCTCGCATATGTGCACACGCAAAGCCGCCGCCATGATCTGGCGATCGCCCATTTGCACCGAGCGATTTCCCTCGACCCTTCGTTCGCCGATGCTTACGCGCTGCTCGGCAGCATCTACACCTACGTCGGCCAGCCGGCCAAGGCGATTCCGCTGGTCCGCACCGCCATCCACCTCAACCCCGACGCGGGCTACCTGTATTTCCTCGTCCTCGGACGCGCCTATCTCTTTCGGGGCGATACCGAGCAGGCGATGATCAATCTGAAAGAAGCGCTTTCGCGCAATGCCGCAAACCTCGAAAGCCAGATCTATCTCGTGGCGACGCTCGCGCTCGCCGGCGACAAGGACGGCGCGAAGTGGAAAGCCGAGGAGCTGCACCTGCTCGACCCGGAGTTCTCGACCGGCAGGTGGCTGCAAAGCTACCCGATGACCGACGAACGGCAAAAGCAGCGCCTAGCGGGGCTCCTCGCTCAGGCCGGGCTCTAGAGCTCAGCCGAGCGCGGCGAAGTCTTCCTTCGAGAGCTGCAGCTTCGCCGCCGCCACGTTCTCCTCGAGGTGCGCGAGGCTGTTGGTTCCGGGGATCGGCAGCATCACCGGCGATTTCTTCAGCAGCCATGCGATCGCCATCTGCGCCGGCGACGCCTTCAGCTTCTCCGCCAGCTTCTTCACCTTGGCGAGCCTCAAGGCCGAGCCGTCGCCGAGCGGGTACCAGGGGAGGAACGCAATGCCGTGCTGCTCGCAGTGCCGCAGCACGTCCTCGGAGCCGCGGTCGGCGAGGCTGTAGCGGTTCTGCACCGAGACGATCGGCACGATCTTGCGCGCCCGCTCGAGCTCCTTCACGCTGACGTTGGAAAGGCCGATGTGCCTCACCTTGCCCTCGCGCTGCATATCCGCGAGCGTGCCCACCGAGACCTCGAGCGGCACCTTCCGGTCGACGGTATGGAGCTGATAGAGGTCGATCCGCTCGAGCTTCAGCCGCTTCAGGCTGCCTTCGAGGTCCTTCCGCAGCTTCTCGGGCCGGCAGTCGTCGTCCCAGCGGCTCGGCTTCGGCCGCGCGAGCCCGCACTTGGTTGCGATCACCAGACCCTTCGGATACGGATGCAGCGCCTCGGCGATCAGGCCTTCGTCGGTGTGCGGACCGTAGCTCTCGGCGGTGTCGATGAAGTTGACCCCGAGCTCCACCACACGGCGCAGCACCTTGAGTGCGTGCCCTCGGTCGCTCGGCTCGCCCCAGATGTCGTCGTTGTCGATCACCCGCATCGCGCCGAAGCCGAGGCGGTTCACACTCAGATCACCTACCTTGATGGTGGTCATTTGGCGAGGTCTCGAAGGACAGAGGCGAGTCCGAGCGTCACCCGAGCCATGCGCTCGTAGTCGAGCGTGTCGGGCGTGTCGCTCGCCTTGTGGTAGCGCGGGTTGCGGTTGTATGCGGTGTCGGTGACCATGAGCGCCGGAAAGCCCTGGTCGCGGAACGAGGCGTGGTCGGAGCGCATGATGCCGGGGACGAAGGCGGGGGCGGCGACGCCTTCGGACGGGAACTTCGCATTTCTCCGGAATGAGGCGATGGCCCGGTGCACGAGGGCGCGGGCGCCGACGTCGCCGACGAAGGCGATGAAGTTGCCGCGGTCGGGGTAGATGAGGTTGAGCGGCGGGGGATAGCGCTGGCTGCCGGGCTCGTCGCGGTAGCAGCCGAGCATCTCGAGCGAGAGCATCGCGCGCAGCGGCTCGGCCTGTTCGCGCGAACGCCGCGCCGATACCCAGCTGCCCATCTCCGGCCCCATGTGGTAGGGCAGCTCCTCGTTGGCGAAGGCGACGAAGCGGATCGGCAGGCGCTCCTTTCCAAGGAGGCCGGCGAGCTCGATCAGCGCGGCGACGGCCGAGGCGTTGTCGTCCGCGCCGGGCGAGCCGGGCACGGTGTCGTAGTGAGCGCCGACGACGATGGCGGCCGGGCCGGGCGGGGATACCTCCACGTTGCTGACGGTGCGTCCTCCACTCTCGAAGTACTGCATCTTCGCCTCAAGGCCGTGAACGGCGAAGGCTGCGGCGATGTAGCGCGCATGCGTCTCGAGGTCTGTGTTGCGTTCGCCTTTGGCCAAGGTGAACACATGCTGGCGAAGGCGCTCGGCGAGGGCGCGCTCGTCGCTGGTGAGCGGCGGCAGGCGACCCGCGTGCGACGTTCCCGGCATGGCGGTGAAGTACCAAAGCGCCGCGCCGACGAGGAGCGCGAGCACCGCGAGGATCAGGAGGAGGAAGTAAATCGTCTTACTCGAGGGCGTGCTTGAGCTCGGCGATGAGGTCGTCGACGTTCTCGATGCCGACGGAGAGGCGCACCAGCCCCTCGTCGATGCCGAGGTTGGCGCGCACGTCCTCCGGGAGCGAGGCGTGGGTCATGATGGCCGGGTGCTCGATCAGGCTTTCCACGCCGCCGAGGCTCTCGGCGAGCGTGAAGAGCTCGCAGCGCTCGAGGAAGCGCCGCGAGGTGGCAAGGCCGCCTTTCAGCACCGCGGTCACCATCCCGCCGTAGCGCATGTTCATCTGGCGCGCGGCGAGGAGGTGCTGCGGATGACTCGCGAGGCCGGGGTAGATCACGCGCGCGACCTTCGGGTGCTTCTCGAGGAAGGCGGCAATGTGCATCGCGTTGCCGCAGTGGCGCTCCATGCGCACCGCGAGCGTCTTGATCCCTCGCAGCGTCAGGAAGGCGTCGAACGGGCTCGGCACGCCGCCGACGGCGTTCTGCAGGAATGCGAGTCGTTCCCGATGGGCGTCGTCCTTGAGGATGGCGATGCCGCCGATCACATCGGAATGACCGTTCAGGTACTTGGTGGTCGAGTGGACCACGATGTCGAAGCCGAATTCGAGCGGCCGCTGCACCCAGGGCGAGGCGAAGGTGTTGTCGCACACGGAAATGAGGCCGCGCTTGCGCGCGATCGCCGCGACGGCCTCCAGGTCGACCAGCTTCAGCAGCGGGTTGGTCGGGCTCTCGACCCAGAGCATGCGCGTGTTCGGCTCGATCGCTTTTTCGAGGCTTTTCGTGTCTGAAAGATCCACAAACGTGGTGCGAATGTTGGCCGAGCGCTTACGTACGCGCTCCAGGATCCGGTAGCTGCCGCCGTAGAGGTCGTCCATCGCCACGACGTGCGAGCCCGAGTCGAGCAGCTCGAGCACGGTGCCGATGGCAGCCATGCCAGAGGCGAAGGCGAAGCCGTGCTTTCCGCCCTCGAGCTCGGCGACGCACGCCTCGAGCGCGTCGCGCGTCGGGTTGCGGGTGCGGGCGTAGTCGTAGCCCTTGTGCTCGCCGGGGCTCGACTGCGCGTAGGTGGAGGTGGCGTAGATCGGCGTCATCACCGCCCCGGTGCGCGGGTCGGGCTCCTGGCCAGCATGGATGACCTTGGTCTCGAATTTCATTTCGCCGTCCTGCCTTTTTGGTTCAGTTCCTGGCGCCGCAGCCAGTTGAGCAGATCGATGCGCGTGATGAGCCCCAGGAACTCGTCGCCGTCGACCACGATTGCCACCATGCCGCGCTCGAAGATGTCCTTCAGCTTCTCGACCGGGGCGGCGGGCGGCAGGGTGACGAGGTTCGACTCCATCGCCGCGGTCACCGGCTCGCGGAAATGGTCCGGATTTCCATACACGTTCAGCAGGATGTCCTCCTCGGTGACGATGCCGACGATCTTGCCGTCCTTCAGCACCGGGAGCTGCGATACGTCGTAGAGCTTCATCCGCTGGTACGCCGCGATCACGGTCTCGTCCGCGCTCACGGTGGCGACGGCGTGCTCCTTGTGCCGCCGCATGATGAGGTCGCGCAGGTCGCCGTAGGTTTCGCGCTTGATGAAGCCCTGGTCGAGCATCCAGTAGTCGTTGTAGACCTTGGACAGGTACTTGTTGCCGCTGTCGCAGACGAGCGTGACCACGCGCTTGGGCGTCGTCTGCTCGCGGCAATAGCGCAGCGCGGCCGCGATCAGCGTGCCTGAAGAGGTGCCGGCCATGATGCCTTCGGTCTTGAGCAGCGTCCTCAACACGCCGAACGCCTCCGCATCGGGGATCGAATAGGCCTTCTTCACGCGCGAGAGGTCGCACACCGGCGGCAGGAAGTCCTCGCCGATGCCTTCGACCAGCCACGAGCCCACGTCCTTCGAGATCTTGTGCGTCTTCACGTAGTTCGCGAGCACCGAGCCTTCCGGATCGGCGAGCACCATCTCGGTGCCCGGCGAGACGCGCTCGAAGTAGCGCGCGAGGCCGGTGATCGTTCCGCCGGTGCCGACGCCCGCGACCACCGCATCGACGTCCTGGTTCATCTGCGCCCAGATCTCCGGACCGGTGGTCTCCTCGTGCGCGCGCGGATTGGCCGGGTTGGCGAACTGGTCGATGTAGTAGGCGCCAGGCGTGCGGCGCGCGATCTCGGCAGCGCGCTCCTGGTAGTACTCGGGATGGCCCTTGGTGACGTCGGAGCGCGCCATCACGATCTCCGCGCCCATCGCGCGCAGGTGGAAGATCTTCTCCTGGCTCATCTTGTCGGGCACCACGATGAGCAGGCGATAGCCCTTGAGCACAGCCACGAGCGCGAGGCCCAGGCCCGTGTTCCCCGCGGTCGCCTCGACGATCAGCGAGCCCGGCTTGATCTTTCCCTGGCGCTCGGCGTCCTCGATCATCGAGCGCGCGATGCGGTCCTTGATCGAGCCGCCCGGATTGTGATGCTCGAGCTTGAGGAACAGGCGGCACGGCCCGGCCTCCATGCGCGCGGCTTCCACGAGCGGCGTGTTGCCGATGAGGTCGAGCACGTTCATCTCGAGCGCTAGGTTAGCGCACCCGCCGGGAAACCCTGGCTTCGGCGTTAAGTATTTGATTTGGCATGGTGGGATACATCCCATAATATTGCAGTGCAACGGTTGGGGTTGCCGTCCCACGGGCAGGTTCCCCAACATCCCAACCAAGGAGGAGTGCTTGGAAGGCGGCGGCACACTGCTCGGGAGCATCTCGGATTTCTGCCGGCGCACCGGCATGGCCGAATCGACTTTCGGCCGCCGCGCGGTGAACGACGGCAAGTTCGTCGCGCGCCTGCGCGACGGCGCGCGCGTCACCCCCGAGACCCTG
>Ga0075428_100004923_pt1 | contig 14832 bp, 9 predicted proteins | sample RhiMetdeltSRZDD2_FD_75291 | JGI IMG/M metagenome (GOLD analysis project Ga0075428, IMG submission 75291) | Populus rhizosphere microbial communities from Tennessee, USA - Rhizosphere MetaG P. deltoides SRZDD2 | ecosystem: Host-associated > Plants > Roots > Rhizosphere > Soil | place: USA... | reverse complement strand
GGCGCCTCGAGGCGGCGCCGACGAACGTGCGCGCCTATCCGAACGGCAGCGACGTGTGGACGAAGCTCATTCGCCCCGGCATGGTGGATCTGCGCCGCGTGATCGCGCACTACGCGATCACAGGGCTCGTCGAGGCGCGACCGGACGATGCGGAGGTCTATGCATATCGCGTCCAGCGCGTCGACGAGGCGCGCGAAGCGTACGGGGGAACCGCGCTGTGCGTCGGCCGGGTGCGGGTGTCGTCGACGATGACCGGCGAGGTGCGCGACGCGACCTACGCGGTGCTGCACGTCGGTGGCCACGATTTTTCGTGCGGCGTCCGCGCGTGGGAGGCGCCGCAGGCGTACGACGCCATGAAGGCCGACCTGCGGCGACGCTACGCGCGCTATACGCTGGCCGATATGGTGCGTGGCATGGACGAGTGGTTTCCGGGCAAGGGCTTCTCCCTGACCGATCTCTTCCTCGACGAGCGCCGGCGCGTGCTCACCAACGTCACACGCGCGACGCTCGATCGGTACGAGGAGACATACCGGCGGATCTGGGAAGAGAACCGCAAGCTCGTGCACTACCTGCGACAGGCCGACGCGCCGATTCCCGAAGCGCTGGCGCTGGTCGCGCGCCACGTGCTGAGCCAGGAGGTGCTGGGCGAGCTGAGCCGGTTCGACGCGTCCGGCGCCGGCGGGGGCCTGCCCGATCACCTCTTCGAGCTCGCCGGCGAGGCGACCGCGCTGGGGCTCACGCTGGATCTCGCCGACGGCAAGGCGTCGACCACCCGCGTGGTCTCGCGCGCGCTCAGCGCCGTCTCGGAGACGCCGACGCCGGCGCGCGTGACGGAAGCGCTCGACCTCATCGAGGGAGCCCACCGCCTGGGGCTGCGCTACGGGCGCTGGGCGACGCAGAACCGCTTCTTCGAGATCTGGAATCGACACCGCGACGCGCATGCGGTGCTGCAGCCGCTGGGCGCGGCGCTGGGCTTCTGGCTGGGTGACGAGGCATCGCCGTGATGCGCGTACCGCGCGCGACCTATCGCCTGCAGCTCGGGCCCGACCTCACCTTCGACGATGCCGCCGGCCTCGTCGACTATCTCGACGCGCTCGGCGTGAGCGACGCCTATACCTCGCCGTTCCTCGAAACGGCCGGGCGCGGCTCGCACGGCTACGACGTCGCCGATCACAACCGGCTGCGCGACGAGCTCGGAGGCGAGCCGGCCTTCCAGCGGTTCGCGGCCGCGTTGCGCACGCGCGGAATGGGACTGCTCATCGACGTCGTGCCCAACCACATGGGCATCGCGCAAAATCGCAACGCCTGGTGGCTCGACGTGCTCGAGAACGGCCCGGCCTCGGCGTACGCGGCGACGTTCGACATCGACTGGCAGCCGGTCAAGACGGAGCTGCGCGACAAGGTCCTGCTGCCGATGCTCGGCGATCAGTACGGCGTCGTGCTCGACCGCGGCGAGCTGAAGCTGGCGCTCGAAGACGGGCACTTCCTGGTCCGCTACTACGACATCGTGCTGCCCATCGCGCCCCGCTCGTGGGCGCGCATCCTCGGCCACCGCATCGACACGCTGACGGAGTCGCTCGGCAGCGAGCACCCCGACGTCGTCGCCCTCAAGTCGCTCATCGCCTGGTTCGCCACGCTGCCCGCGCACACGGAGAGGGAGCGCGAGCGGGCCGCGGCGCGGCAGCGGCAAAAGGAGGAAGGGCGGGAGAAGCTGGTGGCGCTGCTCGCCGGCTCGCCGGCCGTGCGCGCCTTCGTGGACGACAACGTCCGGATCTTCAACGGCACGCCGGGCCAGCCGTCGAGCATGGATCTGCTCGACAGCCTGCTCGCCGACCAGGCGTACCGCGCCGCGTACTGGCGCGTGGCCGGCGAGGAGATCAACTATCGGCGCTTCTTCGATATCAACGAGCTGGCGGCGATTCGCGTGGAAGACCCGGAGGTCTTCGAGGCCACGCATCGGCTCATCTTCCGCCTCGTGCGCGAGGGCGCGGTCACCGGCCTGCGCATCGACCATCCCGACGGCCTATACGATCCCGCCGAGTACTTCCGGCGCCTGCAGCAGCGCGCGGGCGCCGAGATCTACGTCGTGGCCGAGAAGATCCTCGCGCCGGGAGAGCAGCTGCCGGATTCGTGGGCCACCGCCGGCACCACGGGCTACGAGTTCCTCAACCTGCTCAACGGCATCTTCGTCGATCGCGCGCAGGCGCGCGCCATGGAGCAGAACTACGCGCGCCTGATCCGCCATCGACCCGGCTTCACCGAGATCGTGCACGAGTGCAAGCGCCTCATCATGGAAACCTCCATGGCGGCCGAGCTCAACATGCTCGCGCATCGGCTGAACACCATCTCCGAGAAGCACCGCGCCTCGCGCGACTTCACGCTGGGCGCGCTGACGCGCGCGCTGCGCGAGGTCATCGCCGCGTTTCCGGTGTATCGGACGTACGTCACGGCGGCCGACGGAATCACCGATCGGGACCGCGACTACGTCCGGCGCGCGATCGTCACCGCGCGCCGGCAGGTGGCCGCGGCGGATGCGTCGATCTACGACTGGCTCGAGGAGGTGCTCACGCTCGTGGTGCCTGAGCACGCGGGGGAGGCCGAGCGCGCCGAGCGCCTCGACTGGGTCATGCGCTTTCAGCAGATCACCGGCCCCGTCACGGCCAAGGGCTTCGAGGACACCGCGTTCTATCGCTTCAACCGCCTCGTGTCGCTCAACGAGGTCGGCGGGGACCCGAGCCGTTTCGGCGCAAGCCTCGCGGAGTTCCACGCGGAGAACACCGCGCGGGTGCGGCGCTCGCCCCACGCGTTGTCGACCACGGCCACGCACGACACCAAGCGCGGCGAGGACGTCCGCGCACGCATCAACGTGCTGTCCGAGATCCCCGAGGAGTGGCGGCGGCACGTCACGATCTGGCAGCGTCTCAACCGCCGCCATCGCGCGATGGTGGACGGCCGCGCCGTTCCCGGCGCCAACACCGAATACCTGATCTACCAGACGCTGGTAGGCGCGTGGCCGATCGACATCGCGCGTCTGCGAGACTACCTCATGAAGGCCGTGCACGAGGCCAAGAGCCACACGTCGTGGATCAATCCCGATGCGCGCTACGACAAAGCCATCGCGGCCTTCGCGGAAGCGCTGCTGGACCCCGCACGCTCGCACGCCTTTCTCGACGACTTCAGCGCCTTCCACGCGCGCGTCGCCCACTTCGGCATCCTGAACTCGCTGGCGCAGACGCTCATCAAGATCACCGCGCCCGGCGTCCCCGACTTTTACCAGGGCACGGAGCTCTGGGATCTGAGCCTGGTCGATCCCGACAATCGCCGCCCCGTGGACTGGGCTCTCCGGCGCCGGCTGCTCGGCGACCTGGAGCGCGTGCTGGCGGCCACGAGCGACCGCGCGGGCTTCGCCTTCGAGCTGTTCAAGAGCAAGGACGACGGACGGGTGAAGCTCTATCTGACCCGCGAGGCGCTGGCGTTCCGGCGCGCGCAGCCGGCGCTGTTCGCCGCGGCGGATTACCGGCCGCTCGAGGCGCTCGGTCCGCTCGCCGAGCACGTGTGCGCCTTCGCGCGCGTGGCGGAGGGCGGCGTCGCGCTGACCGTGGTGCCACGCCTCCTGGCACGGCGGGGCGGCGAGACAGCGCCGCTCGGCCCCGAATACTGGACGGACACCGCGATCACGGTGCCGGCCGACCTCGCCACGACGTTCGTCAATGCGCTCACGGGCGAGCGGCGGCAGGCGCACGGGGACGCGCTGCCGCTCGGCGACGTCTTCGCGCACTTTCCGGTGGCGCTGCTCGTCTCGGAGCGCCTCGTCGCGGACGGACGGCGCCCGTGAGCCAGGCGTCGCGTCCGTTCGTCTTCACCGGCTGCGTCGAGCTGCGTCAGGCGCTGGACCATCGCGCCACCGACGAGCGGGAATTGCTCGAGCGACTCGAGGAGGTGCCGGCGGGATCGGTCTTTTACCACACGCACGGATACTTCCTGCGCCACCGTCCCATCACCACGGCGTACGGCAACGATTTCGCCTCGTGGGTGGCCACCCAGGTGCGCGACCAGGTGCTCGCGGAGCGGCTCGCGGTCGTCAACCCGTTCGAGTTCGCGACGCTCGAGCAGCTGCGCGAAGAGCTGGCCTCGATCATCCACGACCACCTGCTGCGGCTCTCGGCCGTGCCGCGCGTGGAGTTCGGCGAGCCGTTCCACTTCCAGCAGTCGCACATCGTCCAGGTCACGTTGGGGCCGGGCGCCACCACGCTGGCCGAATTCCGGGCCGGACTTGCCGCCGTCGACGCGAGCGCCATCTACTTTCACATGGTCGAGGCGCGCACGCGGCTGGGCCGGCGCGCCGGTGATTTCGCCGAGTGGATCCGCACGTCGCTGGAGCTGCCCGATTTGGCCGACAGCATCGAGCGAATCGATAACTACATGACGAGCCTGGAGCGCGTGCGCGCGCGCGTGCTGGCGCTCGTCGACGGCGTGCTGGAGGCGCGACCGCGATGATCCGTCTCGAAGACTACCGCCGCGTGGCGCCGCCGGGCGTGGTGGACATCGTCCTGACGTTGGCCGACCAGGTGCGCGGACGGCGCTTCCTGCACCTCTCGGGCGGGCGCTTCGGCTCGGGCCCCGCGGAGACCTTGCAAACGCTGGTGCCGATGATGTCCGACCTCGGCATCGACGCGGCCTGGGAGATCACGGGCGGCGACCCCGGCTTCTACGCGACGGCGGCGACACTGCAGGCTGCGCTGCGCGGAAGCGAGCGCGTGCTCACCGACGAGGCCCTCGACCATTTCGTCGAGATGAATCGCGTGAACGCCAAGAAGCTGGCGCTCGAGGCGGATCTCGTGTGTGTGCACGACGTGCAGCCAACCACGCTGATCGCGCATCGGCCGGAGCGCGGCCGCTGGGTGTGGGCCTGTCATTTCGACGCCTCCCGCCCGCAGCGACGCGCGTGGACGTTCTTCCGCCCCTTCGTCAACCAGTACGACGCCGCCGTCTTCGCGCTGCCGAGCTTCAGCCGCCGTCTCGGCGTGCCGAAATACGTGATCCACCCGTCCATCGATCCGCTCTCGGAAAAAAATCGCGACCTGGCGCCGCGCGAGGTCGCCGGCCTGCTGCGGGGCTTGTCCGTGCCGACGGACAAACCGCTGCTCGTGCAGATCGGGGCCTTCACCTCGGCCGAGGATCCGCTCGGCGTGGTGAACGCCTACCGGATGGTCAAGAAACACCACGACGTCCGACTCGTGCTGGCGGGCACCTCGGCCGGCGAGCCGGACAGCGTCGAGATCCTGCGCGAGCTGGGCGAGACCGCACACGGCGATCCCGACGTGCTGGTCCGCGAGCTGCCGCCCGACGCCGCGCTGCAGATCAACGCGCTGCAACGTGCGGCCACCATCGTGCTGCAGAAATCCGTGCGCGAGTCGTTCGGCCTCGGCGCCGCCGAGGCCATGTGGAAGGGCAAGCCCGTCATCGGAGGGTTCGTCGGCGGTATACCGCAGCAGATCGTCTACGACGTCACCGGCTACCTCGTCAGCTCGGTCGAGGGCGCGGCGTTCCGCCTGCGCCACCTCCTGAACGCGCCCGAGCTGATCGCGCGCATGGGCGCCGCCGGGCGCGAGCACGTGCGCCGCTCGTTTCTCATCACGCGCCAGCTCCTCGACTACATGGCGCTGCTGATCCACCTGACGCAGTGAAGCCCCGCGTGCCTGAAACGACGCCGTCGAGCGGAGCCGCGCGTGCCTGAAACGACGCCGTCGAGCGGAGCCCCGCGTGCCTGAAACGACGCCGTTGAGCGGAGCCCCGCGTGCCTAGAACAGGCCACCCTCGGTTCAAGCCGGGCGCCGAGGCTCCGTTACAGTGAGCACGACGACCGTCGACGTCGCTGTCGCGTTCCTCACCTACAACAACGCCGAGACGGTGAAGACGGTGGCCGCGGCGGCTGCGGCGGGTCTCGCGCAGCACTTTCCCGGCGTGAGCGCCGCGCTGATCGACGCCGACGCCGGCTCTTCCGACGGCACGACCGAGGCGCTGGAGGCCGCCGGTCTTCCCGTGGTGGTCGCGCACTACGAGCCGCCCGCCGGCGAGCGCGCCGCCGTGCCGTTCCACGGCGTGCCGGGCCGTGGCGAGGGCCTGCGCGCGGCGTTCGCCGCCGCGCGCGATCTGAAGGCGCGCGCGTGCGTGGTGCTCGAGGCGGACGTCGTCTCGGCCGCGCCGGACTGGATGCGCGACCTCGCAGGGCCCATCCTCGGCGAGAAGGCGGACTTCGTCGGCCCCGCCTACGCGCGCCATCGCTGGGAAGGAACGATCACGCGGCTGCTGCTGGCGCCGATGGTGCGCGCCCTCTATGGCCGTCGCCTGCAGCAACCGTTCGGCGGCCAGCAAGCCCTATCCGCACGGCTGCTCGACCACCTGCTCGTGCACCCCAAGTGGAACTGGTCGGGACGGGACGTCAGCGATCTGTGGATCACCGGCGCCGCCATCGCCGACGGCTTCGCCGTGTGGGAGGCGTGGCTCGGACGCCACGCGGTGCGCTCGCGGACGCGCACAGGCGATCTGCCGACGATGCTCGCCGAGACGGTCGGCGCGGTCTTCACGCTGATGGATCGACATCAAGATTTGTGGCTCGAGGTGCGCGGCAGCGAGTCGCTGCCCGCCGTAGGGACTCCGCAGGCGCCGCTCGTCGAGCCGCGGACACTCGAGGTGGAGGCCATGCTCGACGCGTTCCGGCTGGGCGTCCGTGACCTCGGTGGCATCTGGGACCTGATCCTGTCGCCGGACACGCTCGGAGAGCTGCTCGTGCTGGAGAATGCAACGGGACCCGGCCTTCGCTTCGGCGACGACCTCTGGGCGCGCATCGTGTACGAGTTCGCCCTCGGTCATCACTACTCCGTCGTGCATCGCGACCATTTGCTGCGTTCGCTCGTGCCGATCTATCTCGGTCGAACCGCCGCCTACGTGGAAGCGACGCGCACGGCGACGGCGGAGGCGACCGAGCAGATGCTCGAGGACACGGCCCTCGCGTTCGAGCGACAGAAACCCTATCTCGTGGAACACTGGCGTTAACGATGGCGCGCGCCCGGAACCCCCGCGTTCCCGTCAGCAAGCAGCCCGGCCCCCCGGCCCCGACCCGCAAGACGGCCGGCGCGCACGGCGACCTCCCGGCCGCGGCGGAGCTCAAGCGCACCGTCGTCATCGAGGCGATCGCGCCGACCGTCGACGGAGGCCGCTACCCGTTGAAGCGAGAGGTGGGGGCGGTGCTCGAGGTCAGCGCGGACATCTTCAAGGAGGGCCACGAGGTGCTCGTGGCCTTCCTGCTCTACCGACGTGTCGATGAGTCGGCCTGGCGGGAGACGCCCATGCGGTTCGTGGACAACGACCGCTGGGCGGGATCGTTCACGTTGAGCGACAACGCGCGCTGGGTCTACACCATCGAGGCGCTTGCGGATCCGTTCCGTTCGTGGCTGGCCGACCTCGCGAAGCGCGTGGACGCCGGGCAGGACGTGGCCAGCGAGCTGCTCGAAGGCGTCGCCCTCGTCCGCGCCGCCGCGCGCCGCGCGCGTGCCGGCGAGCAGCGGGACGCGCTCGCCGCCTATGCCGGCAGGATCGAACAGGCATCGTCGCAATCCGACGCCGTGCAGGTGGCGCGCGACGAGCCGCTGGGCCGGCTCATGGATGCGCACCTCGATCGCGGCACCGCGACGCACGCGCCGCAGCGATTCGAGGTCGTGGCCGACCGCGAGCGCGCGTGCTTTGCCGCCTGGTACGAGTTCTTTCCGCGCAGCAGCGGTGGTGAAGGGCGCCACGGCACCTTCAAGGACGCGGAGACGCAGCTCGACCGCGCCGCGGCCATGGGGTTCGACGTCGTGTATCTGCCGCCGATCCATCCGATCGGCACCGCATATCGCAAGGGCCGCAACAACGCGCTCACCGCTCAGCCGGACGACCCCGGAAGCCCGTGGGCCATCGGCGCCGCCGACGGCGGCCACACCGCGATCCACGCTGAGCTGGGGACGCTCGACGACTTCGATCGATTCGTCGAGGCGGCGGCGCGCCGGGGCCTGGAGGTCGCGATCGATTTCGCGATCCAGGCCTCGCCCGATCATCCCTGGGTGCGCGAGCACCCGGAGTGGTTCTTCCATCGTCCCGACGGGACGATCAAGTACGCGGAGAATCCGCCCAAGAAGTATCAGGACGTCTATCCCGTCAACTTCGCGGGTGACGATCCGGGCCCGCTCTGGCTGGAGATGAAGCGCGTGATCGAGTTCTGGATCGGCCACGGCGTGAAGACATTCCGCGTGGACAACCCGCACACGAAGCCGGTCCGCTTCTGGGAGTGGCTCATCCGCGCGGTGCAGACCACGCATCCGGAGACGATCTTCCTCGCGGAGGCGTTCACCCGGCCGAAGATGATGCGCGTGCTCGCCAAGGCCGGATTCACGCAGTCCTACACGTATTTCACGTGGCGCAACGAGAAGCAGGAGCTCATCGACTACTTCATGGAGATCACGAGGCCGCCGGTGTCGGAATACTTCCGCGGCAACCTCTGGCCCAACACCCCGGACATCCTGCACGAGACGCTGGTGCGCGGCGGGCGCCCGGCCTTCAAGTTCCGCCTCGTGATGGCCGCCACGCTGTCGTCGTTGTACGGCATCTACAGCGGGTACGAGCTGTGCGAGAACGTTCCGGTGCGTGCCGGTTCCGAGGAGTACCTCGACTCCGAAAAATACCAGCTCACGACGCGCGACTGGGACGCCCCGGGCAACCTCGTCGACCACATCACGCGCGTCAATCGCGCGCGCCGCGCGCATCCGGCGCTGCAGCGGTACGACAACCTGAGATTCTACGGCGCCGACGATCCCGCCGTGCTGTGGTACGGCAAGACGTGGGGTGACGATCACGTGTTCGTCGCGGTGAACCTCGACCCGGTCCGGACTCGGGCCTGCCTGGTCGACGTCCCGCTCGACGCGCTGGGGCTGACACCGGATCGCCCCTACCGCATGCACGAGCAGCTCTCCGACGCGACGTACGAGTGGCGTGGCCCGCGCGGGTACGTCGAGCTGGACCCGCAGCGGGATCCCGCGCAAATCTTCGTCCTGGAAAAATAGCCCGTGACCGACTGGTACAAGGACGCGGTCTTCTACGAAGTCCACGTGAAGGCGTTCATGGACGCCGACGGCAACGGCGTTGGTGACTTCGCGGGGCTGACGGGCAAGCTCGACTACCTCCACGACCTGGGCGTCGACTGCCTGTGGATCCTGCCGATGTATCCCTCGCCGCTGCGCGACGACGGGTACGACATCGCGGACTTCTACGGCATCCATCCCTCGTACGGCAGCGTGGAGGATTTCCAGAAGTTCCTCGACGCCGCGCACGATCGTGGCCTGCGCGTCATCGCCGACCTCGTGATGAACCACACCTCGGATGTGCATCCGTGGTTTCAGGCCGCGCGCGCCGACCGCGCCTCGGCGCACCGCGACTACTACGTGTGGAGCGACTCCGACCGGAAGTATCGCGAGGCGCGCATCATCTTCACCGACACCGAGAAGTCGAACTGGACCTTCGATCCCGCCACGAAGCAGTACTACTGGCATCGCTTTTTCAGCCACCAGCCCGATCTGAACTACGACAACCCGGCCGTCAAAACGGCGATGCTCGACGTCATGCGGTTCTGGTTGGATCGCGGTCTCGATGGCTTCCGCTGCGACGCGGTGCCGTATCTCATCGAGCGCGAGGGCACCAGCTGCGAGAACCTGCCCGAGACGCACGCCGTCCTCAAGGAATTCCGGCGCGTCATCGACGCGGAGTACAGCGGCCGCGTCCTGCTGGCCGAGGCCAATCAGTGGCCGGAGGACGTGCGTCCGTATTTCGGTGACGGCGACGAATTCCACATGGCGTTCCACTTTCCGCTCATGCCGCGCCTGTACATGGGCGTGCGCCGAGAGGACCGCCTGCCCATCACCGACATCTTCACGCACACGCCGTCGATCCCGGCCGCGTGCCAGTGGTGCCTGTTCCTGCGCAACCACGACGAGCTGACGCTCGAGATGGTGACGAACGAGGAGCGGGACTACATGTACTACGCCTACGCGTCGGATCCGTCGATGAAGCTCAATCTCGGGATCCGGCGGCGCCTGGCCCCGCTGATGGACAACGATCGTCACCGCATCGAGCTGCTGAACTGCCTGCTGCTGACGCTGCCCGGCAGCCCCATCGTGTACTACGGCGACGAGATCGGCATGGGCGACAACGTCTACCTCGGCGACCGCAACGGCGTGCGCACGCCGATGCAGTGGTCCGCCGACCGGAACGCAGGGTTTTCGTCGGCCGATCCCGCGGCGCTCTATCTACCGGTGGTCACCGATCCCGCGTACCACTACCAGGCGGTGAACGTCGCCGCGCAGGAGAAGGATCCGGCGTCGCTGCTCAACACGATGCGGCGGCTGATCGCGGTGCGCAAGCGCTCGCCCGTCTTCGGCCGCGGTACGATCGAGTTCCTGCGCCCGCGCAACCAGGCGGTGCTCGCGTATCTGCGCGCGTGGCGCGACGAGACGCTGCTGATCGTCGCCAACTTGTCGGCGCGCAGCCAACCTGTGGAGCTGGATCTCACCGCTCACGACGGCGCAGAGCCGGTCGAGATGCTCAGCGGCAACCGGTTTCCGCGCGTCACCCGCACGCCGTACTTCCTCAGCCTCGGCCCGCACGGTTACTACTGGTTCCGGCTCGAGCGCCGCGAGCGGCGGCCGGTTCGCTACGGCATCGAGGAAACCGCGATTTGAGCGACGTGCACGCCCGGCTTCCCGTCGGCCTCGAATCCTGGATCGCGAAACAGCGCTGGTTCGGGAGCAAGGCGCGGCTCATCCGGGGGCTGATGTGCCGCGACCGGATCCGGCTCGGGTCCGGCACGCTCTATGTCGTCTTCGTCGGCTTCGCAGACCCCGTCGGGGAGCTCGAGCGCTACGTCGTTGCGCTGCGACCGACCGAACCGGTTGTCGACGCCTTCGACGATCCCGTGTTCGACCGGGCGCTGCTCGACGTTGTGAGACGCGGCGACGAGCTCGGCGGCGATCGTGGCAAGCTGGTTGGCCGACCCAGCCGCGCGTTTCCCGTCGACATGCCCGCGGACGTCGCAGTGCGCCGGCTGGAAGGCGAGCAGAGCAATACATCCGTGGTCTTCGGCGACCGGCTGGTCATGAAGGTGTTCAGGCGCCTCGCCGAGGGCCTCAATCCCGAGCTGGAGATCACGCGCTTCCTCACCGAGCACACGACGTTTCGCGGCACTCCGCGCCTGGCCGGCGCCCTCGAATACTACACGGGCAACGGGGGCGGGTCTGAGAGTCCTGCGGACGTCGGCGGCACGGCGACCCTCGCCGTGCTGCAAGAGTACGTCGCCGGCGCTCGCGACGGCTGGCGTTTCGTGCTCGATCGGCTTGCCGCCGGCGATGCGGCGCTGGACGCGCTCCGCCGCCTCGGGACACGCACCGCGCAATTGCACACCGCGCTCGCCACGCCGACCACGGATCCGGCGTTCGGCGCCGATCCAATCACGCCGGCCGACGTCACGGCGTGGGCCGAGGCCGTACGGCGGCAAGTCGGCGCGGCCCGCGAAGCCGCCGGTGAACGTGCGCTGCCCGACGTTCCCGACGTCGGCGGGGCGGCGGGCCTCGGAAGTCTGGTCGGGCGGGCGAAGATCCGCCATCACGGCGATTTCCATCTGGGACAGACGCTCGCGATCGACGACGGCCGCGACTTCGCGATCATCGATTTCGAGGGCGAGCCCCTGCGTCCGCTCGAGGAGCGGCGGCGCAAGCACACGCCGCTGCGCGACGTCGCCGGAATGCTGCGCTCGATCGGCTACGCAGCGGCGAGCGCCCGGCTCGCCGCGCCCGAGCGCCGGCGCTGGGAGGCCGACGCGCGCGCGGCGTACCTCGCGGCCTATCGAGAGGCGGCCGCGGGCGCGCGCTTCGTGCCGGACTCCGAGGACGCGTTCACGCGCGCGGTGGCCGTGTTCGAGGTGGAAAAGGCGGCCTACGAGATCGTGTACGAGGCGAACAACCGGCCCGACTGGATCGAGATCCCGCTCGCGGGATTCGTCAGCGCGACGGCTTCGCTCGGTCGCTCGGCCGGGGCTGCGTGAAGACCATGCTGACCGCCGACCACGCCTCCTTGTCGAAGACGACGACCAACCCGTCCTCGTAGAAGAAGGAGTCGCTTCCGCCCTGCTCGCCGACACCCGTCGGTCGACCCCATCCCGTGATGACCGTGTCGCGCGTGAAGACGCCCGGATGCGGCTCGAGGCGGAACGAGCGAACCACGCCGGGCTTGAACCCATCGGCCTGCAGCAGTCCGAAGTCGACGACGAGCCGGGTCATGCCCGTCGGCGCCTTGTCACCGTCATAGACCCACGTCGTCGTGTCGTACCCCTCCACTTTTTGCGTCTCCGTGCGCGTCGGCGCGCCGAACACGGCGCGCACGCTGTCCATCGTGCTCGAGGCGGGCACGATCGTGCCCCACTCCGCGCCCGCCGCCGGCGTACCGAGCAGGGACAGGAGGATCAGCACGAGCGCCGAACGGCGCATCTCAGTACCCCAGGGCGACGCCGTCGCCGCGCGGATCGGCACCGCCCAACAGCGTGCCGTCGCGAAAGCTCACGGCGTGCGCGTGGCCCGTGCGCGTGAAGAACTCGGGCGCGGGGCGGATCGCGTGTCCTTTTCGCGCGAGGCCGGACACGACCGCGCGCGGCAGCCGACTCTCCAGATGAATGGTGTCGGGCGTGTCCTCCGGATAGAACGGCCCGAGGAGGAATCGGGGCCGCTCGATCGCCTCCTGGGGATCGAGTCCGTAGTCGAGCAGATTGGTGAGGATCTGCAGGTGGAACTGCGCCTGACCGTTGCCGCCCATGGTGGCCATGGCGTGTGCCGGCTGGTCGTCGCGCGTCACGATCGAGGCCATCAGCGTGTGGAACGGCCGCTTGCGCGGCGCCAGCGCGCTCGGATGCGCGGGGTCGAGCTGGAAATGACGGCCGCGATTCTGCAGCACGATGCCGCACCCGGGCACGACGATGCCGGAGCCGAACGTGTTGAAGAGACTTTGAATCACGCTCGCCACGTTGCCGTGCCGATCGACCACGACGAAGCCGGTCGTGTCACCCTCCGGATCACCCGAGACGTACGCCTGGGCCTTGCGGGGATCGAACGCCTTTCGGCGCCGCGCGGCGTAGCCCTTGTCGAGCAGCTGGACCAGCGGGACGCGCGCGTGCGTCGGATCGCCGATGAAACGGTCGCGGTCGGCATAGGCCAGCTTGACGACCTCGAGCAATAGATGCAGGTGCTGCACGGAGTGCAGCGTCAGCTTGGCGAGCGCAAACCGCTCGAGGATGTTGAGCGCGATGAGGGCCGCCAGCCCCTGCGTCGGCGGCGGTGTTTCGTACACGCGAAAGCCGCGATACGTCGTGGCGATCGCCTCGCCCCACTCACCGGCATGCCCGGCGAGATCTTCCGGTGTGAGGAAGCCGTCGCTCGCCAGCCGCGCGGCGATGGCGGCCCCGACTCTGCCCGTGTAGAACAGGTCGGGGCCCTCCGCCGCGAGGTCGCGCAGCGTGCCGGCGAGGTCCGCCTGCACGAGCGGCTCACCGAGCGCAGGCGCGTGGTCGCCGGGCCGGAAGACGCGATGCCACTCGGGATCCGGCGTGATCGTCGCGAACTCGGCGATGCTCTGGCTCGTGAGCGACGAGGTTGGAAAGCCTTCGGCCCAGTGGATGGCCGGCGTCAGCAGCGACGCGAGCGGTCGCGTGCCGAATCGCTCCAGCAACATCGCCCACCCGCGAACGCAACCGGGCACGCTCACCGTCATGCCGCCGACGACGGGCAGCGCGCTCGCTCCGCGGCGCCGCAGCTCCTCGAGCGACGCGCGCGTGCCCGAGCGGCCGGCGCCGTTGAGGAAGTGCACCCGCCGCGTCGCGGCTTCGTAGTAGAGGACGAAGATATCCCCACCGACCCCGCACATGTTCGGCTGCGTCACGGCGAGCACCGCGTTGGTGGCAACGGCGGCGTCGGCCGCGGTTCCACCCGCGCGCAGCACGTCCAGCCCCGCCACGGTGGCGTAGGGGTGCGCGGAGGTGACCATCCCCTCACGGCCGAGGGCAACGGGACGATGCGCGTAACCGATCTGGGGCACGCTCAGGCCTCCGCGAATAGCCGGGTGATCTCGTCCTGGGGAAAAATCGGCAAGGGCCACGACTTGGTGCCTTCCACGAGCATGCGGCCCTGTGCGCGATCCACGACCTGCCCGATGAAATGACAGTCGATCGATTCGCGTGCGAGCGCGTGGATCACGACGCCCGCGTCGGCCGGATTCAGTGTCATCACCAGCGCGCCGGACGCGATGGTGCCGAGCGGATCGAGCCCGAACGCGTCGCACAGCCGCTGCCCCTCGGGCAGTACCATGATGCGATCGCGATCGATCCGGAGTCCGACGCCGGCGGCGTCAGCAAGCTCGTGCAGCGCGGTCGCGATGCCGCCTTCGGTCGGATCGTGCATCGCGTGCACGCGCGCCAGCTCACAGGCGATCTCGGCCTCGGGACGCACGCTGATGCCGGGCGTGCGCAGAAATCCCTTCGCTCTCCGGATGGTGGCCGGCGGAACGCCGCGCGCACGCAGCTCGTCTTCCTTCTCGCGCGCGATGATTGCCGCGCCCTCGAGCGGCACGCCCTTGGTGAGCACGATCGCATCGCCGACGCGCGCGCCGCTCGTCGTCACCAGCTTGTCCTTGTCCACCTCACCGAGCATGGTGCCGGCCACGATCGGCCGGTCCAGACCGTGCGTGATCTCGGTGTGGCCGCCG
>Ga0075428_100004921_pt1 | contig 14837 bp, 13 predicted proteins | sample RhiMetdeltSRZDD2_FD_75291 | JGI IMG/M metagenome (GOLD analysis project Ga0075428, IMG submission 75291) | Populus rhizosphere microbial communities from Tennessee, USA - Rhizosphere MetaG P. deltoides SRZDD2 | ecosystem: Host-associated > Plants > Roots > Rhizosphere > Soil | place: USA... | reverse complement strand
TCGAGCCGGGCGGTGAGGGCTTCGTCGTCACGCTCGGTGGCGAGGCCCCGACGCCTGTCGCCGCGCGACGGCTCGTGGTCGCACTCCCTGTGGCTGCGGCTTGCGCGCTGCTCGCGCGCTTCGACCCCGCCCTCGCCGACACCGCCGGCCGCCTGCAGACCGAACCGCGTGGCTTCGCTTTCTTCGGCGGCAGCACGCACGAGGCCGCCGGACTGCGCGGTTACGGCGTGGTTCCGGGCGATCACCTCGACACGCCGCTCGCCGAGGTCATCTTCTGTACCGAGGTCTTTCCCGGACGCGCGCTGCCGGGCCGGTTCCTCGTGCGCTGTGAGCTCGTGGGGGCGTCGCTCGCGGGCGACGACACGGCGGCCCTGGCGACGGCAGAGGCCGAACTGCGGCGCTGGACCGGACTCAAGGCACGCCTCGGCTTCACGAAGCTGCACCGCTGCGCGGTGCCAGTCCAGGACGGCGCCTTCGTCGAGTGCCGGGCCCGTTTGCAGGGTCTCTCGGCGCGGTTGCCTGGGCTGTCGCTCGCCTGAGGGCGTTGCACTGCGCGCAGCACCGGCACCCGCTCAGCTCTGCTGGGTTGGTTAGCTCGGCTGAGTTAGCTCGGCTCGGTTAGCCCGGTTGGGCGACACCGTAGCGTTCGCGCAGCACCGCGAGATGATGCAACTCGTGCCCGGCCGTGATCCACGGCAAGCTGCGCACGCTGACCGGCTTGTCGTTGGCGAGGCCGCGGCGCAGCCAGGCCGCCGCATCGAAGCCCTGGAAGAGCGTCAACGTCGCCGCGCGCACACTTGCGAACTCGGCCAGGGTGTCGGCGAGCAGACGACCGTCGGTCCCGTCGTTGGCCGCATAGAGGTTCTCGTCGAAGCCGGGCAGCGAGCTCGTTTCGCCGCGCGCGATGCACAGGGCGCGATAGCAGAACAGACGTTCGCCGTCGGCCACGTGCTGGAGCACGCGCTTCACGCTCCACTTGCCATCCGCGTAGCGGAACCTGCCCTTGTCTTCGCCAAGGCCCGCGAACAAGCTGCGCGTGGCCTCCCCCTGGCGCGCGAGGTGTTCGAGCACATCGCCGTCGGGAACGCGGTCGACGTAGGACTGGAAGTGGCTCGCGTATTCGCCGGCGGCCGGGCGTTGCAGGCAGGCAGCCACGGCCGGATCACCCGAGCGTCTTCAGGGCTTCCTGCACGAGCTTGCCGTCGGCGACACCTTTGTATCTCGCCATCCACTCCTTCATGAAGCGGCCGGTGTCCTTGGCTCCCGCGTAGCCGATCTCCTTCGCCACGGCGCGCACCTTGTCGGCGATCTCCGCCGCGGACATCTGCTTGGGCAGGTAGCTCTGGATCAGGTCGATCTCGAACTGCTCCTTCGCCGCGATCTCGGCGCGTCCCGCGGCTTTGGCTTGGGCGACCGTGTCGGCGCGTGTCTTCGTGGACTTCTGCAGGACCGCGACCTCCTCGTCGTCGGGCAGGTCGTCGACCTTGGCGTCGATGGCCTTCTTCTTGAGCTCGCTGATCAACATGCGCAGCACTTCGAGGCGGGGCTTGTCCCCGCTCTTCATCGCCGTCTTCATGTCCGCCGTAAGTTTCGCGAGATAGCTGGCCATGGGTTCCTAGGACTTGGCGGTGGTTTCGCTGGGCTCGGGGTCTTCGTTCGGGATGCGCGCGACGGACACGAGCTTGTCGCCTTCGTTGAGCGCGATGCAACGCACGCCCTGCGTGTTGCGGCCGATCACGCTGATCTCCGACACCTTCGTGCGCACGATCTGACCGTCCTTCGTGATCATCATGACCTCGTCGTCGTCCTTGACCGCGAGCAGGTTGATGACCTTGCCGTTCCGGTCGCTCGTGCGGATGTCGATGATGCCCTTGCCGCCGCGGCTCTGCTGCCGGTACTCCTCGACCAGCGTGCGCTTGCCGTAGCCGTTCTCGCAGATCGTGAGCAGCGTACCGGTGCCGTCGGTCACGACCATGTCGCGCACCTCGTCACCCTCGTCGAGGCGGATGCCCCAGACACCTACCGCGCTGCGGCCCATGGCCCTGGCATCGGCCTCGTCGAAGCGGATCGACATGCCACAACTGGTCCCGAGCACGATGCTCTGGCCGGCTCGGCACAGGCTGACGCCGACGAGGCTGTCACCCTCTTCGAGCCCGACCGCGATGATGCCGCCGGCGCGGGGTCGACTGTATTGCTCGAGCGCTGTCTTCTTGATCAGCCCCTTCTTCGTCGCGGTGACGAGGAACCGATCGTCGAACGACTCGACGCGCAGGATCGCCGTGATCTTCTCCTCGGCCTGCGTCTCGACGACGTTGGCGAGTGATCGACCCTTGGCGGTGCGGCCGTAGCTCGGCAACTCGTAGACCTTCTTCCAGTAGACGCGCCCCCTGTCCGTGAAGAACAGCAGGAAGTCGTGCGTGCTGGCGACGAACAGGTTCCACAGGAAATCGCCTTCCTTGGTCTCGGCGCCACTGACGCCCTTGCCGCCGCGACCCTGCGTGCGGTACTGGTCGAGCGAGGTGCGCTTGATGTAGCCCTCGTGCGTGACCGTGACGGCCATCATCTCCTCGGGGATCAGGTCTTCCGCGACGAAGCTGCCGACCTCTTCGTCGCTGATGACGGTCCTGCGATCGTCACCGTACTGTTCGACCATCTCGCGAAGGTCCTGCTTCATGAGACCGATGAGGACGTTGCGGTCCGACAGGATCGACTTGTAGTAGATGATCTTGTCGCCAACTTCCTTGTGCTCGGCTTCGAGCTTCTCGATCTCGAGACCGGTCAGGCGCGCGAGGCGCATGTCGAGGATCGCGCGGGATTGCACGTCGGACAGCGCGAACCGCTCGACCAATCGCACGCGCGCTTCGTCGGAGCTGGCCGACTTCTTGATGATCTCGATGACCTCGTCGATGTTCTGCACGGCGAGACGCAGGCCATCGAGAACGTGCAGCCGATCCTCGGCCTTCTTCAACAGGAAGCGCGTGCGCCGCCGGATCACGTCCTGCCGGTGATCGCGGTGGCATTCGAGCATCTGCTTGAAGCCGAGAGTGCGCGGGCGGCCGTCCACGATCGCGAGGTTGATGATCGAGAACGTGCTCTGCAGCGGCGACAGCTTGAATAGCTGGTTGACCGTGACCGTCTCGTCCTCGACGCCCTTCTTCAACTCGATGACGATCCGCAGGCCGACGCGATCGTTGGTCTCGTCGTTGGCGTCGGCGATCGAGTCGATCTGGTCTCTCTTCACGAGGTGGTCGATTCGCTCGAGGATCGTCGTGGTCTTGACCTGGTACGGGACCTCCGTGAAGACGATGGACTTGCGTCCTCGTTTCTCCTCGATGTGGTACTTGGCCCGCAAGACCACAGACCCGCGACCCGAGGCGTAGGCGTTGCGGATCCCGCCCCGGCCCATGATCGTGCCGCCCGTCGGGAAGTCGGGCCCCTGGACGACCTCGAGCAGTTCGTCGAGCGGGACGTCCGGCTTGTCGAGCAGCTTGTCGAGCGCGGCGGCAACCTCGCGCAGGTTGTGCGGTGGCAGGCTGGCGGCCATGCCGACGGCGATTCCGGTCGAACCGTTGCAAATCAGGTTCGGGAAGCGCGCCGGCAGCACGACGGGCTGCATGAGCGAGCCGTCGTAGTTCGGGACCATCTCGACGGTTTCCTTGTCGAGATCCTCGAGCAGGTGCATGGCCGGATAGGCCATGCGCGCCTCGGTGTACCTCATCGCCGCTGGCGGGCTGCCGTCGATGGCACCGAAGTTTCCCTGGCTGTCGACGAGTGGGTAGCGCGTCGAGAACCACTGCGCCATGCCGACGAGCGTGGGATAGACGACGGACTCGCCGTGCGGGTGGTAGTTACCCGACGTGTCGCCGCAGATCTTCGCGCACTTGCGGTGCTTGCTGCGCGGCCCGAGGTTGAGGTCGTTCATGGCCACGAGCACGCGGCGCTGGCTCGGCTTCAGGCCATCGCGCACGTCAGGCAGAGCGCGACTCAGGATCACGCTCATCGAGTAGTTCAGGTAACTCTCGCGCATCTCCCGCTCGAGCAGGAGATCGGTCATTCGGCCGCCGGACGGCGGATTCGGATCGGTCATGAGCGCAGGGATTCGGTCGTTGGCCTGGTCGGCAAAAGAGCATTCTTCCGGGCCTGCGGAGGCGCTTCAACAACCGGGAGGTTCATGTAGTATCGTTCTTTTCGATACCGCCTCGACGGTCTCAGCAACCCGTTCTCCCCCCGGAGCATGCCTTGTTCGACAAGAGCGTCATCATCCTCGTTGTCTCCCGCGAGATCCTCGAAGGAGCGGTAGTCGACAGGAACGCCGCGTTCATCGCCAATCGCATCGACGACATCGGCTACCGCGTGCGGACGATCCAGGTCGTGGACCGGGTCGAAGCCGAGGTGGTCGCAGCTGTGACCTGGGCACTCGAACAGAAGCCGACGTTCGTGATCCTCACGGGCGGAATGGGGCCCCAATGGGACGACAACTCGCGTTCGTGTCTGGCCAAGGCCACCGGCCTGCCGTTGGCCGAGGATCCAAAGGCCCTCGCGTTTGTGCAGAATTCCTACCGCCGCCTTCATGCCAAGGACAAGGAAGCCACGGTCGACGCGACGATGAACGCCTCGCGGCGGGGCATGGCATCGGTCCCGAAGGGCTCCATCTGCTACGAGAACGTCGTAGGCACAGCGCCGGCCGTCCAACTGCGCGTTGGTCCCACGACGGTGTTCCTGCTGCCCGGCGTGCCGGCCGAAATGCAGCGGTTCTTCACGGCACACGTCATGCCCGTGATGAGCGCCGAGGGCCCGAAGACGGTGCGCGGGGAGCGCAGTGTCGACTACCACGGCCACGACGAGTCTTCGATCAGCCAGGTCTTGGCGGAGATCGCCAAGAGGCACGCCCAGGTGAGCATCCGCACCCGCATGCAAGGCACCGAGGTCGCGCGCACGATCCGCATCATGCTGGTCGCCGAGCAGAGAGATCCAGCGCAGCTCGATGCCGTGCTCGACCGCGCCGAACAGGACGTGCGCAACCGTCTCGGGCTGGAACTGCAGACGCGGCCGACGGACGCGGCCATTCTCGATGAGTGAGCGGCCGCGGTCGGCGCCGGCACATCACTTCCGGACGCGCCTGCTGCGCTGGTTCGAAGCCAACCGTCGCGATCTGCCGTGGCGCCGTTCGCGCGATGCATGGGGCATCTGGGTCAGCGAAGTCATGCTGCAGCAGACCCGCGTCGAAGCAGTGCGAACGGCCTACGAGCGCTTCATGGCGCGGTTTCCCACCCCCGCCTCGTTCGCCACGGCCACTGACGACGACCTGCTGACGGCATGGCGGGGGCTCGGCTACTACCGGCGCGCCCGCCTGCTGCGCGACGGCGCGCGGCAGGTCGTGGCCCGTCACGGCGGCCGTGTTCCCGATCGCAGCGACGACCTCGAGGAGCTGCCAGGAGTCGGCCTGTACACGCGCGGGGCGCTGGCATCGATCGCGTTCGGCCGCGCCGAGATCGCGGTGGACGGCAACGTGGAGCGCGTGACGGCGCGGCACCGCGGCATCCGCGCCGAGACGGACTCGGCGGAGGCTCAGCAGGCGATCCGCGGTGCGGTATCGCAGTGGATCGACCGCCGCCGACCCGGCGACTTCAACCAGGCCATGATGGAGCTCGGTGCCTTGGTGTGCACGCCGACCACACCGGCCTGCGAACGCTGCCCGGTCGCGTGGGACTGCAAGGCTCTTGCCTGCGGCCTGGTGCACGAACTGCCCCGGCGCAGAAGGCCACGCGCGACCGTGCGTGTGACGGCCAGGGTCGTGCTGGTGGTGGGCAATCGCGGAGCCCTCGGTGGGCGCGTCGCCGAGGGTCAGCCCAACGCAGGCCAGATCGAGCTGCCGGGCGCGGGCATGCTCACGAACCAGGACGCCAAGACACTTGCCGATGTGCTGGGCGCGCGATTCGGCGCACACATCGACGTAGGCGCCGTCGTGGCAAGCGTGCGACATACCATCACTCACCACCGCATCGAACTCCACGCACACGCCGCGAGCGTGAAGCGACGCGGGCGACTGAGCTGGTTCCCGATCGACGACAGGACGCCGTGGACCACCCCCTCGCGCAAGATCTTTCGGCAGGCGCTGCGTCGACGGCAAGCTGAGCGCGTGACGCGGGCCGAACACCTGCTATCGTTGCCGTCACTTTGAACTGCGCACGATCGAGGAACGAAGCATGGGTCTGATGTCTGGCAAGAGCGTCGTGATCTTCGGCATCGCCAACAAACGCTCCATCGCCTGGGGCATCACGCAGGCGCTGCACCGCGAAGGGGCTCGCCTGGCGCTCAATTACCAGAACGACCGCATGGAAGAGCCTGTCCGCAAGCTCGCAGCCGAGCTGCCCGGCGACACCTTCCTGGCGCCATGCGATGTCACCGTGCCGGGCGACATCGATCGGTTCTTCGATCGGCTCGGCAAGGAGTTCGGACCGATCGACGGGCTCGTGCACTGCATCGCGTTCGCGAAGCGCGAAGAGCTCGGTGGCCACTTCGTCGACACGTCCTTGGAGGGTTATCAGCTGGCGCAGCACGTGAGCGCCTGGTCGCTCATCGGTCTGTCCAAGGGCGCAGCACCGCTGATGGAAGGGCGCGATGCCGGCATCGTCTGCCTGAGCTACTACGGCGCCGAGAAAGTGGTGCCGAACTACAACGTCATGGGAGTCGCCAAGGCTGCCCTCGAAGCGAGCACGCGCTACCTGGCCAGCGACCTCGGTCCACGCGGCGTCCGCGTGAACGCGATCTCGGCCGGACCGATCAAAACCGTGTCCGCGATGGGCGTCGCCGACTTCGGTTCGCTGCTCGACTCGATGGCGCAGAAGTCGCCGCTGCGGCGAAATGTCGACCAGGGCGACGTCGGCAACACGGCGCTGTTCCTGCTGTCGAACCTGTCGCGCGGCATCACGGGTCAGACGATCTACGTCGACGCCGGCTACAGCATCATGGGCGCCTGAGTCGTTGCTGCACGAGTCGGCGTTCGCCCGCACTGAGCCCAGCGCGGGCTGCATCGGCGGCCAAGGCGCGCTCGAGCAGCGAGGCCGCCGCAGCTGCGTCACCGCTCGCTTCGAGCAGCGCGGCGAGGTTCAGGAGGCTGCCGAGGTGTTGGTGGTCGCGGACGAGCGCCTGCAAGTAGGCCTGATGCGACGCAGGGATGTCTCCTCGCGTCTCGGCAAGGACGCCTAGTCGGAACATCGGCTCGGCACTCTCCGGGAACCGCTCCGCGACTCTGCGGAACTGCTGCTCGGCCTGTTGCCACCTCTGCTCTTGCTGCGTGCGCCGCTCCGGCGCGGCGAGATCCTTCCGTTGAGCCGCCAGTTCGGCCGCGCGGACTAGGGCAGCGCCGACCGCCAAGGCCGCGTCCGCGTCGCCAGGAGCGAGCTCAGCACAGCGCGCAAACGCTCGGGCCGCCTCTTCGGCCTTGATCTGCGCCACCTCCACGGCCTTGGCGCCCTCCGGCACCGCGGCGATCCGGAACAGACAGGAACCGATGCGGAAGGCAGTCGTGGCGTCGTCTGGCTGCAGCCCGAAACAAGCCTGCAGGTGCGGCAGCGCGGCGCGCTCCTCGCCCAGTTCGTAGCGGCAGTTGCCGGCGATGGCCAGCAAGGCCGCACGATCGGCGGCTGGAGCGTCGGTCGCGCGCAACAGGGCAGCTTCCGCCGCAGCTGCAGCCGCCGACATGTGGCCCGTCTCCGCGAGGAAGACCGCGCGCATCCGTCCGACGAAGGCGTCGTTCGGGGCAATCTGCTCGGCCAGCAGCATCTCGGTCTCGCCGGCATTCGCTTCGAACACGTCCGGTGGGTCGCGCCGCTTGGCACGCTGCAGCAACACCATTCCGACCACCGCCCGAGCCCGCGCGGCCCGTGGATCGATGTCGAGCGCCCGGAGTGCATGCTCCTCCGCCTCCTCGTAGTGCTGCCGGACCATGGCTTCCTTCGCGCGATCCAGGACGACAGCGAGTTCCTGCTGGTCTGCGGCAGACAGTTCGTACACGGGAAGTGTGTCTGCATTCGCCAGTTCGGGGCGCAGCGAAACCCCTGCGCACCCGGCGATCAGGGCCAACGAACCAGCCGAAGCAACGCGCAGGAAGAGCATGCGGTGTGCATCATCATCTGGCCTGCCGGCAAGACCAAGCTACGCTTGTTCCATGCCTCGCATTGTCGCGGACATCACCGGGTCGGCCCGGCACACTCAACTCGCCGTAATGTCGCCATCCTGCGCGCGCCGGAGCGTGCCTCTCGAGGCCTGGTTGCACCGCGCCGAGCGCGAGGAGCCTTGATGCAGGCGCATGCAGTGCAACAACGGGCGTCGGCTCTCGTGGCCAGGGTCGATGCCTTGCGACAACAGCTGCGAAGGCAGGTGATCGGGCAAGAGGCGCTCATCGACGATCTCCTGACTGCGATTCTGGCCGGGGGCCACGTGCTGCTCGAGGGTTTGCCAGGGCTCGGCAAGACGATGTTGGTGCGGTCTCTCGGTCGAGGATTGGGGCTCGATTTTTCGCGCATCCAATTCACGCCCGATCTCATGCCGAGCGATGCAACGGGCACCCAGGTGATCGACGACGAAGGAGGGCGGCGAACATTCCGCTTTCAGCGGGGCCCGCTCTTCGGCGGGCTCGTGCTCGCTGACGAGATCAACCGCGCGACGCCAAAGACGCAGTCGGCTTTGCTCGAGGCGATGCAAGAACACTCGGTCACCGTCGCAGGAACGACGCACCGGCTTCCAGACCCTTTTCACGTGGTGGCCACGCAGAATCCGATCGAACTGGAAGGCACGTTCCCGCTCCCCGAGGCGCAACTCGATCGGTTCCTGTTCCGCCTCGATGTCAAGACGCCCACGGTCGACGCGATGACGAAGATCCTCGAGGCGACGACGGGTGGCGCGGAAGCCGAAGTCGAGGTCCAGCTCCGAGCCGAAGAGCTGCGTGAGCTGCAGGGACTCGTGCGCCAGGTGCTTTGCGGCACGCACCTGTTGCGGTTCGTCGCCGAACTGATTCTCGCCACTCATCCTGATCGCGAAGACTGCGATGAACGAACTCGCCGCTTCGTTCGCTACGGCGCGAGCGCTCGTGCGGGACAAGCGATCGTTCTCGGGGGCAAAGCACGAGCGTTGGTCGCTGGTCGCCCTGCAGTCGCGCTCACCGACATCGAAGCCTGTCTGCTTCCTGCATTGCGGCATCGCGTCCTGCTGGGCTTCGAGGCTGACGCGGAACGCATTCATGTCGATGACCTGCTGCAGCTCTGGCGTTCCGCGGCGCAGCGTCGCACCACCTGACCTCAGTTTTGGTGCGATTTCTTCACGAAAGACAACCCACCGGAGGCTCATTTCGCCGTATGCGGGCGGAAACGACGCGAAAAACTGCGTGTCCGCGGAAAGTTTTTTCCCCTGCTACGTCTACTAGGCTGCATGGGACGAGTGGTCCCGGCCGCGTGGCTTCGACTCCGCAAGGAGCCGGAGCTGTAAGAGAGGGCAATTCGCGACCGGGACCCATCGTGGCCGGCGGTTCTGGGAGAGAACCGCCGGCCACTCTTTATTTCAACCCCCTGTGCCACTTAGTTGCGGCACCTCGTTTCCGGCAGCCGCCCGTGCGCCCAGGTCCACGCAGGTAGCTTTCGGTGGCGCCCAGCCTCCGCGGGGCGGATCATCGGGGACCAGCCATGGCAAATCCCGCCGATCAGGAATTCCTCCAACACGCCGAAGCGTGCATGAAGGCGATCCTGGCCAAGCTCGACGCCTTCGATCCCGATGAACTCGATGCCGATCTCTCAGCGGGTGTCCTGCGAATCACCTTTGCGGACAGTCGCCACTGCATCCTGAATCGCCAATCCGCGGCCCACCAGATCTGGTTGGCCGAGGGTGCATCGGCATGGCACTTCGCGCGCGATCCGGCCTCGGGAGCCTGGTGTGACACCAAGGGGCGGGGCGAGCTGCTGCAGATCCTCACCGGGATCGTCTCCCGCCGACTCGGTCGCACCATTGACCTCGCAGGTGGCGCCGGCGGGGGCCCGCAGGCACCAGGACCCTAGGCAGATCGCCAGTTCTCCGCATCCATCGCGCGCGGGAACTGAAGCCGGAACGTAGTGCCGCGGCCGACTTCGCTCTCGACGTCGATGAGCCCGTTGCTGCTGCGCACGAACCTCGCCACCGCGGTCAACCCCAGTCCTGTGCCCTGCCCCACGGGTTTGGTCGTGAAGTACGGATCGAAGATGCGCTCCTGAACTTCCCTCGTCATGCCACTGCCGGTGTCCGCGACCTCGAGCCACACCTGTTGTCGATCGGCACCGCAGCAAAGAGTGATCGCGCCATCCCCTTGGATGGCTTGCGACGAGTTGATGACGAGGTTCCACAGCGCGTGCGCGAGCCCGCGCGGGTTGAGCAACACCACGGGGGTCTCGCGAGGGACTTCACAAGTGAGTCGAATCGACGCCGGCAACATGCGCTTTGCTTGCTCGTGGAACTGGCGCACCACCACCCCGAGATCGCAAGGCTCGGTGACACCCTCGTCGGGGTGCGCCATCTGCATCAGCTGATCGAGCAGCGGACGCGTGTTCTCGAGCGTCTCCTCGATCATGGCTAGGCGGCGCACGCGCTCGGCGTCGTCGGACATTCCGCCCAGGGTCACGTGACCCGCCAGGACCTGGAACGTGTTACGCAGCTGGTGGCAGACCATCCCCGCGAGGTCCCCGACCGTTTCGACCCGCAGAGCATGGCGCAGCAGTTTCTCGCGATGACGCAGTGCACGGCTCGACTCGAAGTTCTTTCGTCTTTGAGCCTCGACCGCCAGCAGTGCCATGAAGACGAGCCGGTTGGTGATCGCGCCAGCCAAGGCGGACGCCAGCGACACTGCGGAGAGGCTGGCGACGTGAACCCACAGATTTGCTCGCAGATCGACATCGACAGTGCTCGTGGACCAATAGGCGTTGCCGAGCAACGTGGCGACACCGAGCATGGTCAACGACAACCCGGGTTTCACGCCAACACAGGTCGCCGAAAGCAAGGACAGCACTGGATGCAGATACCAGATGGTACTGAAGGCGCCACGCGGCCAGGTCGCGAGGCTGGACAGCGTGAACATCGCCACGAACAACATCGTGGCGGCACGCTGCATGCGGTTGCCGCGCCAGTCCCTCCACGCACAGAAAAAAAGCGGTGCCGCCACCAATGCCGGTAGCGCCCCCGACCACGGCAGCGACGCGGTCCACAGGCCATCGTCCGCGAGCAGCAGGCAGGCGACGCCAAACACCAGACAGGAAGTCCACAGCCCGAGCGAGATCCACCGGATCATGCCGGACAAGCTGGACACGACAGGGAGCCGGGTGCTCGTGAGGAACCCGAACAGCGATTCCTGCGACATCTTGATCGGAGTGCGCAAGCGAGTGCGAATCCTATTGGCACCGGATCCCTCGTGGCCAGCGCGCTTTCGACACCACCGTGCGAGCTCAGGGACACAGGGACGGTTCAGGCGGCAGCGTTTCCACGTTGACTTCGGCACCGCGAATCGGATGCGCGAAACGCATGCGCCATGAATGCAGCATGACTCTCGTGAAACGCTCGCCAGCACGCGCCCGGAAGCCGTACTTGCGGTCCCCGGCGACCGGACACCCGAGTGCCGCGAGATGGACTCTGACCTGGTTGCGGCGGCCGGTCTCGAGCCGGCACCGCACGAGCGTACAGCGACCGCGTCGCGCGAGCGTCTCGTAGTAGGTGACCGCTCGCAAGCCCCCGCGCGGCACGACACGCACGATGCCGTCCGCGTCTTCTTGCAGGTTCGACTCGATCTTGCCTGCGGCCGGGGACGGCGCGGCCGACACGAGAGCCAGGTAATCGCGCTCGATCGCATGGTCGCGGAACAAGGTCTCCATTCCGACGCGTGCGGCGTCGTCCAGTGCCAGGGCCAATGCTCCGGTAGTGTCTTCGTCGAGACGGTGCACAGCTTGCACGCGGCAGCCCAACTGCTCCCCGAGCAGGTCCACGATCGTCGTCGAGTCCCTGCCTGGAGCCGGCACTACGAGCACGCCGGACGGCTTGTCGATCACGACGAGATGCTCGTCCTGGTAGAGCACCGATAGCGGACGCATTGAGCCCGTAGTCTCGCAAACTGTCGCGCCGCGCGACAGCTTGCGCAGCGCAAGCCCCGAACAACAAGCGGCAACCGCCGAATGCCGCGCGCCTTGGCGACCTTCGCCGCATGGCGCACAGGGTCGCTACTGCAGCCGGAGACGGTACTGCTGGATCTTGCGATACAGAGTGGCGCGGCCGATGCCCAGCAATTGGGCAGCTCGGCGCACGTTCCCTTTCGTTGCTCGCAGCGCACGCGAGAGCAACAGCTGCTCTTCCTCTTCGAACGGGCGGATCAGATCCTCGGTCAGTTCACCGACGCCGGCATCGGCGCGCGTCGTGCTCGGTGCTGCCGCACTCTGGGGCAGCGTCCCTATTGGTGGAGCCAACAGGTGGTCCCGGTCGATTGGGGCGCCACCAGCCAGCACCATGGCGCGGCGGACGGCCATCTCGAGCTGCGCGACGTTGCCAGGCCATGGCATGCTATCGAGCAGCTGACGAGCTGAGGGAGTGAAGTCCGGACGCGGTCGCCCCATCTGCAGTGAGTTCGTTTCGAGGATGGAGTCGGCAATCAGCCCGATGTCCTGGACCCGCTCACGCAGAGAGGGCACTACGATCGGCAGCGCGTGCAACCGGTAATAGAGGTCTTCCCGGAAGGAACCCTTGGCAACCAACTCCGGCAGGTGCGCCGACGTCGTGACAACAAGGCGCGGAGCGCTGCCGGTGGCCGTCCGCTCCTTCAGGTGCCGAACCAGGACCGCCTGCGCCTGGACCGGCAGTCGGTCGATGTCCTCGAGGACCAGAGTCGTGCTCCTCGAGGCTTCGATCGCCTGGCTCAGGGCTTCGGCCTGGGTCTCGCCGCACGAAACCACGAGGATCGGACGATCCGAGCGCCGGCTCTTGCAGTGAATGGCACGCGCAGCGAGCGACTTGCCCGAGCCGCGAGGCCCCTCGATCAGCACGGTGGCATCACAGTCCGCGGCTCGCCGGAGCGAGCTCTGCAGTCGCCGCATCACAGGGCTGATGCCGACGAGCACCTCACCCGAGCGAACTCCCTCGAAGAGCCGTTCGAGCTCTCGACATCTGCTCGCGCTCTGGCTCAGTTCCACGGCAAGCGCCAACAGGGGTTCGAGTGCGGATTCGATAGCAGCCGGCGACGCCAACCCGAGGTGGCCGGCCGCAACACCGGATGGTCTTTCGGAAACCATCAGCGCAGGGACCGACAGGCTGCTCGGCAGCTCGTTGGACAGATCCTCGTCGTACAACACCAGATCGACCGGCGAGTTGGCCTTCGCGAAGCCCATCCAATCGCAGCATTCCCAGACTTCGTGGCCGGATCTCATGATCACGGCGGCCAGGTGCGTAGACCCGCTCCTCGAGACCAGCGCTACGCGCGCCTTGGCCGTGATCGAGCCATTCTTGCCATGGAGTGCAGTTGTCATGCCTTTCCCATTCCTGGATCGACATTCTCTGCTTCTGCCATGAAGGCCCTCTGGGATGAGCTGCGGGCGCATGGGCAGTAGCACCCTCACGTTCTCGGCAATCGCCCACACCATCGCACGCTCGCGATGGGCGCCAGCCGCGACACCCAAGAACCTGGCGCCGAGAAAGTCGGATCAGGCGCGCGTGTTCGGGCTCACGAGTCCGTCAGTCTGCGAGCGAGCTCGTCGAAATCGATGTTCGCGAGATCGTTCAAGGCAATCGGCTCCATCTTCCTGAACTTGCGGTACTCCTCGATACTGCTCAGTTCGACGTAGTCCCGGGCACTCATCGGCTTCTTGTCGGCGTTGCGCGCCCCAAGCGGCTTCTGGCCGGTCACGGTGCGATCCAACGTCTGCTTCGCGCGGTGGCAGATCGAGAGGGTATTCTCGAGATTGCTCCTGATCTTGAGCAGACGCTCTTCGTTCGCGCCCGGCAGTTCCATGCTTTTCGCAATCTTGGCGATCGCGACTTCGAGCACGGCAATGAGACAGTTCAGTTTCGTCGTCAACCGCGCGCGGTACTCGGCGGAACTGAGTGCGGGGAGCTTGCGCGGGTCGTTCCTTTCAGCATCCATCAAGTTTCTCGGCGGGGTGATGGGAGGAGAACTAGCACCCAGGATGCCAACCTCTGCACCCGACGCCTGCGGCCCATGGCAAGCCGCTCAGCAGTTTGCCGATGGCGAAACCACGTCCCACGCCGTCCGAAGAGCGCGACGGAAACCGGGGCAATTTCGCGACGGTGCCGCATCGACAGGACGGTCGGCCGGTCACGTGTCCCCGCAGTGCTCGCGGCTTCTTCTCGGATCGCTTTGGGCCGAAACCGTCAGTTCGAGGACAAAGCCTGCAAGTAGAGTCGGCGGGCCAAATCGTCCAGCCGTTGCAGGGCTCCGCGGCCGGCAACCTGGAACGCCACTCCGTCTTCCCAGAACAGCAGCACGCTCATCGCCGGGTCTCGGTACCGTGCAATCGTGTGGTTGGTGCTCTGGCTCGCGCCATCTTGTCTCGCGAGGCCGGCAAAGGCATCGTCGGTCCCGAGAGTCTCCGCGACCATGAACTGGTCGACACCATCGGTGTAGGTGATGACCAGCTTCTGCAGGCCATTCAGCGGATCTACGCGGACTACGATCCGTTCGACAGAGTAGTCGTTCGCGAGCGAAACGTTCGGCTCGATCAGACCCTGTGGGTGGCCCAGGAAGGACTCGGCAGACGCATAGTCCGGGTGCACCGAGGAACCGCTCCCACCAGGCGGCGGTGGCGGCAGCGCGACCGCAGTCA